>X415_White_Rhinoceros__coassemble_9_pt1 | contig 67416 bp, 69 predicted proteins | sample X415_White_Rhinoceros__metabat2_low_PE_004 | metagenome-assembled genome bin X415_White_Rhinoceros | reverse complement strand
TTATTTGCAAAAATACGAATTTTTTGGAGTATAATCCAAAATTTATATGTTTTTTTTGGATTATAGTCCCGTTTTTTAGTATTTTTGGCCTTCGACAGTCCCGAAATGACGATTCAAGTCGGGCTGTTTTTGGCTTGGGGCGAGTGTTCCCGTTAGTTTTGGGAGAATTCTTTGATGCGCTGTTCTTCGGAGCGGCGGCAGACTAGGAGCTGGCCGTTTTTCTCGGAGACGATGTAGCCTTCGAGGCCCTGGAGGACTACTTTCTTGGCGTCTTCGACGTGGACGACGCAGTCGCTGCATTCGTAGAGGTGGACGTTGCCTACGGCTCCGTTGCCCTGGGGGTCGTGGGCGAGCTTGTCGTGGAGGGAGGCCCAGTTGCCGAGGTCGCTCCAGCCGAAGTCGGCGGGGTGGGTGTAGACTTTGCCTTGTGCGGCGGCGGGTTCCATGACGGCGTAGTCGATGGAGATTTTCTCGCAGTTGGGGAAGATGGCCTGGACGTCGGCGGGGGTGGCCATGCGGTCCATGTCGTCGGCGATGTTGGGCTTGTAGGTGCGGATGGCGTCGGTGATGGTGTTGACGTTCCAGACGAAGATGCCGGCATTCCAGAGGTAGTTGCCCGCGGCGAGGTACTGCTTGGCGATGTCGAGGGCGGGTTTTTCCTTGAAGGCGGCAACGGCCTTGATCTCTCCGCTGACGGTGGCGGCGGCTTCGACGTAGCCGTAGCCTGTCTCGGGACGGCTGGGCTTGATGCCGATGGTGACGATGGCGTCGCTGTGCTCGGTGAAGGCGAGGGCGCCGTTGATGACGCGGCGGAACTCTTCGGGGTTCATGACGACGGCGTCGGCAGGGGTGACGACGACGTTGGCGGCAGCGTCTTTCTGACGGATGCGCCAGCAAGCCCATGCGATGCAGGGGGCGGTGTTGCGGGCGGCGGGCTCGGCGAGGATGTTCTCTTCGGGGATGCCGGGGAGCTGCTGGCGGACGATGTCGACGTAGGCGGCGTTGGTGACGACCCAGAAGTTGCTCATGGGGCAGATGCCTTGGAACCGGTCGACGGTGAGCTGTATGAGGGTGCGTCCGCAGCCAAGGATGTCGATGAACTGCTTGGGGTATTCGGGGGTGCTGAGGGGCCAGAAGCGGCTGCCGATGCCGCCGGCCATGATGACTACGTGGGTGCTCATGGGGATGATGGGTTAGGGGTTAGCGGGAGGGTGAAAGTTGAAGGTTGAAGGGTGAATTTTGAAGGTTGAAGGTTAATTCGCTTCGCTCATTGACGGCTCTGCTCTCCGGCCTCAAGAGTAAACTCTTGGGCGCTCCGTTTGGAGCCGTTGAAGGTTGAAGGTTGAAAGTTGAAGGGTTTTACCAATTCTTAAATCTTAAATCTTAATTCTTAATTAATTATCTAGTCTCTGTAGCCGATGACGTGGCGGACTTCGTCGATGGTGCGGCGGGCGCTCTCGCGGGCTTTTTCTTTGCCTTGGTTCATGACGCGGCGGAGATAGTCTTCGTCGGCGGAAATTTCGGCGATGCGCTGGCGGAAGGGCTCGGTGAAGGCGACCATGTCTTCGGCGAGCTGCTTCTTCATGTCGCCATAGCGTATCTGGCAGCGGTTGTAGAGGTCGTCGAAGTATTCAACGGTGTCGGGGGTGGAGACCACCTTCATGAGGGTGAAGAGGTTTTCGATTTCGACGGGTTTGGCCTGGTTCATTTCGACGGGGCCGCTGTCGGTCTTGGCGCGCATGATTTTCTTGCGGATGGACTTGGGGTCTTCGCCGAGGAAGATGGCGTTGCCTTCGCCCTCGCTCTTGCCCATCTTGCCGCTGCCGTCGAGGCCGGGGATCTTGACCAGTTCGTTGCCGAAGTTGAAGGCCTGGGGCAGGGGGAAGACCTCGCTCTTGTACATGTTGTTGAAGCGCTGGGCGAAGGTGCGGGTCATCTCGAGGTGCTGCTCCTGGTCTTTGCCGACGGGCACCTTGGTGGCCTTGTGGATGAGGATGTCGGCGGCCATGAGGGTGGGGTAGGTGAGGAGTCCGGCGTTGACGTTGTTGGGATTCTGGCGCACCTTGTCCTTGAAGCTGGTGACGCGCTCGAGTTCGCCGAGGTAGGCGTTCATGTTGAAGAAGAGGTAGAGCTCGATGGTCTCGGGGAGGTCGCTCTGGAGGTAGATGGTGGCCTTGTCGGGGTCGAGGCCGCAGGCGATGTATTCGGTGAGGATCTGGCGGGCGTTGCCGTAGAGGTCGTCGGGGGTGGGGTGGGTGGTGAGCGAATGGTAGTCGGCGATGAAGAAATAGCAGTCGTGCTGCTCCTGCATGCGGACGAAGTTGCGGAGTGCGCCGAAGTAGTTGCCGAGGTGCAGGTTGCCCGTGGGGCGGATGCCGCTGCAGACAGTTTCGCGTTTGGTATTGTCGGTCATAATTGTCAATGTTTTCTAGGATAATGAGATATCTAGTTTTGCTAGATATCTGAGTGGGTTAAACGAAAATGCAAAGATACGAAAAAAAAGTGGGAGTGCAAGTTTTTTTTGAATTAAGAATTAAGATTTAAGAATTAAGAATTATTGGTTGGAAGGGCTGGCACGTTTTCTTTTCTCTAGGAGTGGAGCAGCGAGGGGAGCGGGTTAAAGGAGCGGAGTGGAGCATGGAAGAAAGGGCCGCTGCGAGGAGGGGTCAGGAAGGGTGTGGAAAAGTTGTTGAAAACTTTTTTGAAAAGGGGTGAAAAAGGGGCTATTTTAGCCTGTTGATAACTCTATTTTTGGTACTCTTAAATTGAATTTTAACACATTTGTAATACGCTGAGAATCAGCACGCCCGTAAAATTTTAATTTTTTTTAACAGAAACAGGGTCTGGGGAATGTTTGCTAGTCGAAAAAATAGTTGTAATTTTGCAATCCATTTCGAGGGGAAATTATGCCCTCAAAAATGATAGAAAACATTAATAATTAAATATATAAGATAAAAAACAAAAATGCCAACAATTCAGCAATTAGTTCGCAAAGGACGTCAGCAGATGGAGTATAAGTCCAAATCTCCCGCTCTCGACAGCTGCCCCCAGCGTCGCGGCGTCTGCACCCGTGTGTACACCACCACCCCGAAAAAACCTAACTCGGCAATGCGTAAGGTTGCCCGTGTCCGTCTCACCAATGGTAAGGAAGTCAACGCCTACATCCCTGGCGAAGGCCACAACCTGCAGGAACACTCGATCGTGATGATTCGTGGCGGCCGTGTTAAGGACCTCCCCGGTGTTCGTTATCATATCATTCGCGGAGCTTTGGATACAAGCGGTGTCGACGGTCGTCGCCAGCGTCGTTCGAAATATGGTGCCAAGCGCCCGAAACAAGCTGCAAAATAAGTTAGAATCAAGATTTAAGTATTGAGTTGCCCCGCAATTCATTAATGAATAAGAGAAATGAGAAAAGCTAAACCCAGAAAACGTATCATCCTTCCGGATCCCAAATATAATGATGTCCTCGTCACCAAGTTCGTCAACAACTTGATGCTCGGCGGCAAGAAAACCATTGCCTACAAGATTTTCTACGAAGCAATCGATGTAGTGTCTGACCGTACCAAGGAAGACGGCCTCGAGGTGTGGAAAAAGGCTCTGGCCAACATCACCCCTTCTGTCGAGGTTAAGAGCCGCCGTATCGGCGGTGCCACCTTCCAGGTGCCTACCGAGATCCGTCCGGAGCGCAAACAGTCCATCGGCATGAAGAACTTGATTTCTTTCAGCCGCAAGCGCAGCGAGAAAACCATGGCCCTCAAGCTGGCCGCCGAAATTCAGGCCGCTTATAAAGAGGAAGGTGCCGCTTTCAAACGTAAGGAAGATATCCACCGCATGGCTGAGGCCAACAAGGCCTTCTCGCACTTCCGCTTCTAATATTGTATATATACATTATAATATAATAGCAAAGATAGCTTAAAAATCATAGCAAGTCAATGTCAGATTTAAAATACACAAGGAATATCGGAATCATGGCCCACATCGACGCCGGCAAGACGACGACGACGGAGCGAATCCTTTTCTACACCGGTAAGAACTACAAGCTGGGTGAGACTCATGAGGGTTCGGCCACGATGGACTGGATGGTCCAAGAGCAGGAGCGCGGTATTACTATCACCTCTGCTGCCACTACCGTATTCTGGGACTGGCATGACCAACGCTATAAGTACAACATCATCGACACCCCAGGCCACGTGGACTTCACCGTGGAGGTCGAGCGCTCGCTGCGCGTGCTGGATGGCGCCATCGCCATCTTCTGTGCCGTCGGCGGCGTGGAGCCCCAGTCGGAGACCGTGTGGCGCCAGGCCGACAAGTATGGCGTGCCCCGCATTGCCTTCGTCAACAAGATGGACCGTGCCGGAGCCGATTTCTTCGGCGTGGTGAACCAGATCAAGGAGCGCCTCGGCGCCAACCCCATTCCCATCGAGATACCCATCGGCCAGGAAAGCATGTACAAAGGCGTCGTGGATTTGATTTCGAACAAGGCCCTCGTCTGGGACGAGTCGTCCAACGGACAGCGCTTCGAGGAAATCCCCATGCCCGATGACCTGAAGGACATCGCTGCCGAGTATCGCCAGCAACTGGTCGAAGGCGTAGCCGAAGAGAATGAGGAACTCCTTGAAAAATTCTTCGACGACCCCGACTCCATCACCGCGGAAGAGATTCTGGCAGAGATCCGCAAGGCTACCCTGGCCATGAAGATTGTCCCCGTGATGTGTGGCTCGGCCTTCAAGAACAAGGGCATCCAGACGCTGCTCGACGCTGTGGCAGCTTTCCTGCCCAGCCCGCTGGACATGAAAGAGGTTGACGGAACCAATCCCAAGACGGGACAGGATGAGAGCCGCGCCATCGACGTGAAGGCACCCTTCTCGGCACTGGCTTTCAAGATTGCCACCGACCCCTATGTGGGACGCCTCTGCTTCTTCCGTGTGTACAGCGGCAGCCTCGAGTCTGGTTCGTATGTCTACAATGCCAACACCGGCAAGAAGGAACGCATCTCACGCATCATGCAGATGCATTCCAACAAGCAGAACCCCCTCGACCGCATCGAGGCGGGCGACATCGGAGCCGCCGTTGGTTTCAAGGAGATTAAGACTGGCCACACGCTGTGCGACGAAAAGCACCCCATCATCCTTGAGTCGATGATATTCCCCGAGCCTGTCATCAGCATCGCCGTAGAGCCCCTTACCCAGGGCGACATGGACAAGCTGACCAACGCCCTCACCAAGCTGGTGGAGGAAGACCCCACATTCCGCGTCAAGACCGACGAGGTGAGCGGCCAGACCATCATCAGCGGCATGGGCGAGTTGCACTTGGACATTATCTTGGACCGCTTGCGTCGCGAATTCCAGGTGGAGGTCAACCAAGGCCGTCCACAGGTGGCCTACAAAGAGGCCATCACCGCCACTGTTCAGCATCACGAGATCTACAAGAAGCAGACGGGCGGCAAGGGCAAGTTTGCCGACATCCTGTTCGAGATTGGTCCTGCCGACGAAGGTTTCGTGGGACTCCAGTTCGTCAACGATGTCAAAGGCGGCAACATCCCCAAGGAATACATCCCCGCCATCGAGAAAGGTTTCAAGGAGGCCATGCAGAACGGCGTCCTGGCCGGCTACCCAATGGACAGCATGAAGGTGCGCGTCATCGACGGCTCGTTCCATCCCGTGGACAGCGACCAGCTCTCGTTCGAGGTATGCGCCAAGATTGGCTTCAAGACTGCCTGCCGCAAGGCTAAGCCCGTGCTGCTGGAGCCTATCATGAAGCTCGAGGTGCTGACCCCCGATGCCTATGTTGGCGACGTGACCGGCGACTTGAACCGCAGACGCGGCATGCTGGAGAATATTTCCGCCAAGGTGGGCGTACAAGCTATCCATGCAAAGGTGCCTCTGGAACAAATGTTCGGCTATGTGACGGCGCTCCGCACCATCACCTCCGGCCGTGCCAACAGCACGATGGAGTTCTCGCATTATGCCGAGGTTAGCCGCGAACAGCAGGAGGCCATATTAAAGAATAGTAATAATTATTAATAATAAATAACTTTAACCGTGAGTCAAAGAATAAGAATCAAACTCAAATCTTACGACCACAATCTCGTCGACAAGAGCGCCGAAAAGATTGTTAAGACCGTAAAGATGACTGGCGCAGTTGTGAATGGTCCCATTCCCCTGCCGACCAACAAAAAGATTTTCACTGTCAACCGCTCGACCTTCGTCAACAAGAAGAGCCGCGAACAGTTCGAACTCAGCTCGTACAAACGCCTTATGGACATCGAGATCAACGATCGTGCCAAGACCATCGACGCGCTGATGAAACTGGAGCTTCCCAGCGGTGTGGAAGTAGAAATCAAAGTCTGAAATTAACCCTCAGCCAATGTCCGTAGCCGCCGATGTGCATCGGCGGTGAGAATAAGCTGAAAACTAACAACAAACAACAATCCAAAAAAAGAAATGTCAGGATTAATTGGTAAAAAAATTGGAATGACCAGTCTTTTTGATGCCGACGGAAAGCAGATTCCGTGCACAGTTATTGAAGCTGGTCCTTGTGTCGTCACACAAGTTAGAACCATCGAGAAAGATGGTTATGAGGCTATTCAGCTGGCTTTTGGTGATCAGAAAGAAAGCCGTGTCACCAAGCCTTTGAAAGGCCATTTTGCAAAGGCCAACACCACTCCCAAACGCTATCTCGCCGAGTTCAGCCGCTTTGAGGAGGGCCACAAGAAGAAATATGGTGAAGTATTGACAGTGGAAGTCTTCCAGGAAGGCGAATTTGTAGACGTTGTCGGAACCTCTAAAGGTAAGGGTTTCCAGGGCGTTGTTACGAGACACGGTTTTGGCGGTGTCGGTGATGTGACTCACGGCCAGCACGACCGTCTGCGTGCTCCCGGTTCGATTGGCGCTAGCTCCTATCCCTCGCGTATCTTCAAGGGCATGCGTATGGCCGGCCAGACTGGCAACCATCGCGTGAAGGTCCAGAACCTTCAGGTTGTCAAGATTATCGCTGAAAAGAATTTAATGTTAGTTAAAGGTTCTGTACCGGGACCCAAAGGATCAATCATAAAACTTGAAAGATGGAGTTAAAAGTTTATAACATCAACGGAAGCGAAACCGGTAGAACCATCACCCTCGACGATTCTATCTTCGCCATCGAGCCCAACCAGCATGCTATCTATCTGGATTGCAAACAGTATCTGGCAGACAACCGTCAAGGAACAGCAAAAGCTAAGGAGCGCAGCGAGAACGCCCACAGCACTCGCAAGCTCAAACGTCAGAAAGGCACCGGCGGTGCCCGTTCAGGCGATTTGAAGAGCCCCGTCTTCGTCGGTGGCGGTACCATCTTCGGACCCAAGCCCCGCGACTATCGCTTCAAGCTGAACGTCAAGGTCAAACGCCTTGCCCGTCGTTCCGCCCTCAGCGCCAAGGTCGCTGACAACGCTCTCACCATTGTTGAGAACTTCAGCTTCGACTCTCCTAAGACCAAACAGATGGTTGACGTCCTCAAAAACCTCAACCTCGCCGATAAAAAATCGCTCGTGGTTCTTGAAAGTCAAAATAATTTCGTATCTTTGTCAGCTAGAAACATCCAGGGTGTGAAAGTTGTAAGCGTTTGTGAGTTAAATACTTATGACGTTATGAACGCTGCAAATGTAGTGCTCTGTGAAGGCTCAATTAACGAAATTAACCGCGTTTTGGCAACAAAATAAAGAAGTAAGAAAATAGATTTAAGAAAGTTTAACATGAATATCATAGTAAAACCTCTGATTAGCGAAAAGATGACGAGAATCACCGAGGCAGCCGCTTCTCCCAAGCTGAACCGCATTCAGCGCGACAAGAACAAGCCCGCTCCCAAGGTTCTCAATCGTTATGGTTTTGTTGTTGACAAGCGCGCCAATAAAGTTGAGATTAAGAAGGCTGTCGAGGCCTTCTATAATGTCAAGGTTCTTGATGTCAACACCATGAACTACTCTGGCAAGGTTAAGGCCCGCTACACCAAGGCCGGCTACCTCGTTGGACGCAACAACGCTTTCAAAAAGGCCATCGTGACTTTGGCCGAAGGCGATGCAATCGACTTCTACGCAAGCATCTAAACCGCATGGACAAAGGCTTGGGCTTCGCGGCTCAAGCCTCTGCCTCTGCAAAAGTAATAACAATTAATAATAGTAATAGTCCACTGAGAAGAGACTAACAAAAACAAAAAATGGCTTTAAAGAAAATTAAACCGACAACCCCCGGCCAGCGTCACAAGATCGTTGTCACCAATGACGACATCACGACTAACAAGCCGGAAAAGAGTTTGGTGTGTGGCTATGGCAAGAGCGGTGGCCGTAACAACCAAGGTAAGATGACCATGCGCTATATGGGCGGTGGCCACAAACAGCTGTATCGTTTCATCGATTTCAAGAGAGACAAGGACGGCATCCCCGCAGTCGTGAAGACTATCGAGTATGACCCCAACCGTACCTCCCGTATCGCCCTCGTGTTCTACGCCGATGGTGAGAAGCGCTACATCCTCTGCCCCCAGGGGTTGAAAGTCGGTCAGACTATCATGTCTGGTAAAGGTGTTGCCCCTGAAGTTGGCAATACGCTCACTCTTGCCGAGATTCCTTTCGGCACGTTGATTCACAACATCGAGCTCCGTCCCGGCCAGGGTGCCAAGATGGTGCGCAGCGCTGGCGCTTATGCCCAGCTGATGTCCCGTGATGACAAGTACGCTATCATCAAAATGCCCAGCGGCGAGATGCGCATGATCCTCCAGGCTTGCCGTGCCACCGTGGGTATCGTTTCCAATCCCGAGCACAACCTCGAGGTCGGCGGTAAGGCTGGCCGTAGCCGTTGGCTTGGCCGTCGTCCGCGCAACCGCGGCGTCGTGATGAACCCTGTCGACCACCCCATGGGCGGTGGTGAAGGCCGTCAGACCGGCGGACATCCTCGCAGCCGCAAGGGTATCCCCGCTAAGGGCTACAAGACTCGCGCTCCTAAGAAACAGTCGAGCAAGTACATTGTCGAAAGAAGAAAGAAGTAATTCATTTTAAAAGAAGAAAAGAATGAGTCGTTCATTAAAGAAAGGTCCGTACATCTTCCACAAACTCGAGAAGAGAGTTATCGAGGCTCAGCAGAATAACAAGAAGGTTACCATCAAGACTTGGAGCCGCGCTTCGATGATCAGCCCCGACTTCGTCGGCCAGACCATCGCTGTGCACAACGGCAACAAATTCATCCCCGTCTATGTAACCGAGAATATGGTTGGCCACAAGCTTGGCGAATTCGCACCCACCCGTATTTTCCGCGGCCATGCCGGATCTAAAGATAAAGCTAAGAAATAATAAGTCCAAAAAGTAAGAAATAAAAAGAAATGGGACGTAGAAAAAAGAATAGTGCAGATGCACTTAAAGAAGCCAAAAAGACCCTCTACGTGGCAAAGTTGATGAACAATCCTACTTCGCCCCGCAAGACCCGTCTCGTTGCTGACATGGTTCGCGGCGTTGACGTTGATAAAGCTCTGGGTATTCTCAAATATTGCCCCAGAGAGTCCGCTCCTAAAATGCACAAGCTGATCCTCAGTGCCGTTGCCAACTGGCAGGCCAAGAATGAGGGCGCTCGTCTGGAAGACAGCCAGCTGTATGTGAAACAGATTATGGTTGACGAAGGTCGCACCATGAAGCGTATGCGCACCGCTCCCCAGGGCCGTGGCTACAGAATCCGCAAACGCAGCAACCACATCACCGTTATCCTCGGCAGCCGCGTCGAAGAGGCTCCTAAGGCTGAAGTTGAAACCAAATAGTAAAAATAATAAGAAGAAAGTAAACAATGGGACAAAAAACTAACCCAATTGGAAATCGTTTAGGCATCATCCGCGGATGGGATTCTAACTGGTACGGCGGTCGCAGATTCGAGCAGAAACTCGTTGAAGACGACAAAATCCGCAAGTATCTCAATGTCCGTCTCGCAAAGTGCAGCATCTCGAAAATCTATATCGAGAGAACCCTTAAGCTCCTCACCGTCACCATCAACACTGCTCGTCCGGGTCTCATCATCGGCAAAGCTGGTTCTGAGGTTGACAAACTGAAGGAAGAACTCAAGAAACTCACCGGCAAAGAAGTCCAGATCAATATTTCTGAGGTGAAACATCCTGAACTCGATGCTGTCCTCGTCGCCCAGAACATCGCTAAGCAGATTGAAGGCCGCGTCCAGTATCGTCGTGCTATCAAGAACGCTATCGTTTCTACCATGCGTTGTGGCGCAGAAGGCATCAAGGTCTCCATCAGCGGCCGTATCGGCGGCGCTGAAATCGCCCGTAGCGAGCATTACAAGGAAGGCCGTACTCCTCTCCATACCCTCCGTGCCGATATCGACTACGCAAATGCTGAGGCCCATACCACTTATGGCCGCATCGGCGTGAAGGTCTATATCTGCCGTGGTGTCATTTATGGCAAACGCGAACTGGTTGCTTCCACCGTGGGTGGTCAGCAGAAAGAGCATCGCCCCGCTATGGGTGGCGAGCGTCGCCAGGGCAATGGCGCTCCCCGTCGTCGTCCGAGCAACAACAGAAACAACAACAATAAATAAAAGGTTACAGGTTAAGGTTCAAAGAATGCATTCAGCGAATTGTTAACCGCTAAACGATAAGAAAAATGTTACAACCTAAGAAAACAAGATATAGAAAGCAGCAAAAGGGTAAAATTAAAGGCAATGCTTTCCGTGGTCACGAGTTGGCTTTCGGTACCTTTGGTATCAAATCCCTGGAAACCTGTTTCATCACAGGCCGTCAAATAGAGGCTGCACGTCAAGCTGTAACGCGTCATATGAAACGTGAAGGTCAGATTTGGATCCGCATCTTCCCCGACAAGCCCATCACCAAGAAGCCCAATGAGGTCCGTATGGGTAAAGGTAAGGGTGCTCCCGAGTACTTTGTTGCCCGCGTGATGCCCGGTACCATCCTGTTCGAGTGCGAAGGTGTCCCCATGGATATTGCTAAAGAGGCTCTCCGCCTGGCAGCCCAGAAGCTCCCCATCTCGACCAAGTTTGTTGTTAAAAGAGATTATATCGAAGAATAAAAAGAAGATACAGTCATGAAGAACGAATTAGTTTTAAAAGAGCTTTCGACTGCTGAATTGAAGGAGAAGTTGGACACCGAGCGCAGCATGTATCAGAAGATGCTGATGACACACGCTGTCTCCCCGCTCGAGAACCCCAACAAAATAAAAGAAAGTAGAAAAACCATTGCTCGCTGCCTCACCGAACTCCGTGCGCGCGAAATCGCTGAGCAGAAGCAGAACTAGTAGTAGATATGGAAAGAAATTTAAGAAAAGAAAGAGTCGGTGTTGTGGTGAGCAACAAGATGGAGAAATCCATCGTCGTCCTCGTCGAGCGTAAGGTGAAGCACCCTATGTACGGCAAGTTCGTCAAGAAGTCCACCAAATTTATGGCTCACGATGAAAAGAACGAGTGCAATGTAGGCGACACCGTCCGCATCATGGAGACCCGCCCCCTCAGCAAGAACAAATGCTGGCGCCTCGTTGAAATCGTTGAGAGAGCTAAGTAATTAGTCACAACAACCCAGACAAAAAGAATTTAATAAGAAATGATACAACAAGAAACTAGAATGACGGTTGCCGACAACAGCGGTGCAAAGAGCGCCCTGTGCATCCGCGTCCTCGGCGGCACCAAGAAGCGTTATGCCACCATTGGTGACACCATCGTGGTGGCCATCAAAGACGCCATTCCTTCCGGCAACATTAAGAAGGGTGCTGTCTCCAAGGCAGTCGTGGTTCGTACCAAGAAAGAAATTCGTCGCAATGATGGCAGCTACATCCGCTTCGACGACAATGCCTGCGTGCTGCTTACTGCAGCTGATGAGCTCCGCGGCACCCGTATCTTCGGACCAGTTGCCCGCGAACTCCGCGACAAACAATTCATGAAGATTGTCTCGTTGGCACCTGAAGTATTGTAAAAACTAAAAAGAAGAAAAAAGAAATGAAATTGCACGTAAAAAAAGGGGATACCGTCATGGTGATTGCTGGCGAAGATAAAGGCAAGACCGGCAAGGTGCTCAAGGTTTATCCCGAAAAGAATCGCGCCATCGTGGAAGGTCGTAACCTCATCAAGAAACATACCAAGCCCAATGCTAAGAACACCCAGGGAGGTATCGTTGAGCAGGAAGCCCCTATCCATCTGTCTAACCTTATGGTTATGTTAGACGGCAAGACTCCTACCAGAATCGGCCGCAAGATCGATGAGAAGTCTGGTAAGCTCGTCCGCTACGCTAAACTTAATAAGAAGGAGGGAAATAAATAATGGCATACATTCCTACTTTAAAGACCAAGTATAACGAGGAAATCCTGCCCGCCCTGATGAAGGAGTATGGCTACAAGACCGTCATGCAGGCTCCCCGTCTGAAAAAAATTACCCTTAACCAAGGCCTCGGCAAGGCTGCCATCGCTGACAAGAAGGTCATCGACAAAGGTATCGAGGAAATGACCCTTATCGCCGGCCAGAAGGCTGTCGCTACCAAGTCCCGCAAGGATATCTCTAACTTCAAGCTCCGTCGCGGCATGCCCATCGGCGTCCGCGTGACCCTCCGCGGTGAGCGCATGTATGAGTTCCTGGAGCGCCTTATCACTGCCTCTATCCCCCGTATCCGCGACTTCCGCGGCATCAACGACAAGGGTTTCGATGGCAAGGGCAACTATACTTTCGGTATCTCCGAGCAGATTATCTTCCCGGAAATCGATATCGACAAGATTGACCGCATCCAGGGTATGGACATCACCTTCGTCACCTCCGCTGGTACCGACAAAGAGGCCATGTCCCTCCTCAAACTGTTTGGCATACCTTTTAAGAATCAACAAAAATAAAAGATAATGGCAAAAGAATCAATTAAGGCTAGAGAACGCAAAAGAGCAAAAATGGTGGCTCGTTATGCTGCCAAGCGCGCTGCTTTGAAGGAAATCGTCCGCACTGGTGAACCTGAGGAGGTTGAGAAGGCTGTCATCGCCCTCCAGAAACTCCCCAAGAATGCCTGCCCCATCCGCATGCACAACCGCTGCCAGCTTACTGGCCGTCCCAAGGGTTACATGCGTCAGTTCGGCATCTCCCGTATCAATTTCCGCGAGATGGCAGTGAGCGGCCTCATCCCCGGCGTTAAGAAATCCAGCTGGTAATAGTCAATTCACATTGGTAGCTTTGCAAGTTGGCAAAAACCAATACTACAAAACTTAAAATCAAGAAAAAATAAAATGGTAACAGATCCTATTGCAGATTATTTGACCCGCATGCGCAACGCTATCGCTGCCAAGCACAGAGTCGTTGAAATCCCTGCATCCAAAGTTAAGAAAGAAATCACCAAGATCCTGTTCGAGAAAGGTTACATCCTGAACTACAAATTCGAGAACGAAGGCTCTCACAACCAAAGCATCAAGATTGCGCTGAAATATCACCCCGTGACCAAGATTTCGGCCATCAGCGAGCTCAAGCGTATCAGCAGCCCTGGTCTGCGTCGCTATGTCTCCGTTGACGAGATGCCCCGCGTCCTCAATGGTCTTGGCATCGCCATCATCTCTACTTCCAAAGGCCTCATGACCGATAAGGAAGCCCGCACCTTGAATGTCGGTGGCGAAGTAATTTGTTACATCAGCTAATTTAAAAGAGGAGATTAAGAAATGTCAAGAATAGGTAAAATGCCCATCCACATCCCCGCAGGTGTTGAAGTTAAGGTATCTCCCGAAAATGTTATCACGGTAAAAGGACCCAAGGGTGAGCTCACCCAGAAGGTTGACCCCGCAATCTCTGTGAAATTAGAGGATGGCACCCTCCAGTTCGAGCGTCCCTCCGATAGCAGAGAGCACAAAGCAATGCACGGCCTTTATCGCGCCCTCGTCGCCAACATGGTGCACGGCGTTTCTGAAGGTTTCAAATGCGTCCAGGAAGTCATTGGCGTCGGCTACAAAGTCCAGGCCACTGGCAACGTCATGGAAATGGACCTCGGCTACAGCCACAAGATTTTCTTCGAGCTTGCTCCCGAAATCCACGTTGAGACCGTCACCGAAAAAGGTAAGAACCCCATCATTACCATGACTTGCTGCGACAAGCAGATTCTTGGCCAGGCTGCTGCCAAGATTCGTTCCCTCCGCAAACCTGAGCCTTACAAGGGCAAGGGTATCCGCTTCCAGGGTGAAGAAGTCCGCAAGAAGGCTGGTAAGGCTGCTGCTAAATAATCAATAGTTTGAACGCCTAAGAATAAGCAATTATGGCTACAAGAAAAGATATAAGAAGAACTAAAATTAAATTCCGCATTCGTCATAAGATCAGCGGTACCGCTCAGATGCCGCGTCTTTCTGTGTTCAGAAGCAATAAGGAAATTTATGCACAGGTGATTGACGATGTAAAAGGTGTGACACTGACCGCTGCCTCTTCTCGCGAGAAGAGCTTCGAAAAGAGTGGCACAAAGAGCGAAGTGGCTGCCAAGGTCGGCAAGATGCTTGCCGAGCGCGCCCTCGCTGCTGGTATCAATACCGTGGTTTTTGACCGCAATGGTTATCTCTATCACGGTCGTGTTAAATCGTTGGCCGATGGTGCCAGAGAAGGTGGTTTAAAATTCTAATAAGTCATGGCAGAAGTAAACGTAAAAAGAGTAAAATCGAGCGAAATCGAATTCAAAGATCGTCTTGTTGCGATCAATCGCGTAACCAAGGTTACCAAGGGTGGTAGAACTTTCACCTTTGCTGCCATCGTAGTTATTGGAAATGAGAACGGTGTCGTAGGCTACGGCCTTGGCAAAGCCAAGGAAGTCCAGGCCGCCATCCAGAAGGGTGTCGACGATGCCAAGAAAAACCTCATCAAGGTTCCCGTGATGAAGGGCACTATCCCCCACGAGCAGTGCGGCAAGTATAGCGGTGCTCGCGTCTTCCTCAAACCCGCTGCTCCTGGTACCGGTGTCATCGCCGGCGGTGCCATGCGTGCCGTTCTTGAGAGCGTTGGCGTGAAGGACGTGCTGGCTAAGAGCAAGGGCTCTTCCAACCCCCACAGCGTGGTTAAAGCCACCATCAATGCCCTGCTGCAGATGAAGGATCCTTGCATGGTTGCCGAACTCCGCGGTATCACCCTCGACAAAGTGTTTAACGGTTAATCATAGGAGTTAAGTATTATGGCAGAAAAGACTTTGAAAATCAAACAGGTTAGAAGTGTCATCGGCCGTCCTGCCCGTCAGAAAAGAACCATGGCGGCTCTCGGTCTGAGAAAGATCAACCACGAGCGCACGATTGTTGCCAATCCTGCTGTTCTCGGTATGATTGAGAAAGTGAAACACTTAATCACTGTTGAGGAAATTTAATTAGTTAGACACTTGCTCTGGGTTCATGTCCAGGGTTAAAAAAGAGAAATAATTATGAGTTTAAATAATCTCAAACCCGCAGAAGGTTCCATCAAGCATTCCAAACGTATCGGCCGTGGTGCCGGTTCCGGCAAGGGCGGCACTGCTACCCGTGGTAACAAGGGTGCTAAGGCTCGTTCGGGCTATCACCAGAAGGTTGGTTTCGAAGGTGGCCAGATGCCCATCTATCGTCGTCTTCCCAAGTTCGGTTTCAAAAACATCAATCGTGTTGAGTATGTCGGCATCAATGTCGATACCCTCAATGCACTTGCTGAGGCCAAGAACATCACCGAATTCACTATCGATGTGTTCAAGCAGAATGGCCTTATCTCCGGCAAGGACCGCATCAAGATCCTCGGCCGTGGCGAACTAAATAAGACCGTCAACGTCACTGCTCACGCTTTTTCCGCTGCTGCCAAGCAGGCTATTGAAGCAAAAGGCGGTGTTGCTACAGTAATCGAATAACAATTTGATAATCGGATTTTCGGATTTTCAGACGAGTAAGCTCCTTCTGAAAATCTGAAAATCTGAAAATCTGAAAATCTAAAACTACACTATGAAGAGATTTATACAGACACTCAAAAACATCTGGTCGATTGAAGACCTGCGGAAAAGAATCCTTTACACCTTTGCTTTGGTGCTTGTCTACCGCATTGGTTGCTATGTCGTCCTACCCGGTGTTGATCCTACGCAGCTGCAGAATCTGCAGAATCAGGGTTCCGATGGTCTGATGGGTCTGTTGAACATGTTCTCCGGCGGTGCTTTCTCCAACGCCTCTATCTTCGCTTTGGGTATCATGCCCTACATTACTGCATCCATCGTGATTCAGTTGTTTGTCATGGTTATTCCTTATTTCCAGAAGATGCAGCGCGATGGTGAGAATGGTCGTCGCAAGATGAATCAAATCACCCGTCTTCTCACCGTGGCTATCACTGGCTTCCAGGCTCCCGCATACATCACCAACATGATGTATCAGTTAGGTGCATCCTCTACTGCCATCTATCCTTTCGATGGCTCATCTCCTACTTGGACTTTCTGGGCTTCCAGCATTATCATTTTGATTGCCGGTACCTTGTTTGTCATGTGGCTGGGTGAACGCATCACTGAGAAGGGCGTGGGCAATGGTATTTCTTTGCTCATTATGATTGGTATTATTGCCCGTCTGCCTTTCGCTCTCTTTGGTGAGTTCGTTTCCCGTCTGACCGACGCTGGTGGCGGATTGGTGATGTTCCTCATTGAGATTGTCGTCCTTCTTGCTGTCATCCTGCTCGTCATCCTGCTCGTTCAGGGTACTCGCCGTATCCCCGTGCAGTATGCTAAGCGCATCGTTGGCAACAAGCAGTACGGTGGTGTCCGTCAGTATATTCCCATCAAGGTGAATGCTGCTGGCGTCATGCCCATCATCTTTGCTCAGGCTATCATGTTCATCCCTATCACTTTCATGGGATTCACTGGCAACTCCGACTCTAAGTTCTGGATGGCTTTCACAGATTTCAATGGTTTCTGGTATAATGTGGTGTTCTTCATCCTTGTGGTGCTGTTCACATACTTCTATACTGCCATTGCCATCAACCCCAACCAGATGGCTGAAGATATGAAGAAGAATGGTGGTTTCATTCCTGGCGTCAAGCCCGGTAAGAAGACTGCAGAGTATCTTGAGAACATCCTTTCCAAGATTACCCTTCCTGGTTCCATCTTCCTGGCCATTGTTGCCATCCTGCCCGCTATCATCCGCCTGTTCGGTGTCAACACCCAGTTCGCCCAGTTCTACGGCGGCACTTCACTGCTGATTCTTGTCGGTGTCATCCTCGACACTCTCCAGCAGATTGAGAGCCACCTGCTGATGCGCCATTATGATGGTCTCACCAAGACTGGCCGCATCAAGGGTCGTACCTCCATGTCTATCCAGGCATAATTTAATTGAAGATGATCCTCTTAAAGACTAAAGAAGAAATAGAATTGATACGTGACGCTGCCCGCCTCGTCGGTAAATCTCTCGCCGAGGTGGGCCGTCATATCCGTCCGGGTGTGACTACTGCTTTTCTCGATAAGATCGGCGAGCAGTTCATCCGTGACAATGGCGGCATTCCCCTATGCAAGGGCTATGAAGGTTTTCCTTCGGCTTTTTGCATTTCGGTGAATGATGTCGTTGTACACGGCATTCCTAGTGAGGAGGTATATATTCAAGAGGGTGACAATGTGTCTCTTGATGTCGTTGTGGAGCTTAACGGCTACGTCGGCGATTCAGCCTACACATTCACTTGCGGCGAAGTGTCTCCCGACATGCAGCGTCTTCTTAAGGTCACTAAAGAGGCTCTCTATATCGGACTTGACAAATGTAAAGCGGGCAACCGCATAGGTGACATTGGACATGCTGTGCAGCAGCATTGTGAGAAAAATGGTTATTCCGTTGTTCGTGAGCTTTGCGGCCATGGCGTAGGCTTTAAGATGCATGAAAGTCCTAATGTTCCCAATTATGGAGTCCCTGGCACCGGCCCCCTACTTAAGGAAGGAATGGTCATTGCCGTAGAACCGATGGTCTGCATGGGCTCCAAGAATGTCAAGTTCTCTCAGGTTGACGGTTGGACATGTCGTACCAAAGACGGCAAGCCCGCTGCCCACTTTGAGCACACCGTTGCCATCGGCGCCGATGGTCCAGACATTCTCTCAACATTCGATTTTATAGAAAATAATTAACGAAAACGTAAATGGCAAAACAATCATCCATACAACTGGACGGAACAGTAACTGAATCCTTGGGCAATGCAATGTTCCGCGTTGAACTGGAGAATGGGCACCAAATCATCGCACATATCTCTGGAAAGATGCGCATGCATTATATCAAGATATTACCTGGCGACAAAGTCTCTATCGAGATGTCTCCTTATGATCTTTCCAAGGGCCGTATCACCTACCGCCACAAATAATTTCGAGTGTCCTGTTGATAGAATGTTGAAAAGAAATAACAGATAAATACAATATAAAATGAAAGTAAGAGTTTCTGTCAAGAAAAGATCCCCCGAGTGCAAGGTGGTCCGCCGCCACGGGGTTGTCTATGTAATCAACAAGAAGAATCCGAAGTTCAAACAAAGACAAGGATAATTAAAAACAAAAAGAATAAAAAGAAAGTATGGCAAGAATTGCAGGTATTGACTTACCCAAAAACAAAAGAGGAGTTATAGGTCTGACCTATATCTACGGCATTGGAAGAAGCCTCGCATCTGAGATTCTGGCAAAAGCCGGTATCGATGAGAACAAGAAGGTGCAGGACTGGACCGATGATGAACAGAATGCCCTCCGTACCATCATCAACGATGAGTATAAAGTAGAAGGTGCCCTCCGTTCTGAGGTTCAGATGAACATCAAGCGATTGATGGACATTGGCTGCTATCGCGGCATCCGTCATCGTCTCGGACTTCCCCTCCGTGGTCAGAGCACCAAGAATAACGCCCGTACTCGCAAGGGTAAGAAGAAAACTATCGCTAACAAGAAGAAAGCTACCAAGTAAAAAGTAAATGAAGTGTAGCGGCCAGCTGCGGACTATATTTTGATTGTGGAGCAGTTGGTAAACAAAAGTAAAATCAAGCACAAGTAAAAAATTATGGCAAAAACTTCTAAACCGACCAAAAAAAGAGTCGTAAAAGTTGAACCTCTTGGAAGAGCATGTATCTTTGCTTCTTTCAACAACGTTATTATTTCGTTGACTAACAATGCCGGTCAAGTGATTTCTTGGTCGTCTGCAGGAAAAATGGGCTTCCGCGGATCGAAGAAAAACACTCCGTACGCCGCTCAGATGGCTGCGGAAGATTGCGGTAAAGTTGCTTATGATTTGGGCCTAAGAAAAGTAAAGGTCTTTGTTAAGGGACCTGGTCAAGGACGTGAATCTGCAATCCGCGCAATCAATGGCTGCGGCATCGAGGTCATGGAAATCACCGACATCACGCCGCTTCCTCACAATGGTTGCCGTCCCCCCAAACGTCGCCGCGTGTAATTATTAATCATTAATTTTCGAATTTTAGTACAATGGCAAGATATACAGGTCCTAAAACCAAAATCGCTAGAAAGTTCCACGAACCCATCTACGGTCCCGACAAGAACTACGAAAAGAAACCTTACGCTCCGGGTATGCACGGCCAGAACAAGCGCCGTGGTAAGACTTCGGAATACGGCATTCAGCTTCAGGAGAAGCAGAAAGCCAAATATACCTACGGCATTCTCGAGCGCCAGTTCCGCAAACTCTATGCTGAAGCAGCCCGTCGCGGCGGCGTCACTGGTGAGGAACTCATGAAGCTCATCGAATCCCGTCTTGACAATGTGGTTTATCGTCTTGGCATCGCTTGCAGCCGTGCTCAGGCTCGCCAGCTGGTGTCTCATCGCCACATCGCTGTCAACGGCAATGTGGTCAACATTCCTTCCTACGAATTGAAAATTGGTGACGTTATCTCCGTCCGTGAGCGCTCCAAGTCTCTTGAGATTATCTCTGACAACTTGACCTCTCGTGCCAACAACTATGCTTGGTTGGAGTGGGACAACGCTAACCTCAGCGGTAAATTTGTTAGCTACCCTGAGCGTGCTGACATCCCCGAGACCATCAATGAACAGCTCATCGTTGAGCTCTATTCTAAATAATAGGTTATAGGTCAAAGGTTATTGGTTAGGTACTGGTTGCCCAGTCGAAAAGCCAACTAGCCAACCTACCAGTAAACTCATCACCAGAATAACAACAAGAAAGGAATAAAAATGGCAATATTATCTTTCCAGAAACCCGACAAAGTGGTCATGCTCGAAGCCAATGACTTCCGTGGTTCCTTCGAGTTCCGTCCTTTGGAACCTGGCTACGGCATCACCATTGGCAACGCCCTGCGTCGAGTTCTTCTGTCCTCGCTCGAAGGCTTCGCTATCACTTCTGTGCGTATCGAAGGCGTCGACCACGAGTTTCAATCGTTGCCAGGTGTTGTCGAAGATATGACCGACATTATCCTGCGCTTCAAGGAAATTCGTTTCCGTCGTCAGATTGAGGATTACGAGAACGAGAAGGTCAGTTTCGAAATTGTTGGCCAGACCACATTCAAGGCCGGCGACCTCAACAATTTCCTCAATGGCTTCCAAGTGTTGAATCCCGAACTTGAGATTTGCCACATGGAGTCCACTACCTCGCTCAAAATCGAACTCACCATCGAGAAAGGCCGTGGCTATGTCCCCGCCGACGAGAACAAGAAGCCGGGTGATCCCATCGGAGTTATCGCCATCGACTCCATCCATACGCCCATCAAGAACGTTCAATACGTGGTCAGCGACTATCGTGTTGAGCAGCGTACGGACTATGAGAAGTTGACTTTCGATATCCAGACCGATGGCTCGATTCATCCGAAGGAGGCTTTGAAAGAGGCTGCCACCATTCTCATTCAGCATTTCATGCTCTTCAGCGACGAGCGCATCACGCTCGAAGTTGAGTCCAAACCCGTCCAGGAAGATTTCGACGAGGGAACCATGCATATTCGTCAGCTTCTCAAAACCAAGCTGATTGATATGGATCTCTCTGTTCGCGCGCTCAACTGCTTAAAGGCCGCAGAGGTCGAAACACTTGGCGACTTGGTCTCCTTCAATAAGGCTGACCTGCTGAAATTCCGCAATTTCGGTAAGAAATCGCTGACCGAACTTGAAAACTTGGTTGCCTCCAAGAACCTCGAATTCGGTATGAACATCACAAAGTATAAATTAGATAAAGAATAATAAGATATGAGACACGGTTGTAAAGTAAATCATCTGTCAAGAACCCACGCACATCGCGTTGCTATGCTTTCCAACATGGCCACCTCTCTCATCATGGAGAAGAGAATCGAGACCACTTTGGCTAAGGCAAAAGCACTCAGAGTATATGTCGAGCCTATCATTAACCGCTCGAAAGAAGACTCCACCAACAATCGTCGTGTTGTCTTCAGCTATCTCCACAGTAAAGAAGCCGTTAACGAACTTTTCCGCGAAGTCTCTCAGAAAGTGGCTAACCGCCCCGGCGGCTATACCCGCATCTTGAAGACTGGCATCCGTCATGGTGACAACTCTCAGATGGCCATCATCGAACTCGTTGACTACAACGAGAACATGCTGAAGGCTACCACTGAGAAGAAAGCCAAGAGCACACGCCGCAGTCGCGGTAAGAAAGCAGAAGCTGTTGAGGCTCCCGCTGTCGAAGAAGCTCCCAAGGCTGAGTAATTCTTCAAACTCCTAAATACAACAAAGGAATGCGGGAGGCTCCAGCCTCTCAGCATTCCTTTTTCATCTTAGAACCATTTTCAAAACTATCATTCTATGTCACAAATCATTGGTATTAGAGGCCGCCAGATTCTCGACTCCCGCGGCAACCCCACAGTTGAAGTCGAGGCATACACCGAACAAGGCGCTATGGGCCGCGCAGCCGTTCCCTCGGGTGCTTCCTGCGGTGTCCACGAAGCTTGCGAACTTCGTGATGACGACAAATCCCTTTTCTTGGGTAAAGGCGTCCTCCAGGCCGTAAACAACGTCAACACGGTCCTCAATGAGGAACTTCGCGGCATGTTTGTCGAGGAACAGCGCACCATCGACCAAAAAATGATCGAACTCGATGGAACCGAAAATAAGGGTCGTCTAGGTGCTAATGCAATCCTTGGTGTTTCCCTCGCCTGTGCCAAAGCGGCTGCCATGGAGTCCGGCCAGCAACTTTACCGCTATCTTGGTGGCTGCGGTGCCTATATGCTCCCCATCCCCATGATGAACATCCTCAACGGTGGTTCCCATGCCGACAATAGCATTGACTTTCAAGAATTCATGATCATGCCGGTTGGAGCTCCTACTTTCAGCGAGGCACTTCGTATGGGTGCTGAGGTTTTCCACAACCTCCGCAGCGTTCTTAAAAGCCGCAACATGTCCACCAATGTTGGCGACGAAGGCGGTTTTGCTCCCAACCTCGCTTCCAACGACGAAGCCATTCAGGTTGTCTGCCAGGCTATTGAAAAGGCTGGATATCGTCCTGGTGAAGATGTTTTCATCGGCCTCGATGCTGCCGCATCCGAGTATTATGATACTGAGACTGGGCTCTACAAGCTCCGTTGGTCCTCTGGCGAAACCTTCACATCTGATCAGATGGTCGACTTTTGGAAACGTTGGGTCGAACAATATCCTGTTCTTTCCATCGAAGACGGCATGGCCGAAGACGATTGGGATGGTTGGAAGAAACTTACCGATGCTATCGGCGACCGCTGCCAGCTCGTGGGTGACGACCTATTCGTTACCAATGTCCAGCGCTTGCAGATGGGTCTTGACAAGCAAGTTGCCAACTCCATCTTGATTAAGCTCAACCAGATTGGCACTCTTTCCGAGACCATCGATGCCGTCAACTTGGCTACCCGCAACAGCTACACTGCCATCATCTCCCACCGCAGTGGTGAGACTGAGGACACCACTATCGCTGACCTCGTCGTTGCACTCAACACTGGCCTCATCAAGACTGGCAGCGCCAGCCGTACCGATCGCATTTGCAAATACAACCAGCTCATGCGTATTGAGGAAGGACTCGGTGACCAGGCCCAATACTTAGGTAAGAATTTCAAATTTCTGAAATAATTGTTTCGATAATCATTTTAATAGGCGTTGCCGTAATGGTGACGCCTATTTCTTTTCTCGTTGGTAGCTTCAATTATTATTGAGGCTACCAAGCAGTGAACATGCACCTCTAAATGACAAATTCTGCTAATCAAAGAGGTCATATTGCCTCAAGGCTATATCAATTTGTACGATGTCTATCAGATGTGTCCATTATCTAAGTCGATTTTGGAATCATTGTCTGCCACGTCTTTGCGTAACACGCCCAAATCCACGAGGCGGCTTCTGATGATGCGTTCCCGCATATTGGCGCCACGTGACTTGTGGGCTATTTCGTATACTGTTTTGGGCGTTGTAAGATGTAGTAAGGCCACCCGCAGGTATGTCCATTTAAAATCGCTGGTCTTCCAGCTCTTTTGCGTTTGTTTGTTGTTGGTTCCGTTGGTGTCCATATTTTCTTTATAGAAATATTTTTTCGAGAGCATGAATGTAAGAAGTGCGGGATGGCGTCACAAGATTAAGGTAGGTGCAAGTGCTAGCGACTGAAGAATGCCCCATCCATTGTGATAAAGTGTATAAATCAACTCCAGCTAGGATGGCCAATGTGCCAAAGGTGTTGCGGGCAGTGCTGAAAGTAATGTTTTTATTAATATTCGCTTGCTCTGCCCAACGTGACAGGTCTCGTATCAATGAGGTGTTGCTATGCATGTGAACAACTCGGTTATCTTGCTGGCTAGTGGGTAGTTCGTTATATTTATGCTGCAAATTGGCTATTATTTCAATGGCAGGCTTGGTCAGTGGAATCTGAACTCTATGCCCACCTCTTTCCAACTCTTTGGAAATCAAATGGGTATCATCGTCCTTAATGATGTCGTCCCACGACAATGCGCGTATGTCAGAGAGCGATAGTCCTGTGTGGCATGAGAGCAGAAAGCCTTGATGCGTTTCAGAATTGTAGTCTCTGCATTTCACCAATTGGTGCAGTTCCTCTCGGGTGAGAAATGTCTTGTTGTCGTTATTTCGTTTGGGAAGGTTTGTGCGGATTAAGGGGTTCCTATCAATCAACCCCTGTTGTTCGGCCTCGTTTAAAATAGTAGAAAGGGTTTGGATGTATGTTCGGCAACTAGAATCCTTCATGTTCTGAGACAAATAGTTCACAAAAGCCTCGCAGACTTCGTTTGTGAGCACTTTGCGTTTAGGGTCGTTTCCTTGAAAGTTTTTCAAGTGGTTGACGAGTGCCTGGCGTGTGATGTTGGTGCGTTTGCTAACGCTTGAGGATTTCTCCTTGATTATTGTCTCTACCAATGAGGTGGTAATCCTTTTGTACTTCATACTCTGTGAGGCTTCTCAGCTCCTTTCCAGATAGGACGCCTATTCATTTCTCCCATTCAACGGCTCAAAGCATGGGAAATATTGGGTAAAAGAAAGTGGAGTCGTTTATCCTGCATCATACCTCCATAGTAGGGTCTCGACACCCCGTAGTATCGGTAAGAGCGGTACCACTCCACTTGTGCAATATCGTATTTGAGACGATACAACTAGAAATGGCCTCTCTTTTGTTATTCCTATACTACTTTAATAATTGTCGAGATTCACTATGACGGAATAACGCAAAAAGCGCTTTCTTATTGGCCAAAACGCGCGGCCAAATCTTTTGCAAAAGTACTAAAAAAAAGGGAATAAATGAAAAAAAAGAAGTAAGAAAAACATTATTTAACATTATGTATGAACTATTTTAGCCAGTCCCAAATAACGCATGCGCATTATTCCAAATCACAATGATTGCTGTGGCTTGGTTATTTAGCTCATTTTCATTTCTCTGTCAACTCCGATGAACCATGGTATCAGAAGCATCTGACAATAGGCGTCGGTTGTTCTTTTAGATGGGATTATTGAATCCTATTATGGCTAGAATTCCCTAGAACTGTTTAAAAATTTCGAGGGATAACATGGTTTTGGATTCCAATTGGCCTTTCGGTATCGTCCCTTGTCGACATGGTCCGCTAAACCTTGGTCGGCCCAGTTTTTGAGTATCTGGCGCATGTTGTTAAGGGTGATGTTGTCCTCTTTGCCCTGTCGGTCGGTGCGGATGGCTTGGTCGAGGGTGAAACTGTCGGAGAGGCACTCGAAGATTGTGCCGTTCTTGTCGGTGTGTAGGTGGCTATTGCAAATATGGTCGGGCGAGTTGTAAGCGGCACAAAGTTTTGGCAACCTTACGCATGAGGAACAACTCACCTTAGGTCAGAATATCCATCCCAGCCAACGCGCTTTCGATAAAGACGGTCCAAGTCAACACCCTTCCAGTCAGAACCTTCCCACTTCTTATTGGGGTGGGGAGGGCTTGGCGTGACTGATGGATATTGTGCAGCAGTGCTAGGTGTGGACTAACAAGTATAAAGAAACCCTTGAGATTCCTTGAATAGTCAAGAAATATTGTTGCCATTTAAAATTCTGGATTCTTAATTAGCAAGAATGAATCATTTATCATTTGCCATTATTGAGGGACTCTTGGCGGGCATTCTTGTTTGGGGGAGAAGCGGGCGGGAAGGGTATGGGAAATGGTGGAATTATTAGATTGTTAGGCTACTAGAAGGAATGCGTGGCGTGGGAAATGTTAAAAATTTTGCACATTGAAAAAATATATGTACCTTTGCACCTTCAAATCCTAACATTCACTTGTTATGTACAAAATCGAAAAGCACCCTATTCTGGACATACCTCAGCAAGAAGAGGTAGAATTTATCTATGATGGTCAAATCGTTAAGGGCCGCAAAGGCTATACCATAGCTGCAGCCCTGCATCAGGCCGGATTCCCGGTCCATAGCCATAGCATCGACGGCCGCAACCGCAGCCTCAACTGCGGCATCGGCAAGTGCGGTGCTTGTGAGATGGTGGTGGACGGACAGGTGCGGCGCATCTGTGTGACGTTGGTGGACGGCATAAAGGAAGTACACCACGTGGACACCGAGGCCAGCGAGATGCCCGAAGTGCGCGACCCGAAGCCTCGAGAGGTGAAGGTTTATAAGACGCAGGTGGCCATCATCGGCGCTGGCCCCGCAGGCTTGGCCTGCAGAGAGCAGCTCAACGCCTTTGGTATTGACAACATCGTAGTGGACAATAACGGCCGCATAGGAGGCCAATTCAATATGCAGACCCACCAGTTCTTCTTCTTCGAGAAGGAACGCCGTTTCGGCGGCATGCGTGGTTTCGACATCGCCAAAACGTTAGCGGGTGACAACCACGAAGGCATTCTGCTCAACAGCACCGTGTGGGACCTTCTAGAAGGCCGTCGCGTGGCTATTAAGAATATTGTCACCGGCGATGTGGCCTATATCGACGCCGAGCATCTGGTGGTAGCTACGGGTGCAGTGCCCTTCATGCCCACCTTTGAGAATGACGACGTTCCAGGCGTGTACACCGCTGCCGTGTTCCAAAAGATGATGAACCAAGAGCATACCCTGCTGGGCAAGCGCGTGCTCACCGTGGGCGCCGGCAATATCGGCTATCTCACCTCCTATCAGGGCATGCAGGCTGGCGCCACCATTAAGGCCATTATTGAGGCCATGCCCCGCGAGGGCGGTTTTCCCGTGCAGGCTAACAGAGTGCGCCGTTTGGGCATTCCCATCATGACGGGCTACACGCTGTTACGCGCCATCCCCAACGAAGACCACACCGGCGTGGTGGGTGCGGTGATAGCCAAGTGCGAGAACTTCAAACCTATCCCCGGAACAGAACAGGTGATTGACGGCATCGACATCATCAACATCTGCACCGGCCTCATTCCCGACAGCCAGCTGCTGGTGAAAGGTCGTGAGGTTTTTGGACACAACGTATACGGAGCCGGCGACGCCATCCGCATCGGCGAGGGCACCAGTGCTGTGCTGCGCGGCAAGCAGGCCGCCTACGAGGTGGCACAGGCCATGGGCATCCGCTACAACTATGACGAATACCTCGACATTTCGCGCCAGTATATCGACTCGCAGCAGCACCCTGTGCGCCTGCTCGAGAAGCCCAACCTGCCCACTCCCGAGCGCATGAAGATCAAGCCCTTCATCCAGATGGATTGCCTCTACGGCTTTGCCTGCAACCCATGCTCGTTCTCTTGTCCGCAGGGTGCCATCAGCAAGCCTACGACCTGCAGCACCCCCACGGTGGACTACGACAAGTGCATCGGTTGCATGCAGTGCGTGAGCAACTGTCCTGGACTGGCCATCTTTGGCTACGACACCCAGAAGGGTGTATGCTTCTTGCCCATCGAATATGAAGCACAGGAAGGCGCCGAGGTGTTCCTGGTGGACAACGACGGCAAGAAGGTGGGCGAAGGCACTATCGAGAAGATCTTACTTAAACCCAATAAGACTAATGTTGCCCGTGTGAAGGTCACCGTTGCCCCGCAGCAGTTGACCGACATCAAGGGTTTCATTGCCAACGACCGTTATCCCGAGCCGTTGCAGATGAAGCCGCTGGCTGGACCCGACGACGGCGAGACCTACGTCTGCCACTGCGAGGATATCAAGCTGGACCGCGTGCTTGAGGTGTTGGGCGACCGCAAGACCATATCGGTCGACGAGCTCAAGCACATCACCCGTCTGGGTATGGGTCCCTGTCGTGGTAAGCGCTGCATACCCCGCGCACGCCAGGTGCTTCGCAGCTACGGCATCGAGCTGGTGGGCGACGCCACCCCCCGTGCCCCGCTTTCCAACCAGGTAACGCTGGGCGACCTGTATAACGAGAAGAGCCACGAAGTGTTTGTCTTCCCAAAGATGAACGACGTGAAGAAAGAAAGTATCGCCGTGCTCATCGCCGGCGGCGGCATCGCGGGCAGCGCCCTATTCCGCTATTTCTCCGAGGCTGGCAAGAAACCTGTAATGATCAACTATTCGCGCGGAGCCTCCTGGCGTTGCATCGGCGGTGGCAGACCGGCATTCTCCAATCCCGATATTGCCGACATCGCCGTGCACAACCACGAGATATTCAAGAAGATGCAGAGCGAGTACAACATTAATTACCACCTCACGCACTATGTCAACCTAGTCCATGACGACGCTACCTATCGTTCGCTCGACGCCTCTCGCGCTTGGAGCGACGCCTACATGGTGGAGCGAAAGGACTTCAAGAAAGAGATTTCGCCACTGTGGGACGACACCCGCGACACCTACAGCCACGCCCTCATCACCCGCGACTGCTGGCAAGCTACCCCAGGCCGCGTCATCGACCACATCCGCGCCATCGGCACCCAGCTGGGCGGTCGCTACTACGAGGACTGCGAACTACTGCACGTGCAGAAGGTGAGCGGCCACTATGTGGCACTGGTGCGCAACCACGAAGGCGAATATATTGAATACACTTGCGACCACTTCGTCAACGCTATGGGCTGGGGCGCTGAGAAGTTCATTGACCAGCTGGACCTCGACACCGGACTCTATCCCGTGAAGCACCAGGCCTTCATTACCCGCCGTCTGCCCATGATGGGACCTAACGGAGGCCCGCTGGACATGATTATTGACCGTCGTCACTACAAGGGATTCAGTGCCGTGTATGGACAGCAGTGGGGCCACACCGGCCAGATTATTGGTTGCGCCTCGCCCGACTGCGACAGCTACGAGGCCCGTCAGAATATCAAGTACAACAGCCGCGAGTTCCTGGAAATCGTGTCGGAAGTGTTCGCCGAGTGGATTCCCAACCTGCGCGAAGTGGGCTTCCTGGCCGTGTGGGCTGGCCGCTACACCGAGCCGCGCTACATCATCGACCCCGAGGTGGGTCTCTGCACCGGCTTGCGCGGCCACGGCTTCATGCTGGGTCAATACTTGGCCAAGCTTTATGTCGACAAGTACTTGGGCCGCGAGGTACCTAGCTATATGGAAGACCTCCGCATCGGTGGCAAGGGCTTGAGTGAGAATGCATTCAAGTAACAGCTACCTAATAATATTGTTTCGGCCCTCAAGCCCTGCGGGCTTGGGGGCTGAAATGTTTTTTAGGAACTTGGAAGGACTAGGAGATACTAGGAATTTTGGCGGCAGCCATAATTCTTAATTCTTAACTCATAAATATTATAATATGGATATCAACAAATTGCAATGCTGCTTTGCGGAGCGTTTTGGAACGGAAGAGGGACGCCTGTGGATGGCTCCCGGCAGAATCAACCTGATAGGCGAGCACACCGATTACAATGGGGGATTTGTTTTCCCCGGGGCTGTGTGCCAGTGTATCGCAGCCAAGATACGTCCCAACGGACGCCGCTGGGTGAGGGCCTATGCCGTTGACTTGGAGAGTTATTGCGAGTTCGACATGGACAACGACGAGGGCCCGAAGAGCACCCATTTCCGCTACCTCTACGGCGTGGTGCGCGAGCTGATGGCGCAGGGCGTGCAGGTCGAAGGTTTCGACGCTGCCTATATGGGCGACGTGCCGCTGGGCGCGGGCATGAGCTCTTCTGCCGCGTTGGAATGCTGCTTCGCCAACGCGCTGAACCAGATGTTCGGAGGCAAGCTGGACAAGATGGCGATGGCCAAGGTTGGACAAGCCACCGAGCACAAATATGTGGGCGTGATGTGCGGCATCATGGACCAGTTCATCTCAATGCATGGCCGCGCGGGAAGCCTGGTGCGTCTCGACTGCCGCAGCGGCGAATATGCCTATTTCCCTTGGAACCCTGAAGGCTATCGGCTGGTGCTGGTGAATAGCTGCGTTAAGCATGAGCTGGTAGGGTCGCCCTACAACGACCGCCGCCGCAGCTGCGAGAACGTGGCCCGCCTGGCCGGCGTGGAGACCCTGCGCGACTGCACGTGGGAGACGCTCGAACGCATCCGTCCCCAAATCAGCGGCGAAGACTATAAGCGCGCCCGATACGTGCTGGGCGAAGCCGACAGGGTGCTGGCGGTGTGCGATGCCCTCGAGAAGGGCGATTACGAGACCGTCGGGCAACAGATGTACCTCACCCACGAAGGCTTGAGCAAGGACTACGAGGTGAGCTGCGAAGAGCTTGACTTCTTGGTGGACGAGGCCCGCCGCTGCGGCGTCACCGGTGCCCGCATCATGGGTGGCGGCTTCGGTGGATGCACCATCAACCTGGTGCGCGACGACCGCTACGACGCCTTTGTCAACGAGGTGCCCGCAAGATACAAGGATCGCTTCGGCGTGGACTGCAAGGTCATCCCCGTGGTCATCGGCGACGGAGCCAAGGAGCTGGTCTGACCGCCACTTTGAATTGCATCCAACCTTCACTTTAACGAATCTTTAAATAAAAAATTACTACTATGAAAAAAATATTATTGATGACCTTCGTGGCCGTAGGAATGTTTATGCTGGCTGGCTGCGAAATCGAGAGTAAAAGTCAAGAAACCGTTGTCGGAACATGGGACGTTATCCCGATGGAGTCGTACGTCTACTCAGTCTATGAAGGCGATACCGCTAAGATGTTCATCAACACTCCGATAAGGATGAACTTCAAAGAGGGTGGCGAGTTGATCATCTCCAAAGACGACGAAAGCACCACCCACACTTGGCATACGGATGGCCCCTGTCTGACAATCGACGATGCGTCGGGCTACGTGATGTCCTTCGGCTTCATGAGCATGACTTGCTACGTCGAAAAAGAAGTCGTGGAAGATGGCATGCGTTACATCTTGGGAGAGTACTACTCGCTGAAGAGTGCCTTTTAGATCCGGTTTGCTGAAAAAATCTGTAGTTTCGAGTCGATATGAAAAGAGCTGCATTGGCACTGCTGTGCCTTCTGGCCGCGATGACTGCGGGAGCCGCCAATAAGAATGATTATACCCTCGTCTCGCCCGACGGCAGGCTGAAGGTGGATGTGGAACTCTTCAATGTGATGCGCTGTGCCTTGCTGTACGACGGCGACACGCTGATGGACTGGAACATATACCTCCAGGCCCGTCAGAAGGGCGCGGGCTTTTATGAGGAGTACAACGATGACGGCGACTGCTATAACTGTATTTTGAGAAAAGTCAGCCGCTCGAGCCATGACGCGATGGTTCCGTCGCCCTTCACCCGCCAGGCCCAGATGCGCGACCATTACAACGAGATGCAGATGCATTTCCGAGGCAATTGGTCGGTGGTGTTCCGTGCCTACGACGAGGGTCTGGCCTACCGCATCCTCTATGATGGGAAAAAAGTTTTCGACATCATGGAAGAAGGTGGCCGGCTTACCTTCGGCAAAGACTATGAGGCCTGGGTCCCCTATGTGTCGCAATATGACAAGGACAATCGCGACGTGATGTTCGAGACCTCGTTCGAGAACCTCTACACCCACGCCAGATTGTCTGAGCTGCAATGCGACAGGCTTTGTTTCCTCCCCCTGCTCGTGGACCTCGGCGGCGGCCGGAAGCTCTGCCTCACTGAGAGCCACCTGGAGAACTACCCTGGCACCTACTTCCATGGCACTGTGTGGGGGGATCTGGGAGCCGAGCAGGCCAAATGCCCCAAAGTGGTGGAGCAGGGCGGCCACAACAACCTGCAGCTCCGTGTCAAGAACCGTGAGGACTACATCGCCCACGTCGATGGGGCACGCAGTTTCCCCTGGCGCATCATGATGGTGAGCAACAGCGACGCCCAGCTGGCGGCCAACAACATGAGCTACCTGCTGGGAGCCCCCTCCCGGGTGGACGACATCAGCTGGATCAAGCCCGGCAAGGTGGCCTGGGACTGGTGGAACAATTGGAACATCGGTGGCGTGGACTTCGAGGCCGGCATCAACAACGACACCTACAAGCACTACATCGACTTCGCCTCCAAGCATGGCATCGAGTATGTCATCCTCGACGAGGGCTGGGCGGTCAACAAGCAGGCCGACCTCTTCCAGGTGGTGCCAGAGATAGACCTGCCCATGCTGGTCGAATATGCCCGGCAGCGCAACGTGGGGCTGATACTGTGGGCCGGCTACTACGCCTTCGACCGCGACATGGAGCATGTCTGCAAGCACTATTCCGAGATGGGCATCAAGGGCTTCAAGATTGACTTCATGGATCGCGACGACCAGCTGGTGACCGACTTCTACTACCGCGCCGCCGCCATGTGCGCCAAGTACAGGCTGGTGGTGGACTTCCACGGAGCCTTCAAGCCCGCGGGCCTCAATCGCACCTACCCCAACGTCCTCAACTTCGAGGGCGTGGCGGGATTGGAGCAGCTCAAGTGGGCGCCCTCCAGCTGGAATCAGGTGCAGTACGACACTGAGATACCCTTCATCCGCCAGGCTGCTGGTCCCATGGACTACACCCAGGGAGCCATGCACAATGCGGCCAAGGGATGCTATTTCCCTTGCTGGAGCGAACCCATGAGCCAAGGCACCCGCTGCCACCAGCTGGGACTCTACGTCGTGCTCGAGTCGCCGCTGAACATGCTCTGCGACTCGCCTACCAACTATGAGCGCGAACCCGCCTACACCGACTTTGTGGCCGGAATACCCACAGCGTGGGACGAGACCCGCGTGCTGATGGGCGAGGTTGGACAGTATATTGTCACCGCCCGTCGCAAGGGGAAAACCTGGTACATCGGCGGCATCACCAACTGGACAGCGCGTGACCTGGAGATCGACCTCACCCAGCTGAGAGTGGGGCAATTTAGCGTGGAACTCTATAGCGATGGTGTCAATGCCCATCGCCGTGGTAGCGACTATCGCCACCAGCTGATGCAGGGTCCTATGCCCAAGATGAAAGTGCACCTCGCCCCCGGAGGCGGCTTTGTGGTCAAGATTGACTAGTCGGCAGCTTACCACAGCAATGGTTGAATGGCTGGCATCAGCAGGATTTTTTCGTTAGAGGCGGCAATAAAACGGAGCAGTCCCCGTTATATAGTCCGCAATGTCGAAAAAAACGCAGAAATATTATGTCGTGTGGCAGGGTAGGGAGCCCGGCATCTACGACAGTTGGGAAGAGTGCAAGAAGCAGACACACGGTTTTAGTGCCAAATATAAAAGCTTTGAAAGCCGCGAGATGGCCGAGCAGGCCTATCGTTTGGGCTATTATCCCCAGCAGGAAGCCTCCGCTGTCGCCTCTCCCGTTCCCAAAGCCCAGCCTATGGTGGGTGTGGACGAGAATGGGATGACAGCGGTGATGCACCCCATCCCCGGCGTGGAGCCGCCGATTCTTGATAGTCTAGCGGTGGACGCCGCTTGCAGCGGCAACCCTGGCGTGATGGAGTATCAGGGCGTCTATGTTGCCAATCGCCAGCAGATGTTCCATTTTCAGGCACCTGTCGGCACCAACAATATTGGCGAGTTTTTGGGCATTGTGCATGGGTTGTCGTATCTCAAGAAGCACAACCTCAATCAGATAATCTATAGTGACTCAGTCAACGCCATTAACTGGGTCAAGCGTAAGGAGTGCCGCACCAAGCTGCCCCTCACGTCGCAGACCGTGGAGCTATGGAACTATATTCGTCGCGCAGAAGCTTGGCTTCATAATAATACCTATACTACCGAGATACGCAAGTGGGACACCGAGCATTGGGGGGAGATACCCGCCGATTTCGGAAGGAAATAATCACACTAAAATCACGCAATGGAACATCTACTCACCATACTTATCATTGTTGCCCAAATAGCCACTGTCTATTTGGCGGCACGAGGCAACCGTTGGACTTGGATCTTCGGCATCGTCACGGGTCTCATACTCTGCTACAACTTCTTCACTGGCAAGCTCTACATGAGTTTTGCTTTCCAGGTCTACAATACCCTTGCCGCTGTCGGTGGGGTGCTAATATGGAAAAAGAAGGAAGAAGACAACCGACACACTATCTGTTGGAACAATCCCGTGTGGCCGCTATTGGTGGTGGCTGGGCTGACGGCTGCGGTGTACTATTTCGACAAGGGCGTGCTGCACTCCAACCTGCCGCTGATAGATTGCGCCATCACTTCCTTGCAGGCGGTGGCCACTTTTCTTATGGTACGCAAGGACATCAATGCTTGGATATTGTACCTTATCTGCGATGCCGTCTACATCCCTCTCGGTATCATCAGCGGTGACATGAAGTGGCTCTTCATCAGTGCCTGCTTCCTCGCTACCGCTATCTATGGCACCATCACCTTTATTAAGGCATGGAAAAAAACGAGGAGCGCTCAATGAACACGACCAATTTTCGAATGCCTTCCAACAAGGTGCGCGATGTTGAAAGGTATTTTTACACCGAGTTGGAACCCTATTACCCTGTGGGCGAGATTCGTAGCTTCATAGGAGTGCTATTTGAAGCCTATTTGGGTTGGGATACTGCGAAGTTGTTATTGCATCGTGAGGAATGCATCAATCAGTCTGACTTACTAAAGTTTCACTGGGCTGTGGAAGACCTTCTCCGCCAACGTCCAATACAGCATATCCTGGGATATGTGCATTTTTGCGACCTTTTCGTTGAGGTCTCTCCTGCAGTGCTAATTCCGCGACCCGAGACGGAGGAGATTGTTCTGCGCACGATAGAAAGTATGAAAGGAAGGACAGCACGACGAGTGCTTGACCTCTGTACAGGGAGCGGGTGCATCGCGTTGGCATTGGCGGCAAGTTTCCCGCAGGCCGACGTCTATGGTGTGGACGTCTCTTCAGAAGCATTGAAATTGGCTGAAAGAAATGCCATGCGCAATGGACTGGATATCACTTTTGAACAATGCGATATCTTGCATGATGAGCCGCATTTGGGTGACGTAAAATTTGACCTCATCATCAGTAATCCCCCCTATGTCAAGTCGTCACAACGCGAAAACATGGAAGCCAATGTACTAGACTATGAACCGGAGCTAGCCCTCTTTGTCCCCGACGATGATCCGTTGCTTTTCTACCACGTCATTGCACAGTATGCTGTTCATCACCTCGATGCAGGTGGCATGCTGGTACTAGAGATCAATGAAAGTTTGGGCCAAGATACTGTCCAGTTGCTTCAAGAGCATGGCTTTGATACAGAACTCTGTCGCGATTTTTGTGATAAGGAGCGCAGCATTTTTGCCTCTTTAAAACAACATATATAGTTGCTACCCTTAATTATTGAAAAAAAGTTTGTATCTTTGCAACATGAAAAATATTCGCAATTTCTGCATAATCGCACATATTGACCACGGTAAGAGCACACTAGCCGACCGTCTTTTGGAATATACCAACACTATCTCTCAGCGAGAGATGCAAGACCAGGTGCTTGACGACATGGAGCTGGAGAAGGAGCGTGGCATCACCATCAAGAGCCACGCAATCCAGATGAATTATGGCGACTATATTCTCAACCTTATTGATACGCCGGGCCATGTGGACTTCAGCTACGAGGTGTCGCGTTCCATCGCTGCCTGCGAGGGAGCTTTGCTGGTTGTTGATGCTACGCAGGGCATTCAGGCTCAGACTATTTCCAACCTTTATCTCGCCTTGGAGAACGATTTGGAGATTATCCCCGTGATGAACAAGATAGACCTCGATAGCGCCATGCCCGAAGAAGTTGCCGATGAAATCATGGATCTGTTGGGATGTCCGCGTGAAGACATCCTTTCTTGCTCAGCAAAGACAGGCGAAGGAGTGCCTGAGATACTGGAAGCCATTGTTCAGCGCGTCCCTGCTCCAGAAGGCGACACAGAAGCTCCGCTACAGGCCTTGGTGTTTGATTCCGTCTTCAATCCTTTTAGGGGAATTATCAGCTATTTCCGTATCATGAATGGGTCCATCCGAACCAACGATTGGGTTAAGTTTGTTAGCACCGAAAAAGACTACCATGCCGATGAGATTGGAGTGCTGCGCCTCAACATGGAGCCGCGGAAAGAATTGAAAGCGGGTGACGTGGGCTATATTATCAGCGGCATCAAGACTAGCCGTGAGGTCCGTGTGGGTGACACTATCACCCATGTGCAAAACCCTTGCGACAAAGCCATTGAGGGGTTCGAGTCGGTTAAGCCGATGGTTTTCGCTGGTGTGTATCCTGTTGACACTGACGATTATGAGGAGCTACGCGCCTCGCTAGAGAAATTGCAGCTCAACGATGCTTCGCTGACTTTCGAACCGGAGAGTTCGTTGGCTTTGGGTTTTGGATTCCGTTGCGGTTTTCTAGGCCTCCTACATATGGAAATTGTACAGGAGCGCTTAGAACGCGAATTCAATATGGATGTCATTACTACTGTTCCTAATGTCCAGTACAAGGTCAAACTTACCAATGGCGAGGAAAAGGATGTTTACAATCCTTCGGGAATGCCTGAACCCAACAATATCGCTGAAGTTTATGAGCCTTATATTCATGCGCAAATTATTACTAAGGCTGATTTCATAGGCCCTGTTATCAAACTCTGCATGGACAAACGCGGTATTTTGAAAAACCAGACCTATCTTACTACCGACCGCATCGAGATTACCTTCGACTTGCCGTTGGGCGAGGTGGTTTTCGATTTCTACGACAAACTTAAATCTATTTCCAAGGGTTATGCTTCCTTCGACTACTATATAAATGGCTTCCAGCCTTCTAAACTTGTCAAACTGGAGATCTTGCTTAATGGCGATCCTGTTGACGCGCTCAGTACGCTGACCTACGTTGACAATGCCTATCCCATTGGCCGTCGTATGTGCGAGAAACTGAAGGAGCTGATCCCCCGCCAGCAATTCGATGTGGCAATCCAGGCCGCTATCGGCAGCAAAATCATAGCTCGAGAAACGGTGCGCCAGGTGCGCAAAGATGTAACAGCCAAGTGCTACGGTGGCGATATCACTCGTAAGCGCAAACTGCTTGAGAAACAAAAAGAAGGTAAGAAACGCATGCGTCAGGTTGGCAACGTTGAGGTGCCTCAGAGCGCGTTCCTTGCAGTATTGAAACTTGATTAATTGCAAAAATGAACACAACTTTTTATATTATTATCCTCGTTGTTGCCATACTTGCAGCAGTAGCTGTGAGTGGTTTTATTTTCTATCTGTTGGCAAAACGCTATTTTGACAACCAACAAAAGACGCAGATGTTGCAGATGCGCATCGATGAGCATCGTGAGGCAGTGAAACTTGTCACTCCCATAAGGTTGCAGGCTTATGAGCGCATGGCTCTTTATCTCGAACGTATCAGTCCCGACAGTTTGGTTTTGCGCTGCTACCAGCCAGGAATGGACACTAAGCTGTTGCAAGGAGTTATGACTAAGACTGTTCGTGATGAGTGGGAACACAATCTGAGTCAGCAAGTTTATCTCAGTAGTGAGGCTTGGAATCGCATTCGCAATGCAAAAGACGAAATGATTGGCATCATCAATTCTGCTGCCATCACAACCCCTTCGGATGCTGACCCTGCCCGTCTTGCTGGTAATATTTTTGCCACTGCTTCAAGCCAATCTCCTATTTCCGACGCGCTAGAATTTTTGAAGAAGGAGATGCGCGAATTATAGCCATTCGCATCCACTCCAAAAAGTCAAAAATCGATTGCTTGAATTGTTAAAAAATGCTCCCAATGGGGGCTACTAGTGTTTTGCTAATGAGGTGGTTGCAAATTACATTTTGCCAGGTCTGAAAAAATTCGTACTTTTGCAGAATATTATGAAGAAATACATATACTATATTATACTGATTTTGGCACTGCTGATTCCCGCGACTTCTTTTGCCCAGCAAGACCGTCCAGCAAATGCCAAACAGACTAAGACGAAGGTCAGTAATGTCCCCAACGGAAAATCCATCAAGCAAAGCAAAAGTCCAGTCAAGACAAAGGATAACAATGATGAGTATTCTGGCGTAACTACCAATCAGAGTACTAAGCCCCATGGTATTCCTAGTGCTAAGCGAAAGGTGGACAATGATACAGTCGACGTGGCTGACGATGCAAAACGTCCTAAGAGTACTATTTCGGAGGAGTACCTTTTTGATGAGAATCCTCAAGATAAAGAGAATGAGGTGATAGATCGTTCCAATGCCATGAAAGAGCGTCCGGGTATGCCTGAGGAAACTATCGATCAGGCAGAAGAGTTGAACTATGGCATCATCACTCCGAGCGGATTTCTTTCCCAGCAGGATGACCCAGGTACCGAGAGCGAGGAAGATATCCTTATGGCAATTGATTCTTCAATGGTGCACACCAAGAAGTCTGATATCGCCAACATGGCGCCTATTGAGTTGCGTCTTACTAACCCCGAAGGTGGCCAATATTTTGTATTCCCAACTCCCGCATATTCTCGCCCGACATCCCATTGGGGTCCCCGTCGTCGTCGTTTTCACTATGGCCTTGACTTGGCTATGCCAACCGGCGAACCCATTTATGCTGCCTTTGACGGCGTGGTGCGCTTCTCCAAATACAATTCCTCTTATGGCAATCTCATAGTTATCCGCCACGACAATGGCCTTGAAACTTATTATGCCCATCTATCCAAGCGCCATGTCACCCCAGGCACCCGTGTCCGTGCCGGTGAGGAGATTGGACTTTGCGGCAACACTGGCCGTTCTCGTGGTAGCCACCTTCATTTTGAAATCCGCTATCAGGGCAATGCTATCAACCCAGAAAAGGTCATTAGCTGTGAAACCCGCACCCTTATCTCCCAAACGCTGACTCTCAACAAAGATTCTTTCCGTAAGGCTGCCCAGCGTTCCTATAGTGGCGGCAATACTGGCCGTCCATCCAACTATAGCAGTGATGGCAAATACTACAAGGTGCGCAGCGGAGACACACTGGGACGTATAGCCCAGCGCAACGGAACCACGGTTTCAAAACTTCGCAAGCTCAATGGACTCAAGAACGATAAAATTAGGGCTGGCCAAACCATTAGAATCCGCTAATTATGCGCCTCGATATTCTTACTTTGTTTCCCAACATGATGTCCATGTTTTTTGAAGAGTCTATCATCAAACGGGCTCAGAAAAAGAACATTGTGGAGGTCGTGTTCCATGATCTGCATGACTACTCATTGACTCGCTACGGCAGTGTCGACGATTATCCGTACGGTGGCAGCGCCGGCATGGTCATGGCTATTGAACCTTTGGCCAACTGCATCGAAGAACTTCAGTCCCAACGCCATTACGATGAAATCATCTATACTGCCCCCGATGGCGAGATGCTCTCCCAGCCCATGGCCAATAGTCTCTCGCTTCAGCAAAACTTGATGATTCTATGCGGCCATTATAAAGGGGTAGACGAGCGGCTCCGCGAGCACTTCATCACAAAGGAGATATCCATTGGCGACTACGTCCTCACAGGCGGTGAGTTGGCTGCTGCCGTCATTGCTGATTCAGTCATCCGCCTTATTCCTGGGGTGATTGGAGATGAACAGTCGGCATTGGGAGATTCTTTTCAAGATGGACTTGTGGCTCCACCTGAGTATACGCGTCCGCCTGAATATCGAGGTTGGAAGGTGCCCGATGTGCTGCTGAGTGGCAACCATGCCAAAATCGAGCAATGGCGCTATGAACAAGCGGTAGAGCGTACCCGACAACGTCGTCCTTATCTCCTTTCTAAAAAAGAAAAATAATCTATTTTTTCATACTCAACAACATTAACACTAAGATGAACGAATTCGAAAAATATGCTACAAAACACTGCGGCATCAGCAGTGCTACTTATGCCAAGTACACATCGGCTATCAACAATTCGTTGACTCCTTACATCACTGAGGAACGCCAACTCAATGTCGCTCAGATGGATGTATTCAGCCGTTTGATGATGGACCGTATCATTTTTCTTGGCACTGCTATTGACGATTACACCGCTAACGTCATCCAAGCCCAGTTGCTATTCCTCGAGAGCAACGACAGCAGTCGTGACATCCAGATTTACATCAACTCTCCGGGAGGTTCTGTCTATGCTGGTCTTGGCATCTACGACACTATGCAGTACATTAAACCCAAGATTTCAACCATTTGCACTGGTTTAGCCGCCTCCATGGCAAGCGTTCTCCTCTGCGCAGGCGAAAAAGGCCGTCGCTGTGCTCTTCCTCACAGCCGTGTGATGATCCACCAGCCTATGGGCGGTGCTGAAGGACAGGCAAGCGACATGGAAATTACCTGTCGCGAGATTCAGAAACTCAAGAAGGAACTGTACGAGATAATCGCCAAACATAGCGGACAGGATTTCGACACGGTCTATGCCGACAGCGACCGCGACCATTGGTTCACTGCCGAAGAGGCTAAGGCCTATGGCATGATTGACGAAATCTTGGCTCGCAAGGACGAATAGTACACCCTTGATCCTAATCCCCTAGGCTATGATACTCAAGATAATCAATAAGTCCCATCATCCGCTGCCTAAATACGAAACTGCGCTCTCAGCAGGTCTCGACTTGAGGGCTTTTTTACCTGAGGGTCCTGTTACTTTGCAGCCGCTTCAGCGTGCTATGGTTAAGACTGGCCTCTTCATAGAGTTGCCCGTTGGTTTCGAGGCGCAGATTCGCCCGCGTAGCGGTCTCGCCTTGAAAAAAGGCATTACCGTACTCAACTCACCTGGCACCATCGATGCCGACTATCGCGGCGAGCTCTGCATCATCCTCATCAACCTCTCGCAGGAGGCTTTTGTCGTCAATGACGGCGAACGCATTGCCCAAATGGTCATCGCGCGTCATGAACAGGCTGAATTGGTTGAAGTGAAAGAACTTACCGATACCCAGCGCGGCACTGGCGGCTTCGGCCATACGGGCATTTGATGCTATGCGGCGAATTGTTCCGTTGCTGCTGTTTTTGAGCCTGTCCTTGCAACTTTGTGCACAAGATAGCTGTCGCATTGTTGTCGGTGCAGAGCGGTTGGATCAATATCTGCCACTCGTCCAAGACAAGCATCTTGCCGTTGTGGCCAATCAGGCATCTAGGGTGGGAGAGAGGCACTTGGTTGACACCTTGTTGTCATTAGGGGTTCAAGTGAATGTGATTTTTTGTCCCGAACATGGCTTTCGCGGCGATGCCGAAGCGGGCGCCCACATTGAAAATGGTGTTGACTCCCAGACGGGCATACCAATTGTCTCTTTATATGGTAAGAACAAGAAACCTTCACCAGAAGTATTTGGCCAATATGGCATTGACCTTGTTCTCTTCGACCTACAAGATGTTGGTTGTCGATTCTATACTTATATCAGCACTTTGCATTATGTGATGGAGGCTTGCGCTGAGAATCCTAAGCCTGTTCCTTTCATTCTTTTGGATCGGCCCAACCCCAACGCTGGCTATATCGACGGACCCGTTCTCGAACCTCAATATGTCTCTTTTGTTGGTATGCATCCTGGCGTCCCTATTGTCTATGGCATGACCATAGGCGAATATGCGCGTATGATTCAAGGTGAGGGCTGGATTCATTGTAGTGATTCTTTGCCTTTGACAATCATTCCTTTGCTCCACTATGCTCACGATAGCCTATACCACCTTCCCATACCACCCTCACCCAATCTGCGTACTGATCAGGCTATTGCGCTCTATCCCAGCCTATGCCTTTTCGAAGGCACTTCTGTTAGTGTGGGTCGTGGAACTGATTGGCCTTTCGAGGTAGTTGGAACCCCTAGCTACCGATATCGCAAATTCAGTTTTATACCCTATGCCATTCCCGGTGTCAGCGACAACCCTCCGCAGCGAGGTAGGCGATGCTATGGACTTGATCTCCGTGAAATTGAGCCCCCACACCAGTTCGACTTAACCTATCTGATTGAGATGTATCGCCGTTCCGACTCAAAGTCTTTTTTTCTCAACAGCAACTTTTTCGAAAAACTTGCAGGGACTTCTTCCTTGCGCAAGCAGCTTAAGTCTTGGACATCCGAAAAGGTTATTCGTGATTCTTGGCAACCTGGGTTAGAACGTTTCAAATCCATCCGTTCTAATTACCTTCTGTACCCTTGAAGGAAACTTTTTTTCAATAATCCAAAAAAAATGTGTATTTTAGCATATTATTTCTGTGCCTTGCAGGCGACTATTTTCCCGTGCAAAGCATTGAAAGTTATATAATTGTATTATTGAAGAAAATATTAATATATATATGAAAACGATAAAAAAAGGTTTTGCGCTACTCATTGTAGCCCTTCTTTTTGCTGGCAGCGCCATGGCACAGCATAGTGTCGCCACACAAGCCGATGAGCAATTCAAGAACCGCCAATACACGCTGGCTCTTGACAGCTATCAGAAAGCTTACGACCGCGTTTCAAGCAACAAGGCCGAGAAGAATCGCATCTATTTCCAGATGGGTGAATGCTACCGCCTCATGTACAATTATCCTAAGGCCGAACACACCTACCATCGCCTAATCCAGGCGGGTTACTACACGGTTGAGCCCAAACTCTATTTCTACATGGCTGAGATGTGCCGCTTCAATGGAAAGTTTGATGAGGCTGATGGATATTACGACAAATACCTTGAACTCGTGCCCGATGACAAATTAGGCATATCCCGCAAAAAATCGCTTATTGAGGTCACTCGCTGGGCCGCCGATCGCAGCCGTCACGTTATCACCAAGTTGGTCGACTGGAGCACCGAATACAACGACTGGTCTCCCCGCTTCCTCGGCGACGATACCAATACTTTGGTCTTCTCCTCTTCGCGTTATGGCATTGAGGACGGCGATGCAAAGGATGTTTGGACCGGTCAGAACTATTCCTCGCTCTATACGGTCTACAAAGACCGCAATGGCCGCTGGACTGATGAACCCCAGCTCTTTGACAAGTCCGGTAAGATCAACACCGCCAACAACGAAGGTGAGGCAGTCTTCTCCGCCGATGGAAACACCCTTTATTTCTCCCGTTGCGAAATTGTTGAGCATGAGACCCGCTATTGCGGTATCTATACTACCACGAAGGCTGTAGCCGACAAGAAGAAAAAATCTGCCAAGAAAGCTGGCGCCTCCAAGTCCACAAGTAAGAAAGGCGATAGCAAGAAAGGCAAGGGCAAAGGTGGCGATGAAGAGGCTCCCGAAGAGGTCGCTCCTGGCGAATGGGCTACCCCCGTTCGCATCAACCTCGGCGACACAGTCTACAACTACCTCTATCCTGCCATCACCTCCGATGGCCTGACCCTTTATTTCTGCTCCGACATGCCCGGTGGCGAAGGCGACTACGACCTTTGGAAAACCACCCGTGCCTCTTTGGCTGATGATTTCGGCAAGCCTGTTAACATGGGTCCCATCGTCAATACTCCTGGCCGTGAGGCCTTCCCTGTCCTTCGCGGCGACTCAACCCTCTACTTCTCCTCCAACGGCCTTCCCGGCATCGGCGGCTATGATATCTTCAAGACCACCATTGGCAAGCGCATTTGCTCAAAGCCCCAGAACCTCGGTGTCCCCATCAACTCCTCCTATGACGAGATGTGCATTATCTATTATCCCGAAAATGAGGACAACATCATGATGGAACGTGGCTATTTCTCCTCCAACCGCCCCTTCGAAGACCCCCTCAACAAGAATACTGATAAGAAGGGTAAAAAGGTCCCCCTGCCCACTCTCAACCTATTCAAGTTTGAACTTCCTCCACTGCTTTATACCATCGAGGGCACTGTCCGCGACGAAAAATCCATGCAACTCATCAAGGGCGCAAAGGTCAAGATCGTTGGCTCCGATGGCTCTGAATCTGAAACCTATACTGACAAGAAGGGCCATTACAAATTCAATAACAGCCAGGTCCACGGACAGGTTGTCTACAAGATGTATTTTTCCAAGGTCGACTACTTCAGCCTCGAACAATCTGAGAGCACCAAGGGATACACTGTCGACAAGGATATCGTTCACGACTGCCGTATGGAACCCGTGCCCCAACAACCCGTCGTCCTCCCCGAGATCCGTTACGACCTCTCCAAATGGGACATCAAGGAGGAATTCATGGATTCTCTCATGGACCTCTATCTTGTCATGATGAATAACCCAGGAATCGTGGTTGAAATCCGCGCTCATACCGACTGCCGTCCCTTCATCGGCCTCACCAACGACACCCTTTCCCAGCGTCGAGCCCAAAGTGTGGTCGACTACTTGGCCAACCGCGGCATCGAACGTGGCCGGATGGTCGCTAAGGGCTATGCTGAGCGCGTACCCCGAACCCTTGACCGCGATGTGGTCATCACTGTCGGCGGCGTGCCCTACACCTTCTCTGCCGGCACCACCCTCGAATGCGACTTCATCAACGACCTTCCCACCAAGGAACACCAAGAGGCTGCCCACCAGCTCAACCGCCGCATCGAGTTCCTCATCCTCCGTTCCGACTATGTCTCCAAGCGCATCGTCAACAACCTCTCCTCAGACTCCACGCTCGTGCAGCAGAACGAAGACGGTACCTACATTGACCTTGTCAATGCTCCCGTCGACACTAGCTATAAGGATGTCGCCGTCATCATTCACGACGAAGGCACCATTCCTGTCGCCATGATCAACACCCAGAAGGGCGAGGTTCAGGCCATCATCAACGGTGTCCAGATTCCCATGCTCATCGATGAGCGTTACAAGGAACCCATCGCCATTTCCTGGGAAGAGGCCATGAACCTTCTCTATCAGCGCCGCATCAACAAGGAAGACTTCCCCGATCGCGACAACGCCTTCGATCCCGAGGGCAACATCCTCGACAAGGCTAAACTGGTCTTTAAGGAGATGCAGATTGGTCAGAAACACATGTACAATGTCGAGGTTATCGTTGTCAAGGGCATTGACTACAAGTTCATAATTAACCGCGCTGCTCTCGGCGACTTTGGCGAATACGAGTTCGACAAGCAGCAAGGTAAGCTCTATTTCTTTGACGACTAAGCTCATTACCATTACCGGTCCTACCGCTTGCGGTAAGACCAGCCTCGCCGCCGAACTGGCTTACCAGCTCGGCGGTGAGATTATTAGTGCAGACTCAAGGCAGGTTTTTCGAGGCATGGACATAGGCACTGGTAAGGACCTCGCTGACTACCACATTCATGGGATTGACATCCCCTATCATCTCATTGACATCCACGATGCGGGATATGAATATAATGTTTATCAGTTCCAAAACGACTTTATCCGTGCCTTCAATGACATAGTCTCTCGCCATCGTCAGCCCATCCTCTGCGGTGGCACAGGCATGTACGTCGAGGCTGTCGTCAAGGGTTACCAGCTCGCCGACGCTCCCATCGACCCCGAGTTCCGGCGCAGCCTCGAACCCTTCACCGATGAGGAACTCACACAGCGGCTGGCTGGCTACATCAAGCTCCACAACCACACCGACACCGAAGACCGCGACCGCCTCCTCCGCGCCCTCGAGATACAGGAATACCACCGCCAGCATCCCGACGAATACCCCCACATGCCCCCCATGGAACATCTCATCATCGGCATCAACTTCCCCCGCGACGTCGTCATTGAGCGCATTGGCATCCGTCTCCGTCAGCGTCTCGAAGAGGGCATGGTCGGCGAAGTGCGCAAACTCCTCGACAGCGGCGTCCCCGAACAGCGCCTGCTGCGCTACGGACTCGAATACCGCCACGTCACGCAGTACCTCCGGGGTCAGTGCACCTACGAAGAGATGTACCGCGACCTCTACACCGACATCCGTCGCTTCGCCAAGCGGCAGATGACCTGGTTCCGCCGCATGGAACGCAAAGGCATCCCTATCCATTGGCTCGACGGCACGCTGTCCCTTGACGAAAAAGTCCAGCAGGTAGTTGATTTGATGTAGTCCACAACTGCTTTGGAATCTACGTAAGGTGCTTCTTTATCCCTAATTTGCCTTTATTTCTTAGGATTGATTTTGCTATAATATTTTTTTGAGGATGCAGCGTAGTTTCCCCACTGCAACTTCGCTACAAACATGTTACGGACGCGCGTCATGTTCGCGTCTCAATTTTTTGCCGTAGCGAATGATAGCGAATCAAAAGAGTTTTTGTTTCCCTTCTCCAACGATTTCCAAGGTACTTAGCAGTAATGCCATCCGTCAAGTTCCCGCAATTTCTATGTGTTTTGGAAAAACACGAAAGGTGGTCAAGGGCAGAATCATTTTTGAGTTTTCTTCCATTTAAGTAGGTTGTCGACTTCGGGGGAGATGTGCATGCGGCGGATGGCTGCGATGGCGACGATGGCGAAGATGAAGGTGCGTAGTAGGGCCTCGGCTAGTAGGATCCAAATGCTTTGCGTGGTTAGCGGCTGCATCAGGGGACTCAGGAGTGCATTCCACAGCCCGTTGAGGATGAACAGTGCGACGGTCAGAAACAAGACCCACAGCTGCTTGCGGCTGAAGAGGGTCACCCGCTGGCGCTGCCAGAGGAAGCTGAGCAACGCACTGAAATAGACGCAGTAGGCTATCAGGGTGGCGAGCGCAGAGCCTGAGACGCCCCACAGGGGTATGAGCCAGAGATTGAGTGCGATGGCGGTGACGGTGAGCAATGAGATGAAGAGCAGCGAGAAGGCGTAGTGCTTGGAGAAGTTGAGGATGTTGGTGGCGATGCAGAGGGTGGAGTTGAGGATGTTGGCGATGCCTAGGAAGAAGACGACGCCGACACCGGAGACGTAGTCCTGCCCGTTGGGGATGATGGCAAACAAGGGCTCGAGGTTGATCCAGATGAAGAAGAACAGCATGCATGCTACTAGTAGTTGATGCAGTGACACTTGTTGTCCTAGCCGATTGACTTCGCCGAAGTCGCCCCGAGACACGGCTTGTGAGATGATGGGGCTGGAGATGGCCCCGAGCGAACGGTAGGGTATCTCTATCACGTTGGCGATGTAGCAGGCGATGGTGTAGATGCCCGCCAGCTTGAGGCCTTCTTTGGCGAGGAAGAGGGAGTTGAAGAGCTTTATGTTGCCCGCCAGCACGGTGGCGGTCATAAAGAGGGTGTAGACGAGCACCTCGCGCAATAAGGGGGTGTCGACAAAATGCCAATCGGGCTTGAAGCTGATGCGTCCCAACGAGAGTAGGTAGAAGAAGTTGATGACGGTGGCGACGGCATAGGAGGAGCAGAAGAGCAGCACGAAGGTGTCGAGGCTGATGGCCCCGTGGCCGTAGAGGAGGTAGGCGGCGAGGTTGAGGAGCCGGATGACCACCTCGCGGACGAATTTGGGCAGAGCGATGTGCAGGAGGACGCTGGCGTTGGTCTCGAAGACGGTCATGTAGAGGGTGAAGAAGGTGAGTGGCAGCAGCAGGTAGGCGTAGTCGACGAGCAGCGGGGAACTGGCGGAGTAGTAGCCGACAATTGAGCCGCGGAAGCAGAAGAAGAGCAGTGCGATGATGCTGAAGCCCAACAGGGGGAGCAGCAGCGTCCAGCCGAAGAAGCCGTGGTCGCGGCTGTCGGGGTCGTGGAAGCGTGGGTAGAAGCGCAGGATGGAGGCGTTGGTGCCCAGTTGCGCCAGTCCGGAGAAGAGCATGGCGGCATCGACCATGACGCGCGTGAGGCCTATCTCCTCCTGCGTGAGGAGGTCGGTGACGACAAAGAAGGTGGTCACGGCGCCAATCAACACGCCGAGGTAGTTGGCCAAGGCTCCTTTTATGCTCTGTTTTGCGATGACACCCATGTCAATTAATAATTTAACATTTAACACTTAACATTTCCCATCTCCATTGGCCCCTATCATGCCGGAGGCGACGACAAGGTGTGCGTCGTTGTCGTAGATGGTGGCGTACTGTCCGGCGGCGATGCCTTGGATGGGGATGTCGGAGTGGATGGCGTAGCCATCGGGGGTGCGTTCAAGGTGGCCTTGCGCGAAGTCGGGGGTGTGGCGTATCTTGAACTTGACGTTGACAGTCTCGCCGTGCTCAAGCCTGTCGCCCCAGAGGTCGGCGCTGAGGTAGTGGAAGCCCAGGAGGCTTATCTCTTTGCCGTATTGGGCGGCGGGGTCGTAGCCTTGCGAGACGTAGAGGGTGTTGGCCTCGATGTCTTTTTTGACGACAAACCAGGGGCCTCCGCTGAGGAAAAGTCCCTTGCGCTGGCCGATGGTGTGGAACCAATAGCCGCGGTGGGTGCCGAGTATTTTCCCCGTTTCGAGTTCGACGATGGGACCATCTTTCTCGCCTAGGTAGCGGCGGATGAAGTCGTTGTAGTTGATTTTGCCAAGGAAGCAGATCCCTTGCGAGTCCTTGCGGTCGGCGCTGGGCAATTTGGCTTGATGGGCTATTTCACGTACCTCGCTCTTCATTAGGTTACCAATGGGGAACATTAGTTTTCCGACCTGCTGGAAGCTGAGTTGTGAAAGGAAATCGGTTTGGTCTTTGATGGGATCTTTGGCGGTGGCGAGGAATGGCACGCCGTCAACGGTGTCGGTAGTGGCGTAGTGGCCCGTGGCGATGCGGTCGTAGTCCTTGCCCCAGCGTTGTTCGAAGGCACCGAACTTGATGAGCTTGTTGCACATGATGTCGGGGTTGGGGGTGAGACCCTTACGTACCGACTCGATGGTGTAGGAGACCACATTATCCCAATATTCCTTGTGAAGATTGACTTCCTGAAAGCGACAGCCGTATTTGCGGGCGATGTAGGAGGTAATCTCTATGTCTTCCTCGGCGGGACAGTCAATGTACCCCTCTTCGTCCTCCATGCCAATGCGTATATAGAAGATGTCGGGGTTGTAGCCCTGTTCCTTGAGCAAGTGCACCACGACGGAGCTGTCAACGCCTCCGGAGACCAATGCTGCTATGTTCATGTTGTATTCTTATTGGGTTTCAATACGATGAGTGCTACGGCACCTAAGATTAGAAGGATGCCTATGGCAAGTGTGGCTGTAAAGTTCTCGCCAAAAATGAGAATGCCTATGAGCACGGCGGTGAGGGGCTCGAGGGCGCCAAGGATTGCGGTGGTGGTGGAACCAATATATTTGGCTGCATAGACCAATAGCACGAGGGCTAGGATGGCGGGAACGATGGCGAGCCAACCGACATAGAACCAGCTAGTAAAGCCTTGAGGTAGTGTGAGTGGTTGGTGAGACAATGCGGCAAATGCTACCATGCCCATTGAGCAGTATATGAGAACGTAAAAGTTTATCTTAAAGGAAGACATGGGAAGGTTGCTTCGGTTTACGACAATGATGTAAAGGGCATATGAGAGCGCCGACAGCAACACAAGTATGACCCCGCCAATAGGAAGTGTAGCAGTGCCATCGCCCCAATAGAGCAATGCAACACCAATGAAGGAGAGGATAATGGCAGCGACAGAGGCGGCATTGATGCGTTCATGGAAGAAGAGTGCCATGATGACTGCCGTCATGACGGGGTAGGTGAAGAGGATAGTAGAGGCAACGCCTGCATCCATGAGGCGGAAACTAAGGTAAAGCGTGAGGGAAGAGATGGTAAAAAGGATGCCGAGGAGGCTAAGGATGCCGAATTGGCGGGGAGTGACGCGGAGGCTTTCCCGAGCTGAACCGCGCATGGGTAGAGACCGAATCAGCATCACAAGGGCAATGATGACCCATGCGATGCCGAAACGGTAGAAGAGGACGCTTCCTGTGTTCATTCCCTCGCCATAGAGCTTAAGGGCTCCGAGTGGGTTGGTGCCGTAGCAGACGGCGGCGAGGATGCCGCAGAGGATGCCTATGAGGTGCTTATCCTTATTCTTATTCAATCGGGCAGTTGGTTATACATTTTGTCAATAACGCCCTTGGCATTTACGCTACTGCCATATTGGTCGGCTGCGGATGCCAAGGAGGCAGCACGGCCACCAGTGAGAAGAGCCGCATCAAGATTCTCGATGGCTTGTCCGCCGTTGATATCGTTGCGCAGTTGGTCGTGGATGAACTTAATCTTATCGGCTTTATCCATAGCTTCAAGATCTTCCATCGTGGGCGCCTGAGGACGTATGGGAGTAGGAATGGTGACGCTTTCAATAGCTCGGGGAGCTTGGATTGGCTTGGGCTCCTGGATAGGATTGTGAGTGACTTGCGGCTGTTCTTGCTGGGCAGGGCGGCTGATGATATGGGGCATGGTCTCGTCTTCGGTTATCGTGCGCGGTTGCTCTTGTTTGACTTGTTCTTGGTCGTCAAGAATGAAAACGTTGCCTTTACGCTCGGTCTGCTGTTGGGCAGGATGCTGCTCCGTAGGTTTAGGTTGGAACTTGATGTAGGGGTCTTGCTGAGGATCGGGATAAGTGCGGGTTTGGTCTGCGCCGCCGAGGGAAGCCGTGTCGCCCATGTTGCCCTTGCTGGGTTGTTCTACAGGGTTATTAGTGGGCTGTTTGCTTTCGTCATGAGGATTGGATGATGGAGTACGGGGGAAGTCGTAGTCGTTGGGATCGGTCTCATGAATCTCGGAGAAGTCAGTGATGCGTTCCTTGCATTCGAAACCAGTGGCGATGAGGGTAATCTTGAGTTTCTCACCCAATTCCTCGTCATTGCCGGCACCCCAGATAACATTGGTATTGCGACCACCGGTCTTCTGGGTGATGTAGGTTGTGACTTCAGTGACTTCGTCCATGGTGATTTCGCGTTCGGGACCATAGGCGAGGTAAAGTAGCACGTTCTTGGCGCCAGCAATATCATTGTCGTCAAGGAGGACAGAGTTAGAGGCCTCTACGATAGCTGCATTGGCACGATTGTCGCCCTCGCCGGTACCGATGCCCATGAGGGCGGTTCCGCTGGACTCCATAACGGTGTTGACATCACGGAAGTCGATGTTGACGTAGGCTTTTAGGGTAATGATTTCGGCAATGCCCTTAACGGCGGTGAAGAGTACATCGTTGGCCATGGCGAAGGCGTCAGATAAGACTAAATCACCGAATCCGCGGAGTTTTTCATTATTGATAACTAAGATAGAATCTACATATTTGCGTAGTTCGGCGATGCCTTCCTCAGCCTGTTCGAGACGGCGGTTTCCTTCGAAGAGGAAGGGTGTGGTGACTACGGCCACTACCAAGATTTTGCCAGTATCTTCGTCATCTTCTACCTCGAGTTTGATTTCTTTAGCAAGGCGGGCAATAACGGGCGCAGCGCCAGTGCCAGTGCCACCACCCATGCCTGCGGTGATAAACACCATACGGGTGTCTTGGGAGAAGATATCTTTGATTTCTTTTTCTTTCATCTCGGCTGCTTTGCGTGCCTTGGAGGGACGACCGCCAGCGCCGAGGCCGACTGTGCCAAGGACTAGTTTGTTGGGCACGGGGCTGCTCTGAAGTGCTTTGGTATCTGTGTTGCAGACGATGAAGTCAACACCCTGTATGCCTTTGCGGAACATGTGGTTGACAGCGTTACCGCCGCCACCGCCGACACCGATGACTTTGATGTAGGATGACTGATTCAAGGCTGAATCGAAGGTGAATAGTTCAGCATTTGAGCCATAGAGTTCGGAATTGTTTTCGCCTTCCATATCTTGATATTATATTAATGTATTAAAAATCATATTGTTGTACAAAAACCACTAGGGTATTTTGAACTTGTAAAATTACTTCTTTTTTTTGTTTATTTGACTGTTAATAGCTATCGTTTTATAAACAAGTTATGAACATCTGTTATTCGATATTGCTTTCGCTATCGAAAAGTTGATTTAAGAAGCCGTTCACTTTTCCCATCCAATCGCCGTTTTTAGCTCCTTTCTTTGTGTTTTTCTTCTTCTTTTGTTCGTCTTTGGACTGTTCAGTAGAATCTTCTGCAACAGGCTCGGAATCGATAATGGGTTCGGGTTCGGATTCGACTTTGGCGGATGCAGATTTCAGCTCTTCCTCTTGATGGCGCTCAGCCTCTTGAAGTCCGTAAAGGACAAGGCCTATTCCAGTGGCATACATAGGATGGCTGAGGTCTTCGAAGGTGACGCTGCCGTTTTTGTCGAGATGCTCATCGGGAGTTCCGATACGGCTCTCAATGCCAGTGGTGAGTTCGCAGAATTCCTTTATATGCTTGAGCTTGGCACCGCCACCAGTAAGGGCAATGCCAGCGATGAGCTGACGTTGGAAGCCCGAGAGTTCAATCTCGTAGCCCACTTGCTCAAGGATGACTTGGACGCGTTCCTTGATAATCCCGGCCAATTGTTTAACGCTAATTTCGCGTGGGACTTGGCAACGTGGACCAGGAATCGAGATAATGTCATCTTGATTGACGTTGGAAGGAAGGCAGGAGCCGAATTTTGTCTTTAGGTTTTCTGCTTGGTGTGGGCGAATGTTGCATTTCTCGCGAATGTCCTTAGATATAGAGTTGCCGGCGAGGGGGAGCACAGATGTATGGCGGATGATTCCTTCTTGGAAAATGGCAATGTCGGTGGTGCCGCCACCGATATCGACTAATGCTACGCCAGCGTCTTTGTCGTCTTGATCAAGGACGGCATAGGCCGAAGCGATGGGTTCGAGAACGACGCCCTTGATGGTAAGTCCGGCATCTTTGACAGCATCACGAATGTTCTCAAGATGGGCTTGGTTGCCAGTGACGACATGGAAATTGGCTACTAGGTGCTTGCCAGCTACCCCGACGGGGTCGATATTGATATCGAGCTGGTCGCCGTCAACGATGTAGTTCTGAGGGAAGACGTGGATGATGACCTCGCCAGGAGGTAGCATGAACTGGTACTGATCATTGATGAGTTTGTCAATATCGGACTGCTCAATTTGTCGGTGTCCGTCAGGAATCATGATACTGCCCTGTTGGGGACGGCTCTTGATGTGTTGGCCGGCGATGCCGACATAGACTTCGTTGATGTCGAGTTTAGCCATTTCCATAGCCTCGTCGACAGCACGACGGATAGAGGCGGAGGTGCTGCGTATGTTGCGCACAATACCGCGTTCAACACCTAGCGATTCGGTTTTTCCAAAGCCAAGGATGCGTACTTTGCCTTCGGGGGCCCGCTCGCCCACGAAACATGCAATTTTGGTTGTTCCAATGTCTAGTCCTACAATATACTTATCCATATTATTTTATTTTAAATTATTATCAATTATCGTTTTGTGCAGACCACTTGTTCCCGATATTTTACGCTAACTTGTCGGTACGTGTCCCAGCCGGTCTGCGAGAGACCGCGAGAGTAAAAGGCCATGAGGTTGCTGAATTTTTCATCTAGATTGTCGGTATTGCCGACCTGAACGACATGGTTTCCTAGTTTGGGTGTAAGGAAGAAGTCGCCCTTGCTGTCTCGATAGATTTGGTCGAAAAGGGGAGCAAGGTCGGGATGGCTGTCGAGGTAGCTAGCCAGTTGCCAAACCTGTTTCTGAGACTTACTGTTGGGCTTATTGGAGATAGAACCATTAGCGATGATGACGTTGGCGAATCCATGCTGGCTGAGAGGCATACGGCCGCAGTGGTCGTCAAGGTAGTATTCCTCGCCTTGGGCGCAAACGTGCACCAATGGACGACGTTGAAGAGCGTATACCACTATGCTGCCCCCAATGGTGGCGCTGGTTTGAGTATGGTGTAGGAAGGGGGTTGAGTCGATGAGGCTGTCAATGCGATGGAGGTCAATATCCTGAAGTTGCTGTTTGGCTAGGTCGGGCATCTTCTTCTGTATATAGGCCTCGACTCTGTCGGCATGGACGAGTGTATCAGCACCGCAGTAGTCTATTTCCACGCGCACTTGACGCACTGCCGACTGGCGTCTCCAGATATTGGCGCACACGACCAGCGCTACAAGTAGCAGCAGGATTAGTGGAATGACTATTTTGCTCTTCTTTTTCATTTTTCGGCGGTTGGATTATTGTTGGCGCAACACTGCTTCGAGGCGTGGCACAAGGCGGTCGATGTCGCCAGCGCCCATGGTAACGACGATGTCGGGGCAAAGGGCAGGGACCAACTCGAGAACTTGGTCGGGAGTACAAAGGTATTTGGACATGCTGTCAACCTTGCGCAGCACCATGGAGGAGGTGACGCCCAAGATGGGCTTTTCACGTGCGGGGTAGATGGGAAGCATGACCAATTCATCAAGGGTGCCAAGCACTTGTGCGAACTGGTCTGCGAAATCACGGGTGCGGGTGTAGAGGTGCGGTTGGAAGATGCCTACTATGCGTTTCCCTGGATATAGATATCGGATGCTTTCAAGGCAGGCAGCAATCTCTTGGGGGTGGTGGGCATAGTCATCAATCATCACCAAGTTAGGCTCTTTGATGCGGTAGTCAAAGCGGCGGCGAACTCCTTTGTAGGTTTTGAGTGCATACCGTAACTGGTGCTCGTTGACGTCTAGTGAGAGGGCTATGGCAGAGGCAGCCACGGCATTCTCAAGGTTATAGAGGCTTGTCTCGGTGAGCTCAAGATCGTAGAAGACACCTTTGGGGGTACGGAGGTCGAAGAAGATATTGCCATTGTAGGTTCTGACGTTCCATGGGTAGTAGTCAGCCTCAATGCCATGCGCAGTATAATTGAGTGTGGGGGCGGTGGGGAGGTGTTGTTCGTCGAAGAGAGGGAGTCCTTGCTTGAGGATAAGTTTTCCGTCTGGAGAAGTTTGGTTGGCGAATTGGCGGAAGGCTTCAAGCAAATTCTCGTGTGTGCCGTAGATGTCTAGGTGATCAGGGTCGGTCGCAGTGATGAGCGAGATGTAGGGGTGGAGCTGGAGGAAGGAACGGTCGTATTCATCGGCTTCGACAACGACATACTCGCTCTTGTTGTTGACAAGCATGTTGCTATTGAAGTTTTTAGCAATGCCTCCGAGGAAGGCACTGCAACCTTTCTCAGTTGTGTTGAGTATATGGGCAACAAGGCTTGATGTGGAGGTTTTTCCGTGGGAGCCTGCAATGGCGATGCACTTTTTCCCTTTTGTGAGTTCTCCGAGCATCTGGGATCGCTTGACCATGCGCACTCCGCGTTGCTGTAGATGCTGGAATTCGGCTGTGTCGACGGGGACAGCTGGTGTATAGATGACCATGTCCACATCTTGGGGAATAAGCGTGGGATCGTCGGCATAATGTATGGCTATGCCCTCGCTCACGAGTTGCTGAGTGAGGGGAGATTCGGTGCGGTCATAGCCGCTCACAGTGTCACCACGCTGGTTGAAGAACCGCGCCAGCGCACTCATGCCGATGCCTCCTATGCCTAAAAAGTAGTAATTCATTTCTTAACGAGTTTGTCTATTTCATCTACGATGCGTTTAGCTGCATCGGGGGCGCCAAGTTGACGAATGGCTTGGCTCATGGCGGCTTGTCGTTCCTTATCGTGGAGCAGTTCCAAGGCCAAAGGAAGTCCTGTGGTGGCACATTCTGAATCGCGCACCATGAGGGCAGCATTTTTGTTGACGAGGGCCATGGCGTTCTTTGTCTGATGGTCTTCGGCCACGTTGGGCGAGGGAATGAGAATGATGGGTTTGCCCACGAGGCAGAGCTCAGAGATGGCTATGGCTCCGGCACGTGAGATTACCACATCGGCAGCAGCATAGGCGAGGTCCATTCGACTGATGAATTGGTGAACTTTGACCCACTGGCCTACGCCGGCATTACGGACGGCTTCCACGGCCTCGTCGTACATCCATTTTCCTGTCTGCCAAATAATTTGTATATCGTTATCTTTGAAGAAAGGTAGGTTGTTGAGAATCATGAGGTTGATGCTACGAGCTCCCAAGCTCCCACCAACCGAGAGCAGCACGGGTTTAGCAGCATCTACTTCGAAGTGCGCACAGCCCTCCTCCCGTGTAGCACTCATTTGTTCAATGTCTGCACGTACGGGGTTCCCTGTGAAGACAATCTTGTCGGCAGGGAAGAATCTTTCCATGCCTTGGTAGGCTACACAAATGGTCGCGGCACTTTTGGCCAGCGTTTTGTTAGTAAGTCCGGCATAAGAGTTCTGCTCCTGGAGTAGGGTAATGTATCCCATGGAAGCGGCCACCTTGAGGGTTGGCTCGCTTGCAAAGCCTCCCACGCCTACTACGATGTCGGGTTGAAAGTCGCGGATGATGGAACGAACCATGCATTGACTGCGAATCACCTTGAAAGGAAGGGCAAGATTCTTAATGATATTGCCTACTGTCAGCTGACGCTGCAAGCCTGCTATGGGCAGTCCCTTAATGGGATAGCCTGCTGCCGGCACCTTCTCCATCTCCATGCGGCCTTCAGCGCCAACGAAGAGAATTTGCGCGTCGGGGTAACGGTCTTTGATAGCGTTGGCTATTGCCACTGCGGGGAAGATGTGGCCTCCGCTCCCGCCTCCACTGATGATTACTTTCATATTATTGTGCATTAGATAGATTGTTTTCGTTCTCAAGATTGCTCTTTTGCGATTGTGCAGAATCATTCTGTTCCTTTGACTCTGCTTCAGCCTTTGCAAGAGCTGCTCTTTGTTGGTTGTTGTATTTGGCCACGGAGAGGATGATGCCAAGTCCGAAAGCCATGACAATGTATGACGATCCTCCATGACTGATGAAGGGCAGTGTTTGTCCAGTGACGGGGAGCGCGCCCACGGCCACCCCCATGTTGAGAAATGCTTGGACAAAGATTATGGTGCCAATGCCTGCAACGCAAAGGCTACCATAGAGGCCTTCGGTTTGAGATGCGATTTGGATGCAGCGGAAATAGAGCGAGATATAGAGGATGGGGATGAAGAGCGCCCACACGATGCCCACCTCTTCGATGATGATGGAGTAGATAAAGTCGCATTCGGCCTGGGTCATCAGCCTACCATGTATGGTGCTGCCGATGCCGTTGCCAAAGGCTCCGCCGCTAGCCACAGCCATGCGGGCCATATTTTCCTGCGTCAGGCTGTCGGGGTTATGGTTGAGCCAGCTGTCGATACGGTCTCCCCAGATGTTGCCACGGTGCAGTATGCCACCAAAGGTATCTCCCCATAGATAGCTTGCTGCAAGGAAAGCACCGAACGCCAAGGAGAGAAAGATGCCCCATTTTATCCACAACTTTGTATCCACTCCGGCAAATAGCAGCATCAGGTACCCCACTATTGCGATGAGGATTGCTGAGGATAGGTTGGTGAAAATGATGAATGCTACGGTAAGCAAGACCGCAATCAATGCTATGAAAAATGTAGATCTTTCAGAAATCTTTTCTTTATTTTTAGCGAAGAAATAGGCCAACCCCATCACAACGACAATCTTGGCTAGCTCCGAAGGCTGGAAGCTATGAATGATAGGCAATGACAGCCAGCGGCCTTCTGTGCCAATAGCCCATGTTAGAATGAGCAGTCCTAAGGTGAGAACAATAAAGAAGGGCGTGCATTTTGCGATGACTTTATATTTTAGACGTGAAGTCACAAAGAGGACAAAGTAGGCGCCGATAATGGACAATAGGTGAGAGAAGAAGGCACTAGAAGGCGTGCCGCGTCCACTCACGGCGGTACGTCCGATGGAGGTGTATACCGCTATCAGGGAGATGATGCTTAACAAAAAGAATATCACCCATAGCGGTATGTCGCCAACCAATAATTTGCCTTTGCGTTTCATTGCTTATCGCTCATTATTTATAGTTCATTTACTTCATGGCGGAAGTCAGTTCCTGCCTGAAGATTGTTGATACCAGTGCTAGTGGCGGGGGAATAGATGACTTTGGCCATGTCAATATTGCAGTAGCATGCCCGGTTAACTGCCTCGCCAATGGTTTCCACATCCACTATTTCGGGCACTAACCCTTGGAACGAATTATGTAGATTGCTGTTGTCTTTGCCTACGCAAATCAGCATCATTACCTTACGCAGAGCCAATGGACGCAGCATGGCATAATCACACTCGCTGTCATTGCCTTGGGCAATCCAAATGAGGTGTCCTTCGGTGTTTTTGAGCGCGTACCAGGCAGCATTGACGGTGGTGGCAGAGGCATCGTTAATGAATTCCTTGCCGTGGATGCGGGCCACGTATTCCATGCGGTCCTTGGCTTCGTCAAAGTGCTGGAAGCAACTGCGCATTGAATTGTTGCGCATTTGGCGCAGTTTGTTGGTTTCTACTGCAGCAAGTCCGCCGTAAATGCGACCGCGTCCTTGTTTGGCTAATATCTCGATACTCATGGTGTGGTTTTTCTTGATTAACGGAGTTTCAGGGTTACGATGCTGACGATAGCCAGCAAGATGCCGATGATGGCAAATCGCTGCACGATCTTGGGCTCAGGCATGCCTTTTTTCTGATAGTGGTGGTGGATGGGAGTCATGAGGAACGGGCGTTCCTCGATAGGTACTGGCTGTCCAATGGGCAACTTGTGCTTGCGACGGTAGTGCTTGCAGCTCCAAGTCTGCCAGATAACGGAGAAGTCCTCCAATAGGTAAATGCCGCATAGGATGGGGAGTAGCAGCTCTTTGCGTATCAGCAAAGCGAAGACGGCAATGATGCCGCCGAGAGCTAGCGAGCCAGTGTCTCCCATGAACATTTCGGCAGGGAAGGTGTTGAACCATAGGAAGCCTAGTGTGGCGCCCACGAAGGCGGTGATGAACACCGTGAGCTCGCCAATATTGTTCAAATATACGATGTTCAAGTAGTTGGCCATGATGATGTTGCCAGAGAGCCAAGCTAGGATGGCCAAGGAACCGCCAATGATGGAGGCGGTGCTGGTGGCAAGGCCATCGATGCCGTCGGTGAGATTGGATGCGTTGGAAACAGCTGTCACAACAAAGATTGAGACGAGGACATAAACCACCCACACATAGTTCTCTGCCCAATTGCCCATCCAGCTGATGAGCCAGGCATAGTCGAATTCGTTGCCCTTGACAAAGGGTATGGTGGTTTTGGTAGAGGCGATGTCGGGATGGAAAGAAAGCAAGAGGCCAACGCCGAGTCCCAGGGCTATCTGTCCGAAAACCTTGAATTTGCCAGGCATGCCTTTCTTGTCTTTTTTGAAGACCTTGATATAGTCGTCAATAAATCCAATGATTCCCAGCCACACCGTGGTTACCAGCATGGTGATGACATAGACATTGTCCAGTTTTGCGAAAAGTAGCGTGGGAATGATGATGGCGGCCAAAATGAGAAGGCCTCCCATGGTGGGAGTTCCCTCTTTCTCTTTCTGTCCCTCGAGGCCGAGGTTGCGAACCGTTTCGCCAATAGACTTGCGTCTGATGAAATTAATGAAACGCTTGCCGAAGATGAGCATGATGAGCAACGATGTGATGGCAGACATCGATGCACGGAACGAGATGTATTGGAATACGCCTGCTCCGGGGAAATCGTATGCTCTGTCCAGCCAATCAAAGAGATAATATAGCATAATGAGTTTCTATTTATTGCTTAATAAGTAGTTTCTGCAGCTCCTCCACATCGTCGAAATGATGTTTCACCCCGTTGATGTCTTGGTATTTTTCGTGTCCTTTGCCGGCGACGAGGATGATGTCGTTTTCGTGCGACATCATCACGGCTGTACGGATGGCTTGGCGGCGGTCAGTGATGCGCACGGCCATGCACTTTTCCTCATCTGTCAGTCCGGCTTCCATATCATCGAGGATGCTTTCGGGTTCCTCTGTGCGGGGATTATCGGAGGTGAGGATTAGTTTGTCGCTCAAAGTGCAGGCTATCTTGGCCATCTCGGGGCGCTTGGTTTTGTCGCGGTCGCCGCCACAGCCTACCACAGTGATGAGCTGCTGGCTGGCGCTCCGGATTTCGTTGATGGTATTGAGCACATTTTCAAGCGCGTCGGGAGTATGGGCATAGTCAACAATGGCAGTGATGCCATTGCCCGCAACATATTGGAATCGGCCATCGGCAGCATTGAGGTTGCTCAAGAGGCGCAAGGCTTCGTCGTCACCCATGCCGCAAAGCACGGCGGCAGCATAGATGGCGGTGAGGTTGTATGCGTTGAAGCGTCCAACTAGGCGGCTCCACACTTCACGTCCGTTGATTTGCAACAGGGCCCCTTGAAAGGTGTCCTCCACCACGCGGCAGCGAAAGTCTGCCATGCGCTGCAGGCTGTAGGTATGCACTTTGGCCTTGCAGTTCTGCACCATTACCATGCCGTTGCGGTCATCGATGTTGGTCAGTGCGAAAGCAGTTTCGGGGAGGTTGTCGAAGAACATCTTCTTGGCGGCAATGTAGTTGGCCATTGTCTTGTGGAAGTCGAGGTGGTCGTGGGTGATATTGCTGAAGATGCCTCCGGCAAAGGTCAGTCCTCCAATGCGGTTCTGAACGATGGCGTGGCTGCTGCACTCCATGAAGGCATATTGGCAGCCAGCATCCACCATTTGGCGCAAAAGCGAGTTGAGCGTCAGTGCGTCGGGGGTGGTATGGGTGGCGGGAATCTCGGTGTCGCCAATCTTGTTGACGATAGTCGACAGCAAACCCGTTTTGTATCCTTTATCGCTGAAGAGCCTATGCAGCAAGGTGACGGTGGTAGTCTTCCCATTGGTGCCGGTGATGCCTACCAGCTTCAGTTGGCGCGATGGATGCCCGAAAAAGTTGTCGGCCATGAGGGCCAAAGCGAGGTCGCTGTTCTCCACCACTACGTACGCAACAGAGGGATTGAGTTTCTCGGGGAGTCGTTGGCATACCACGGCCACTGCCCCTTGGGCTATGGTGGCATCAATATAATTGTGCCCGTCGGTACGGGTACCCACTTGAGCCACAAAGCAGCTTCCTTTGCCCACTTTGCGCGAGTCAAAGCAGATGTCGCATACCTCGGGGTCGAGGGCTACGGGCTGCAAGGGGGTGATGCCGGACAATATATTAGATAGTTTCATTATAAATGCACTATGTTAAGGTTCGAGTTTCAAAGTTATTGTGGCGCCTTTCTTCACGGCTGTACGGGCTTTCGGCGACTGGCTGGCCACCTTACCCTGCCCGCTGAACTGCACCTTCAGCCCCACGCTGCGGAGCAACATCATGGCGTCGCGAATGGTCATCCCATGGCAGTCGGGCACCACACCGGTGGGGGCGGTATAGGCATAGTAGCCTTCACGCTCGGAGTCATATACTGCCCAAAGGCTGTTGGACACGGTGTCGGACATGGTAAAGGGCAGGCCCAGCAACTGATGGGCTCGCTCTAGCTGGGGACGGTTGCCTTTGGCTAGTATAGGACGCAGCACGCGGCCAGAGTCTGCCACGGGCAATTGGCTCAGCTCTCGGTCGAATGCCATCACGCAGTCAGCTATTTTCTTAAATACGGGTGCGGCGGCTTCGCGACCGGCTATGCTGGTTTGTTCCACCAGCACCAGGCAGGTATACCGGGGATTGTCTGCTGGGAAGAAACCTACGAACGAGGAGTTCTTTATGCTCTTGTCGCCCACCTTGAAGGTTGTGCCAGTCTTGCCGGCAATGCCATAGACGGTGTTGCGGATATTGCTGCCTGTGCCATGCTCTACCACGCCTCGCAGCATTTCGCGCATCTGCTTGGCTGTTTCGGGCGAACAAATTTGGTCGTTGAGGATGACTGGCTTCATCTCCGAACGATGTCTGCCATCCAGTATCTCACGGCAGAACAGGGGTTTCACCATGCAGCCGTCGTTGGCGATGGCATTGTAGAAGGCTATCAGCTGCAACGGAGTAACGGTGACAGAATATCCAAAGTTGAGGACAAGGAAGTCGCGGTCAGATTCCAATTTTTTGATTGAAGTATTGTACTGCTGTACCTTGAGGTCGGGATCAATCTTGCCGAAGGGGAAGATGGACTTGATGTTGTTCACCATGTCTGTGCGACGATCCCTGTAATAGGTCCAGGCTAGTTCGCACATGCCAATGTTTGAAGACTTGGCCAGTACGCCAGCCAAATTGGATGTGTCAGTAGCATAGCCGTGGTCGTCGCTGATGGCACCGCTGGTATTGGAATAGTTCTTTTGGCCTCCGGCGCGCACCCGTTTGGAGGTGTCGAGGGCTATGCGCTTATCGTTGAGCATGGAGAGCATGGCCACGGTCTTGAAGGTAGAACCGGGTTCATAGCGGTCGCTGACGGCCACGTTGCTCCAGAGATTTTCGGATAGTGCTCCGCTCGTGTCGAGCGTCAAATTGCAGCAGGCGAGGACATATCCCGTCTCTTTCTCCATGAGGATGGCGCAGCCTCTTTGCCCGCCGAATTGGCGCATCGAGCTGCGAAGGGCGCTTTCGGCGATGTCTTGATAGCGGGTGTCGAGGGTGGAAACGATGCTCTTGCCGTCTTCGCGGCGGTGCAGCAGCGTGGAGTCGATGTCCACGGTCATGGGCGGGTCTTCGGGCAGCCATATGCCCAACGTGAGGCGGCGGCAGCGGTAGAGGCCGTCCTGGCCGCGCAACACGCTGTCGTAATATCCTTCTAGCCCGGTGTATCCCTCCTCTTTGGGGGTCTTATAGTGCAGGCCTATGGTGTTTTCTCCTAGGTTGCCATAGATGTGGGCACGCACATATTTTATCACGCTTCCCTCGCTGGTTTTGGTCACTACGCATTTTTCCCAGCCTTCCATCTGGCGGATGCTCTCCCATTGCGAGTAGGGCACGCGGCGCTCTACGCAGAAGCAGCGGCTCGGCTTGCTTTTCTTGTATTCTTTGTAAATGCGGTCGTAGTAATATTGTTTCGACTTGTTGGGGAATTGTTCGTGCAGGATACGGCACACCTCGTTGAGGTTGGCAATGAAGCTTGAGTCGTTGGTTATGCAACTCTCCATCACCACCTTGCCCTTGCGTATGACTTCCTTGCCGTTCTCTTTCTTGGGCCAATGGCCTAAGTCTAGCAGTAGGTCGCACACGGGCACCGTGGTGGCGAGAACCTTGCCATCCGATGAATAGATGTTGCCCCTGCGGGCGGGTTCTTCGCGCTCGATTTCTTCGCGGCTTTTGGCCCTTTCCCGCCATTGTTCTCCGTGCTTCACAGTGGTGTTGAACAATGCCCATGCCATTGCGCCACCGATGCCGAAGACTACCAACAGCGTCAGCCCCACCATTTTGGCGCGTAAGAGTTTATTATGACATGTCTTTTTCACTGTGTGTTATTATATTTCGTATGGAGGTCCAGCGGTGATGCCCACTCCAGTGCTGTCCAAAAGTGAGGCTATCTGCGAGATCTTGATGGTTTCTTGATAGCGTTTCTGTAGTTCGATGCGGGTTTCGCGCAGGCAGTTGATACGTTCCTGGGTGGCCAATTTTTCTTTGGTTAGGTCCTCCACTTTGTATCGTACCGACACCAAAATAATGGCATATACGCCTATCATCACTATCAGCGGCCAATACTTCAGCACCTTGGCATTCTGCAGCATTTCGCCGCCAATGAGGTTGGCCAGCCATTTCGCCTTTTTGGGGCGTTTGGGGGCTTGGCCGTTCTGCTGGTGATTCTCTTGCTTTGTCACTGGTCGTCGGTGTTAGGTTGTTCCACAATGGGTTTCTCGGCAATGCGCAGCTTGGCGCTGCGGGCCCTGTTGTTCCGCTGTAGCTCCTCGTCGCTGGCGGTGATGGCTTTGCGCGATACGGGCTTGAGGGGCACGAGAGGGTTGCCGTAGAAGTCTTTTTCCAAGGTGCCGTCGAAATGGCCGGTCTTCATGAAGTTCTTCACCAGCCGGTCTTCCAGCGAGTGGTACGACATCACCACCAGCCTGCCGCCCGGGTTGAGCAGCTCGGCTGCCTGCGTCAGCATGGCCTGCAGGGCTTCCAGTTCCCCGTTGACTTCTATGCGCAGGGCTTGGAATAGCATGGCCAAATACTTATTCTCCATGTTTCTAGGCAATTGTCTGCGCACTGCCTCACGGAGGTCGAAGGTGGTCTCAATGGGCTTCTCTGCGCGGGCGCGACAGATGGCTTTAGCCATGGCGCCAGCATTGGGCAGCTCGCCGTAGAGTCGCAGCAGCCTGGCTAGCTCGGGCTCATCGAGGCTATTCACCAGCTCTTGTGCCGTCATCTCTTGGCGGCGGTCCATGCGTAGGTCCAGCGCACCGTCAAGGCGGGTGGAAAAGCCACGGTCGGCCACGTCGAACTGGTGTGAAGAGACTCCTAGGTCTGCCAGCAGCCCGTCGATGTGGCGGATGCCGTTCAGGCGAAGAAAGCTCTTCAGATATTTGAAATTCTCATGTATTAAAGTAAACCTACTGTCTTCCAACGCATTGCTAAGTGCGTCTGCGTCTTGGTCGAATCCCACCAGACGCCCCTCTCCGCCTAGTTGCTGCATGATGGCGCGCGAGTGGCCGCCGCCGCCGAAGGTGACGTCCACATACACCCCGTCGGGGCGGATGTTCAATCCCTCGATGCATTCATTCAGCATCACTGGCAGATGGTACTCCATAGGTCTTTCCTAAGCGATTGTTCACTTCCATGGCGAAATTCTCATCGAATTCGCTCTCCATATTCATCATCTTGTCGTACGCGCCGCGCTCCCAAATCTGGATGCAGTCGCCTGCCGCGTGTAGCACGATCTCTTTCGAAGTGCCGAGCAGCCCGCGGCGTTCGGGAGGCAGCATCATGCGGTCGCTGCCGTCCAAATCCACCAGGCTCACGTTGGTCAGGCGCAGGTACATTTTGTTGTCGGCGATGTTGTACAAGTTCAGCGTGCCGCGAAGGCGGGCAGCCTCGGCTTCGAAGCTGGCGTAGGGCCAGAGCTCGAGGCACCGCGCAACGGGGCATTGGCGCATCGCAAAGCGGAAATCTTCCCCTCCCAAACGCTTTTTTAGCGCAATTGGGAACCGGAATCGACCGTTCGAATCTACCTTACAATATTCTGTACCAAGTATTAACGCCATTTATAATTAGAAATTTGATTTTGTAAAAGTACTAAATAATTTCCAATAATTGCCATTTTTTTCCAAAAAAAGTTTTCAACAGCCATTTTTTAATTATTTTTTGCCGGAAATTAACCGTCGAAAGTTGATAGAAAATTGACCAAAGGCAGCCCTCTCACCCAAGAGACCGGCCACCATTTCCAAGCTGGCAATAGTGCTCCATGAGCCTCAGATTTATCGTCCGAATCCGATGTCCGTTCACCATTCACGCCCCACCGTCCCCCCTTCCCAGTACGCCGCTCACCTCCCGCCAATCACTTTTTTTTCTCTAATCAAAAAAAAGTTCGTACCTTTGCATTTTCAAAATTGTGCAATATAATAATTATAACTTAATATTAATAGCATGAAAAAAGTCATCTTAACGCTCACCTTGGCGCTGCTTGTCATGGCTCCCGCCGCCAGCCGCGCTGACGAGGGCATGTGGCTCCTCTCGCTCATCGGCAAGAACTATGCCGACATGCAGCGCGCCGGCTTCAAGCTCTCTCCCGAAGACATCTATTCCATCAACCAGAACTGCATCAAGGACGCCATTGTAGGCCTTGGCAACGAAGGCCGTCCCTTCTGGCATTTCTGCACGGGCGAGATCATCTCCGACAAGGGTCTTATTTCCACCAACCACCACTGCGGCTACGGCAAGCTCCAGGAGCATTCCACCGTCGAGCACGACTATCTCCGCGACGGTTTCTGGGCCTACAACATGGCTCAAGAGCTTCCCAACCCCGGCCTCACTGCCTCCATCCTCATCCGCATGGAGGACGTCACTGCCCGCGTCCTTGAGTGCCTCAGCGACGACATGAGCGAAGCCGACCGTGCCAAAGCCATCAAGAACGTCTCCGACCGCATCTGCACCGAAGCCACCCGCGGCACCGACTACGACGCTGCCGTCAAGCCTATGTTCAACGGCAACCAGTTCTTCCTCTTCGTACATATTATTTATAAGGATGTCCGCCTCGTCGGCGCTCCTCCTTCGTCCATGGGCAAATTCGGCGGCGACACCGACAACTGGTCTTGGCCCCGCCACACCTGCGACTTCTCCATGTTCCGCATCTACACCTCCCCCGACGGCAAGCCCGCCGCCTACGCCAAGGAGAACATCCCCCTCAAGCCCAAGCACCACCTCCCCGTCAGCGCACGCAACCTCCAGGACGGCGACTTCGCCATGGTCCTCGGCTTCCCCGGCACCACCGACCACTTCCTCACTTCCTACGGCCTCAAGGAAACCATCGAGGTCGAGAACACCCTCCGCTACGAGCTCCGCACCGTCAAGATCAACATCCTTCGCGAGAAGATGAATGCCGACCAGGCCGTCAAGATCAAATACGCCTCCAAGTATGCCAGCTGCTCCAACTACTGGAAATACAGCCACGAGCAGAACATCGCCCTCGACAAGCTCAACACCATGGCACTCAAGAAAGAAGTCGAGCAGGAATACTACGACTGGGCTCTCGACAAAGACCCCAAGTATCGCCAGGCACTTAAGCTCATCGAAAACGGCTACGCCGACCGCCGCGAGCTCCAGCAGGCCATCACCTATCTCGACGAAGGCCTCCTCGAAGGCCCCGAGCTGCTCTATCAGGCATGCCTCCTCGGCCGCAGCATCAAGGCCATGCTCGCCGAAGACAACCCCGACCAGCGCGACATCCTCCTTGCCAATCTCCGCGAAGAGGCCGACAAGTTCTACAAGGACTACGACCAAGATGTTGAAATGGCCGTCATGGCTGCCATGATGGAATACACCTACCGCCACATCAACCTCCAGTACGCACCCGACTGCCTCAAGAACGCCGACCGCAAATACCGCGGCGACTTCCAGTCCCTCGTCAACTTCCTCTTCAGCCGTTCCATCTTCGCCAACAAGGAAACTTTCGACAAATACCTCAAGAACCCCGACCTCAAGACCCTCGAGCGCGACAACATCTATAAATACGGCACCGAAATCCTCAACAAATACCGCGAAGTCTACATGAGCGTGCCTCAGCAAAGCCGCGACAACCTCACCCGCGGCACCCGCGACTTCGTCGACGGCATCCTCCAAATCAATGCCGGCCGCAAGCTCCTATCGCCCGATGCCAACAGCACCATCCGCCTCACCTACGGCAACGTCAAGGCCTACGAACCCCGCGACGGCGTCACCTACCACTTCTACACCACCCTCGACGGCGTCATGCAGAAGGAAGACTCCAACAGCACCGAGTTCATCGTCCCCCAGCGCCTGAAAGACCTCTATGCCGCCCGCGACTTCGGCACCTACACCAATGCCGACGGCAACCTGCCCACCTGCTTCATCACCAACAACGACATCACCGGCGGCAACAGCGGCTCGCCCGTCCTCGACGCCTACGGCAACCTCATCGGCCTTGCCTTCGACGGCAATGGTGAAGCCATGAGCGGCGACATCGACTTCGAAGAAAACCTCCAGCGCTGCATCTGCCTCGATACCCGCTACATGCTCTTCGTCATCGACAAGTACGCCAACGCCCAGAACCTCATCGCCGAGCTCGACATCGTCCGCTAACCCTCGGCAACATACCCCATAAAGAACGCCCCTCGGCAACCATTGCCCCGGGGCGTTTCCTATTGTGGCAGCGTTGCTAGATTGCGCGTTTTCCCAAAACACATCGTGAGAAGATGAGATGTGTGAGAACTACGAGAACTCGGCGGCTGGCGATGATGTTGCGCGAGGCGGGCTTTATTTGGGGCAATCTGGACACTGGCGGCTGGTGCGGCGCTGGGGTGGCCGAGTGGCGCTGGCTTGCACGAGCGGCGTTGGGGCGGCCGAGTGCGGCGTTGGTTGCGGGCGGCTCGGAGGCTATCGATTCGCTACAAGTTCGCTATGGGGAGCGAGCGAGTCGCGAGGAGGTGGCGTGCCGATAGGATGTTTGATGCGAATCAATGGAATGGGAGTCTGGAGTGAATGGGAGGCAGATTGTTACGGCTTGGATGCAATAGGTATCTTAATCTCTCGTTTGGCTGCGCCGAACTTGTTCTCGTAGTTCTCACAGTTCTCATCTTCTCACGATGTGTTTTGGATTTAGGTTGGGAGGATGGGAGATTTGAAGGTTGGAGGGGGAAGGGGCTTGCTGCGGCGCTACCAGGGCTCGTTGCCGGTGACGATCTGGTCGAAGATGCCTAGGTAGTTGTTGTAGCGTTCGGGGCTGATGAGGCCTTGGTCGAGGGCCTCTTTGA
>X415_White_Rhinoceros__coassemble_8_pt1 | contig 68607 bp, 53 predicted proteins | sample X415_White_Rhinoceros__metabat2_low_PE_004 | metagenome-assembled genome bin X415_White_Rhinoceros | reverse complement strand
GTGACATTGCCCGGCAGCTCTTGCAGCTCTTTATAAAGGAAGAGGCTGCGCACCGTGTCGCTGATAGCCTCGGGGGTGAACAAGGCCCCCAAGGTGGAGACCGCCCCTGCCGACTCTTCCGACAAACTCACGAAAAATGACACCCGTATGCTGTCGCCCTTGTGAAGCCTACGGCGCAGACGCGTCTGGAGGTACTCGCGATAGTCGTTCTTGCTGCAATAGATGCCACAATAGCCTTCGCCGTCAAGCGCTGGCTGGGAACCCAGCTTATTGATAGGCACACCGCACTCACGTCCTCCGCAGACATTGAAGTAGTCGGCACTGCCCTTCGTGGGCTGATACCAGCCCTCCACCAACGTCAGAATGCCCACAGCATCAACACGTTTTGGACAATAGCGGTATTCCTCAAAAGAGCCATTAAAGACAAGGTTGACGCGAGAAACGGTGTCGGGAGCCTGGGTGTCCTGCGCCCGCAATCCCGGCATCGAGAGGAGCAGCATCGCCCCCAATGCAATCTGGCTGACAATGGCCTTAAACATGCGAATAATCAATTAGCCCCTCCTTCTTCCACCGTGCGCATCAAGCTCTCCCACAGCTTCTCGGCAGTGATGTCCCAACTGAAGCGACGGCGTTGCTCGCGTCCTTTGGCAATCAGCGATGCACGCAGCTCGTCGTCGGTTGCCAAGCGGGTTAGCGCGGCAGCCAAAGCCTCAGTGTCGGTAGGCTCGACCAAGAGGGCCGCATCTCCCGCCACCTCGGGCATGGAGGTGCAATTGGAAGTGACCACAGCCGTCTCCGCCTCGAAAGCCTCCAAAATGGGAATGCCAAATCCCTCGAACAGCGATGGATAGGCTAATGCCATTGCCGATGCCAGCAGCTGGGTCAGCACCTCGGGCTCCACACGCCCCAAGAAGAGGGTGTCGTCCTTGTGCCTCATGGCATCGTAAGCCTCTTTCAGCTCATCCTGCCACCAAACTTTGTGACCTACCACCAACAGCTTGGTATTCTCCTGGTCGGTGGCCTTAAACTGATCGAAGGCACGCAGCAGCGTCGCCAAGTTCTTTCGCTTAAGGATGGTGCTGATGAAGATAAAATAGCGACAGCCCTGGCTATACTGCTGGCGGACAGAAATTTTCTGCTCTTCCGTGAGAGGCTGGTAACCCTCGTGGGCGCCGTCGTACACCACATCAATTTTCTCGTCGGCGATGTGGTAGGTGGCCATGATATCCTGCTTGGAATACTGCGACACCGTGGCAATGCGGGTACTATAACGGGCGAACTGAGGCGAGAAATAGGTCATGTACCGCTGATGCGAAGGCTTGAGGTTATCCTTGCTGTGCTCGTAGTTCAGATCATGAATCACAATCAGCGTAGGTACCTTGACGCCCAACGGCATATAGACCTCGGGCGATAGGAAAAGGTCAATCTTATAACGCTTCAAGGCGAGACGCATGCTCTGCTGAAAGAAGAGGTACCACAGCACAGGGTGGCGTGCCTGGGGTGCCAGTGTCACGGGATGGACATTGGCGGCATAGAGAAAGCGGGGGTCGGGCTTGCGGTCGAAGAAGAAGAAGAATTCGTGCTCGGGATGGGCAGCCACGATGCGTCTCAAAGTCTCGTCGGCGAACCAGCCGATGCCGTCCATCTTGCCCGCCAGCAGCAGGCGCGTGTTCACACCAATGTTCATGCAAGCACGGTTTTCTCAATAATGGCGGGGAAATAGGTTTTCTCCAAGATATGGATCTTGGCGGCCAGCGTGTCGGGCGTATCCTCCTCAGTCAGCTGGCATTTGGCCTGGAAGAGCGTGATGCCGCGATCGTAGTGTTGGTCGACGATGTGGATGGTGATACCGCTCTCCTTCTCATGGTTGGCAATAACGGCCTCATGCACATGGTGGCCGTACATGCCCTTGCCGCCGTAGAGGGGCAGCAGGGCAGGGTGGATATTGATGACGTGCCGGGGGAAGGCGGCCAAAATATCCTCGGGCACGAGCCAGAGGAACCCAGCCAAGATGACCCAGTCGATCTCACGCTGCTGCAAGAAACGGAGCACATTGCCGTTCTCGAAGAAATCCTTGCGTCCGAAATACTGCGCAGGAATGCCGAGACTGCGGGCACGCTCTGCGACATAGGCATCTTTGCGGTTATAGATGATGCAGTCCACGGCAACCTTGTCGCTTCCTGCGAAATGTTCGCTAATCTGCTGTGCGTTCGTGCCATTGCCCGAAGCCAATATAGCCAATTTTATCATACCTATTATATATAATGAGTTATTCTTAAATTGATACTCCCTCCACACGCTGTACCATTCACGACCCAAATAACGCTAAAACTCTCTATTTGTTGTATTTCCACAAAATTTAACATTTTAGCTTTTCACCCAGTCCTCCATTTTAACATTAGCGATGGGAAAAATGGCCATTTTGCACCCCAAAAAAGCTATGCAACCATTCATAAAAAGCAACTTTCGGAAAGTTGCATATTATTTGTTTCCAAGCATTTGAGAAAAAGCGGAAGAAAATTAATAGTTAAAAAGTATGTCTATATGGTTTTTTTTTCGTTTCTTTGCACCCTATTAAACTTAAAAATTTAAACAAATTATGTCTGACATTTTTACGAACGTAAAAGCTATTATTGTAGATAAACTTGGCGTTGACGAGAAAGAAGTCACCATGGAAGCCAGTTTCACCAATGACCTCGGTGCCGATTCTTTGGACACTGTCGAGCTGATTATGGATCTTGAGAAGACTTTCGATATTACCATTCCCGACGAAGAAGCCGAAAACATCAACACCGTTGGCGACGCTGTTGCTTACATTGAAAAAGCACAGGCCGAAGCAAAATAACAATACTTTTACTCCACACACGCGTACCGAATGAATCTGAAACGTGTAGTAGTAACAGGTCTAGGCGCGCTCACCCCCATTGGCAACACGGTATCCCAATTTTGGGATGCCTTGTTGGCAGGAGTGAGTGGTGTTGGTTTTATAACCCATTTCGATGCCGCGAATTTTAAAACGCGCATAGCGGCCGAAGTCAAAGATTTCGACCCTGTTGTCTTTTTTGACCGCAAAGAGGCGCGGAAAATGGACCGCTACACCCAACTAGGCATGGTTGCGGCCGATGAAGCCATCAGCGATGCCGGCATCACCTCTGACAATGTTGACCCCAAGCGGGTCGGTGTCATCATAGGCAGCGGCATGGGCGGCTGCCTGTCGTTCCAAGACGAGGTAGCCTCTTTTGCCACTGGCAACGGGATGCCCCGTTTCAGCCCATTCTTTGTCACTAAGACCATCGGCGACCTCTGCGCTGGACAAGTCTCCATCAAACATGGTTTCCGCGGACCCAATTTTGCCACTACCGCAGCTTGCGCCACCTCAGCCGTTGCCATCAGCGAAGCCTTCATGTTGCTACGCCTAGGCAAAGCCGACGTCATCGTCACAGGAGGATCTGAGGCTGCCATCACCCAGTGCGGAATCGGAGGATTCTCCTCCATGCAGGCACTTTCTACGCGCAACGACGACCCCTCCACAGCTTCACGTCCTTTCGACAAAGGCCGCGATGGCTTCGTGCTGGGCGAAGGTGCCGGCGTCATCGTCCTTGAGACCTTAGACCATGCTCTTGCCCGCGGAGCGCATATCTATGCCGAACTTGCAGGTTCAGGCCTTACTGCCGACGCATACCATATCGCAGCCTCGCATCCTGAAGGTATCGGTGCCGCCGAAGCCATGCGCCTCGCCGTCGAAGATGCCGAAATGCAACTCACCGATGTTTGCCACATCAACACCCACGGCACCTCCACCCCTATTGGCGACATTTCAGAACCGCGTGCCGTCGCATCACTCTTTGGAAGCCATGCCGACAGCATCACCCTCAACTCTACTAAGTCGATGACCGGCCACCTACTCGGTGCCGCAGGTTCCGTTGAAGCCATCGCCACCATCCTATCCGTACTACACGACGTCGTGCCGCCCACCATTAACCACTTCACCGACGATCCTGATATCCCTGCTCTCGATTTTTCTTTCAACCTGCCCACCCATCGACCCGTTGACTTCGCGTTAAGCAATGCCTTCGGATTTGGCGGACACAACGCCTGCCTGGCATTCCGAAAGTACTAATGTTCAACATCTGCCGCTTCAAAGGAGAAAACAAAGAGTTCTATCTATTTTTCAAGAACGTCCTCGGCTTTGTGCCGCATAACATCAACCTCTATCAGATTGCTTTCATCCATCGGTCTAAGTCGGTCGACATGGGACAAGGTTGGCGTGTTAACAACGAACGCCTTGAATACCTTGGCGACGCAGTGCTAAGTGCCATTGTGGCTGAGTTCCTCTATAAAAAATACCCTCATCAAGGCGAAGGCTTCCTCACCGAGATGAGGAGCAAACTCGTAAGCCGTGCCACCCTCAATAAACTGGCTCAAAAGATTGGCCTGTCGCAGCTCATCCAATATAACCGCGAGTCACAAGGCATCTTCAAGTCCATCGACGGTGATGCTTTCGAGGCACTCGTTGGAGCTATCTATCTAGAGAAAGGCTACCGTTTCACCCGTCGCGTCATCATCAAAAAAATCATTAACAACCACATGGATGTTGAAGGCTTGGCGCACACGGATTGGAACTACAAGAGCAAACTCATCGACTGGGGTCAGAAGAACCATAAGAAGATCAGCTTCGAGGTGGAACGCGTCATGTACCAGGGTAGAGAGAGCCGACGCCAGTACGACGTGCGCGTGAAAGTCGACGGAAATGATGCCGAGCATGCCATCGAATATTCCATCAAGGCTGCCGAGCAGCTTGCCGCCGAAAAGACATACAAAAAATACCAAGAAGAAGGTATCATCACCCAACAATCCCAAAAAGTGGAAGAATAGCACCTCTCTACTACCTTTCCATCACCATTTAAAACGCACCTGCAGCCGCCATTGCCGACGATGGTTTGCCTCTATTAGGTCGTATCCCGATCCAAAAGTGTCCTTATCTTTGTAGAAGGTAACCCCATATTTGAAGCCAATATTCCAATGGCTGCTGACATCGTACCGCAGCAACAGATAGACACGGCTTCCTTCGTTCTGGTACATGATGCTGCTATACTGATAGACAAAATCGCTCTCCGCCGCATAGATACGCGCCTCATAGTCATCCACGTCGAACCAAGCATACCGCAATACAATTGCCAACGGCAGCGACTGGGGATGATATTGCACATCCTGATAGAAGAGCAGCCCGCCGTCGGCTTCGGTGACGTCACCACTATAGCGCACATAGGCAAACCTCGATGTCAGCTTCCAAGCGTCAGAGGCAAACTCAACGTCTGCCTGCAATTGGTGCCGATAGGTCTGTTCCAGCAAATAAACGCCATCCACCATTCTGGAGGGGGTGATGTTGCGCCCTTTCTCCCGATAGCGGTACAGCACCCTCAACGTCAGTCCTTTCACGCCATACATCGCCTGAGTCAGCATGGCCCTGAACTCCTTTCCGCTACTAGGTGCATAAACCAGATATTTCTCATGGGGAAAATGAAAGAGGTCAGCCGACAAGGCCAGAGTGGTGCCATGATTGAATGCCCCTTGGTAATAGAGGCTGCCGCCTAGCTCGTTTTGCGGCGTTCCGTTACGTCCTAGGGCAGAGGCATGGAGGTTGTGGTAGGTGGGCGAATAGTAGTGCGCCGTTGCGCTCAACCGATGCTTGTTATTCAACGCGAACTCGCCGCCCAGCAAGGCTGCGGGACTTACATTCAGCCTATTGCTATCTAAAGCATTGTTGGCACACACCGCAGCCTCGCCGAACAGCAGCAGCTTACGATGTCGATAAGCAAAATCTACCCCCGCATTAACATTCTCGTCACCCCTGAAAACATTGTCGTTATACACATATTTCGCCGGCACGATGGGCTTCTCCAGCATCATTGCAGCTGCCGTGAAACCCAATCGCAGGTTCGTATTGCGATACTCTAGGTGCGCTCCCGCCAATTGTTCTACTAGCTGATGCTTCTTGTTGATCTCTGTCTGCGTGCGATGATAGCCCGAATTGTAGAGGCTCTGCACGCTAGAAACAATGCCGTCAGCAGCCGACTGCCGGGGCAATGTGGCATCGCGGTCGACGTAAGAATAGAGCAGCGTCAAGCTAGTTTTATCCGTCAATCCCAAGGTCATGGCTGCCCCTTGCAAGTAGCCATATTCCGTAAAAGCCCCATTCGGTCTAATACCTTGCGACTGGCGGCAGCTGTTGGCTCCCCACGGCGTTTGCTGCCCAAAGCCCGACCATAGCGTCAGCCCTTGACCGAACTGCGCGTGGTACTGTCCAATTACTAGGCGGCGCAGCCGCTTGCCCACATCGTTGAGCAATAGGCTGTAGCCGTAGAAATCGAAACCTTTCTGCTGGCTCCCGCTGAAGAAAGCCTCCCCTGGGTCTTTATCTCCCGCGATAAGCAGTTGCATACGGTCCTTGTATCTGTAGTAATAGCGCCACATCAACCTCAAGTTGTCACCCTCGTAAATGCTGTCGCGATAACCTCTAGCCTGCTCCACCGTGCCACTGACGCCCATCACCAGATTGCTATGCCCCTGGGTCAAAACCTCCTTAAGCGTCAATGGCTGCCTCTGTGCTACTATCTCCGCGGCCGCCAGCGGCCGCAGCAAGGCTATCGTGAGGCTGTCGAAGCCCTCGATGGCATAGAGTTCCTCCAGACTCAGCAAAGGGCCGTATTGGGCGATATAGGCCTTCAGGCAGGCACGCTGCCAGTCGTTGACGAAGAAGAATTCGCGCAACCCCGCTGCCGTATCGTTGAGATTGGCAGGATTTTCCTTGTAATCCTCATATAGCTCCAACAAATCCTCCACTATGCCCTCTTCACCGTCTTCCGACAAGAGCTCGATGTAGCTGTTCCAAGCCTCCGGCAATACCTCTTGCCCCCTTGCAGTCGCAAGGAGGGCACCCAATACAGCCAAGACTAAAAATCGTTTTTTCATTGTATTGTAATGATAATGGGAAGATGGTCGCTAAATCCGCCTTGATAGCGCATGCCGATATAGGTCCTCTGCGGCTTCTTGCCCAGATGGCGCTGGTCGGGCATTAGCAAGAATTCAGGCGCGAACACCTCAACTTCTAGCTTGCGATTAGCAAATACCTGATCTATGCAAGACCAGGTGCCTTGATAGTTGTAGCTGCCTTCGGCAGTGGACGATTGCATCAAGTTGAAGAAGCCAGCCTCATTGGCGTTGCCAGTACCGAAGCCCATCCCATAGCTCACAGCCTCTTCCTCGGGTGCCGAATTGAAGTCGCCCATAGCCAGCACTAGCGTCTTTGGATGCTGATGCTGAATACTATCCATTAATAAGAGCAGCCTCCGTGCAATGGCCAACCGATGTACGTCGGCGGTGGTGCCACCCAGCTTCGACGGCCAATGGTTCACAAAAATGTAGCAGCTGTCTCCACCTACCAGCAATTCAACCAGCAGGATATCTCGTGTATAAAAGTCTTGGCTGCTGTCTGACACGCAGATAGCCTGCGAAGCCAACAGCCGCACCTGTTCTCTCCTATAGAGCAGAGCACAATCCACGCCGCGTCTGTCCGGGGAGTCGTAATGCACAAACTCATATCCAAAACGCCGCAAAGGGGTACCCTGGCATAGGTCACGCAGCACCCTGTCGTTCTCTACCTCAGCCAGCCCTATCACTGCCGGATATTCCATGGCGGCAATGGTCTTATAGATTTTGTTGCGCTTGTCGGCATAGCGCTTGTATGTCCAGTGGTTCTCGCCTTGCGGAGTGAAGGCCTCATCCAGCTTGAGCGAATCGTGATAGATGTCGAATAAGTTTTCCACGTTCCAAAAGGCCGCCCTCCAAGGCACACCGTCTTGGGAGAATCCGCTAGGAATCCACGCAAAATAGACCAACACGATAAGGAAAGTCTTTCTCATATTTCACACTTTTTCGTGCTGCAAAGATACGAAGAAAATGTCAATCTCTGTTAATTTCAATTTTTTTTAGTATCTTTGCAGTTTGATAGTGCTCTCTCCAAAGAATTGCATATTATTGGTTTATAAATTATTATAAAAAATAGTTCCATGCCAGAAGTCCTGCCATACGATGCCCTTGGCGACAGCTCCCTTCTCCAGCAGCCGCTCTATGCTTTTCTGTGTTCCCAACACATCCCCGCCGGCACTGCCGACAGCGTCACCCACTGGATCAACACCCTACCCCAAGAGGCCGTGGTACTCTGCGGCAACCTCACCGGCATTGAACAGATGGCCCTGCGCCTCCTCGCCAGCCACGGCAATCGTGTCGTGCTAGTTCTCGCCACCTCGCTGCCCAAGTCCGGCGCCACCTATTACGCACCGCTCGTCATTGCTCCCCGCTTCGAAGAAGAAGTAACGAAGCCTTCGGCTGCCAGCTCGGCACAACGCAATGAGCTCATGATATCGATGGCCTCCCATGTAGTGGTAGGCTACATGGCTGAGAATGGCCACCTTGCCCGCCAGCTGTTGCTCAACGGCAATGTCACCATCCTCCAAGCCAGCGAAGGCGAAAATCCCGACAAGACAGCCGCCCAAAACAACGCTACGCAGATGGGATGGACCATATACAAGCAATTGCAGCAGACGCTGCCCTCATTGGAGATGCGACGCCTCCTGCAGCAATATCTCAAACTCGACATCGAGCGCCCCTCTCTTTTGCACTCGCTGGTGCTCTTCACCGTCGTGAAACAGTATGGCGACCTACCGGACTTCAACTTTACCGCCTTCTTCCACCTCTGGGGCTTTGAAAACCTCAGGCCCGATGACTGGAAGTCAGTCAAGGTAGAAGGCAAGTGGATGCCGGCCCTCACCGAACGCGTCATCACTCGCCTCTTCAACCCACTCCCCAGCAAATTCCGCAAGCCAGTCAACCCTGACGAGCACTTCGACCCCCAGTTGGCACACCTACTCGTGGATGCTGCCCTGCGCCGTTCGCCCAAGAACAAGAAAATGCTGAAACGCGCCCTCAACCTCGCCTACTTTGAACACGACGGCAAAGCCATCGCCCGCTATAAAGACTTGCTCAAATAATCCATGCGAACCCTCGAACTGCTCTCCCCTGCCAAAAACTGCGAACAAGGCATTGAGGCCGTCAACCACGGCGCCGATGCTATCTATATCGGTGCGCCTGCCTTCGGTGCCCGCAGCAATGCCACCAACAGCATCGCCGACATCGAACGCCTTGCCAACTACGCCCACCGCTACCATGCCCGCGTCTTCGTCACCGTCAACACGCTCCTCTTCGACGACGAACTACCCGCTGCCGAACGCCTCATGCACGACATCTACCATGCTGGCGCCGATGCAGCCATCATCCAGGACATGGGACTCCTCAAACTCGACCTCCCCCCTATTGAACTGCATGCCAGCACCCAGACCCACAACGCATCGCTCGAGCGCATCCAGTTCCTCCAGCAGGTAGGCTTCAGCCGCATCATCTTGGCTCGCGAAACCTCCCTTGCCGACATGGCCCTCTTCCACAGTGCCACCGACGTGGAACTAGAGGCTTTCGTCCAAGGTGCCCTCTGCGTCAGCTACAGTGGACAGTGCTACATGAGCCAGTTCCTCAGCAACCGAAGCGGCAACCGCGGCTGCTGCGGCCAACCCTGCCGCTCGCGCTACGACCTCATCAACGAAAAAGGAAAAGTATTACAAAAAGACGATTACCTGCTATCGCTCAAGGATTTCTCTGCAGCAGCATCCTTGCAAGAAATGGTTGATGCCGGCATCACATCCTTCAAGATTGAAGGCCGCCTCAAAGACATGGGCTACGTCAAGAACGTCACCGCCTTCTACCGCCAGCAGCTCGACGCCCTCATGCTGCGCAGCGAAGGTCTTAAGCCAAGCAGTTCCGGACACTGCACCTTCTTTTTCACCCCCGACCTCGAAAAAACCTTCAACCGCGGCTTCACCGACTATTTCCTCCATGGGCGCCAGAAGATGGCCACTCGCAGCACGCAGAAATCCATCGGCAGGCGCATCGGCACCGTCACGCAAGTCGGCAAAACCAATTTCTCTACCCGTTGCATCGAGCCACTCACCGCTGGCGACGGCATCTGTTTCTTCGACGACAAAGGCGCCCTGCAGGGCTTCTACGTCAACCATGCCACCACACTCCCACCCACGGGCAAAAAACGCCAGCAAGGCTCAAAACAAGGCGAAATAGAGCAGTCCATCACCCCCAACCGCATCCCCGAAGGGCTCATCCCAGGCACAACCTTATGGCGCAACCACGACCAACAGTTCGAAAAACTGCTGCAGGGTCGCTCCGCCTCCCGCAAGATAGCCGTCCAGATGCAGCTCTCTGAGATCGAAAAAGGATTACACCTGCTACTCATCGACAGCGACGGTTGCCAAGCCGAAGTGACTGCCCCATGTGCCAAAGAACCTGCCCTCAACGCCGACAGAGCCACTGAGATGGCATCGCGACAACTGGGCAAACTGGGTGATACCCCCTTCGAACTGGAAACATTCACCGACCGCTGTGAACAGCCCTTTCACGTTGCCGCCTCCACCTGGAACAAACTCCGTCGTCAAGGCGTCGCCGCACTCGAAGCCGAGCGTCTACGTCAACACCACCGCGGCACCAAGGCCGTTGCCAACCCCGATGCACAAGTGCAGGACAAGAATCTCGACTATCGCGCCAATGTCATCAACCAAGCCTCCCAAGCCTTCTACAAAGAACATGGCGCCGAACAGATAGAATATGGCCTAGAGCGCACCCACGATTACGTCGGCAAAGCCCTAATGACTACCAAATACTGCCTCCGCCACGAGCTAGGCTGCTGCCTCAAGCAAAACCCCGACAACTGGCAGCTCCCCCATCCCGACGACTACCGCGACAAACTATATCTGATCAACAACGGCAACCGCTTCGAGCTCTCCTTCGACTGCCGCTCCTGCGTCATGCGCCTCCTCTGCCAAAAAAACTAACGCCCCATTTGCACCAGCTTTCTGCCCACGAACAAACGGGATGGGAACGAGGTTTGGCATAGTTGCCTTTTCCTATCTTACCGTGTAGACCCCGTCTAGTCTATGGCGTAAGGGAGAAAGAAGTGAGGAAGAAACAAGTTTATGAATTAGATGAAATAGGTAAATACAAATTCAATTCGACTCCCATTGAAGTTCAAAATACTGAACCTAAACCTTATTTTCCTCAATAGATTATAATATAATGATTATTAATAATATACACAGATAGAACTTAACCAATAGATTCTAAAAAGAAATCATAGAAGGTGGTTAGGGAGTCGAATGAAAAATAGAAAGAGCCCCCAATGCGGGGGCTCTCCTTGAAAAGATAACCTATTGTATGTATATCAGTAGATGAGGATTCAGAGAATTAGTCAGCTTCGTAGATGAGGAGCTGTCCGTCTTCGGTGTAGAAGAAGAGCAGCGGGTCTTTATCGCGCTTTTTCATAATCCAGCAACCACCGTTCTTGGGATCGACTTCCATCTTGCAGTATTTGCGGCTGACTTGCTGCTCAGCAAGAAGTTTGTCGTTGCGGTCGTATATCTGAATGTAAGTGTGACCGTCTGGGTCGTTGACGAGGGCGTACATGTAGTCGCCGCTGAAAGCATAGGTAATGAGATCTACATTGTAAGTTTCACGGGCATAGTTGCGCACTACAACGATGTCGGAAACGTGGTAGTCATACCAGTAGTGGTCGCAGTAGAGCCAGAATCCAGGCCAGTAGTAAGGACGCGGGGGGAACGGATCCCAATAAAGCATGTGGCAGTGGACAAAGCCATGATGGCAAGGATGCCAGAAATAGGGAGCAGGATGCATAGGGCGTCCGGCAGGAGGCATGGGGCCAGGGTGACCGGGACGTGCATAGCCGCCAGTAGGTGCAGGAGCCACACCTGAGGGACGACCCGAAGTGCGGACACCGTTGCCAGAAGCATCACCACGAGGAGCACTGCCGCGAACGCCTTCACCACGACCTTGGGACGGGGCACCACCACGGCTGCGAACCTGCGAGGGAACGCTGCCAGTATGAGAACGAACACTATTGTCGGAACGATGATATGAAGGATTTTCACCGCCTCTAGAAGGCGTATATCCTTCGGAACGACCAGTGCTGGAACTGCTAGAACTATAGCTGCTAGAACTGCGGCTGGGCGAATAGCTGCTAGAGCTAGAACTGCGGCTGGGGCTATAGCTGCTGGAACTGCGGCTAGAGCTGGAACTGCTACGGCTAGGACTTGAATAGCTGCTAGAACTGCGGCTAGAACTTGAATAGCTACTGGAGCTACGGCTGCTGGAAGAATAGCCACCACCGCTGCGACCGCCGGAATAGCCGCCACTGCTGTGACTGCTAGTACTTGAACTGCCGCCACTGCGACCACCACCACCGCGCTGAGCGTATACCGGGGTGGCCACTAAAGCGATACCTAAAAATGCGATGCTTAACAGACGAGACATTTTCATGATGAATCTCCTTTCTTTATTGTTTATTCGTTTTTTTCTTATTGTTTGCGAACCAAAAGGCTCTTTTTTTTCTTGGTGCAAAAGTACTACGTTTTTTCAAGGGAAAACCCTCCTTTTTCCCCTAATTTTCCCAGAAAAACACATTTTATTGAATATCAATGAATTACAATGTGCTAATCGAAACTTTTTTTAATGCAAAAAAGTTCAATTGGATAACTCAGTCGATGGGGTGCTATTATTTAATTTTCTTTTTTAGGGCACGGACGCGCTCGGCGGAGCGATGGATATCCTGCGCTGAGAGCTGGCCATCTGATACAAGTTTGAGGATGGCTTCGACGGCCTTTGGAACCATGTTGGGGTCGTAGCTGGAACCATTGTTGGAGAGGCAGAGGAGGTCGCAACCAGCTACGACAGCCATGCGCAGTGCCTCTTCAAAACCATAGCGCTTGGTGATGGCACCCATGGCTAGGTCGTCGGTGACAACAACACCGGTGAAACCCATCTCCTCGCGTAGCTTCTTAGCCACCCATAGGGGAGACAGAGAGGCAGGAAGATTGTCGCCTATGCGATTGTTGATAACATGTGCCACCATGACCATGTCAACGAGGTTGTCCTTGATAAGCTGGCTGTATGGGTCAAGCTCGTACTCCTTCCAAGTGGAAGAGACGTCAACGAGCCCAGCATGGGTGTCGCCACTAGCACTCCCATGACCAGGAAAATGCTTGAGGCAAGAGAGGACGCAGAACTGGTTCTGCGTGTTGATCCAGATTCGAGCGTAGTGGGCCACCAGTTGGGCATCGTTGGAGAAACAGCGGCCCATCTTACCAATGACTGGACAAGCGGGATTGACGTTGACATCGACACAAGGGGCAAAGTTAAGATTGATACCTGCATCGTGAAGTTCACTAGCTACGACGACAGCATTATCCTGAACAGCCTTATCGCCCTTGAGGGCAGAAGCCTCTGCAGTAAGCGTGGAAGGGAAACCATCTTTGACGCGCAAACGCGCCACATTGCCGCCCTCTTGGTCAACACCAATTAGGAGGTTTCCACCAGCATGGCGTTGAAGATCGGAGCAGAGTTTCTTCAATTGGGAAGGAGACTCAATATTGCGGTGCCGGGTGCCAGTAGGGGCATCATATTCGAAAAGAATGACACTGCCAATATGGTAATCACGAATGTCGCGAACAATAGTACTTTTGTCATTAATAGTGGTTCCTCGGAAACCAACAAGAAGCATTTCGCCGATGTCCTGCCGTAGCTGCTCCTCGCTGACCCTATCGTTGGAAGAACTAGAATCAACCGATTCAGAAGTAGCAACATTCTGGCTACAAGCAACGAGGGAGCAAAAAAGGAGTGGAAAAATGAAGGCAAAAATTTTAAAATTCATAATTGTACAATATATAATAAATAGTAATCAAATTAGAGGTATGAATTGGAGTTAAAAATCATGTTCTATGATATTTGAACCAAATACTGGACAATAGAGCCTAAATATTGCTATAAAAGCAAAAAATTGGTCAAGCATCATGGTCTATGATATATAGGGTTAATAAAAGAGATAAATCATCAAGGAAAAAGAAGCCTAATCAAAAATATCTTAATCCTATTTATCTTCTATCGCCTTGACAAAAGATCTTGGAAGAAGTATGTTGGAAACCTGAATAGCAGACTCAAACAAGGGGGCTATTTCCTCATCGCGAAAACCAGCAATACCGCAACCTATACGGGTGACAAGGAAGGTGAGCTCAGGGTGCTGCTTGGCAAAATCGACAAACTCATTGACGTAGGGACGGATGGTTTCTACCCCACCTTGCATAGTGGGAATTGCATAACACTGACCCTGGATACCGACACCTTGACCCATTATGGCACCAAATTTCAAACGAGCAACACGAGCGGCACCACCGCCATGCATGCCAGCAAGGTTGCTGCCAAAGACAAAGATTTCATTCGGCTCCAACGCTGTGATGTTTTCTGAAACAAAAGGACGAGAGTATGACATATAAAATACAGATAATATGATTATTAAGCGTGATGTTTCTCGTGAAACGACGAATATTATTTCTTAGTGAAGAGGATGAGGAGGACGGAAATATCGGCTGGAGAGACACCACTGATGCGAGAAGCCTGACCGATGGTAGAAGGACGCATCTTGGAGAGTTTCTCCCTAGCTTCATAGGATAGCGACTGCAAAGAAAAATAGTCGAAGTCGGGAGGCAATGCAACATCTTCGAACTTGAGAATACGCCCAGCAACATCCTGTTCCTTTTCAATATATCGTTGATACTTGAGCTGAATCTCGACAGCATCAACCACTTCATTGCGGAATGTTTCTGGAATGTCGCTTGCCAAGGAAGTTAATTCTGGCGAAATAGAGAATAGGTGAGACATTGAGACCTCGGGGCGCAAAAGCAGATTGACAAGTTTGACTCGTTGCTGCAAGGCAGGAGTCTGCAACTGTTCGAGCATTGCATTAGCCGCTGAAGGAGTAACTGGAGCCTCTACAATGAAATTGGAGAGCTGCCCAATAGATTGGCACTTCTCCCCTACCCTTCTCATACGTTGCTCATTGGCCAATCCCAAGTCGTATGACAATGGAGTGAGACGCTCATCGGCATTGTCTTGACGAAGTAAAATTCTATATTCGGCACGAGAGGTAAACATACGATAGGGTTCGTCCACGCCCTTTGTCACAAGGTCATCAATAAGGACACCGATATAGGCTTGGGTGCGGTTGAGAATGAAGGCTGGTTTGCCATTCAGTTTCAAAACAGCATTGATACCTGCCATGAGACCTTGACAGGCAGCTTCTTCATAACCCGTGGTTCCATTAATCTGTCCAGCGAAATAGAGATTTTCCACTAGTTTCGTCTCCAAAGCATAGTTCAACTGGGTTGGCGGAAAATAGTCGTATTCGATAGCATAACCTGGCTTATAGATCTGAGCCTGTTCAAAACCTCGAATGGAATGCAAGGCTTGAAGCTGTACCTCGAGAGGCAAGGAGGAGGAAAAGCCATTAAGGTAAAAAGAGTTGGTCTTCCAACCTTCTGGTTCGACAAAAAGCTGGTGACGCTCCTTACCAGCAAAACGGACAATCTTGTCTTCGATAGAGGGACAGTATCTAGGTCCATGGCCTTGGATGCGCCCGGTGTAGAGTGGCGAGCGGTCAAAACCTGTGCGGAGGATATCGTGAGTCTGCAGATTGGTATAGGCAAGGTAGCAAGGCCGTTGATTAGAAAGGACAGAGGTATCGGTGAAAGAGAATTTTTGAGGATCCTCATCACCTGGCTGCTGCTCTAAGACGGAGAAGTCAATGGTGCTACCATCAATGCGAATGGGGGTACCTGTTTTTAACCGGTCAACTTCAAATCCAAGTGAACGTAACTGGTCGGAGAGTCCACAAGCCGACCTCTCCCCTATCCTACCACCTCTCCAATTGATTTCGCCAATATAAATAGTACCATTCAAAAAAGTGCCATTGGTGAGAATGACGGCCTTGGCAGGTATTTCAATGCCCATTCTAGTTCGGACTCCACAAGTTACACCTCCATCTACTATTACCTCTACAACCTCATCTTGCCAAATGGAAAGGTTGGGAATGTCCTCAAGTTGATGACGCCAGTTGAGAGAAAACAGCATTTTGTCGCATTGGGCACGAGGGCTCCACATGGCGGGACCTTTTGAGCGGTTGAGCATCCGAAACTGAATCATGGACTGATCTGTAACTATACCAGACAAACCACCCAAGGCATCCACCTCGCGGACTATCTGTCCCTTGGCAACACCACCCATCGCGGGGTTGCATGACATCTGACAGATGGTGTCAATATTAAGTGTCACCAACAACGTACGGGCGCCGAGATGTGCAGAAGCAGCAGCAGCTTCTGCGCCTGCATGACCGCCACCAACAACGACAACATCAAATTCATTCCAAAGCATACTATTAAGAAATCAGAATTGTTTCACGCGAAACGGAATAACTAAATGATTGAATTCCATAAATCTAAGGCTTTGTTTTCTTTATTTCTCATCCCAACAGCATCAGCTTTTGATTTATCTTTTTGACCTAATAGATGTAATACACCATGAATAATAACACGATGAAGTTCTTGTTCGAAGGTAGCACCATACAATTTAGCATTTTCCGCAACACGTTCAACGCTAATCATAATATCGCCTGAAATGAGTTCGCCTTCAACATAATCAAAAGTGATAATGTCGGTATATGTATCATGATTAAGATAAGTACGATTGACTTCGATGAGATAGGCATCGTCGCAAAAAAGATAGCTGATATCGCCAACCTTCTTTCCTTGGGACTTAATAACCTCAGAAATCCATTTTTTGGTTTTCAGTTTACCTTTAAGGTCAAAATTGGTGCTTTCAGATGAAAAAGTAATCATATTAACTTTTTAGCATATAAGGTTTGTTGTCAAGAAATATGTTATATAATACAGAATCTCAATAAAATAATCGAATAAATCCAATAATATTGCTCATTCTCTTTGCAACGAGAAGAGTGACATAAGACAGCTAGTCTATACAATAGAATGTCGTGTACTTAAAATTCATGTTAGTATTGGTAGAAATAATCATTAACTTTACATTTGTAAAATGGCGATAGGGTAGGGGGGACGTTACGGAAGAGTTCCATATTTTGATCTTGAATTTTTTTGAAGCGCTCTAAGTCGGAAGGGGAGGGTTGGTGAAGGAGGTCTTTGCCTTCATGGCTCTCGCGGCGCTCTTCTTTCTCACGTTGCATCTCGGCTTTTTCATGTTCGAGCATACGAGACATAATCTGTTGCTGACGATTAATCGTCTGCTGGGTAATGACTCTATTGACCAAATCTGTTTCGGTCTGTTCCATTTGTCGCATCATCTGATCAATTTCTTTAGCCAATTTTGCATCACCAGCATTACCCTGTTTAAGTTCTTGACCATACTCTTGCATCATACGACGAATCATTTCCTGCTGAGCCGCCATACGAGCAAACTCTTCGCTCAGCTGCAAACTTCCTTTGTCACCAATCTTTTTTCGTTGTCCGTTCTGGCTATTTTGACCTTGCTTATCTAATTGTTTTTTAAGTGCTTGCATCTGTTTATTTAGCTCATCTTGCATCTGCTTCATCGACTTAGCAGAAGGTTTACCCTTGCCTGGATTGTTGCAATTTCCAGATTTTTTCTTACCCGTATTCTTGCAACTACCTTGGTTCTTTTTTTGCTGATTACTCCTCATCTGATTCTGCATCTGATCAAGCGATTCGGCCATGACAAGAGCTAGATTGTTGAAAGCTGTCATTGCATATTGCATTGACGTAGAGGCCTGTGTATTCTTATAGGAACCATAGAAAGACTGGTTCATATTTAGTAATCCTGATAACGAACGCGCGATATTGTTATTGACGTCAGCCACATTCTTTTCAAGGGCTGAGGCAACAGCTATCTGTCGCTTGGCAATGGCCCTGAGTGAATCCTCAACAGCACGAAAATCTGTTTTTATCTTATTCTGATTCACGATAATAGACTGATAAGAGGGGTCTTGGATATAGATTTTGGCCGTTTGATCAATGAGTGACTCTTGATTGAAAGAAAGCTGGACAAGATTTTTGAGCAAGCGACGCACCATCTCGGCATCTTCAGCCAATTCATCTTGTTCCATATCTTGTTGAGCCTCAGCTAATTGCTCTGAAAGTTGATTAAGCTGTTCACTAGCTTCCTTCTGTTGCCTCGAAGCCTCTTTATTCTTGCCTTTTTGCAAATTATTCTCTGCACCTTGCTGGTTCTGATCGATTTTCTGCATGAGATCTTGATCAAGCTTGAAATTTAAATCCTTATCAATTTGCTGATATTCTTGCTGTATCTGCTTCAAATCTTGTTTGAGTTGTTCAAATTGTTGAGAAGCATCCTGTTGCTGTTTCATGAGCTGATCTTTCTCCACTTGCGACTTTGCATGTTCGCTCTTCTCGGATAGTTCTTTCTGTTTTTCAGATAGTTGCTCAGCCTTTTGAATAGCATCTTCGACTTTTTTCTCAATTTCAAGGCGCTTCATCAATTCAATATTTTGATCGAGTTGCTTTTCCAATTCCTTATTATCCATCTTGAGCTGTTCAAGTTGCTCCTGTACCTTTTTCTTATCGATCTCTTGCATGAGCTTGTCCATCTCCTGCATCAGTTGTTTCATCTCATCATTCAGCACCTCATTCATGAGCCGGTCAAGTTCTCGTTGTTTTTCCAACAATTTGTCGCTTTGCTCCTTATATTTCTCTTCCAACTTCTTGTTCTCATTAAGCTGCTGCTGCATCTGTTGAAGGAGCTCTTTAACCTCTTTCTGCTTCTTTGTAAGTTCCTGAATATCACGTTTGTCTTGCCAACTCAACTCCTTCTTATCCACCATTTTACGTATCATCTCATTGATTTCTTCTTGCATCTTTTTAAGTTCAGAAACAGACTTTTGGGCTTGATTCTGAGCCTCGTTGGAGTTGCGATCAAGTATCTGGTCAAGCTCACGTTCTGTAGGGATAGAAAGCTCGAATTGCTGTGAGGTGACAGACTTAGGTCCATGGATGGCATCGTTATCCCAAACTTGGAAATAATAGACCAGCTTATCGCCAGGATTTAGGACAAACTCAGACAAATTGATAGCATAGGAAAACTCCTGGAGGGCAGATTCAGAGAGAGCTATCGGGAAAGATTCCTGGACTTTATATGTAGTATCTTGTACGTTGGTAATGAGATACTTGAATTCGAATTTGGTGAATCCATAATCATCTTTTATGCGGCCTTGGAAGAAACGTCGATCGGTAAAGGCAGAATCCTGCATTTCAATAACCGCTATCATTGGGGGAGCATCTTCTATTACAGAAACCGAATAGGACAAAGTGTCAGAATGAGGGGAGAAACGATTGGCTGCAGAGAAAGCGTATTCAAAGGAATGGAGAGTGCGAAGAGTCAGCTGGATACGTCCATTATTATCTGGAATAAGTGTTCTAACTTCTTCATTTATAAAGAAATATAAAGTATCAACATCATTAGTGAAAAAGAGCCATTTGACATTTGTTCCTTGTGGAACAATCAAATCACCCTCATTAGAAAGCGTTTCTTGCTGTTTATGGGTATAAGAAGGGTAGGAGAGGAGCGTTTGAAAATCGACAATAGAGGGCTTAGGAAAAACTTTCAAGATATAGGATGGAGAAACAACATCGGCAGCTCGGATACAGAACTCAGTGGAGCGCTGAACCGTCTTGAAAAGGTAACTAAAATGGGTCTTATCAATAGGCTGCATTTTATAAATGTTACCATTAATATTTAGGAAAACTTCGGCTGGAACAGCATCGCCAACAACGGATACTTGGAGCTCAAAATCCTCTTGTTGAGAGACTTGCAAACATTCATTTTGGATAACAAAAGAGAAAGGCACAGGTCGTTCAAAAGCAGTGTTATAGTGGGCAATACGATGGGAGGATTCAGTGAGAAGGGTAGGGGAGAAGAGGAGTAGAAGGATGATGATGAAAAGGGGAATAAGCGCATATTTTAGATAACGACGGTTCACTTTGAGATCGATAGCCTGATGAAAAGAAATAGGCTTAAGCTGAGCCGTTTTCTGGGCGATGGCAGCATTCAACAACTCGTTTTCAGAGGCCATTCCGCGCTCCTGAAGTTGGAGTAGATTGAGCAACTTATCGTTGACTTCGGGGAAATGATTGCCGATGATACGAGCAGCCTCTTCGTATGAAATAATTTTACCAAGACGGAACATTTTGGCTAATGGAACGAAAACATAATAGGCCAAAACAAGAATGCCGACAACGAGATAAAACCAAAAAAGAAAAGCGCGAATAGGGGTACCAAAATAACCAAAATGCTCTAAAAGAGCAATCACAATAAAAAGAGACAAAAGCAAAGCAAGGGCATAGATAATGCCTCGTATCATACTGTTTTTATAGTATTTACGAATGAACTGGTCTAAACCTTGACGAATAGAAACACTTTTTTCCACACAAATAAATTAATCTGCAAAGATACAAAAAAAAGAGGGATAAAGAAAAAAAAAATGCAATACAATACAAGAAGGGAGAAATGGGCCAATCCATTGTTCCCATCACGAAGGTAGTGGAGGGGAGCGTGGAAAAAAGATTTGGTTCAAAAAGGGGTTAAAAGAAAAAAAAAGCGTATCTTTGCAAAATCAAAAGTACACGATTATGAGCCAAGTTATCATCATCACAGGAGCCTCTTCTGGATTTGGCAAGATGACAGCGCAGAGACTTGCCAAAAAGGGACATCATGTTTATGGCATCTGCCGACGAGAAATGCAAGACAAACAGATAGACTATCGGCAATGCGATGTGCGTGATAGAGAACGCATAGAACAGATAATCAAAGAAATAGCTGAAAAAGAAGGGCGAATAGATATCTTGATTAACAATGCGGGCATGGGCATTGGAGGGGCATTGGAAATGGCCACAGAAGAAGAGATAGAAGCACAGATGGGGATTAATTTCATGGGCTGCGTGAACATGTGCCAAAAAGTGCTACCCTATATGCGCAGGCAACATGCTGGAAAAATCATCAATTTAAGCTCTATCGGAGGCGTCATGGGACTACCATACCAAGGGTTCTATTCAGCCTCAAAATTCGCCATTGAGGGCTTTTCTGAGGCACTCAGCGCAGAGGTAAAGAATATGGGAATCAGCGTGAGCATGGTAGAACCTGGCGATTTTGCCACCAATTTCACTGCCAGCCGCCGAAACTCACAAGCCACATTAGATGATCCTGATTATGGTCCCATCTTTAAGAGATCGCTTGGACTCATTGAAAAAGAGGAAAATGGAGGATTGAAACCCGAAGTGCTAGCGAAAAAAATAGAGAAAATCATAGACTGCAAACATCCAAAACTTCGCTATGTTGTCTCAAACTTCGAACAATGGCTATCGGTCGCCCTAAAACGCATCTGCCCAGGCAACTGGTTTGTTGATATTTTGGTAGATTACTACAAAACGAAACCCATTTCAACAAAAGACTAACACCTAGGAACACACATATATTATTGAGATACAATAAATAAGTGTCAGTTTCAACCAAACTGACACTTATTATTTAGAATATTAGAATATAACTTTTATAATACTATATTATTGCTGTTGAAAATGTGATTATATGTTCTTCTTGAAGATTGCGCGTTTGATAAGGGGAGTGGCCTGATAGGTGGTCTCCCAAATGCGCTGCGCCTCATTGCCAATGATCTGAGGATTAGAATAAGCCCAACGGACATTGTGTTTGATGGCGTTCTTATTCATCTCGGCATAATAGATGGAATGGACACCGCGTTTCTGCCAATCTGGATGGACACCATTTAACAGCAAATCAATGTCTTGGAATTTGTGAAGAGCCCTCAAGATATGAATCCAACCGAAGGGGAATAGGCTTCCATTGGCCTTCTTATAGGCGGCATTCAAGTCGGGAATACTTAATCCGAAAGCAACCAAATTGTCTTCTCTGTCGACAACAAAATTGGCAAACTCAAGATTCAAGAAAGGAAAGTATTCGTTTATATAGACATCAATTTCCTTATCGGTCATAGGCACGAAGTCGTACAAATCCTTGAAAGCGGCATTGATGGCCAAGAAAAACTTTTTTGCGTACGGATAGACCTCTTTGCGCGATTTGAACTTAAGGAGCTTGAGGTCGTATTTCTTCAAAATCAGCTCGTTGATGCGACCAACCTTGTCGGGGATAGGCTGCGACGCAGGTATCTGATACTGAGCCCATTGGCAAGGAATATCATAACCAGCACGTTGGATGAAATCAATATAGTATTTGGGATTATAAAGGGTACTGATATTCTGACGTGCATCAAAGCCATCAATGACCCAACATTCCTTATCCATATCAGTAAAACCGAAAGGTCCCTCTATCTCGGTCATTCCCTTAGTCTTACCCCAAACAATAACTGTGTCAAGCAATTGAGTAAAAACGTCATAATCTTCAACGAAATCAAACCAGCCAAAACGTACAGCCTTCTTATTCCAACGTTCGTTGACAGAATAATTGATAATGCCAGCCACACGACCTACAATCTTTTTTCCATCATACGCCAACCATAAAGAGAGGTCACAATGCTCGAGCGATGGGTTTTTCTTAGTAAGAAGTCCCAACTCATCAGTCATTAACGGCGGGATATAGGTAGGCACATCTTTGAAAAGATGATTGGGAAACTTGATAAATCGACGCAATTCGCATCGGCTTGTGACTTCTTTGATTGTGATATTCATAGCATCAAAATGATTTACAATACTTCTAACTGTTTGAAACACTTGTAGATTTTGTCTACAGCATAATCAATCTGTTGATGGGTGTGGGTAGCCATTAGGGCAACACGGATAAGAGTATCTTGAGAAGGAACAGCAGGAGGAATGACCGGAGTGACAAATACGCCCTCCTCGAAAAGCATGTGAGTGAGTAAGAAAGTCTTATCGGTATCGCGTATGAACAAGGGGATGATAGGCGTTTCAGTGTGTCCAATTTCAAAACCAAGATCCCTAAAGCATTTCATCGCATAGTTGGTGTTGCTCCAAAGGTTCTCGCGACGTTCAGGTTCTGAGCGCATGATATGCAAAGCCTCTATTACAGAGGCAGTTGCAGCAGGAGCAATAGAGGCAGTGAAAATGTAAGGACGAACATTGTGCTTCATGAAGTTAATAGTCTCCTTGTCAGCTGCGAGGAAACCGCCGATAGAGGCCAAAGACTTAGAGAAAGTTCCCATGACCATCTCCACATTCGGAAGCTGATCAAAATGGTCGCAAGTACCTCGTCCTTCACGTCCAAAAACGCCTAATCCATGTGCTTCATCGACCATTAAAGTAGCCTGATATTTGTTGCAGAGTTCTACCATGGTGGAGATAGGCGCCACATCGCCTTCCATCGAGAACACACCATCGGTGACAACCAATTTGGAAGCCTCAAGGGGACAACGTTGCAAGACGCGTTCCAAATCTTCCATATTGCGGTGTTTGTATTTGAGCGTACTAGCAAATGTGATAAGCTTTCCTTCCATGATGGAAGCATGGTCAAGCTCATCATATATCATGTAATCGTTACGTCCTACAACACAAGGAATTGTGCCAGAATTAGCCTGAAATCCAGCGGAAAAGAGCATGACACCGTCCTTTCCAAGAAACTCTGCTAATTCGTCTTGCAATTGGATATGGATATCCAACGTACCATTAAGAAAAGGCGAACCTGCACATCCAGTACCATATTTATCAATGGCTGCCTTAGCAGCTTCTTTGATTTTTGGGTGATTGGTGAGACCTAAATAGGAATTAGAACCAAACATGAGTACCTTCTTGTCGCCAACAAGCACCTCGGTGTTCTGCTCAGAAGAAATAGGAGTAAAGTAAGGATAAATGCCCTTCGCCTTCGCCTCTTGAGGCACAGTGTATCGTGCAAGTTTTGTCTGTAAAGGTTTCATCTGCTATTAAGAATAATTTATTTTAAAGATGCAAAATAACAAAAAAAATCCCACATTATAAAAAATTATTCTGTTAAAAACAAAAAGAGTCTTTCGGTCAATCGGCTAGCACCAATCCTAAAAAATTGGTTTGTAATTTGTTTTACGCCTACTAATCGAATAGCGAGCTGATAATATTTTAACACTTCTTCGGGAGTTGAAATTCCGCCAGCTGCCTTAAATCCAACCCACTTTCCAGTCTTTTCGTGATAGCGGGAAATGGTGGTGAGCATAACTTCAGCAGCCTCAAGGGTGGCAGATACTGCAATTTTGCCTGTCGAAGTTTTGATGAAATCGGCACCAGCATCGATAGCCAATTGCGAAGCTTTAGCTATATTGTCGGCAGTTTGCAGCTCGCCTGTTTCCAAAATAACCTTAAGTGTATGACCAACAGTAGCTTCTCTAATGGTAGCAATCTCATCATAAACCTTTTTGTATTCACCCTCAAGGAAAGATCCACGTGATATAACCATATCTATCTCGTCAGCGCCTTCATCGATGGCATATTTCACCTCTTGCAACTTGACGGGTAGGGGAGACTGTCCAGCCGGAAAGGCACCAGCTACAGAAGCCACCTTAATACCGCTACCACGCAAACATTGGCAAGCTTGACGAACAAAGACTGGATAGACACACACAGCTGCCACATGGCCAATACCTTTAGACGCATCTTGCAATTCTATGGATCGTTGACACAATTTTTCAACCTTAGCCTTCGTATCGCAACCCTCAAGAGTGGTATTATCTATACAGGTAAAAACTTGCCTAAGACCCTTAAGAGTCTCGGTAGAATGTTCAATATTTGACATTTGTAAGATTAATTGATTAACTTGTTAATCTTTTCAACTCGACGTTGATGGCGACCGCCCTCAAATTCTGTATTTAAAAATTCTTCCACAATCTGCAAAGCTGTTTCAATAGGAATGAAACGAGCAGGTATGGCTACCATATTGCAATCATTGTGCTGACGACCTAAATGGGCAATCTCAGGAGTCCAACAAAGGGCACAACGTACATTGGGATATTTGTTGACAGTCATCTGTACACCATTGCCACTGCCGCAAATGACGATACCTCGACGATAGTCCCCTCTATTGATGGCACTGCCAGCCAAATGGGCAAAATCGGGATAATCCACACTGTCACTAGACATTGTACCAAAGTCTTTTACGCCAAATCCTTTGGATTTAAGATAACGACACACCTCCTCTTTGAATTCAAATCCGGCGTGGTCACATGCTATAGGAATAATTTCGTTCATATACAAACATGTTTAAAACTTTTTACTTTTGCAAAGATACGACAATTGCGTAAAACATTCAGAATAAAAAACATTTACTTTTGCACATATTTTTGCACAAATTCGTAATAACAAATATTTCAATTAATTACGAAATATTAACATCATTTGTTGATAAGCGTTTAATAACGCTGTCAATAAAAATTGATAACTAAATATTCATAGATTGATGTTGAAAAAGCATCATTTTTTCACTACTTTTCAACTTAATTAACCCCTTTATAACTGATTCATTTGCTATCAACAATTGCCTGTTAATTGGGTTATCAACTATTGTTGAAAACAACAAAAGATTTTTGAAACTGAACATTTTAAAAAGAAACAACTTTGTTAATGGCTGTTGATAACAACAAAAATAGTACATTGAAATAATAAAGATATCAACAAAATTGACAACCAAAAGAATAAATATAATTTTAAAATAAGAAGATTAATTCTTTTTTTATTGGGTTCTATCCCATTTGCATAATTGAATTTTTTTGCTTATATTCTAATTTTTGATATCAATTTTGCCATTTATTGTCATCAAATACCTCTTCATACTCCTCTTCATTCTTTATTTTTATAAGCGAAGGAGCATGGGAGATGATTAATGGGACCATGGGAGATGATGCGTTGTCATTTCCTAGTGTGGGAGTCTTAGATAGTCCCTTATTTATAATATTTGTTCATTATTAAAAAAATATTCGTATATTTGCATCGCCAAATGTTATGTGCATAATTTGGCAATAATTAGTAGAAATGACACTTATTCTTTAAAATATGGATAACGATTTTTTTAAAAAAGAAATTATTCGACTGAAGAAAGAAAAAAATGCCGTCATATTAGGTCATTATTATCAGCGTGATGAGATACAGGATTTATCTGATCATATCGGAGACAGTCTAGCTTTGGCTCAATTAGCTCAGCAAAGCACTAATGATATCATTGTTTTCTGCGGTGTTCACTTTATGGCAGAAACTGCCAAGATTCTTAATCCAAAACGTAAAGTATTGCTGCCTGATGCTACTGCGACTTGTTCGTTGGCGGAATGTTGTCTAGGCACTGATTTTGCAAAATTTAAAGCACAATACCCCGACCATATAGTAATTTCCTATATTAATTGCAGTGCAAAAATCAAAGCAATGTCTGATTTAATTTGCACTTCGGGCAATGCTGAAAAGTTAGTGCGCTCGCTACCTGAAAACCAAAAAATCATTTTTGCTCCAGATAAGAATTTAGGAGGTTATATTAATCGAGTCACTGGACGCAATATGGTGCTTTGGGATGGGTGTTGCACGGTTCATGATCAATTGCGAGCATCTACCATTGAACGCTTGCGGACACATTATCCCAATTTTCCAGTAATTGCCCATCCCGAATGTCAACAAGAAGTGTTGGAAGTTGCCGATTTTGTTGGTAGCACCAAAGCTATGCTAAACTATATTGCCAAGTCCAATAGTGAGGCTTTCATCGTGGCTACCGAGCGAGGCATTCTTCACCAAATGCGCATTGATAATCCTAAGCGTGCTTTCATTCCTGTACCTTCCGAGGACGGACATCCTTGCGACTGTGGATATATGAAGCAAAACAATCTTGAGAATCTCTATCTCTGTCTCCGCGATGAAACTCCCGAAATTGTGATGGATGCCAATCTCATCGAACAAGCTAGAAAACCCATTCAACGCATGCTTGACATGTCTAAACAATTAGGCCTTATCAAATGAGAGGACAGCAACAGGTTTACGACTACTTAGCCCAAAAAGGTATCGCCTACGACTACTACGAGCACCCTGAGGCGCCTACGATTGAAATTGCCGCACAATATTATCGTGGAGAAGGTACAGTACTTTGTAAAAATCTTTTTTTCCGCAACCATAAGGGCAACCGCCACTACTTAGTCATCATGGACTCTCGCCACAACATGGATATCCACGACATTGAGCACAAGCTGCATCAAGGCAAACTTTCTTTTGCTTCGCCCGAGCGCATGATGAAATATCTAGGAGTACGTCCAGGATCGGTTTCCCTATTCACTCTGATTAATGACCAAAACCATGAAGTGACACTCTTCGTAGACAACGAGTTGCGCAAAGCTGAGAAGGTTAGTTTCCATCCTAATGACAATACGGCTTCCTTGGTGATTAGCAATGCCGACATGATGAAGTTCATTCAAGAAATTGGCAACGTTTACGAATTCCTAGACCTTTATGAAACATCTATTGAAAACCCAATAGGGTAGGGGGAGTAGCCTGTTCAAAACCGAAGCAAAATTGTTGATAACTCAAAAAATAAATGTTTCACGTGAAACAATTTGAATACAAAGTCAGTGCCCCATGCGAACTGCTCCAGTTCCTGTTGAAGCAGATGCCTGATAGCAGTCGCTCAAAGGTCAAAGAGCTTCTTTCTCACAGTGTATGTGTAGATGGCCGTCGAGTAAGCCAATACAACTTTCCCTTGCAGACAGGTATGACAATCACCATTGAAAAGTCTGGCTATAAGGATCGCCTAAAGCCTCGCGAGCTTGATATTGTCTATGAAGATGAATTCCTCTTTGTTATCAACAAGCATGAAGGCCTCCTTTCTTATAGCAAGAAACCTACTGACACCACAGTCATCACTGTTCTCAACCGCTATCTTGCTATGTCGCATCAGCGATGCAATGCTCATATTGTGCACCGCCTCGACCGCGACACATCTGGTCTGATGGTGGTTTCAAAGTCCAAACAGGTTTCGCAGCGTTTCGAGGCCGACTGGAAAGGTATCGTTACTGACCGCGCATACGTGGCTGTGGTTTGGGGCAAAATGGAACCCGAGCAGGGCACTATCCGTTCTTGGCTCACCGATGGCGAGTACTGCGTGCTGTCATCACCTACTGACAATGGAGGTAAGTTGGCTGTAACACACTATAGGGTCGTGCAAACCAGCCGTCGATATTCGCTTTTAGAACTTCGACTAGACACAGGCCGGCGCAACCAGATTCGTGTCCATCTCCGCGAGGAGAAGCATCCTGTCGTCCATGACCCCATGTACGGCTATAAGGATGATGTTTCTCCTATTGGTCGATTGGCACTGCATGCTTTTCGGCTGGGTTTCACCCATCCCATTACCCATCGTCGGCTTCAGTTTGAGACACCATATCCCACTTCGTTCGTAAAATTAATGGAACTATAAAATATTTTCCATGCGCGCACGTTATTACTATAATATGACAACCCAAATGCATCAACATATCAAGCTTTTCGCATTGGCTCTGTTCCTTAGTTATACTAGTGGAATGGTCGCGCAGGAGCATACTCCATCATCTTTTGCTTCGGCCGACACCTTGCAATTGCCAAAATGGGAGCCTCACATATCAGTTCTCACTGGTTTCATGGGAACCAATTATGGCGACAACCGCCTTTACACTTCAGTGGCGCCTTCGCTGACCTATCGGTCCAATGACAAATGGCAGCTCCATGCGGGGTTCCGTATCACGTCCGACATGGGTCTCTCTACCCTTCCTGCAGATCCCACGCCTAAAAGCATGGCACCCTATCGTCATCGCAATGGAGGTACCGATTTAGCTTCAGCGCATTTTTCGGCTGAATATCGAGTCAACGAAAACATGTGGCTCATGGCGACTGTTTATCACATTGGCGGTTCCTATGCCCCGCTTTATTCGCCTATGCCTGGACAGGTTTTCGATGTTTCTGCTACGGCTCTTTCTGCTGCGGCAGCTTTCCGCTTTGGCAACGACAACTTGCTCCGCCTCACTTTTACCTATGTCCGCGATCATGCTGGTACGCTTCCTTGGCTTTGCCATGATGTGTGGATGCATAGTGGCATGGGTTATTATGGTTTCGGTCCTTCCTATGGTTTCTTGTCCGAACCTTATTGTGGCGAATATTGGTGGTAGACATCTGTAAACATCAAAATGCAACTTTGTAACAATGGAATATAATACTCAACGTCAAAAACTCAAAATCAGCGACTACGGCCGCAACATCTACAAGCTCATCCAATACGCCTTCACCATAGAGGAACGTGACAAACGTAATCAAGTGGCAGCTGCCATAGTGGATATCATGGCGCAAAATAGCTCTGATGCGCAGGATACAGAAGATTACAAGCGTAAATATTGGGTCCATCTCATGATTCTTTCCGATTGGAAGCTTGATGTGGATCTTCCTTATGACATCACACCCGAAGAAACTGTCGACTTCAAACCTCATCCCATTTCATACAACCAGGCCAAGCCCCGCTATCGCCATTATGGAGCTATCATTGAAGCCATGCTCAAACGAGTGGCCGACTATCCTGAAGACGAAGAGCGCACAGAATTGATCTCCCTCATAGCTCATGCCATGAAGCGCGACTATCTGCTTTGGAACCACGACACCGTGGAAGACGATCTCGTCACCCTCCAGCTTGAGAGTCTTTCTGGTGGTCGGATTCATTTAGACGAGAATTTTCATTACAACGACTTTCGCGACTACCTAAAAGGCACGGACGAGGAGCGACGTTCCAATGGCACACACAAAAAGAAAAAGAAGAAAAAGAAGAAAATGTAGCATTAGCCTTGTCACTTTTTTCCCAAAACAAATTAACTAAAACCATTTGACGCAATATGTCATCATTTGAAATCATTGGCGGCCACAAACTCCATGGCGACATTTATCCACAAGGTGCCAAAAATGAAGCCTTGCAGGTGTTGTGCGCTGTGTTGCTCACCAGTGAAAAGGTGGTCATCAGCAATATTCCCGATATCCGTGATGTCAACAAACTCATCAACCTCCTTGAGCTCTTAGGTGTCAAGGTCCATCGTGTGGGAGACGATAGTTCCCTTCTCACCGAAGGCCGTACCTTTGAGTTTCAAGCCGATGCTATATCTCTAGATGTCCTTGATAGCGAAGCCTTTGCCCAGCAGGCCACAGCTCTCCGTGGTTCTATCATGTTGGTGGGGCCGTTGTTGGCGCGCTATGGGCGCGCAAGAGTACCACAACCAGGTGGCGATAAAATTGGTCGTCGTCGTCTTGACACGCATTTTTTAGGCATGGAACGTCTTGGTGCCACTGTTTCTTATTGTCGAGGCGGTTATCAGGTTGAGTCCGACCAGCTGAAAGGTTGCTATATGCTCCTCGATGAAGCTTCTGTTACTGGCACCGCCAACATTATTATGGCTTCCGTCATGGCAAGTGGCACCACCACTATCATGAATGCTGCTTGCGAGCCTTACGTATACCAGCTCTGCAAGATGCTCAACCACATGGGTGCCGATATTCAAGGCGTAGGATCTAACCTCCTTACTATCCATGGCGTCAGCCAGCTTCATGGTTGTCAGCACTGCCTCCTTCCTGACATGATTGAGGTAGGTTCCTTCATCGGCATGGCTGCTATGACCCAGAGCGATATCACCATTCGCAACGTGGGTATGGAGCATCTAGGGCTCATCCCTCAAGTTTTCCGCCGCCTTGGTATTGAAGTTTGGCAGAGGGGCAACGACCTTTTTGTCCCTGCTCAAGAGCATTATGAGATTGAACGCTTCATGGATGGCTCCATCATGACTATTGCAGATGCACCATGGCCGGGATTTACTCCCGACCTCATTAGTATCGCCTTGGTTGTGGCTACACAGGCTAAAGGCAGCGTACTCATTCATCAGAAGATGTTCGAGAGTCGACTATTCTTTGTTGACAAGCTCATTGACATGGGTGCACAAATCATCCTTTGCGATCCCCATCGTGCCACCGTCATAGGTCTCGACCGTGAACATCGTTTGCGTGGTGTACGCATGTCTTCGCCCGATATCCGCGCCGGTGTCGCCTTGCTTATTGCAGCCCTTTCTGCCGATGGTGTCAGCCGCATTGACAACATTGAGCAAATCGACCGCGGTTACCAACACATCGATGAACGTCTCCGTCTTCTTGGCGCACAAATTTCCCGTATTGAATAATCTTAAATATCAATATTATGTCCCTTTTTAAAACTAAACATAAAGTTGCCGCTCCCATTTTTGCCCCATTGGAATGTGACATACATTGCCATTTAGTTCCTGCTGTGGATGATGGTTCCAAAAGCGCTGAAGAGTCTGCCACCTGCATGCGCATCATGAAGGAAGCTGGTTTTAGCGAAGTGTTCATCACGCCGCACTATCAGTATCCACGTTTCCCCAATGAGGAGTCCGATATTGAACGCCGTTTCTCCGAACTTAAATTGGACCTTGACATGCGTAAGGATAGTAATTTACCTCATCTTTCCGGCGTTGCCGGCGAGTACCGTATTGATTCAATCTTCAAAAAGCGTATCGAAGAAGACAAGTTCCTCCTCGTTGGCGGCCGCTATCTCCTTACCGAGCTCTCCTTGCACCAGGTTGTCATGGGTCTCGATCAGTTCTATTTTGACCTTCAGATGAAAAACCATGAGATTATCTTGGCCCATCCTGAGCGTTACCCTTATTTCACCAGTAGTGCCTCTCAGCTTGAAAAGTTCAAAGATATGGGTGTTCTTTTCCAGGTCAACATCCTTTCCCTTTCTGGTTTTTATGGCGAGAGCCCGCGTCGCAAGGCTTTCGAGATGATTGAAAACGGCTGGGTTGAGTTCTTGGGAACAGACATGCATAATACCATTTATGCTCAAGCCCTTATTGACGCATCTCACGACCGCAAGATAGAAAAACTTCTTTCTAAACATACTTTTAAGAACCATGAACTCTTGCATCCACAGCCTGTAGTTAATAAAAAACTATAATCAGTTATGAACAGTCTCAATGCCATTTCTCCCATCGACGGTCGTTATCGTTCTAAGGTCGAGACTCTAGCACAATTTTTTTCCGAAGGTGCCCTCATTCGTAACCGTGTCCGTGTCGAGATTGAATATTTCATCGCTCTTGGACAGCTTCCCCAATTGCCTCTTAAGGCACTCTTTGACCAGCGTCCTCCGCTAGTGGAGCGTCTTCGCGACATTTACCGTGATTTTACTGATGGCAACGCTGCAGAAATCAAAGAAATTGAGAAGACTACTAACCACGACGTCAAGGCAGTCGAATATTTCATCAAACGCCGTTTTGACACTCTTGGTCTTGATCCTTGCAAGGAGTTCATCCATTTTGGTCTCACTTCGCAGGACATTAATAACACTGCCGTACCACTTTCCATCAAGGAGTGTAACGACCGGGTTCTCATGCCCCAGTACCAAGCTATTCTCCAGCTTCTCGAACAACGTGCCCAAGAGTGGAAAGACATCCCCATGCTTGCCCACACTCACGGTCAGCCCGCTTCGCCCACTACCTTGGGCAAGGAAATCATGGTCTTCGCTTACCGTATGCGCCGCCAGCTTGATCAGCTCGCCGCCATTCCTTTTTCTGCCAAATTTGGTGGTGCCACCGGTAATTTCAACGCTCACTTGGCCGCATATCCCGATGTTGATTGGCATGCTTTTGGCAACGACTTTGTTGCCAATCACCTTGGCCTCGAACGCCTTCAGTATACCACTCAAATTGAGAACTACGACAACATGGCAGCTTATTTTGATGCATGCAAGCGCATCAATGTCATCCTTATCGACTTTTGTCGCGACATTTGGTCCTACGTCTCCATGGAATATTTCAAGCAGAAGATTAAAGCCGGTGAGGTTGGATCTTCCGCCATGCCGCACAAGGTCAATCCTATCGACTTCGAGAATGCAGAAGGCAACCTTGGCTTAGCCAATGCCATCTTCGAACATCTTAGTCATAAGCTCCCCATCTCGCGCCTCCAGCGAGACCTCACCGACTCTACCGTCAGCCGCAATGTAGGCGTCCCTATCGCTCACACCCTTATCTCGTTGGCATCTCTACAGAAAGGCATCGGAAAGCTTATCCTCAATGAGCAGGCTATCTATAACGACCTTGACAATAACTGGGCTGTCGTGGCTGAAGCCATTCAGACTATCTTGCGCTCTATAGGCTATCCCAACCCATATGAAGCCCTAAAAGAGCTCACTCGTACTAACCAGAAAGTCACCGCACAGACCATTTCCGATTTTGTCGATACCCTTGATGTGCCTTCTGCTGTCAAAGAGCGTATTCGTGCAATAACGCCTCACAATTATTTGGGCTACAAAGTCAACTGACCTTTCTGTTAGCTACCATGAGTTTTACCTTACAGCATCTTAGACCATACGCCGCCCGTTTGGCGGCGTATGGTCTCTTTGTTGTGTTTTCAGTAATTTTTACCATGGCTACGGCTCTTTCTGTTGCCGATTTCCTACGCATTCTTTTCCCGCAGGCTGTTGAATCTGTTCCCACTGCTTCAGCCAGCCCCTTGTCTCAAGCATTGCAGTTGCTTTATGCTTGGCTCATCTCTTTTGGACCTCGTCGTGCCCTTCTCTATTTTGCGCTCATCGTTTTTGTGCTCTATGGTTTCAAGAACCTTTTCAGTTATCTTGCCCTCATACAGATGTCGGTAGTGCGATGCAAGGTAGTGCGCAATATTCGCAACCAGTTATTTGACAAAGTGATGTATCTTCCGTTGTCTTACTTTGGCAATCATCGCACTGGCGACCTACTTGCTCTCTTTTCTGGCGATGTGACTGAATACGATGAGAGTTCTCTTGCTTCTATGCAGCAGTTTGTCGTCGCCATCGTCAGCATGGTCCTATATTTGGCCATGCTTTTCTACATAAGCGTTAGGCTCACCATTTTTGTGCTTTGCATGTTGCCCATCATTGTCTTCGTCATCAGCGGTATCACTCATCGTTTACGACGTAGTTCGCATGAGCTTCAGGAACGCAACGCTGGTCTCGCCTCCTTGATGGAGGAGACTATTATGGGCCTCAAAGTCATTAAGTCCTACACTGCCATTGATTTCTCCAACAATCGTTTCCAACAGGCTGACAGCCAATATGCGCTGCAACGCACCAAGGTACTCCGACGTGTTGATCTCTCCTCTCCTGTCAGCGACTTCTTGGGCAATTGTGTCGTTATTGGTATTCTTCTCTTCGGCTCATATATGGTCATTGGCCAGGCTTCTGCCACTCTCACTCCCGATCTCTTCGTCTCCTATATCATGCTTTTTGTACTGATGATTCCTCCTGCAAAGGAACTTTCCTCTGCTGTTTCGCTTATTAAAAAAGGCCGTGCTTGTTCCGACCGTTTGCAGTCGCTACTTGCTGAACCTGATGTGCGCACCCTTCTAGCCCCTGCCAATCGAGATCTCGTACCTTCTTGTACGGATGCTGATTCCAATATCATCCCTTGTCCGAAACTAAGTGTCCAAAATGTCACTTTTCATTATAATCTAGGTGTTGATGTCCTCAGCGATGTCAGTTTCTCCATTCCTGTCGGAGCCACTGTGGCCTTGGTAGGCAGCTCGGGCTCTGGCAAGAGTACCATTGCCGACCTACTCATGCGCTTCTATGACTGCGCTTCTGGCGATATCCTTCTCGACGGAATTTCACTTCGACAGCTCTCTCTCAACGAGTTGCGTCGTCGTGTATGCATCGTTTCCCAGCACACCATGCTCTTTAACGACACTATCCGTTCCAATATTGCTTTCGGTCGTCCCGATGCCGATGAAAAGCAAATACTCCGAGCTGCTCAAGTTGCTCAAGCTCACGAATTCATTATGCAGCAGCCTCAGGGTTACGACACCTGCATTGGAGACAGTGGCGTCCTTCTCAGTGGGGGACAGCGCCAGCGTCTCAGCATTGCACGTGCTTTGCTTTGCGACCCCGAATTGCTCATCCTTGACGAGGCCACCAGTGCTCTTGATACTCAGAGCGAACACCTTGTTCAGCAGGCTCTTGACACCCTTCGTATCGGCCGCACCACCCTTGTTATTGCCCATCGTCTCTCCACCATTTGCGATGCCGATCTCATTCTTGTTCTTGAGCAGGGTCACATCGTAGAGCGCGGTACTCATTTCCAGCTCCTTGCCGTTGGTGGACGCTATAGTCAGCTTATCCACATGCAAACCATTCAATCATGATTCACCCTCGTCCTTGTGTCATAACTCGTCAATGCTCTATTCTGCTGTTCTTACTTCTTGTGGGTGTGGAAGTATCTGCCCAGCCGCTCCATTTTTCTCGTGCTGCGGTTGTAGGCCATCATGTAGGCAGTCTTGCTTGGAATGCTGTTCCCGATGCCATCACTTATCGTCTCTATCGTGAATATCCTAGTCAGTTGCAGTACCACCTTGTAGCTATAGTGGCCGACACTCAGTATCTCGATACACTTCATCGCGTCATTTGTTCCGATACCGTCAGCTATTACCTTGTTGCCGAACTCGTTACTGATACACTATGTTCCGATACCGTGGGTCTTTTCTATCAAGATAATATCCCCACTGCTGCACCCTCTTTGCGTCTTTGCAGCGTTGACACTTTGGCCCGTCAGATAGTTCTTAGCTGGTATCCGAGCCCCGATACAGATGTCATGGGTTACTACATTTGCATGGGCAGTCCTTGTCGCGATTATGATACCGTTTGGGGTCGTCTCAATACCTCATATCGATGCCTTGAACCCCTTAACGACAGTACCCGGCTCAGTTTTCGTATTTTGGCTTTTGATAGTTGCCACCAGGCTAGTTCCCTCACTGATTATTATTACAACCCAGTCCTTTATCTTTCTTCTGAGCCTTGTTCGCGCCAACTTCATTGTAGTTGGACCCCCTACGTCAACATGCCCGATAGCGTTGCTGCTTATCGTCTATTTTACCGTCTCAACGACGACTCATGGCATTGTCATACGGTGAACTCGCAAGGGCCTTTTCAGTTCGATACTTTGCTTGACGATTTGGCTGTCAGCCGTGTTACCGCCTATCTTTGCGTCAGCAATACTCCCGATAGCCTTCATGCCTATTCGCTTGTGAAACAATTTGATTTCCAATATGGCGATACTGCTCGTTATCTTCGTGTCAGTCAGCCACAACTTGTTGACGGTCTTTGTCTTTCTGATCCCTTTGGTCCCTCTATTGCCCTCGTTGTCGAGGTTGATACTCTGTTTACCGGTAGTCAGATATTGCTATATCGTGCTGTTGGAGATGATGGACCTTTCAGCCTTCTTGACGATCTTCAGCGTCCGCTCGATCCCCCTGCTGCCACTCTCGGATTCACTGACTGCGATATTAGTCGCACTGCTGGTAGTTATCGCTATTTTGCCGCTGCCTCTGATGTCTGCCAGCAGCGTTATGTATATTCCGACACCGTGCAGCTCCTCCTGCCCCATTTTGACGACCCAGCTGCATACTTCCCCAATGCCATTATCTATGGAGACCCCGTTAGGGGTGCTTTTTGTCCGCTCTTCGTTTCGTCTCTCTCTGTGGGTTACAGCCTCAGTATCTTCAACCGTTGGGGCGAATGCCTTTTCCATTCTACCGACCCCGAAAGTTGTTGGCGTGGTGCGGCTCTCGACGGCAGTCCTCTGCAGCAAGGGGTCTATGTCTATCGCGCCCACTGCCATTTTGCCGATGGTTCCGAACACACCTACGTCGGAACTATATTCCTCATTCATTGATAAAATAATATTAGATATAATTATTAATGCCAGCCATGAAGATAGCACTCTACGTCCGATACCTTGAAGAGAACTCCCGCCAGCAGCTCCAGGCCCTCACCGACATCCTGCATGCCAGCGGTGTTGACACAGAAGAAGTTTCCGACATCCTCCCTGTCGGTCATTACGATTTCTTGTTTTCCATCGGTGGTGACGGCACCCTGCTCTCTGCTGTCCATCTCATTGGAGATCGCGGCATTCCTGTTCTCGGCATCAATTACGGTCATTTGGGATTCCTTACTACTGCTGGTCGCGACGACACTGCCACACTTGTTGCTGACCTTCTTGCTGGGCGTTACACAGTTGAGCCGCGTACTCTTCTGCAAGGCAACGTCCTCTCCGATTCGGGTCCCGTGCCACCACCCTTTGCTGTCCTCAATGAAGTCAGTTTTCATCGTCTCGACGATGGTCCGTTGCTCAAGACTGACCTTTATGTCGACAATGATTTTGTAGCCACCTACGCTGCCGACGGCATCATTGTGGCAACTCCCACAGGTTCGACGGCCTATTCCCTCAGTTGTGGTGGTCCCATACTCACCCCTGATAGTGGTTGTTTCGTTGTCACTCCTATAGCGGCGCACAACCTCACTTTGCGTCCCATCATCGTCCCCGACAGTGCTCATTTGCGTCTAGTCACGCATCCTCAACAGCAGCTCTTCAACCTTGGCATGGACTACCGTCGCCAGCATCTCGGGTGTGGTGCTGAAGTGCACCTTCGCCGCGCCAACCACACTATCCAGCTAGTCCGCCTCCACCACCAGACCTTTTTCACTGCCATCCATCAAAAACTCTGCTGGGGCGAGAAAGTGTTATAGTTGTCTGATAGGATTATTTGCTATTAGCTTTTTTCAGATAGTAGGTTCCACTCATTTTGTCTTTCTTTTCAGAAAACATTTCATCTTGTTCCTTTAAACAAAAATGGGTTCCTAATCCTATTTTATTTCTTTATGCTTTGATTTTCGGATAGGGAAAAGGTTTGCGGTGTGGGAAAAAATGTGTATTTTTGCATTGTGTTATTGAAACAATAGTTTTAAAATAAATCATAATAATTCTGATTGTTATGCCAAGAAAAGCTACTTTTACGCGAGATGAGGTTGTGGAAAAAGCACTGCAGATAGTGCGACGCGATGGCATCGAATGCCTCACAGCCCGCTCGCTGGGTGCGGAGTTGGGTTCATCGCCGAGCCCAATCTTTACTCTTTTCAAGGGAATGGAGGAAGTGTCGGCTGCGGTGTGGGAAGCAGCGCAGCAGGTGTTTTCGGACTATGTGGCGGATGTAACTGACTTTGTTCCGTCATTCAAGGAGTTTGGCCTAAGGCAGGTGCGCTTCGCCCGTCAGGACCCGCAGCTGTTCCGTTACCTATTTCTCCGTCCGTCAGGCCCTACGGAAATCATCCACCCTAAGGCGGCTGAATGCTTGCACGAGGTGGCCTCCGCTTATGGTTTCAGCGAAGAGCAGTCGAGGCTCTTGTTCCGCCAAATGTGGACTTTCAACTGTGGTTTGGCTTCGTTGTCCATGCAGAACCCTCGCCATTATACAGAGAAGGTTGTCAGCGAGATGTTGGCATTCCAGTTCATTTCCACGCTGATGTTTTTTAAGTCGGGCAGACAGTTGGTGGATATACGGCCCCACAGAAAAAAGCCAGGAGAAGGGAATATTCTAATAAAATTCTAGGCCGAAGGTTACATAATACTGTAAGTTGAAGGTTGAAAGGTGATAAGAATGAAATTCAATGTTGCTGATAATCATTTATTGAAAAAAAAATTTCAAACTTTTGTAGTTTTTTTGCAGTAGATACGTCTAATAAGCAAAACGATTAAAAAAGAAAGGATTTTAAAATGAACGCAATTATTTTACTTGGAGCCCTGTCAACAATCTGCAGCTTTATTTTAAGCATCATTCGCAATTAAGCAATCATCGACAGTACGATGGACGAAAAAGAAAAAGATTTTGAACAAATTGTCCGAGCGAACAAGAACACAATCTACACTGTGTGCTACATGTTCTCGAAAAATCACGACGAGGTGCAGGATCTCTTCCAGGACACGTTGATCAACCTCTGGCTCGGTTTTGACGGATTCCGCAACGAAGCCAAATTGGAGACTTGGATTTGGCGTGTGGCACTGAACACCTGCATCTCGGCCGACCGCAAGAAAAAACGACGTGGTGAACGTGTGCCTTTGGAGATGGCCGAAAACCTGTTTGTAGCTACTGACGAGGACAGCAAACAAATCCGCCAGCTGCACAGCCGTATCAATCGACTGGAACTAATGGATCGCGCGCTAATCATGCTATGGCTCGAGAACATGAGCTATGACGACATCGGAGCCATTATGGGTATCTCGCCCAAGAATGTCTCGGTGAAGCTTGTGCGCATCAAGCAGCAATTAATCGAAATGTCGAAAATTGATAAATAGAATATTATGGATAATATTGAAAATATAGAGTTTGATGAGATGCGTCAACAGCTGGCGTTACTCAAAAAGAAACTTGATAAAGAGGAAGTGGTTAATGAACGGCTGTTGCGCGAGACCATGCATGGCAAGGCGGCCATTATCAACCACGAGGCCATGTGGAGCATTATTGCCGCCATATTTGTTATCGTTATGATGATTTCCTGTTTCCGTCCTATGGGTTTCTCGCTGGCATTTTGCATTGGCACCTCTGTATATATGCTCATTTGCATCGGTGGCACCCTCTACCAACACCGCAACGTGAACAAGCGCAACATGAACGGCGATTTGCTTACAGTGGCCAAGATTATGCGCCGGCTGAAGAAAAACTACCGCGATTGGCTCAAGTTCAGTATTCCGGTAACCGTCATATGGTTTTGTTGGATGGGATACGACCTTTACCGCCAGTCGGGCGAATGGAAGTTGGTTTGCAGTATGATGATTGGTGCTGTCGTGGGTGGCTTGATAGGTGGCTATTTCGGCATCAAGAGCTACAAAAAGGTGCTCCGTACAGCTGATGAAATTATCAACTCGATAGAAATGGAAGAGGAAGAATAGCCTCAATTAACAAATAGTAAATCACTAAAAGTAAATAAAATGAAACTCAAACAAATAGTACTGAACATACTTATCCTGTGCGGAGCGACAACCATGCCGCTCCAGGCACAGAACACCATCAGTGGTCGCGTGATGGATGGCAACCAAAACGAGCCCCTGCCTTTAGTTACTGTGTCAGTTCTCACCGCCGACAGCTCGGTGGTTGATGGCACCATAGCTGACATCGATGGCTTCTATAAGTTGAAAAACGACAAAGGCGGCGTCATGCTGGCCTTTTCATTTGTGGGCTACGACACCCAATATGAGCCCATCGCCGACAATTTGGAGGTACATCTCATGCCTAACGCTATGCTGTTGCAGACAGTGCAGGTCACGGCCAAAGCACCCATTATTGAGCAGCAGATGGACAAGTTGGTGATGAACGTGGCACAGAGTGCCTTTGCACAAGGCAACAATGCTCTGGATTTGTTGCGCAAGGCTCCTGGTGTGTCGATCGACAAGGACGGCAATGTAAAACTTAATGGTCAGGCGGTATCGGTTTGGATTGATGGTCGCCCCTCCCAGCTCGACGGCAAGAGCCTTGAGGCATTGTTGCGTTCGACTGATGGCAGCAGCATCGACAAGATTGAGGTTATCGCCAATCCCTCTGCCAAATACGATGCCGAAGGCCAGGGCGGAATCATCAATATCAAAACCAAGCGAAACTTTAAGCAGGGTTTCAATGGCACCCTTACTGCTAATGCCGGCGGCATGGGTTACCACCGCGAGTTGGAGATGACTGACCCTGCCAACAGTTGTTATGTCAATCAAGACATCAGCCTCAACCTCAATTACCGCAGTGCCAAGACCAACACCTTCCTCCAACTCTCCGAATCGACCAACGAGCTGGGTGTGGATGTCATCTCCACTACTGACCTTATCTCTTCTGGCATCGACTTCTTCCAGAAATCCGTCTCGCGCTATGATGCCGAGTTCAGCACATACTCTCTCAAGCTGGGAAACGATTGGTTTATAGACAACAAGAACACGCTAGGTTTCATCGTCACTGTTCCCTTCAATCGCATGACCCAGTGGGCTGATACCAACGCTAATCGCGCCTATCAGCAAATGGCTGATGCCATCACCCAGCAAACAATGAGCTATGCCCTCACCGATTACCGCTTCACCCAATATATGGGAAATGTCAACTATACCCATACTTTCAACGAAGCCAAGATGTCAGAACTCACTGCCAATCTTGACTATATGCATTTTGTCAACGGCTCCGACAACCCTTTGAACAACTATTACCTCATCCCTTCACAGCAACTTGACTGGCATGGCGACAATATACGTGACGTTATCTGCACCGACCTCCACTCTGACCGAATCGTGGATGTATACAGCGCTAAGGCCGACTGGCAGAGCCTTGTGCTGGGCATGTTCCTCATGGAGGCTGGTGGCAAATATGCCTTCACCCACACCGACAACTCCATGCACCATTTGGAGATCTTCAACGACGTTGAGACAGTCAACACCACCACTGGGTTTGACTACGACGAGCATATCGGTGCGCTCTACGCCACCTTGGCCGGACAGATTCCCGGCGGATTCACCGCCAAATTGGGTCTACGTGGCGAATACACCTATGCCTATAATTCGCAGAACACCGTCAAGCAGGACTATTTTGACCTCTTCCCCACAGCTTATGTCGGTTATAACACTTCCGACATGATGAAGCGTTTCGGCATCAGCTATACTCGTCGCATCCAGCGCCCCAACTATAACCAGCTCAACCCCTTCCAGAACTATATTGACGCGCACACCTCCAATATGGGCAACCCTGACTTAGTGCCTTGCTACAGTAATAGTTTTAACCTCACTGCCGGCTTCGGACAGTATGTTACTCTCACTGGCACCTATATGCACAACACTGACGTTATTGGATACACCCCACAACTCAACCCCATCACTGGCGACCAAATCCTCTTTGCTGACAACATTGGCGAGAATAACCTGTTGGGCGGCTCGTTGACTCTTTCCGAACTGCCGCTTGGTAAGCATATCACCCTCATGGTTTCTGCCAATCTCTTCGACTTCCACAGCAAGACTCCTAGCACCATGCTATTGGCCGATGTTCCTAGCAGCATGGAAGCTAGCGATGTTCATTCGCTATTCGCTTCAGGCTATGGCTGCCTCACCTTTATGTTGCCCAAAGACTGGAAGTTGCAGTTCGATGGCTTCGTCACTTCTCCTGTCACCCAGGGTTATATGCACGTCGGCTGGAACTATAGTGCCAACTTCGCTGTCAAGAAGACCGCCTTTGACGGCCGTTTGCTCTTCTCGCTCAGCGTCGACGACATCTTCCGCACAATGAACAGTAGTTTTGGTGTTTACATGAATGGCACACAAGTCAGCCTCTACGACCAAACGCATTTAATGCAGACCATCAAGGTAGGCCTCCAATGGAACTTCGGTACGGCCCAGAAACCTCTCAAGCAGCGCAAGGTGGGCACTCTCGACGAGGCCTCCCGCACCGCCAATAGCACCGGTTTATCCAATTAAAATGTTAGTGTATGTGACTAGATGTGATAGAATAATGTAGCTTTTTATCGACTACGTTAACTGAATATTGATAGACGAAAAACCCCCACATGGAAAATTCCTATGTGGGGGTTTTATTGAAGGTGATGGAGGTTTGTTGTTAGACCATAAATCTTTTCAGACCAGGAATTTTTCTTAGCAAATAGGTTATCACAAGTCCGCCCACGACGGATGCTATCCAGCATATTAGAACTAGTGGTACTGTTTGGGGGATAATACGGTGTAGGCGGCGAAAGATTTGAATGAGAATCCAGATATGGATGAGGTATACTCCAAAAGAGCATTTAGCGCAGGTCTCAACAAATTGAGCCTTTTTCCCAGTGAGGTTGAGGGGATGACGGATAGCGAAGACAAAAGCTGCAGTGACGGTTGCTATGTTGTTTGGTGCCGTGAAGTCCCACCAATGATTTTCGCCTCCAGTAATTAACCCAGTGATTATTGTTGTGGCTAATCCTAGCAGGCCCAATACATAGATGACTACTGCGAATTTGTGTGCTTTGGTTTCATTTATGGGGTGGCTGAAGGTCGACTTGAGATAATAGGCGAAAAGAGCATAACCCACAAAATCAGCAAAGACAGTGGCATAGGTAAGGCATGGCATAGTTACGAAGTTACCAATAAACTGCCAAAGTAAGAAGAAGAACCATACTATGAGAAAATATTCGGTTATTTTCTTGTTAAGCGCTATGAGTCGCAGTACTGGGATGGATAGGTAGACTCCAATAATCATGGGGAGGTACCAAAAGTGGCCCTCTTGTGAGCCGAATGGATAGATGGATATATGCAGTGTAGCCGCATATATACCTGACCAGATGATGAGGGCGCCAACGACGCGGAGAATATATTTTGAAAATAATGATTTCAATGACATCTCTTTTCTAGGGTCAATTAAAAAAAAGCCCGATAGCATTACAAAAGCAGCAATGTTCCAGCGTGTGAATGCGTCAAGGATTATGCAGAAGTTAAAATCCCATGCACCAGGTTCAACGTAACCTGCTATGATAGGAGAACCGGCAGTATGACACAATACTACGGTGAAGCAGGCTAATAGTCTGAGTATATCAAATGAATAACTTCTATTGGTTTTTGGTGGTACAATTGTGTCTAATTTAACATCTTCTGTTTTTAATCTAGCAATACTATTTGCCATAGGATACTTTGTTAAATGATTATTGAATGATAATTGTCGATTATATGTTGGTGTGTGAACTGGAGAAAACTGTCAGCTGATTGGAAATCATGCGCTGCATGTAGGATTGAACGATGGCACGGACAGCACTGTCGGCAGAGGGACTATACGGGGTGGTGGTATTACCATCGAAGCGGTAGAGGGTGTCGCCATGGAGGTATTGGTATATTCCGCCGTTGTATTGGATGGCCCAAGTGTGGTCGGCAGTGGTAGCAAGGAGGTCTTGGCCAAAGGCTACGTAGGGGTATGGGTAACCTAAGAGGCCTAAAAGGGTGGGCATGATGTCGATTTGTTGGGCGAGGGCATTACTGACACCGCGTGGGAGGCGGCCAGAGGGGTCGAAGAAGATGATAGGAACAGCAAAGGAGCCTTGAGGAGTAGAGTAGGTGGCATCGCGGGTAATATTGGTGTGATCGGCAGTAATGACGAAGAGGGTGTTGCGATACCAAGGCATACGGCTGGCAGTGAGGAAGAATCGGTGGAGGGCGCTGTCGGTGTAACGGATACAGGTGTACATTGGGTGGTTGGGCTGTCGTAGGCTTTGCTGATAGCGTTTGGGGATGACGAAGGGATGGTGTGAGGTGGCGGTGAAAAGAGCCGTCATGAAGGGCTGTCGCAGGGTATCCATGGTGGCTGCATAGTATTGCAAGAACTCCTCGTCCCAGATGGCCCAGGTGCCGTCAAAGTCGGCATTGCCTCCGAAGCGGCTGTCGGCGCAGTATTCGTTGCGGCCGAAGTAATGTTGGAATCCGCTGGTACGAGCAAAGGCTTGGAATCCCATGGAGCCATTGTCGGCGCCGTGGTAGAAGGCTGTGGTGTAGCCGATACGGCCTAGTTCGCCGGCGATGGAACTGACGTTGTTGAGCGAATAGCGGGTAACGAAGAAGGGTTCGATGAACATGGGTATGCTGCTGAGGACGGAGGGCATGGCGTCGATGCTCTTGCGTCCGTTGGCGTATGATCGGCGGAAGGTGAGGCTCTGCGAAATGAGGCTGTCAAGGAAGGGGGTGAGACTCTTGGCTGGCTGGTTGTAGAAGCCCACGTATTCCATGGCTAGCGATTCGACGATGAGCACTACGACATTGGGGTTGTCGTCGAAGAGTGCGGGTGTGCCAGAAGGATTGTGGACAGGGCTGTAGAGGCGATTGAGTTCTTCAGGGGTGAAGTATGCGGGGTCGACGAAGGTGGTTTTGCCGATGGTGCGGATGAGTGAGAAGGGGGTGTTGAGGACGATGGCGGCTTGGGAAGGCTCGTTGACGTATTGGTTGGCATTGCTGATGGTGATGGGGCGCACGGCGGTGCTGGCACCTCCGCGAATGCCGATGACGGTAAGGGGAACCAGCAGGAGGACACAGGCTAGGCTGTGCAGCAACGAAGGTAGGGGGCGGAGAGAATGAACCCTTTGGCGGAGTTGGGAAGAAGGTTCAGTGAAGGATTGGGATTGGTTGGAAGAGGAGGTGTTAGGCTGTTTTTCAAATAGGGTGGCTGGCTGGTAGAGGAAAATGAGGGCGGCGATGAAGGCGAGTCCGAGGAGCACGAGGTACCAGTGATTGACCACCTCGGTGAAAAAGATGGTGGAGAGATTGCCTTCGTTGGCGAATTCGGAAAAGAAAGTCCAGGTAGTGCGGCGGCCTGTGTAGCGCGAATAGACGGTGTCAACGAGATTGACGCTGAGCATGAGCGCGTTGATAATGACATACAGCAACTTAGCGATGAGTTTCATGCCTCCGCGGCGGCGGTGCAGCCAAGGCAATGACCCTAAGAACAGCAGGGCCCAGAGGAAGTTTGTGTAGCAGACGGCAGCGGTGTCGAAGCGAAGTCCTCCCACCAGGAGCTGCCACAGGTCGAGGCTATGAAAAGAAGCAGCGTAGAGATCCCAGAATTCCCACACATATACAATGCGGCAAAGAAGGTAGAGGAAGTATACCAAGGCGATGTTGTGGAGGAATCGTAGGAGGTTGCGTATCATGGCGTTGAGGTTAGAACTGGAAATAGATGAAGGGCTGTAAGTCGGCAGTGACGAACTGGTAGACGATGAAGATTGCGGTGACAGTGACTAGGAGCATGAGCCATAATGGCATGGAAGCGAACCAAAGACGGTAGCGGCGTTTGAAGCGTTCGGGCAACCAGTGGATGATCATGCCGATGAGAAAGACGATGAAGACCGAGGCGTAGTTGCTGAGGATGGCGGGAATCTGTTCTATGTTCCATTTGCTGCCGATGCGTTCGACCATCTGGGTGGCGGTGCGCCAGGCGGTTTCGTTGGCTTCGGCGGGGTCGAGGTTGCTACCGCTGCGGAAGAAGAGACGCGTGAAGCTGATAAACATGAATGTGAGGAAGGTATTCCAGACCATGTAAAGGGCGGAATGTACTTTACATAGGGTGCCGCTAACGCTCTTGGCGAGAAGCATGAAGAACTTGACGAGTTCGAGGAAGATGATGGCGCAGGCCATGACAAGGAAGGCGAAGTGGAACATGCTGAGTACGGGGCAGGGATAGAAGTGGTAGGCGCACTTAATGCCGATGTAGAGAGCGGCGATGACGGGGATGCGTACCCAAGGACTCCATTTCTTCCAGCTTTTATAGACGAGGATGCCGAGGCCGTTGAGGGCGCCCCAGGTAATGAAGTTGAAGGAGGCGCCGTGCCACATGCCGCCTAGGAGCATGGTGTCGAAGTTGTTGAGGTTGGTGGCAAAGTCCTTGCGGTGGCGGGGCAGGAGAAGCCAGTCAAGTAGGAGCAAGGCCACGAGGATGCAAGCCGCGAGGGTGACCCATCGGTTTTTGGCCATGAGCACCACCACAAGTATCATGACCGAGGGAATGAGGAATGTGCCGAGAGTTTTGCTGCGGTTGCCGCCGAGGGGAATGTAAAGGTAATCTTTGAGCCAGTTAGAGAGCGATATATGCCAGCGTTTCCAAAAGCCAGCAGGGTTAGTGGCCTTGTAGGGCGAGTTGAAGTTGGTGGGAAGGTAGAAGCCCATGAGCATGGCCACTCCGATGGCAATGTCAGTGTAACCGGAGAAGTCGGCATACACTTGGAGGGAATAGACTAAGAGGGCGGAAAAATTTTCAAAAGAGGTGAAGAGCAGAGGATTGTCGAAGACGCGATCAACGAAGGAGACAGCGAGGTAGTCACTGAGGATGAGCTTTTTGAAGAGGCCGTTGAGAATCCAAAAGATGGCGATACCGAACTGTCGGCGGCCGAGGTGATAAGGTTTATAGAGCTGTGGGATGAATTGGTCGGCACGGATAATGGGGCCGGCGACCAACTGGGGAAAAAAGGTGGTGTAGAATCCAAAGTCGAGGATGTTGCCGGCATGGCGTACGCGGCCTTTGTATACATCGACGATGTAGCTGATGTTCTGGAAGGTGAAAAAGCTGATGCCGACAGGCAGGATGATGGCGTTGGCGATGGAGTAATGGGTGGAGGCTATCGTGTTGAAGATGTCGGTGAAGAAGTAGGCATACTTGAAGTAGCAGAGCACGCCGAGGTTGACGACGACGCCGAAAACCATGAGCCCTTTGGCGCGTGCTTTAGCCTTGGCATTGCACTGTGCTTGAACGGATTGTCGGTCGAGAAGGATGCCTAGAAAATAGCCCACCACGGTGGCAAAGATGAGTAGCGCTACATAACGACCCGAAGTCTTGTAATAGAAGAAGAGGCTGACGAGGAATAGATAGCCATTGCGGATGAGGCGGCGGGCTTTGCTGATGCGTAGCTGGGTGGGGAGGTCGGATAGGCGTCGGCGCGACCGTTTGTCTCCGATGGAGACGATGAGCCAAAATCCGATGAAGACAAAGAGGAAGAAGGCCCAGAAGTGAAACTGGGTGAAGAGTAGGGGGTGGTCGTCGTCGAAGGCGAAGAGATTAGTCAGATATGTAAGGAAATCTGTTATCATTCTCGTTGGAGTTGGGGGAGGGGGTAGGTTGGATGGTGACATGCTTGCGCGGCTTGCGGCGGAGACCGCGCGGTAGGTCGTCAGGCGACTTGGCTTTCACCTTATTGTCGGTTTTGATAGCTTTGACAGGCTTGGCAGAGTGGATGGCATCGAGGAGCGCCTGACTAAACATGTCGCCAATCAGTTGGTAGCCTGCACGAGTGAAATGTACTTTGTCTTTTTGGGCGAGGCCGGCTTTTTGCCATTTTTCCATGGAACGGAGGCCGCCCATGATTTCGAATTGGTCCCAGACGGCGCCGCCGGTGGCAGCAGCGAGGCGGTAGCAGACATCGCGTACTTGAAGGCCGTTGGTGTTGACGCTGTAGGATCGGCGGCTGGTCTTGCGATAGCAGTCGTTGTTGGTGATGAAAATGAAAGCGCACTGGGGGTTAATGGAGCGTATTGAATCGCATAGTTTTAAGTAGTTGCGGCGAAATGCTACGCTATCGAAGTCGGTGCCGTGGGCATCGTTGATGCCGATGCCGAAAATGACTAGGTCTGGGTGGAGGAGGTGGAGGTCATCGTGGAGGTTGCATTTAAGGTAGTCGGGCACGGCGGCACCATTGACGCCGATGGAGTTGTAGGTGATGCCTGCGTTGCGGCTGCTAAGTTGCACGCCGTTGAGGGTGAAGGATTGTCCATCACCGCAGGGAAGGAGAATTTCGATGCTGTCGACAGTGCGGGCAAGGTTGAAAATGTAGCGGTGGCGTTGGCTGTCAATATAAGAGGGTGAGGTGTAGTGGTTGTCGTAGCTGAGTTGTGGCACGACGCCTTGTGGCGAATGGCCGAGGATGACGACGCGGGTCACACTGTAGTCGAACTGAGTGTCGGTATTGAGTATCTGGATGGTTGTGGGTTCGTCATGGGCAGTGACGGCGATACCGCAGAGGCCCAAGGGGTAGGCTGGCTCCTTATGCACGTTGCGGGTGAGAATGACGCGTTGGGGGCAATGTACACGGTAGTCGTTGGGGTTGTTGCAGTTGGCAGCGGCAGAGTAGGGGAAGATGAGTCCGCGGCCAGAGACCAGGGTAGGATATGCAGAGAGAATGTTGGTGCGGATGCGGTGGGGGAGTGTGCCGGCCTGTACATGCGAGCCGCCGATATGGATGATGCTGATGTTGCCTTGATGGGAGATGACCATGCGGTTCCATTTTTGGAAGAATGCTTGCATGGGAGCAGAGGTGCTGTCGTAGTGTAGCTTGTTGGCCTCTTGGCGGATGAAAAAATAGTTGGTTTCTTGTGCTTGAGAGAAAGGCAACCAGGCCAAGAAGAGGAGTAAGAGAGAATATTTATTGCGCATGGTTGACCTCCTTTCGCATTTTATATATTTGATACATATTGTCAAAGGCTTTGGCAAGGCGGTCTCCCATGATGTCGACGCCGCGTTGCGAGAAATGAATGTAGTCGGGGCCTCCGAGACCTTTGTCTACCCAGGATGGCATGGAGTTGAGGCCGCCCATGGCATCGTAGATGCTCCAATAGGCTGCGCCATTGGCATTGGCCATTTCGCGCAGCGACTTGACGACAGTGGGTAGGCAGGGGTATGTTGACATATCGCCATTGTCGCTGCGTGTGCTCATGTCGGAGGGACCAATGAAAAGGAATTTGGCCTTAGGACAGCAGCTGCGCAGGCGCTGTATCTGGTTGGCGAGGTTGGAGCAATACGCATCGATGGACTTTTGGCCGTGGAGGTAGGGCACAGAATTACCACCGAATTGGAGGATGATGAGGCCAATGTCCATATGGCTGTATGCGGATGCAAGCTGATCACGGTTGATTTGCGTGAACTGATGTCCAGAGCAGCCTCGCATGGGGATGTTGTCGACAGCCACTCCAGGACCGTTATCGGCGAGAATGCCGTAGAGGTCGGCATTGCCGCTGACACTGATGCGCACAGAGGTGGTGGCGCTGTCGAGTTTCCAAGAGAAAGCATATACTCCGGTGGTGTCGAAACGCTGGGTATCGACGTAGCTGCCCATGCGATCGGCGAAAGAGGCCTTGAACGAGCCGGAGCGGTTGTTGAAGATGAATTTGAATTGTGAGAGGGAACGCAATCGTTTGCTGCAGTGTTTGGCATCACCGGCAGTGATGGTGCTGGTGGCATTGCCAGTGACGCGGAAGTCTTGCACCATGGGGCCATAGTTGCCGGCGGCACGCACCACGGTGCTGTCGCCGAAGGGCGATTGACGGACAAGGCTTCCACTGCCGTAGGTGCTGATAGAGTAAGATGGAATAAGGGTGGCAAATGGTATGAGACCAGGACCACCGCCACCGAATTGTTCCTGCATGTAGGCACGAAGGCGGCTGGTCATGCGGTCGGACTCAATCTGGGAGTCACCGTAATGGAGTATGCGGATGGTGCGCCCTGAAGACTGTGCCTGTTCGAATTGTGCGAAAAGGGCATCGAAGAAGCGGTCGTCGTCGTTGGGAAACCAGAAACGGATGTCGCTGCTATCCATCTGGCTGCGGAAATGGGCGAGCGAGTCTTGGGTGTCTTTAAGCACTGCTTGGATAGAGTCCTGCTGGGCCAGATAGGCTTCAATGTCAAGTTGGCGCTGTGGGTTGAGAACTTTGGTGAGCGTGGGAAAGCGGAGATGGATGTTTCCCACCTGTATGCCTTCATTGGGAAAGAGGTAGCAAATGCCTCCCAGCAATGCTATTGCCAGTGCTATAAAGAGGAGTGTCTTGTAGGCTTTCATTCGTCGGCTATCTTCAGGGCTTTGAGGTTGGGGTAGGTTATTGGTTGTGTTTCTTCAATTCCTCAATGTCGCGGTACATCTCTTCAAGCTTGCGCTCTAGGACATATATTTTTTTCTGTTTGTTGGCAGTCATGGCGGGAGTGCCCAAGAGGGTGCTGCCATCGGGAACGTTGCGGGTGACTCCCGACTGGGCTGCGATGGTGACGTTGTCTCCGACGCTGATATGGCCGACTATGCCTACCTGTCCGGCTATGACGCAGTGGCTGCCTACCTTGCTGCTGCCGGCACAGCCCGACTGGGAGGCCATGACAGTGTTGCTTCCAATGGACACGTTGTGTGCCACTTGGCAGAGATTGTCTATTTTGGCACCTTGATGGATGATTGTGGAACCCATGGTGGCACGGTCGATACAACTGTTGGCGCCTATCTCCACGTCGTCTTCAATAATGACGTTGCCGATTTGGTCGATTTTGTTGTAGCTTCCTTCGCCATCGGGGGCGAATCCGAAACCGTCGGCACCCACCACCACGCCGGCATGAAGTATGCAGCGCGCGCCCACCTTGCATTCGCGATAGATGCGTACGCCGGGGTAGAGGATGGTGTTGTCGGCCACCTCGCAGTATTCGCCGACATAGACTTGAGGATATATCTGCACGTTGTTGCCGATTACTGCATGGCGTCCGATGACCGCAAATTCGCCTATATAGCATCCTTTGCCCACCTTAGCTGTACAGTGCACACTGCTGCGGCACGAACGGCCTCTCTTGGGCTTGGAGGCACTATTGAACATATGTAGCACCTTGGCGACGCAGAGATATGGATTATCGACGCGGATGAGGGTGGCATCGACTGGATGCTCCAGCACGAAGTCGTGCGCGATGAGAATGGCGGCAGCGTGGCGTTCATAGATATAGTGGGTGTATTTGGGGTTGGCGAGGAAGGTGATCCCCCCTTCGTCGACCTCTTCTATGCGGCAAGGTCTCCAGATGAGGACATTCTCGTCACCTTCAACGGTGCCTTTCAGCTTTTGGGCTATTTGCTTGGCTGTGAACTGCATATAAGGTATGAAGCTATTTTTGAATAGGTTGACTTGTCAATGAGACTGACCATCTTAAGGTCGCTGATGCTGCGGTAGGTGCCGAGAGTTTCGCGATATTGAACGATGGCTTTGGCTTGATAGTAGTCGAGGTATGGGTGGCGTTTTAGTTGGTCGATGCTGGCACTGTTGATGTCGAGTTTGGCAACCAACGCAGTGTCCACGCTGATGTGGGGGGCGATGTCGTTGTAGCGTGCAGAGTCCATGCCCCACACTTCCCACAGTTGCCGTTTGTCGACGAATCCCCCTAAGCGGCTTCTGTATTTGAGTATGCGGCGGGCAAAGGTGGGCCCTATGTTATAGAGTTGGACGAGGTCAAGCGAGTCGGCGCTGTTGAGTTCAACCATCAATGGCTTTTTTTGTGGTTGGTCGAACCCTTTTGGCCGACTTTCGTATGAGGGTGCAGGGTAGGCTGTTCGCCACTCGTTGCTGAGGGCTTTGCTGTGCTGTGAGGGGTTGATGGTAGCTGTGTTGCGGGGGATGCTATCCATGGGCAGCATGTCATTTGGCAGCACCGCCAGGGTGTGGTTTTCGTCGGGAACTTGGCGACCTATAAAAACGACAATCAGCAGTGCTGCGAAAAGCACTGCTGTCAATACTATGCATGCACGTATCTTTGTCAATCCTCCGTCCATTCTATGGTGCCGCGTTGGTGTATGATTTTGGGTTCTCTAAAGGAATCGTCCGACTCGAAGCCGTCGCCGTATGTGACTCGAAGACCGTTTTTGGAATGTACCGGATTGTTGGAATAGATGCGGTGTTCCATGGCGTTCCAGGTAAGGTCTTTGAGGTAGACGGTGTCGCCATGTTGGAGGTCGATGATGACTACGCTGTCGCGTACCATGGTCACATCGCGTTTGTCGTATTGTATGGCATAGCACGCTCGCAGGATGCCTGTGGGCTTGTTGTAACCATTGAAGAATCGCATATATACGCCTTTTCGGTACTCAGTCTTGGCTTCGGGTTTGCTATATTGCTCGATGAGCGGAGCTGTCATGAGTAGTTGCAATTTGCCTTTCTCACTACGTTGCATCTTGGCGTTATAGATGGTGTTGTCAGGTAGTTCGTGGGGCTCGAACATCTTCACTTTTTCGATGTCGTTACCGCAACTGGCCATACAACAGGCAAGAAGCAGGACTGCTGTCCCGCTTCTTGCGTGGTATAGGGTTTTGCGCACGTTTGCCAGCATTCGGCTTAACGGGTGCGGATGATGGTGGACTTGCCAATCCATCCGGGGATGGTGTAGCTGTGGCCGTCAATGAGGTCGAGCATGAAGGCGTCGTTCTTCTTGGGGAAGTATGATGCCCAGGTGCCGATGTATTTGTCACAGAGGCGCGTCATCTCTTCGGTAGGTTCGACCTGTTTGGCGTGGCGGGCTTCGTCAACAGCGGCCCAGTAGGCCGAGCGGCCGCCCATGCCGTCGTCGATGCTGCGGTAGCTAGCAGCATAGACCATGGCGATGGAGAGGTAGGGTTCACCCTTGGTGCGGTCCACTTCAGCTGCTTTGAGCAGGGCGTTGCGGGCTGCGCTGTAGCTCCCTTGTCCGTTGTACGAGAGGCCGAGGATGAGGTAGGCGCGGTATAGGTCTTTCTTGTCAGTGAGTTCCTTCACGGCATCCTGGATGTATTCGATGGCTTTGCCATACTGTTTCTTGCCGTAGCACATGGTACCCATGCGCATTGCCGTGCTGGGCGAGGGCTCCACTTCGTAGAGGTTCTCGGTGGCGGCGAAGAAGAGACTGTTGTCGGTGCAGCCTTTCTTCATCATGATGTTGGTGATCTTCTTCAGCAAGGTGGGGTTTTGGGGGTCAGCTTCAAATTTCTTCTGATAGATATCGATGAGCTGGTCGCAGGAAGCGTAGGGTGAGAAAACTGCTTCGACGTTGTTGATGTAGCTGCGAATCTTGTCAGCCTTCACGCTGTCGTCTACCACTTCTTCCAGCAAGTTCTCGAGTCGTTCGCTGGCGATGTCGTAGTTGTCGACCACCAGCGTGGGCTCTGCAAAACCAGCCTGTACATAGTCGACGGTGGCCTTGAAGTATAGGGTGACATAGTTCTCGTCGATTTGGTCGATGCCGGCATTGACGGCTTCGGCATAGATCTCATAGATGTTTTTCACGTCCTTAGGGCGCAGCATGCTGAGGGTTTGGGCCTTCTTTGCTTTCACCATGGCTTCTTCGCCAAAGTTCTGGATACGCAGTTCAAACATGTTCATCAGTTCGTCGATGTAGGCCTCGCGCTCTTCCGTGGTGGTGGCGGCATTGATCATCGACTTCATGATGGTTTCACCTCTTTGGTACACGGCCTTGCTATAGCGGGGGCAGTGCTGCAATATCTCCTTCCAAGGTTCGTAGCAGTCGGTGTAGCTCTTCTGCTTATAGAATTCTTGATAAAGCGAAACGTTGCTGATGCAATCCATGCTGTCCTGGGGGGTGGCACCCCATTTGCTTTGTGCGTTGGCAGCCATGCTCATGCTGAGTGCGGCGGCTGCGATGATGACAATTTTCAGTTTTTTCATGGCTAATAAATCCTTTTTGCCGGTTTATTATTTTAGTATTTGTTATTTTTGTTTTCTTTCGTCTAGGTTGAATTATTCGCTATGCAGTGGGTGCGAAAAAGTTGGTTTAATTGTATTTGCGTTTTGTGAACCATTTCTCGCACGACCCCATGGAGAGGCCGAAGGTGAAGGTGTCGCGGCGCAATAGGTCGATATTGCCGAAACTGCTGTAGCCGATGCTGAAGGTCAGCGAGGAGCGTCCCTTGCGCATGGGCAACACCATGCTGGCACCGCCGCCATACTCGTTGAGCACATAGTTTTCATTGTCTACGTTGAGGGCTAAGCGTCCGTGGTTGCAGTACAGTCCTGCGCGGTAGCTGATGCGGCGCCAATAGCTGGCAGCGCCTGCATCGCCTTTCCATTCGCCGCCCAGCGCTATGCGGTAGTTGTCGCAGTAGGTCAGCGCCGAGGCACCGAAGATGTTGCGGCTCATGTTCTCAGTATATTTCATGCCGCTATAGGGCGAGTAATAGCCGTCTAGGTCTATCTCCCAGCGTTCGTTGCGCTCTAGTGCCAGGCCTGCCCCGATGGCCAAGGGCTGTTCGAGGCTGCTTTGGTAGGTGTCGTCCACCCCTTGCAGTGGGAAGATGGTGTCGAACAGGTATTCTACAGCGCCGTTGCGACAGAAGGTGTATACTAGCGATTGGTCTTCCAGCGACATCTTTCTTGGCAGGCGGCAGGTGGCGCCGAAGTGCAGGGTGTATTTTTCGCCCAGCGGCTGTATGTATTGCAGGCCGAGGTCTATCACCAGGTTGTTCACCATGGTTTCTTTCTGTCGGCGCGAATTGACTAAGAAGGTGCTGTCGTTGCCGGGAAAGTCGTAGGTGATGGCGCGCTCGATGTTACCATAGAGGTAGTTGAGGTTGAATCCCAGCGAGAGACGTTTTCCGATGCTGATGCCGTTACCCCAGTATAGCTGTGTCACGCCGCCATTGCCAGCATAGATGGTTTTCACATCGCCCTGTAGCTGCGAATTGAATTCGGTATGCACCGACTCGTAGTTTACCGTGCTGTAGGGCAGCATGCCCGCCGATGTTTTCCACCATTTGGTTAGTGGGAAGGCCACCATGATATATGCTAGGTTGCCGTCGGCGTCGGCCAGGCTGTTATTGCCTTGCCGCAAGGCACATTGCTGGATGTTCACACCGATGTCGAATACGAAGCTCTCCATTTCAACGGCGCTGTACGAGGCGGGGTTGAATGGGTTTATGCTGTTGCGCAAGGCGCGGCTATACACTGTGCCGCCCATGCCGTAGGCACTTGGCAGGCTGTAGGGTAGGTCGCTGCTGCCGATGCCGAACTGCGAGAAAGGCATGTTGAAGCCGTTCTGTGCCTCCGCGGCATTGCACAACGCCATTACCCCGGCCAGCACCCATGCGATATGTCTTATTTTGTTCATAAAGATATTTTTAGTCTACTTTATCAATATATTTCGTTAGTTATTTTTTCAGCAATGGCATCCAGCCCTATCATCACCAGTTCGGGCACCAGCTGGCATTGCAGTCCTTGCAGCTCTCTTCCAGCCATGAGCAAAGCCCCGTCTCCACCTGTGAAAATCAGCTGCAGTTTGCTGTCTTTCTGCAAGTAGTGGCGGGCAAATCCCGCAATGGCAAAGCGGCTGGCGGTAATCACTCCAGCGCTGATAGACTGTTGCGTGGTGCCACCTGTGACAACGTTGTCGGCGGCATCGCTAAGTGTTAATAACGGCAATTTTGCGGTAAAAGTATGCAAGGCGCGAAATTTCATTTCCAAACCGGGCATGATGGCGCCGCCGCAGTAGCATCCTTGAGCATCGAGGTAGTCGACGGTGATGCATGTGCCGGCGTCGACGATGAGTGCCGAAGTTCCTTTTGGCAATATCCGCCAAGCTCCGCATGCAGCAGCAATGCGGTCGGGCCCCAGCGTCTCGGGACTCTCATAGCGCAGTGCGATGGGTAGTGGCGTGCTAGCCGAGAGGTGGTATGTGTGCGGAGTCGGCAGCTGCAGCATCTCGCTCGAGATGTTGCCTGTGACGCAGACAATGGCAGCATCCACCTCGGTATTTGGCAACGACAAGGGAGTGCCGCTGGGCTGTGTGCCGTTGGCGCGGATCTCGCCCGCCTCCATTAGCGCCCATTTTGTGCGCGTGTTGCCTATGTCTATCGTCAAGTTCATCAGCCGTTATACATGTTCATTGCCCTATCGGGTCCTTGGGTGCAGAAGCAGCGCACGGCCTCGCATGCCTTTTCAATCTGGGGATCGAGGGCGGCGTGTTCCTCATCGGTGAACTTGCCCAGGACGTAGTCTATTTGGCGGCCGCGGCTGAAATTGCTCCCCACGCCGATACGAAGGCGGCAATAATTGCTGTTGCCTAGGGCGGCTTCAATGTTGCCGAGACCATTGTGGCCGCCGCCGCTGCCTTGTTTCTTCATGCGCAGTGTGCCGAGGGGGAGGGCAATGTCGTCTACTACCACGAGCAGGTTTTCAGCGGGAATTTTCTCCACCTGCATCCAATAGCGCACAGCCTCACCGCTGAGGTTCATGTAGGTTGTGGGTTTGATGAGCACCATTGTGCGTCCTTTGTGGCGCAGCTCCGTGCGGTATGCGCGGCGCTCCAGGCTCCACGTGGCGTTGATGTCGTTGGCGCGTGCCTGCCGCACCATCTCGTCCACGACCATGAAGCCGATATTGTGGCGCGTTCCCTCATATTCGGCGCCCACATTGCCTAAACCCACAACTAGATATTTCATACTATTATCGTTGCTCTCGTCTGAAACACAGCGCGAAAACAATTTTTTAATAAAGTTCATATTTTTATATATCAAACTGCAAAAATACGACTTTTTTTTGAAATAATGGTTTTTTTAGTTTTTTTGCCCACCGACTAAGGGCTGTTGCTGCTCCTAATGGCTTGCTGCTCCCTTTGCATCTCAAATTCCTCCCAATCTTCCATTTTCAAATCTTTTTTGTATCTTTGCAATTGGAACGCCAATGGCTAAAAATGCATTAATTGCCTTTTGACTAGCTATTTGCATTAATTTTTATCGTTATGTATCGCAGTAAACAACTTTTTCTCGCCAGTTTCGCCTTGCTTGTCGCTACCTTTTGCCAGGCGCAATCCTACATTCCTAAGCCTAAGCCCGACCCGACTCCTTACGTCAACGTCTTCATCGGCACCAACGGCATGGGCCACACTTTCCCCGGTGCCTGCTATCCCAACGGAGCCGTGCAGCTGAGCCCCGACACGGATACCATTCCACACAATATCAATGGGGTCTACCAGCCCCGCGTGTACGACTATTGCGCTGGCTACCAGTATCACGACAATACCATCGTGGGCTTCAGCCACACCCATTTCAGTGGCACCGGCCACAGCGATCTGGGCGACATCCTCATCATGCCCTACAGCGGCGACACGAAGCTCCACCCCGGCACCAAGGAGAACCCCGATGGCGGCTACCGCCAACGCTATCGCCACGAAACCGAGACCGCCTCGCCGGGCTACTACGCCGTGACCCTCGACGACGACAACATCCGCTGCGAGCTCACCGCCACGCCCCACTGCGGCGTCCACCGCTACACCTTCCCCAAGGGGGCGGCGCAGAAAATAGTCCTCGACCTCCAGCACGGCCTCTACAACTACGACGGCAAGACCCTCTGGGCGCAGTGCAACGTGCTCAATGACCATACCATCACTGGCTACCGCATCACCAATGGCTGGAGCCGCACCAACTATACCTATTTCTGCATCTCGTTCCGCAAGCCCATCAAGCACTACGGCTGCAAGGATTTCTACAACAACGGCTACAAGGGCTTCTGGAACAAGTTCGACACCGAGCACGACTTCCCCGAGATGGGTGGCCGCAAGCTGGTGACTTGGTTCGAGTTTGAGCAGGATGGCAACGACACCCTCGAAATCGTGGTGTCGCTGTCGGCCACCGGCATCGAGGGCGCCAAGCTCAACATGGCATATTTCATGGTCGAATATACCCCTGTCGCTATCGCACAGGGCGGCAGCTTGTTCGACGCCAGCCTCGACGCCGCACGCCTCGCCTGGCAGCAGCACATGTACCAGTTCGAGCTGCAGGGCACCGACGACCAGAAAGCGATGTTCTACACCTCGCTCTACCACTGCTTCATCAACCCCTCAATCTATCAGGACTGCGATGGTAAATACCGTGGCATCGACGGCGGCATCTATCAAGAGGACCTCCAGGATAATCCCAATTACACGGTCTTCTCGGTCTGGGACACCTATCGTGCCTTCCACCCGCTGATGACGATGCTCGACACCAAGCTGGCTAAAAGCATCGTGATGTCGTTCTACAACCATGCCTTTGAGAGCCCCCACAAGATGCTGCCGGTGTGGAGCCACATGGGCTGCGAGAATTGGTGCATGATTGGCTACCACGGCGTCTCGGTGGTGGCCGACGCCCTCCAGAAGGGCATCCCCAGCCAGGAGGAATACTCGATTCCGGACGTGGTTAACGAATTCCTTCTCAATACCGCCAACTGCGATTATTTCGGCAACACCAAGGACTATAAGCGTCTCGGCTATGTGCCGGTGGAGCTGAATGGCAACGGCACCAGCATCACCCTCGAGAATGCCTACGAGGACTGGTGCATCTATAGCACGCTGAAACGCTATGTGGACAACCTCGACTCTACCTGGCTGATAGATCATAATTGTTTCTCGAAGGAGAAGGTGGAGGAATACCGTCAGCGCGCACTGAACTACCGTAATGTCTTCGACCGCAGCATCGGCTTCGTCCGCGGACGCCACGCCGACGGCAGATGGAAGACGCCCTACAGCCTCCTCTCCACCAGCGGCGAGGGTCTCGTCGAAGGCAACTCCTGGAACTATAGCTTCTATGTGCCGCACGATGTCAACGGCATGATGAACCTCATGGGCGGCGAGAAGCAATTCGTCCGCAAGCTCGACACCCTCTTCACCATGCACGTCCCCGACCAGTTCTTTGCCGAAACCGAGGATGTCACCCGCGAGGGCATGCTGGGCGGCTACGTGCAGGGCAACGAGCCCAGCCACCATATCCCCTACCTCTATATGTGGACCACCCAGCCCTGGAAGACGCAGTACTGGGTGCGCGAAATCATGAACAAGATGTACCGCAACCACATGGACGGCCTCTGCGGCAACGACGACTGCGGCCAGATGTCGGCATGGTACATCTTCTCCGCCATGGGCTTCTATCCTGTCTGCCCCGGCAGCGGGGAATATGTCCTCGGTGCTCCCTATATGCCTTACTTGAAGGTACGGCTAGGCAATGGCAACATCCTCGAGATTAAGGCTCCCCAGGTCAGCGACAAGAACCGCTACATCCAGAAGGTGCTGTGGAACGGCAAGCCTTACGCCAAGGCCTACGTCACCCACGAGATGCTCATGCAGGGCGGTGTGCTGGAATTCGTGATGGGTCCCAAACCCAACAAAAAACTCTTCCAAAAACCCGACACCAAGCCCTATTCGCTGACGCGATAGATGGTTTCGGAGTGTTTTTTAGGACAAAAATATATAAATAGATATTAATCAGTAATATAGCTATATCGCTATTCCGAAAATTACGCGAAAATTCGGAGTGATATTCCGAAAATTCGTCCATTTTTTGTGTGATTCGGCAGCTGGCGGAAAGGGTGTTCAGCGCCTTCTCAGCTGCCAGAAGGCCACGGCTGCGGCTGCGGCAACGTTGAGGCTGTCGACGCCGCGCGACATGGGGATGATGACCTTGTAGTCGCAGCTGGCGATGGTCTGCTTTCTGAGTCCGTCGCCTTCGGTGCCCATGACGATGGCCAGGCGTTCCTCGGCCATGAGGGCGGGGTCGTCCACGGACACCGCATCGGGGGTCAGCGCCATGGCTGCGGTCTTGTAGCCCAGCTGGTGCAGCTGCTCCATGCCGGGGTGGGGCCACGAGGGAATGTAGCACCACGGCACTTGGAACACGGTGCCCATGCTCACTCGCACGCTGCGTCGGTTGAGGGGGTCGCAGCAAGTGGGTGTCAGCAGCACCCCGTCGATGCCCAAGGCGGCGGCAGCACGGAAGATGGCACCTGTGTTGGTGCTGTTCACCACGCTGTCCACCAGCACGATGCGACGCTTGTCGGCACACACCTCTTCGACTGTTGGCAGCTGGGGGCGCCGCATGGCGCAGAGCACGCCGCGCGTGAGTTCGTAGCCTGTCAGCGAGGCCAATAGTTCGCGGCTGCCGGCATAGATGGGCAGTTCGGGGCAGCGCGCCTGTATCTCGGCGGCTTGGCTGTCGAGGAATTTCTCCTCCGTCAGCAGCGACAGCGGCTGGCATCCCGCATCGAGGGCCACGCGGATTACCTTGGGACTTTCGCAGATGAAGAGGCCTTTGTCGGGCTCCAGCCTGTTGCGCAGCTGCGCTTCCGTGAGGCTGGCGTAGGCCTGCAGGTCGGGGCTGTCGAGCGTTGTGATATGATGGATAGGCATGTGTGGTCTATTTAGATTAATTTGTCATTCCACCACCTTCAGCGTGCTGCTGGCGGTGTTGGCGCGGAACTCGGGGGCGTAGACGCTCTGCAGCGTGCCGATGCCGGTGGAGTAGGTGCCGGTGTGGCGCACCAGGAGGTCGTATTCGATGGTGTAGTGTCCTTGGTTGACGCGCTCGAAGTAGCAGTCGAGCCTATCGTTGCGGACATCGGAATAATAGTGCAGGCTGTTCCCGTCCGAATCTGTGCCCCACCTCCAGCCGCTCTTCAGGCTGGCGGGCTCGCAGCAGGCGGGTCGGTCTTCGTGCAGCACCAGCTGTTCGAGGTCTTGGTCGCAGGTAATCTCGATATGTACGCGGAGGCGCATGCCGGGCAGCAGGCGTGTGTCGGGGGTGATGAGGGTGAGGCTGCCATCTTGGCCGACAACCGAGAGGGTCTTGCGGAGCGTGATGCCGGTGCCGCTGCAGGGGATGCTGTCGATGGGTCGTTCGCAGCTATGGAAGAGGGCGCCCCACGAAGGCAGGCGTGAGCTGCTGGTCAGCTGGATGTTCTGCGCGGGCTTGTCGGCAGTCAGGTCCAACGGCTTCTTGTCTTCCAGTTCCACGGGGGTGCCGTCCACGAGCAGCTGCACGGGGGCTTTCAGCTCGGCGGCGGCATGGTTGGTGTCGGCGGTGCGCAGCAGGGCTCCGATGGCGGCGGCGGTCGACATGTCGGTCTCCCAGCTGGTGCCTTTCTTGGCCGAGAGAATCCATTGCTGGATGCGGTTCACGCTCTCCCAGTCGTGCAGCACGTCGGCGAAGAGGTCCACGAGCAGGGCTGCGGTCTCCACGGGGCGCTGGCTGCGGAACCAGCCGCTGACGTTGTCGGCCCAGTACATGCCTTTGTCGTCCCTTATCAAGGCACGCTCTTTCAGCAGCTTGGCCTGTTCGATGGCGGCGGCGGTGTCGCCGAAGCGGTAGAGCAGCAGTGCCATCTCTGCGCGGCTGCACAGCGGCCGCTCATCGTTGCCGTGGCGGATCTTGGCCAGGGTGTAGTAGTAGTCGTAGGCCATCTGGGTGATGCTGTCGCATTTGCTCAGCGGCACCAGGTCGAAATAGAGGCTGCGGGTGTAGAGTGTCGCGAAATGGTCGTTGAGATACAGCTGCCTGGTGGTGTCCTTCCAGTCCTTGACCAGTTCGCGGTCGAGGTACTTGACGGCTTTACGCATATAATCGTTTATCGAGGTTTTGTCGCTCTTGGCCGGGTTGAAGGCTGCCAGGCGTCGCAGCACCGTCTCGGTGGTGTATCTGCTGGCCTTGGAGCTGTGGGGCATCCATCCCCATCCGCCGTCGTACACTTGCTCTCTCAGCAGCGCTTTGAGGCCGGATTGGTTCTTGTTGAGCAGTTTCTGTTGATGGCTTCCGCTGTCGGCGAGGATGGCGGTGAGGTAGTTGACATAGAGTTCGTTGGCATTATAGATGCTGCCGGGCATGCGGTGCTGCTTGAAGTGGGGCAGTGCCTCGATGGCCAGCTGGGCGGGGTTGGCGGTGTAGGAGAGGGTGAGGCTGTCGCTTAAGCGGAGTTCGTGGAGGTTGGTGGCGTAGGAGCGGCTGACGGGCTTGCCGTCGAGGCTGCCGGGCAGGTAGAGCAGCTGGCTGGTGGTGACGCGCTGGCTAATGGGCAGCACCGCGATGATTCCCTGTTCGCCGTCGCTGTGCTCGTTGCTTTGTGCGGTGACGGTGTAGAGGAGCTTGTCGATGCCCTGCGGCACATACAAGTGGCAGGCAACCATCCGGCTGCTGTGCGGGGCATAGGAGGAGTGGTTGAAGGAGGTGGCGAGGTTTGCGCCGCCGTTGGCACGCGCCAGCTTGATGGTGGCGGTGATGGGCATGGTGGTGTCGGTGAGGTTGGAAACCTTCATGCGTAGGTCGGCGGTGTCGCCTTGGCGCAGGAATCGCGGCAGCTGGGGCTGTGCCATCACCTTGCGCTGGGTGGTGGCAACGGTGTCGAGGAAGCCCACCGACATCTTCTTGTTCCAGGCAACGCCCGAGAACTGCCACTGGGTCAGCGCGTCGGGCATGGTGAAGTCGATGGTGGCCATGCCCTTTTTGTCGGTGGTGAGGTCGGGGCGGAAGAATGCCAGCGTGGACATGTTCTTGCGCATGGCTATGGCCTTCTCCTTGTCGCCGTTGTCAGCGGCCTCGTAGTTTGCTAGGGGCTCCTCTTCGGGAATGACAACTATTTCGGCGATAGCCGCCTTGGGGGGATTCACGCCGGTGCGTTTCCGCACCGCCCCGACCCCTCCTAGGGCGGTCACCATGCCATCCTCTCCGCGTGCGACGCCGGGCATCCTGGCAATGTCGTCAGCGCTAATATGTTGTCCGGATTCTGCAGCTCCAATTTCGATAACCGGCACGCTGCGGTCAGTTTTTATCTCCACGCATTCAAGTGAAAGGGACCCCGGGGTCAACGCCGCGTTGATGAAGGGGCAGAGGCTGTCTTGGCTGACGACGAACTCATAAATCAAGGGGGTATAGCCCACGCACGAAATCTTCAATTGGTATCTTCCCGGGGGGATGGCCCCGATGGTAAACAGGCCGTCGAAGTCGGTTTGCGTGCCCAAGAGCTGGTGTCCATCCTTGTTGAGCATCACGTTGGCGAAGGGCATGGTTTCATTGGTTTTGCTATCGTAGACTATGCCGTGCAACACCTTATCTTTGTATCGAATCTCCCGGAGCAGCTTATAATAGGTCGCCGGGCTGTGCATGCTGTTTCCGATGAGGCTCGTGTAGGTTAGATCGTCGGTTCTCTTTGCGAAAGTGAGCCGGTATTCATCAGAATTGAGTGTTCTCCACTCGTTGAATGCGAAATCTGGGCTGCACCAACTGTATAATCCTCCAAACCAAGGTGATGAGTATAAGACAACTCCCCCTTCGTAATCTTGGTTGAGCGAGCGGTCGTAGAGCGTGAGGCTGAGGGCAGCCTGCACGTCGTTGCTGTCGGCATCGCTCACATGCAGCTGCCATCGTTCCTGCTGGCCGGGTTCCAGCTTGTTGCGGAATGTGGTGGTGCTCACCTTCAGGAAGTGCTCGGGATGTCGGATTAAGACATCGATCCGGGTCTTATATTCAAGGCCGTCGCGGTAGGCAGCCAATGCGATGCTGAAGCCTTGGCGCATGTTCTTTTTCACCGGAATGGACAGGGTGGTGGTGCCGCAGCTGTCGAGCATCATCATGCCGTGCTCGTAGGTCTTGGCGCGACAGCCCACCTTGTAGTATAGCGGCTGCGACCCGAAGGCGCTGCCCAGCTCGAGGCGCACGGTGTCGCCCACCTGGCACTCTACGGTGCCCCGGTATGATGCGGCGGGATAGTGCAGGTGTACGAGGCTGTTGCCCGTCACGCGGCCTTGCGGGGCCACATAGTTGATCAGCGTGTCGAGGGTGCAGCTGCCGTCGGCGTTGCTGAGCAGCACGCGGTAGAGCCCCGAGGGCAGGTTGGCGGGGGCGATGCTGCGTCCCTCCGTCACGGTGTCGAGACGGGTGGCCACCACCGGCCATTGGCAGGGGTCGGCCTCCTCGCGGCTGAAGGCGCGGCCGGGAAAGCAGCGGCGGAACTCCTCCTTGCTGCCTAGCCAGCGGGCTTGGGGATATCGCTCCATCATCTGGTCCACCACCAGCAGCGTGTCGGGCTGCCGCAGCTGCTGGAGGGTGACGTGCACGGCGCCTTTCAGCGGGTGGTGGTCGAAATCGTTGTACGCGAAGCGCAGCTGGCTCAGGTCGTCATTGACCGGCATGAGGTAGCCGGGCAGGTCGCTCACTATGAACGTGCTTTTTGCCACGTGCATCTCGCCGTCGAGGTCGGTGACGCTGGCAACGGCGGTGAACACCCCTATCGCCCCTTGCTTGCCCTGGGTCTTCTCGGGTTGCTGGGGGGTGAAGGTGAACGAGAAGGTGCCGTCGTCGCCTATCGTGAGGCTGTCGATGGCTACGGCTTTGCCAAAGGTGGAGGCATCCCTAATCCAGCTGAACGGGTTATCTTTCATTTGGCCATAGACCTTCCAGCGCACCTTGGCGCCGCCCATCGGCGCGCCGCTGTAGCTCTCGGCCTTGCCGTACACCGTCATGGGCTCTCCAAAGCGGCGCAGGGTGCCTTGCACCTCGCTGCTGTCGGGCGGGGTCGTCGACAGCTCGGCTTCGAAGTGGGGAGGATTGTAGGCCTCCACACGGATCGTCCGCGTGTCATAAAAACCTCCCCTACGAGTCTTGCCATCCCACACTTCGATTTCGTAGTTGCCGTTCTTGCCGTCAGCGGGTATCACAAAGCTGCCCCAGCAGCGCCCGTATTCGTCGGTGGTGAGCTCTAGGGTGTCGAGGGGGACATCGTTGTCGTATTCTATGGAGAAGGTGGCTGTCAGCTTCTGTCTCCGCGCTGGCTGCATATGGATGTTCCAAGCCTTGCCTCGGTGGTTGGAGCGGTAGGCCTCGCAGCAGAATTGCACCGTGTCGCCCAGCCTGTGCACGGGTCGGTCGACCATGGCAATCAACAATCGTTTGCCATCGGAATATTCATTATAATAGTCATTTTGGAGAACATTGGGGGAGTATCCTTCCTCGTCGAACTTGCCCGAGAGGAAGCAGCGGTCGGTGTCGTTCAGCGCGATGGAGTAGTCGTAGTCATCGGAAATGAGGTAGCGCAGCGACGAGATGGGGAAGTGGAAATAGCCCTTCCTGTCGGTGCGGCGGCTGTCGTGGCGATATTTGTCCTCCGAGAAGGTGCTTTGGCGGTGCAGCGTAACCCGCTCGCCAGCCACCGGGGTGCCGTCGATGCGGTTTATCACAAAGCCCGATGCGGGCGTGAGGTTGGACAGGCGCTTGGGAGCCCTTATGTTATCGAATGTGATGAAGGTGGCGTCGGCCGACTGGTACATGAGGTCGTAATAGAACAGGCTGTCGCCGTAGGCCATGAGGTAGTAGTTGCCCTGCGGCATGGGCGGCAGCGCGATGAGGTACTTGTGCTGCTTGTAGTCCCCGCTGTCGGGCAGCAGCTGCTGCCACGACTTCAGTGGTTCCATCTTCAGCAGGGTGTCGAGTTTCTGCTTCTGGGTCATCGTATCGGGCAAGGGGGACCAAGCTACCAGCCTGAAATTGATGGCGCGCATGTTGGCGGCGTCGATGTAGGCCATGCGGCTCTGCTCCGACGAGGCCGAGCGTTGGTAGGATATGAAGAGGTAGGGCAGCTGGATGTTGTAGCGCAGCTTGGCAGCCACGGCTGCGGCAGCGGTGTTGGGATAGCGTTGCTCGATGCGGTTGCAGCATTCCATGGCTTCGGCTTTGCGGTCGAATTTGTACAGCCTCTTTGCCCTAAGCAGTTCCAGCGTGGAGAGCAGCGACGTGTCGGGGCTGAGGGGGGTGTAGTAGCCGATGAGGCTGTCGAGGGCTTGGATGTCGGACGAGTCGCTCCCCAGCGATTCCAGCCGCTTCAGGTCGAGCCAGAGCCGTATGTCGGCGTTGCTATCGGCATAGATGCGGGCGAGGGCGAGGTGCAGCCTTAGGTGGTAGGACAGCTGGCGCGCCAGCGAGTCGTCCAGGGCGGCGAAGGCCGTCAGCGGCATCCGCGTGTCGACGGCGCAGTCCACGATGTCGTAGGTGTTGTCTAGCAGGGTCTCCGCCAGGGTGCCCAGCAGGGTGTTGTCCAGCGGGCTGCTCTCCGGCTTCTGCGGCAAGAGGTGGCTGTAGGGACTGGGGTCGGTGCGGCGCAGCAGCTCGGCTTGCCCCAGGATGCCGTCGACGCAGGCTGTCAGCGTGTCCATCATGCGTTCGAAGTGCCATTTCCCGGGACTCAGGCCCGGGTCGTCCGAAATCTTGTTGCGTCTATAGGACCAGTAGTTTTCGCGGTATATGGCGTCATAGGCCTGGAGCCGGAAAGCCTGGGCCACGGCGAGGTCTGGCCCTTTCAGCTTCCGCACCAGCAGGTCGAAGCGTGCCTTGGCCGAATCCCTCTCGTGGTTTTTTAGGGCGTAGTCCACGTTGGTGAGGTAGAAGGCAGCGATGAGCATGGAGGTGCCGTCGTTGGCCTGCGTGGCCTGCCGGTAATGCTGTCGTGCCAGCGAGTCGGCTTTCGCGTAGCGCATTCTTGCCAGCAGCGAGTCCAGCTGGTCCCAATCGTACTGTTGAGCACCCGCGCCCAACGCAGCGGCACTGAATAACAAGGCAAGAATAATTTTTTTCATATATCGATATTTTCCTATGATGCTATGTTAGTCGCAATTTTCAGCCATTTTGTGACAGGGGGGGAGAATTTTTTTAGGAGTTAAAGGAGTGAGAGGAGTTATCGCGGCTTCGCCGCTAGGAGTTAAAGACAATACGGCTTGACGGCAACGAATAATTCTTTGGATACTATGCGAACTCAATCCCATTTGTCTTTAACTCCTTTTACTCCATAACTCCTTCAACTCCAATAATTTAACATTTAACATTTCTCCAAACCTGCCACAAATACCACCCCAGCTGCCCCAGCTGCGTCAGGCAGCTGACGGCGCAGAACAGCAGTATCGCCAAGTGGAAATCCTGCCGTGCGACCCCCACGGCCAGTGCCGCCACGCGCAGCGCCAGCTGGCAGAGCTGGATGATGAGGTCGACGCGCTGGGTGGAGAAGATGTTGGCCACGAAGGTCAGCGAATTGACGTTGAGCAGCACCCACATCCACGGCAGCAGGCAGCGCAGGTAGTATCCCGTGCCGACCCACTGGCTGCCGAAGAAGAAGGTCAGTATCGGCTCCGCAAAGAGGAATGCCACCGCCACTACGGGCAGCGCCATGGCGTTGAGCGTCAGCAAGAAGCGGCGCACCGCCGAGCGGCTTTCGGTGCTGTCGGCATGGTCGCGCATCTTGGCGGCAGCATCGGCGTAGAACACCTTCTCGAAAGCTCCCGACAGGATGCCCACGGGCCTCATGGTGAATGTCAGCGCCAGCGAGAAGAGGCCTATGGCGGCAGAGTCGAAATAGAGGCTCAGCCACAGGAACGGCAGGTTGGCGGAGAAGCTGCTTATCAGCTCCTTGGGTGCCACGTAGAGGGGAAAGTTGCGGTGCTTCCCCAGCAGCTGGCGCGCGGGGGCGGCAGGTTGCTGCGGTGGCTTGAGGCTGGCGCACTTGCGGCGCAGGTAGATGTTGCCCGCCACCTTGCCGAGGATGGTGCCGACGGGGAGGCCCAGCAGGTGCAGCGGGGTCCAGAGGGCGTTGAGCAGGCCGAAGGCTATCTTGGCGGCCACCCCGCCGACGGAGGTGGTCACCTCGCTGGCGGCGATGGTGCGGTACTGTTTCAGCCGGTTGCAGAGGAAAGTGTACACCCGTGTGGTGCCGCAGAAAAAGACCATCGGCGGTATCAGCAGCAGCAGTGCCGGCGGCATCGGGCTCGTGCCCGTCAGCAGCAGCATCCCCGCGAGCGTCAGCAGCGCGAGCGACACGAGGGCGTTCATCCGCATCGTCAGCCGGGCCATCTGGGCGGCCTCCTCGTCGTCGTCGGCCACCACCACGGCCAGCTCATACTTGCAGGTGGAGAGGATGATCAGCACCTCGATATAGCTGTAGAAAATGTTGTACAGGCCGAAGTCCTTGGGCGTGAACAGCCTGCTGAGCAGCAGGTACGACAGGAACGCGATGCCCTGGGCCACCACGTTGCCGCTGAGCAGCGTGCCGGCGTGCCGCACAAACTGCGACCCCCGCACCCGAGATAATATCCCCCTGTCGAATAGCATCTAAATATAACGCCCGAATTAATTTTTTATTGTGCCGCCGTCATGGAATAGCCAATACTGAAGGAGTCCAGTGGAGTTCCGAGCTTTCTGCTCGAGGCTCCCCAGTCTTGGAAAACAAAAAGTGAAGAGGTCACGTGGTCTTCGATAGCGTTCCGTAGGATGCCGCACGGAGTAAGGCGAGCGGAGAAAGAATACTCCAAAACATTAACGCGAGAAAATGAGAAAAATAAAACCGCCCTGCAGCACATCGTGCCACGGGGCGGTTTTATATCAGCGGCAGCCATATCCTTGTTTTAATGGAAGATGGTCTCCGAGTGTATGATTACATCCGCGAGCGGTACTCTGAGTAGTCTTAATCCTTGTTTTAATGGAAGATGGTCTCCGAGGCAATAAAGATGCTTCATGAGATCATAGATTCGCATCAGTCTTAATCCTTGTTTTAATGGAAGATGGTCTCCGAGGGTAATCCGCAACCAGAAGTTTGCCAATTTCATGATGTCTTAATCCTTGTTTTAATGGAAGATGGTCTCCGAGAAAGACGCAATTGGATTCATCATCCAATTCAGATGATGTCTTAATCCTTGTTTTAATGGAAGATGGTCTCCGAGG
>X415_White_Rhinoceros__coassemble_3_pt1 | contig 84765 bp, 65 predicted proteins | sample X415_White_Rhinoceros__metabat2_low_PE_004 | metagenome-assembled genome bin X415_White_Rhinoceros | reverse complement strand
ATAATTTACAATTTATAATTATCCTATTCCAACCTCCAAATCTCCCACCTTTCAATTTTCACCTTTCACCATTCACCCTCCAACTTTCAACCTTCAACTTTCAACTTTCACCCTTCACCTTTCAACCTTCACCCTTCATCCCTCCCAATCTAAAATCTAAAACGCCGCGTCAGCCAATAATTCTTAATTCTTAAATCTTAATTCTTAATTAACTTATCCCCTCACTTACAATATTTCAGCAGGAGGTCGGCGAGGCCGATCTTGTAGCCGGTGCTGTGGAAGAGAACGCGGCCGTAGGAGTCGACAAAGAGGACCAGGGGGTACTCATAGCGAGTCTCGTTGAGGTTTTTGGCCACCGCCGCCTCGAGAGAACTTTTGTCGCCCGTACCCATCTGGAGGATGTCGCAGTTGGGCAGCTGGAGCAATTCGCTGTTCTTGGGGTCGGTGGTAGTGCAGAGAATGCGGCCACCCCAAGCCTCAAACTCGCCCTTGTGCTGGAGTATCTCCTTGACAAGATGCTTCGCCGGCTCGCGGTGGCTGCCCATGAAGGCGATGATGGCACCCTTGCTGCCAGCATATTCTGCCAGCGTGACCTGTCCCTTCACCTGCGTGTTGGGATCCAGCTGTCCTTCAGCGCCCTGCACGCGTTCCACCAACTCGGGGATGATAATCTCGCGGCTGACGGAGTCGCCCACCTCGTCGTCGAACGAGATATACTCCCGACGGTTGATGACCTCGCCATCGGGATAGCGGCTGCCCGTGCTGAGGCAATAGTAGACCGCGCCATCCACCTCGATGGTGACAGGGAACGACTCCATGCGCGGGTCATCCTCGAAATCGAAGGTGACGAAGTCGCCATCCTCGTATTTCTGCAAGGTGAAATGGGTGTAGTATATCGGCTTGACGGGCTCTTTGCCATGATAGGTAAGCGTTATCTTGGCTGGGATGTAACCCGCTGCGTACTTGCTGCTGTCCAAGAATGAGACCTGTTGCCACTCTTTGTTCCAGACATAGATGACGTTGGTGGCATTGTCGAGGTAGGCGGGGATGCCCAGCGAGCGGCAGGCGGCAACATAGAAGATGTCGCGGCTGTGGGCATCGGCATGGCGCAGCTGATAGACCCCCATCGGCGAGATGGGACAGTTGTAGTAGTTGCCCGTATCATCCACGGCGACATGCTCCTTGGTCCAAGTTTTCAAGGCCTCATAGTCCTTGATATCCTTCAACGCCTCGGCCAGCGGTTTCCGCCAAGGACGCACCAGTTCGTTGCTGATGCGGGCGGGCATGAGGCCTTTCTTATAGACCTCATAGTCGAAATCATAATTATAGCAGGTGCCTTCCTTGCGGTCAGCCCAGTCGAATTCAGTGACATGGGACTCAAGCACCTCGGCGGTGATGTCGCGCAAGTCCTTATCAGAATAGGATTTCAGGTAGTCGTAGATGTGTTCCCCCGAACGACATTGCCCATTCCAAGATTCGAAGAACTTCACCATCTCGGCATAGTTGCCCTCCGACTTCTGCAACAGTTCCCACACCTGGGCATCGCTGAAGAATGCGGGTTCCCAGTACCATTCTTTTGGCAGGAAATCCTTGAAGTTGTCCTGCGTGGGGAAGGTGGCGGTATAGGCAGCGCGCAGGGAGTCCTCGTAGGCGATGCGCTTGGCATTGGCGGCGACAGCCTCATCCGAAGGCGTCACCTTGGCCTCGCCCGGCACGGGCGGCACCATGTGGAACTCTTCGATTGCGGGGACATGATAGGGAGCCAAGCCCTCATGATCCATGAAGATGGTGATGCTATCCTGCTGGCGCACATCCAGTTTCTCATAGCCATAGACATCGCCCTTGCAAGCCCAGATGAGCAAGTCGCCCAGTCCGGTGGTCAGCGACGCCTGGCCGTTGGCATCGGTCTTCACCGTCGCCAACGTGTAGTATTCATTATAGTTATAGAGCTTGAATTTGACCTCGGCGTCAGCCACAGGCCCTTCGTCGCCATATTTGGCCCAAGTCACCGTGACCGTCACCTTGCGGGTGGGGGCATAGTGGCTGAGCAGGTTCAACTCGCTGTACAGCGGGGTGGACTTCACCACCTCTTCGTCGCCCTGGTAGCGTCCGAAAGCCTTGCTGTGCACCATCATGCAGCGGGTGCTGGGGATGTCGAACCAGCCCATGTCCAGCTCGGGGTCGGGCTCGCAGGCACCGAGATGCTTCCAGGTACCGTTGCCGTCGGCATCGGTCACCCACACCTCTACCCAGGCATGGTTGTCGTCGCAGTGTGCCCAGCGGGGGGTATAGCACTGGCGGGCGGGGATGCCCACGGCACGCAGGGCGGTGACAGTGAAGGTGCTCTCCTCACCGCAGCGTCCCAGCGAGGTGCGCATCGTGGCCAGCGGTGCCGAGGTGCGGGCATCGGCGGCGCGGTAGGCCACATGCTCATGGCACCAGTGGTTCACCTCCAAGGCAGCCTGCTCCATGGTGAGGCCTTTCACGCGCTCTTTCAGCTCGTTGAAGAAAACCATGCGGGCGGTGTCGAGGTTCTCGTTGTTGACGCGATAGACCAGCACGAAGTGGCGGAATATGTCCTCTGGCACCTGCCGACCCCAGCTGAAGGTGTCGCGGGCCGCGAAGACGGTGCGTATCTGCTGGAGATAGAACTGCTGGTCGTAGTCGGCCAAGTCGCTATAGGGCATATAAGCATAGAGAAACTCCAACGCCTCGCGTTCCTGTCGGCAGAGGGTGTCCATGCCGGAAAAGAGTGCCTCTGCCCTACCCTGCGCCAGTTCCTGACGATAGAGGAAGTCGCGATGCACCTGACCGCGGTAGGCGCGATTGGTGATGAAATGGGTGTCGTTGCCGCATGATATCAGCGTCAGCAACATGGCCAAAGGCAGAAAGTGCCGGATATTGCGTTTGAAGGACATATCTATAAATTATTTGTATTCAATATAAGTTGTCTAACTAGTTCGGCGTCGGTCTCGATGGTGCCGTCGGGGAGCGTGTGCTTGCAGCTGCCGTGTAGCTCGGCCACCCCTGCCTGCCTTGCGATGGAAGCCGCGTTGGCGGGGGTTACGCCGGCACCGGCGAGGAGGGTGATGCGCCCCTTGGCAGCATCCACCAGCTGTCGCAACACCGGGATGCCCTTCTCGGCCGAGGGGGCGCAGCCCGAGGTGAGGATGCGGTGGCAGCCGCAGCGGATGACCGCCTCGAGAGCCTCGAGGGGTTCTTGCCGCATCTCGTCGAAAGCGCGGTGAAAAGTCACCTCCATCGGTGCTGCCAGCTCCACAATGCGGCGGGTGCGCGCTTCGTCGACCTGTCCGTCGGGAGTGAGAAATCCTACCACCACGGCGGCGGCACCGCAGCGGCAGCACTCCTCTACCTGGCGGCAGATGAGGTCAAACTCATCGTCGGAATAGCAGAAGTCGCCCGCCCGAGGACGCACCAACACATGGGTGCGCAGCCCCAACACGCGCGAACAATATATTATATCCTCAGCGCTGGGGGTGGTGCCGCCCACCTCCAATTGGGCGCAGAGCTCGATGCGGGAGGCTCCGCCAGACTTGGCGTTGATGGCCGATTGCCGCGAATTGGCACATATCTCAATCTTCATCACCAATCGAATTTGGTTTTGCTCATCTTGTCGAGAAAGAGGATATTGTCGTTGACCAAGTTTAGGATGGTCTGGTCGAAGTCGTAATCCTTGTTGGGCAAGATCTCCACAGCGATAGGCAACGCATAGATGGGCAGACCCGCCATCACTTCGCGGCCAGCCATCTCGCGCAGTCGGGCGGCATCCTTCTCGGTGGTGAGGATGACCTTGCGGCTTCCTGGCATCTGGTCGAAAGCCTTGCGGATGCGCTTGATATCGCCATTGGAGTAATTGTGGTGGTCGTTGAACGTGAGAGAGGTCACCTGACAGCTTTGCGCAACATGCTGCTGGAGCGACTCGGGATGGGCGATGCCAGTGACGAGCAGCACATGGTCGAAGTCGGTGAGCGGCAAGGATTTTCCGCCAAGCAGCGGCACGGGGTCGCAGTAGCGGATGGTGCTGAAGAAAACCTTCTGGAAGGGCCTGAGGCCCAGCTCTTGCACGATATTGTGGCGGTCGATGGGGTTGAGCTGTGCCGGACTCTTGGTGACGATGACGATGTTGGCGCGATAACGGGCGCTGCGCGACTCGCGCAGATTGCCGTAAGGCATCACGTGGTCGCGGTAGAACGGATTGCCATACTCTGTCAGCAAGATGCTGATGGTGGGCTTGATATGCCGATGCTGGAAGACGTCGTCGAGCACCACCACCTGGGGCTTGCTTTGCTCCATCAGCTTGCCGATGCCCACGACACGCTTTTCGCACACGGCCACCTGCACCTTGGGATGCTTGTATGCCACCATGGCGGGCTCGTCGCCCAAACGACTGGCCAGATGGCTGCCGTCATCGAGCACGAAACCCGAACTCTTGCGCTTATACCCGCGGCTCAACATCGCCGTGCGGTAACGGTCGGAAAGCATCTGCAACAGATACTCGGCATGGGGTGTCTTGCCAGTGCCTCCGGCGCAGATGTTGCCCACCCCGATGGTGGTGACATGGGGCGCATGCTGCTTCTTGAGGCCGATGTCGAACAATAGATTGCGGAACCAGGTGCCGACGGCATACCACATCGTCAGCGGGAATAATAGCCAGGATATCGTTGTGCGAAAACTCATATTCTCCTTTTTTTGTGACTGCAAAATTACAAAAAAAAATTGTATTTCAAGAAAAAGTCTTTGTAATTAAAAAAATATTCGTATCTTTGCATTCAGTTAAAAATTGAAATAATTACAAATTATATACGCAACACCTTACACCTCAACAAGAAATGAAAGATGCTAGCGCATACCTCACCAGCAAAGGAATACATTTTTCACAGCAGCGAATCATCATTATGGACTACTTGATGAAGCACCGCACGCATCCCACTGCCGATGAAATTTACATGGCCCTGCAGCCCCACTACCCCACCCTATCGCGCACCACGGTCTATAACACCCTCAAGCTATTCGCAGAGCATGAAGCCATACAGGTGATCAACATCGAGGAGAAGAATGCCCGCTTTGATGCCTGCATGGATGTCCATGCCCATTTCCTCTGCCAAGAGTGCGGCTCGATATACGACATCGAGCTCCCCCTCCCAGCCAACGGGAACCGGTTGCCCTGCAACCCCAACCTGAATGAATTCAAAGTAACCAGTACACAAATATATCATAAAGGAATCTGCCCAAAATGCAAAACATCCGCAAAATAAACGACGACCTCGTCTACGTTGGTGCCAGCGACCGTCGCCTGGCCTTGTTTGAGAATATCTATCCCATTCCCCGCGGAGTATCGTACAACAGCTACCTGCTCCTCGATGAGAAGACCGTGCTGCTCGACACGGCCGACGCCGCCGTGAGCCAGCAGTTTTTCGAGAATGTCGCCGCCGCCCTCGACGGCCGCACCCTCGACTACCTCGTAGTCAACCACATGGAGCCCGACCACTGCGCCCTCATCGAAGACCTCGTGCTGCGCTATCCCGCCGTCAAGGTGGTCACCAACGCCAAAGCCGCCGCCATGATACGGCAGTTTTTCACCTTTGACATCGACAGCCGCCTCCAGACCGTCGCCGAAGGCGACACCCTCGTCACCGGCCGCCACACGCTGACCTTCGTCATGGCCCCCATGGTGCACTGGCCCGAGGCCATGGTCACCTACGACCTCACCGACAAGGTGCTCTTCTCGGCCGACGCCTTCGGCACCTTCGGCGCCCTCAACGGCAACATCTTCGCCGACGAGGTCCATTTCGACCGCGACTGGCTCGACGATGCCCGCCGCTACTTCATCAACATCGTAGGCAAATACGGCGTACAAGTGCAGGCCATCCTGAAGAAAGCCGCCACCCTCGAGATCAACGCCATCTGCCCGCTCCACGGCCCCATCTGGCGCCAAGACCTCGACTATTTCATCGGCAAATACAACACCTGGAGCCTCTATAAGCCCGAGCAGAAAGGCGTCGCCATCATCTACGCCAGCATCTACGGCCACACCGCCGCCGCTGCCGAGAAGGCCGCCTCACTGCTGGCCGAGCGGGGCGTGAAGAACATCGCCCTCTACGACGCCAGCCAGACCGACACCAGCCTGCTGGTCAGCGAGTGCTTCCGCTTCAGCCACATCCTCTTCGCCGCCTCCACCTACAACAGCGGCATCTTCACCCCCATGGAGAACCTCCTCCTCGACCTCAAGGCCCATAACTGGCAGAACCGCACCGTAGCACTCATCGACAACGGCACCTGGGCTGCCCAGTCCGGCAAGCAGATGCGCGCCATTCTCGAACAGATGAAGAACATCACCCTGGTAGGCGACACCCTCAGCCTCAAATCGGCCATGAAGGAGTCACAAGTCCCCGCCCTCGAAGCCCTCTGCGACAGTCTCATCGCCGACCTCAGCGTGCAACCCATCCAAGTATCCGAAAACATCAACAAAGAGGCTGCCTTCAAGCTCGACTACGGTCTCTATGTCCTCACCGCCCGCGAAGGCGACAAGGACAACGGCTGCATCATCAACGTCTGCCAGCAGGTCACCGACACCCCGCAGAAAATCATCATCACCGTCAACAAGGGCAACTACACCCACGACATGATCCTCCACACCGGCCGCTTCAACGTCTCCGTCCTCACCGAGCACGCTCCCTTCAAGGTCTTCGAACATTTCGGCTTCCAGAGCGGCCGCGACGTCAACAAGTTCGCCGACTGCGAGGTCGAGGCACGCACCGCCAACGGTCTCCGCTACATCCCCAAATACACCAACGCCTGCCTCAGCGGACTCGTCCTCAGCAGCGTCGACCTCGGCACCCACACCCTCTTCATCGCCCAGGTCACTGAGAGCATCCTCCTCAACAACGAGCCCTCGCTCACCTACGGCTACTACCGCGAAAACATCAAGCCCAAGCCCGCCGACGCCGACAGCGCCGCCGGCCCCCGCTGGGTCTGCGAAGTCTGCGGCTACGTCTACGAAGGCGACGAACTGCCCGACGACTTCATCTGCCCCTGGTGCAAGCATGGCAAAGCCGACTTTATCAAGCAATGAAACAATAACCTTTTAATCCCAATAATATCATGCTGAATCAAAAAGTAGCCGATCTGCTTAACGATCAAATCAACAAGGAGCTCTATTCCGCCTATCTCTACCTCGACATGAACAACTATTTCGAGGCCCGCGGACTCAGCGGCTTCGCCAACTGGTATCGCATCCAGACCATGGAAGAGCGCGACCACGCCATGCTCTTCTACCAGTACCTCCAGAACAACGACTGCAAGGTAGAACTCGGCGCCATCGCCAAGCCCGACAAGGTCTTCAACTGCGACATGGACGTCCTCCAAGCCGGCCTCGCCCACGAGGAGTATGTCACCAGCCTCATCCACAACATCTACGCCGCCGCCTACGAAGTCAAGGATTTCCGCACCATGCAGTTCCTCGACTGGTTCGTCAAGGAGCAGGGCGAAGAGGAGACCAACGCTCGCGACCTCATCACCAAGATGGAACTTTTCGGCAACGACCCCAAGAGCCTCTACATGCTCAACCAGGAACTCGCCGCCCGCGTCTACAACGCCCCCAGCCTGGTGCTCTAACCCATTCACAACTCGATAATAATTAATCAATAAAATAATAATAAAAAACACATCACACCATGAAAAAATTCATCTGCCCCGTTTGCGGTTATGTCTATGAAGGCGACACCATGCCCGAAAAATGCCCCGTTTGTGGCAAACAAATGCAAGAAATGAAAGAAGACGGCCTCACCTGGGCTGCCGAACACGTTGTCGGAGTCGCCAAGGGCGCCCGTCAAGACATCATCGACGACCTCCGCGCCAACTTCAACGGCGAATGCTGCGAAGTAGGCATGTACCTCGCCATGGCCCGCGTCGCTCATCGCGAAGGCTATCCCGAGATTGGTCTCTACTGGGAGAAAGCCGCCTACGAAGAGGCTGAGCACGCCTCCAAGTTCGCCGAACTCCTCGGCGAAGTCATCACCGACAGCACCGCCGAGAACCTCAAGATGCGCATCGAAGCTGAGAACGGCGCCACCATGGGCAAGACCGACCTCGCCAAGCGCGCCAAAGAGCTCGGCCTCGACGCCATCCACGACACCGTCCACGAGATGGCCCGCGACGAAGCCCGCCACGGCAAAGCCTTCGAAGGCCTCTACAAACGCTACTTCGAGAAATAAAAACCCCACCCACAATACAAGCAAAAGGCTGACTCCCCACGAGCCAGCCTTATTTTATTTCCACCAGGATTTTGTCACTTTTCCAAGGCTTTTTTGGCCTGTTTTTGTCACTTTTCCAAGGCCATCAAACAGCCTTATTTCATTAATTGCAAGCCACTTGCAGCAAAACCCGCCCGCAAAACGACCAAAAAATCACCACTGCAAAGATAAGAAAAATCCGTGAATGGCAAAATCCGCGCCCCATTCTTAGATAGAAAAAACTTCTGCCCCGCAGCACTGGCGTGCTTGCGGGGCAGAAAAGTCAGGCGTCAGCCCAATTCTTAATTCTTAAATCTTAATTCTTAATTATGAAAAGTGCGTCAGCCCAATTCTTAATTCTTAATTCTTAATTCTTAATTAAATTGCCTAGTATCCAAAGATATCTTCCAAAGTGAGTTTCTTGACCTTGCCGAACTTGGCGAGCTCGTCGAAGTTCATGTCGCTCTCCTTGCCGAGGCACATGTAGACCTTTTTCTGGCCCTTGATGTACTTGTGGTTGAAGTTGACCACATCCTGCATGGTGAGGGCGGGATAAGCCTCGAAGAGTACCTGGTTGCGGCTCTTCTTCATGTCGTAGCCCATCTTCTCGTAGCTGAGGTAGCTGTTGATGATGCCCATCTTGGTGGTGCGGGCGGTGCGGCAGCCGCTGAGGAGGCTCTCCTTGGCGAGGTCGAAGTTGGCCTGTGCCACAGGCATCTCGTTGAAGAGCTCGTTGAAGGCGTTGAGGGCGTCGACGAGCTTGTCGTTCTGGGTGGCGATGATGGCGTGGTTGACATAGTAGCCGTCCTTGTCGCCGGTGTTGCCGTAGTGGCTCTGGGCGCTATAGGCGAGGCTGCGTTTCTCGCGCATCTCCTGGAAGACGATGGCGTTCATCGAGCCGCCGAAATACTCGTTGAAGAGGTTGATGACGGGGCTGTTCTTGGTGCTGAACTTCTCGCTGCGGAAGTACTCGCGCATATAGGTCTGGTTGGCGTTGTAGTCGACGAAATAGAGGATATTCTCGTTGACGGACTTGGGCTGGACCTTCTTGTTGGCAGGATCCTTGGCGAACTTGGCGGGGGTGCGGTGGTTGGCGGCAATGATCTTGACCATCATGTCGCTGCTCTCGGGACCATAGTAGAGCACGCGGTGCTTGTAGCTGAAGAGGTTGTGCATGGCGTCGGTGAGCTGCTTGCAGCTGTAGGCCTTGAGCTGGTCGGCGCTGAGGATGTCCTTGGTGGGGCTGTCGTCGCCATACATGCCGTAGTTGGCAAGGGCGGAGAAGCAGCGCTGCTGGTTGTGCTTGGCGTTCTCGCGGCTCTTGAGCACGCGGGCCACGAGCATCTGGAGGGCCTGGTCGTCGGGCTGCACGTCGGAGATGATCTCTTCGACGAGGGCCATGGCCTTGGTCATGTTCTCGCTGAGGCCGCTGATGCTGACGCTGATGTTCTCCTGGCCGACGCTGACGCTATAGTTGCAGGCCAGCTTGTAGAACTCCTGCTGGAGCTGCTCGGCGGTGTGCTTGCTGGTGCCGAGGTATTCGAGCACGTCGGCAGCCAGGTCCATGGTCTTGCCCAACTCGCCGGCGCGATAGCCGAACTCAAAGCGATAGACGAGGTTGAAGGTCTGGTTCTCCACATTCTTGACATAGAGCATCTCGGTGCCGTTGAGGAGCTTGCGCTTGGTGAGGTCCTTGCTGAAGTCCACATACGCGGGCTCGATGGGCTTCACCTGGCGGGCCTTGATCTCCTTGAGGTATTCGCTCTCGTTGTCGCGGCCCACCTCGATGGGGGTGATGGGAGGCTTGGAGACCTTGAGGATAGGCTCGGGCTCGCCCTTGAGCTTGTTGATGATGACGTAGTTGTTGTCCAAGAAGAGGCGGTTGGCGAAGTCCACGATGTCCTTCTTGGTGAGCTTGGAGTAGAAGTCGAGTTCATTGCAGACGTCGCCCCAGCTGCGGTGCTCCACGAAGGCATAGGCCATCTGCGAGGCGCGGCTGTTGTTGCTCTCGGCGCGCTTCATGATGGCGAGCTTCTGGTTGTTGATGGCGGCTTCGAGCATCCAGTCGTCGAACTTGCCCTGCTTGACGAGGGCAATCTGCTCGTCGAAGAGAGCCTGCACGTCGGCGAGGGTCTGTCCAGCCACGGGCTGGCCGCCGAACATGAAGGCGCAGTAGTCGTTCAAGGTGTAGGTGCCGGCATAGGCGCCCATGCAGCGCTGCTGCTGGTTGATGTTGAGGTCGATGAGGCCGCACTTGCCGTTGTTGAGGATAGTGCCCAGGGCGTCGGCCAGCAGGGCGTCGCGGCTGCCATTGCCGCTGTCGATACGATAGGCGCGGATGGTGTTCTCGGCATCGAGGCCGACCACCTCCTTGGTGATGACGCTGGTGATGGGCTGCTCCTTCTCGAAGGTGAACTCGGGCACCTCGACGGGCTTCATGCCGCCCCAGTATTTGTCGATGATGCGGATGGCCTCATCGGGGTCGAAGTCGCCAGCCAGGCTGATGCAGATATTGTTGGGCACATAGTACTGGGCCACGAAGTTGCGGATGTTGCGCATCGAGGGATTCTTCAGGTGCTCCTGGGTGCCCAGGGTGGTCTGGTTGCCGTAGGGGTGGTGGGGGAAGAGGGCTGCCATCATGGCCTCGTTAGCCTTGCGGCTGTCCTTGGTGAGGCTCATGTTCTTCTCCTCGTAGATGGTCTCCAGCTCGGTGTGGAAGAGGCGGAGCACGAGGTTCTGGAAGCGGTCGGCCTCAATCTCGCACCAAGTCTCGAACTGGTTGTTGGGGATATTCTCGACATACATGGTGTAGTCGTTGCTGGTGAAAGCGTTGGTGCCGGTGGAGCCGATGGCGGACATGGCCTTGTCGTACTCGTTGGCCACGGCGATCTTGGAGGCCTCGTAGCTGAGGCTGTCGATCTTGTGGTAGATGATGGCGCGGGTAGCAGCATCGTCAAACAGGCGGTAAGCTTCGAAGAGGTCCTCAATCTGCTGGATGAGCACCTTCTCCTTCTGCCAGTCGGTGGTGCCGAGCTTCTGGGTGCCCTTGAACATCATGTGCTCCAGGTAGTGGGCCAGGCCGGTAGTCTCGTGGGGGTCGTTCTTCGAGCCCGCGCGGACGGCGATGTAAGTCTGGATCTTGGGAGCATCCTTATAGACGCTCATGAAGACGGTCAAGCCATTGTCCAACTTATACTCGCGGATGTTGAGCGGGTCGTTGGGATAAGTCTTGTACTGGTAGCTTTTCTGTGCCCAAACAGAGCCGCAAGTGACGGCCAGAAGGGCAACAAAGCAAAAAATAAGACGTGCTTTTTTCATATAAAATATTATTTATTAATTAATTGTTTAATCGTTCGCCAGTCAAAATGTTTTTCAAAGATACGAAAAAAAAGCGACATCGCAAAAAAAACTCTCCCAACCACCCCGCCGCCAAACTCGCAAGCCCTCCGTTCAATCCGCCTTGGCTGTCAAATTTCTCTACAAGTGTCTCGCCGGGTCCTTAGTCCGGTTGTTGTGAAACACGATGCAAAATTACGACCATTTTTCAACTCAATTCCCACACCGTCACACATCGTCACACATCATCCCACAATGTCCCACATTGTCCCACATCGTCCCGCATCAAGGCTCTCCAAGCACCTCGAAAATTGCCTCAACTTGGGCTCTGGAATAGTTCTTTCCGCGTTTTTTGAGACCCAGCTGCTCCAGTTTTTTCACCAGTTCGGGGTGGAGGCTGATTTCTTGGTTCAGCCACTTGCGGGCTGCGCTGTCGGAGATTGGGCGGCCGTAGTACATCTGCGCCAGTTCCGAGCGGCCGTAGACTCGGAGGAGCGGGTTGCTTTGTTTTTGCATATTATTTGGGTATTTATTTGCTTTAAGTAGGGTGTTTGTTCGCTCAAAAGCAATAGTTTGTTCGCTGATTGAACAAACAAAGAGCGAAGAAAAAGCGAAGGAAAGGGTGTTATTTCAGTTTGCAAAATTACGAATTTTTTTCGACATAGACAACTTTTTTTTAGGTGGGTTCTATAAATTCATTTCATGGAGTTTTGAGGCTTGTTTTAGGCAGGTGGCTGAGCGAAACGAGGGCGCATAGCGGGCTATGCAACCGAGTGACAAACAGCAAGATGTCAAAAGAAGTCCAAAACTACTGAAAAGATTATTAATTATTATTTACATGCTATCGGTGAATTTATAGAACTCACCTGTACTTATTTTATGGTTTTTTGTAGAGGGAGAGTCTCAAAAATAGAGTCGTGAATTTTTGATTAGTTTTGGGGCTGTTCAGGTCGATTTTGGGGTCTAGATAGGCGAAAACTGGTGCTGCCTGATGGTGAAAGTGAACGGTTTTTTGGGGGTTAGTGTTGGTTAGTGGCAATGACTCATTTTTTAAATATCATTGAATATCAATGCAGTAAGATAAAATTTCTTACTGCGTTCTTCTCCAAGTTCTCTAGTTCTCTAGTTCTCTCCTTTGTGTTTGAGAATACTCTTTCTAGAAAAATAGAAATAATAATCTATTTATATATTCATACTATTTATTTATTATTAGTATATAGTATTTCCCTTTTTTGACTATTCTAAACATTAAGCGAGAGAACTAGAGAACTAGAGAACTAGAGAGTAGCTGGCGCGTACAATAGCTGAATACTAGGCAATTGCATTTTCGAGCACCTAGCATATCACCCCTAGCAGACAACAAATTCCCCATTCCGGAGGCTTATTTTTGACTGTTTTAACTCCAAAAACGTCATTTTTTAGCCAGGCCAACTTTTGCGGTTTTGGCATCGATTCTGCCATTATTTGTCTTTTTTTTTCTCTTTTTTTAGTCGAAAGTCACCTCATCTAGCACCAAAACCACTCCCCCAAATCAGGGTACTGGTTTAGCGTCCCGAAGGCGGTTCATGGCCGGGACTATCCTGTTGGGCACCACATCCCTCCTGGGCAATTCCAGCTATGGGGTGTTTTCAAAGCACCTCATCGCTCGAATGTAACTAGTTGATTTTCAAAGGTCTTTCCAAAACGGAAAAACCCATGAAAATCAAAATGTTACACATTTGAAAAGTTCTTCACTAAATGGTCGTAATATTATGCAATTCTCTGAGGATTAGTTTTTTGATAGACATAAATTATCATGAATTATCCATAAATTACTTCATACATAAATACTTTTTGTGGCAACCCACCGCGGCAGCCACCTTCAAATCTTCAAATCTCCAAGCCTTTTCTTCTCTCATTAATACAGGCAGCGCTGCTGCCTTTAAATCATTCACGAACATTAATGGGACAATTAATAGCAATTAATGTTAAATCATGGCGCATTGCAGCAGGAAATAGCGTATCTGGTTGATTATCAGAGCTTGCACTAAAATAGGGTAAGCCTTGATTTTCAGCACGATACGCATTCCCGAAGTTCTCTACTTCTCTAGTTACATCACTTCGTGCTGTGACTTTTCTGCACTCTGGTCTCGAGAGCGAGCTCTCGGACCCTCCGTTACGAAAAGTTCTCTCGTTAGTGTTTTAGAAATTCTCTCTAGTTACATCACTTCGTGCTGTGACAAATTCTCCGCTCGCCTTACTCCGTGCCGCGTCCTTCGGAACGCTATCGAGGTCCACTGGACCTCTTCATACTATGCCTCCTTGGAGTGTCGGCACTAGCTTCGGCACTGCTATTTATTGTTTTGGAGGTAACGGGGCGGCGTAAATGTTAAAAAAAATTTATTTTTTTTGTGCATTTGAGAAAAATGTGTATATCATTACCATGTAATGAAAGTTGCATTATTTCTAAATATTGCTATAGATGCTTGAAAATTAGCCAACTACCAACACTTACACCACCTTTTCTATTTCATTTTATTGACCAAATTTGTTAATATTTATCAATAAAAAAATAAAAATAATGGAAAAAGTAAGAAAAACAATCGCGGAGTACCAAGCTCCGCAAGCAGAAATCCTCGAAGTGCGCGTCGAGCGCGGCTTCCTGGGCAGCGGATCCGACAATCCCGAACCCGTCCGCGGCACCGAAGGCCTCTCCAACAGCGGAAGAGAATACACGTTTAATTAAGAATTAAGATTTAAGAGTTAAGAATTAAGAATTAGGCTACCGCACTATTGGGAGCAACAAGCCGTATTGTCTTTAACTCCTTTGACTCCTTAACTCCTTTAACTCCTTCAAATCTTCAAATCTTCAAATCTCCAAATCTTCAAATCTCCAAATCTTCAAACCTTTCACAATCATGAAAAAATCATTATTTATCCTAGCAGCGGCCGCACTGGCACTCTGCTTCACAGCATGCAAGAAGGACGACGACAACGGCCGTCGCCTGACCCATTTCACCGCCGGCATGGAACGCGTGGCCAGCCAGCAAAACGCCAAGGTCTACCTCGAGAACAACCTCATCAAATGGGAGGCTGGTGATAAAATCATGGTCACCAACGGCAATAACCATGCCCCCTACGACAACTACATCGCCACCCCCGACGCTACCGACCCCACCTGGGCCACGTTTACCGCCGAAAATGATGGCATATCCCAAGGCCCCTATTTCGCAACCTATCCAACAAGTTACTTTTACGGAGACGGCACAATGGCCATCAATTACTTTTTCGAGCAAGAAGATGTAGACCTCGGCATCGATAAGAATTTCCCCATGTACAGCGAGTCAGCCGATGGCGAGACCTTCCAGTTCAAGAACCTGTGCGGCGTCCTCAAGATCCACCTCCAGCAAGAAGGCGTCACCGTTGAAAAAATTGTTATCACAGCCGACCAATACATTTCCGGCTACTTCGCAATCCATGCCACCGACGGCATCCCCTCCCTAAGCATGAACGAAAGCGACATTGAATACGCTGGCTACACCATCACGGCCAACTGCTCCACACCGCAGGACATTAGCTCCGGCCACGACTTCTACATCTACCTACCCCCCTCGCCTGCCGCGGGCTACAACCTCACGATGAACATCATCCAGCCCGATGGAAGCGGCTTCTCCAAGTCGTGCAACGGCGTCGTCGTGGAGCGCAGCAAATACACCAACGTCACCACCACTGTCCTCATCCCCGTCGAATATGAGGTTCCCACTGGCACCCTCGGCGGACTATTCTCCATCTCTTATTCAGCAAAAATCGCCTTCGCCCCCGGCAACCTTGTGGCCACCACCACGGGAGGCGCACCCAGCGCCACCACCACCACCTGGTCCTTCCACACCCACCAGTACGACATGGTCGGCGAAGACAACAGCATCAACGGCACCTGCGACCTCTTATGCTACAGCACCACCAACAACTACTACGGCCTCACCGAATCTACAGATGAGGACGACTACAGCGGCAGCTTCGTCGACTGGGGTACCGCCATGGGCCAAGGGTGGTACACACCGACCTACAACGATTGGGATTTCATTATTCATTACCGCCCCCACCACAATGAACTATTCGCTTCCGGATGCATCGAAGTGACAACGGGCAATTTCGTCAACGGCTACATCATCCTGCCCGACGACTGGGAGTTGCCCGATGGCTGCTCATTCTTATCTTATTTATACAATTTTTCCTTTGAGGACAACACCTACACGCCCGCCGAATGGGCAACGATGGAAGCCAATGGCGCAGTCTTCTTGCCCATTATAGGATATCGGCAATACGGAACATACTATACCTCGAACACTGGCTACTATTGGTTGTATACTGGACCAAGTCAGTATAATTACTTGCATTTGAGCGATAATGGTTCATCAGCTCCAAATTTAAGGTCTTGCTCTCCAGATTATTCCATTGCCGTCCGCCTAGCCAAAGCCGCCATAGTCGTCAGCGGCGATGTTCCCACCAAGGCCATCCGCCCCAAGCAGGCCGCCAAGCAAGGCGACAAGTCCGCCGTCAGCAAGAAGCCCATGCCCCAGCGCAACGTACAAAAAGCCGGCCGTCCCTCGCACGGCACCCACAGCCGCCGCTAGCAGGCCCCCGTGGCAAAGCAGCCCCAGCCCGCAGATAAGCGCCCAGCACTGACATAAAAGGGGGGCTTCACGCCCCCTTTTCCCCTCTAAGGCAACAACGAATATCAACAATTAATAAAAATATACGATATGAATAAAGAAAACAGCAATCCGGAGTACCAAGCTCCGCAAGCAGAAATCCTCGAAGTGCGCGTGGAGCGCGGCTTCCTGGGCAGCGGGTCCGACAATCCCGAACCCGTTCGCGGCACCGAAGGCCTCTCCAACAGCGGAAGAGAATACACGTTTAATTAATTAAGAATTAAGATTTAAGAATTAAGAATTAGGCTACCGCACTATTGGGAGCAACAAGCCGTATTGTCTTTAACTCCTTTAACGGCTAAAACGGAGCGCCCAAGAGTTCACTCTTGAGGCCGGAGTGCAAGCCGTCACCGACCAACGGGAGGTAACTCCTTCAAGTCTCCAAACCTTCAAATCTTCAAATCTCTCATAATCATAAAAAAAACACTTATCCTAGCAGCCGCCGCATTGGCGCTCTGCTTCACATCCTGCAAGAAGGATGAAAAGATTGTCACCCACTTTACCGCCGGCATGGAACAGGCCAGCCAGCAGGGCAAGACCGCCCTCAATGCCGACAACTACCTCGAATGGGTCTCTGGCGACCAAGTCATGATCTATAGCGACGACAACGAGGGCGTCGTGGGCACCGTCACCCCCCGCAGCGGCGATGCCACCTGGGCCGACATCACCGCTTCGGTAACCGAAGGCACCAGCTATGAGGCCATCTATCCCGCCGACATCGTCATCTTCAAAGACGGTGAGAATCTAGTGCTCTCTCTCTCCTTTACAGTCTTCGGTGGCAGGCGAGCTCACGGAGTTTCCCATGTATGCTTATTCCGAGAACACGGAGTTTCAATTCAAGAACCTCTGCGGCGTGCTCAAGATCCACCTCCAGCAGGACGATACCTATATCTCGCGCATCGATCTCACTGCCGGCAACGGCTACCTCAGCAGTTATTTCGTGCTGGACGGCACCAATGAGGAACCCGCGCTGGCAGCTACCTCTTCGTCCAGCAATTCCGTCACGCTCAACTGCTCCACCCCGCAGAGCATCGGCGGCTCTGGCCACGACTTCTACATCTACCTGCCCCCGTCGCCCGAAGGAGGCTTCAACCTCACCCTCAAGATATACAATTCGGACGGGACACACTGCACCAAGACCTGCAGCAATGTCGTGGTCGAGCGCAACATGCTCTACAACGTCACCGTAGAGGGTTTGACCTTTCCCACATTGACCGTCCCCACGGGCGCCATCTCCGGCCTCTTCTCGGTTTCGGACACCAAGCAGGTCTTCTTCTCCCAAGGCAACCTGCAGTGGTCGGCCATGGGCGGCGGCAGCACTGCCACCAACCATAACGTCAACGGCGGCACCGCGGCCGGCACCTGGCGTTTCGCCGAGCACCAATACGACTACGTGGGCAGTGGCAACGAAAATATCTCCGACTCCTACACGGGCTGGATAGACCTCTTCGGCTGGGGCACCAGCGGATGGAACAGCGGAGCCAATGCCTACCAGCCCTATTCTACGTCCACGGAGGTATTTGATTACGTTCCTGGCGGTAATATTACATATAATTCTATATATAACACTTTGACGGGTGATTATGCCAATGCCGACTGGGGAGTCTACAACGCCATCTCCAACGGCGGCAACACGCCCAACGTGTGGCGCACACTCACTGGTGCCGAGTATGACGATGATGGGGAATGGGATTATTTGATGAAATTTCGCTCTGCTTCCACTATCAATGGCACCCCCGCACGCTATGCCGAGATAAGGGTGTATGACGGCACCCGCTACATTCCAGGACTGCTGCTCTTCCCCGACGTTTTCAGCTGGCCTTCGGCCGCCGGCACCGCACCCACTGCATTCAACCAACCTGTAGGTAGCAGTTGGGACGATGCTCCTTACTATACCCTAACCCAGTTTGCCGCATTGGAGGCTGCCGGCTGCGTATTCTTGCCTACCGCAGGCTATCGCAACGGGACAAGCTACATCAATAATGACAATAATCAAGAAGGCCATTATTGGTCGGCGTCGCCAGGCAGTACCGCCGGCGCTAACGACATGAAATTCAACCCAACCGATCATAGAGTGTGCATCAGCAGTACACGTTCCTTCGGTTACTCCGTGCGCCTAGTGCAAGATTATAATCAAGAATAGCCATCATGGGCCAACGCCCACGAAGAAAACGCCTCATATTGCTTGTTGCAGTATGAGGTTTTTTTTTACCAAAGGACCATTTTGCTATTCCAAGACTGGGGAGTCTTGGGCAAAATGCTCAGAGCTCCACTGGAGCTCTTCGTCTCTAGTTACATCACTTCGTGCTGTGACTTTTCTGCACTCCGGTCTCGAGAGCGAGCTCTCGGACCCTCCGTTACGAAAAGTTCTCTAGTTCTCTAGTTCTCTCATTAATGTTTTGGAAATTCTCTCAAGTTACATCACTTCGTGCTGTGACAAATTCTCCGCTCGCCTTACTCCGTGCGGCGCACTGCGTGACGCTGGCATCTTGGCCACATCCCTGGCTCGCCGTAGCCCGCTACGCCTTCGCCAACGAAGTGTCCAATCTGCTCAGGACAAATGCCAATCAAGCATAAAACCTAATGACCGATTTGGGTTGAATGCCCCTGGCCTTCGATGGCGTTGACAAAGGCTATGCCAACGAGAGGAAGGCCTAATGGAGATTTTCTCGCGCCCGGTATTTCTACGGAGGCTTATTCGAAATGGGCGGCGAGGTCGGCGGCGAGCTGACGGAACTCTTCGTCGGTGAGCTTCACATGGTGGCGGAAGTCCATGTCGCCCTCAGACTGGAGCGGCATGAGGTGGATGTGGGCATGGGGCACCTCGAGGCCGAGGACGGCGACGCCGACCTTGGTGCAGGGACAGACTTGCTTGATGCTCTTGGCCACGCGGCGGGCGAAGCACTGCAGCTCGACGTAGAGGTCTTCGTCTAGGTCGAAGAGATAGTCGACTTCCTGCTTGGGGATGCAGAGGACATGGCCGCGGACGACGGGGTTGATGTCGAGGAAGGCATAGCAATGCTCGGTTTCGGCAACTTTGTAGCTGGGGATTTCACCAGCGACGATTTTTGAAAAGATACTGGACATGGGGGGGGAAATTTGAAGGGTGAAGGGTGAAAGTTGAAGGGTGAAAGTTGAAGGGTGAAGGGTGAAGGGTGAAAGTTGAAGGGTGAAAGTTGAAGGGTGAAGGGTGAAAGTTGAAGGGTGAAGGGTGAAAGATTTGGAGATTTGAAGGGTGGGGAATGATTAGTTGTTGTAGATGAAGGTGCCGTTTTCGGTGGTGACGGTGACTTGGGGCTTGTCGCTGGCTTCGACGCGGCCGATGATCTGGGCGTCGACGTTGAAGCTCTTGGAGATGTCGATGATGCCCTTGGCGGTGGCTTCGTCGGTGTAGATTTCCATGCGGTGGCCCATGTTGAAGACTTTGTACATTTCTTTCCACTCGGTCTGGCTTTCCTGGTGGATCATGCGGAAGAGCGGGGGGACGGGGAAGAGGTTGTCCTTGACGACATGGAGGTTGTCGATGAAGTGGAGCACCTTGGTCTGTGCGCCGCCGCTGCAATGGATCATGCCGCTGATGCTGCCGCGATACTCGTCGAGGATGCGGCGGATGATGGGAGCATAGGTGCGGGTGGGCGAGAGGACCATGTGGCCGGCATCGACGCCGGGGACCTCGGTGGGGTCGGTGAGGCGGCGGCTGCCGCAGTAGACCACCTCGGAGGGGAGGTTGTGGTCGTAGGACATGGGGAAGTTCTCGGCATAGAACTTGGAGAAGACGTCGTGGCGGGCGGAGGTGAGGCCGTTGGAGCCCATGCCGCCATTGTAGGCGTCCTCGTAGCTGGCCTGGCCGAAGGAGGCGAGGCCGACGATGACGTTGCCGGCATGGATGTGGGCGTTGTCGACGACGTCGGAGCGGCGCATGCGAGCCGTCACGGTGCTGTCGACGATGATGGTGCGCACGAGGTCGCCCACGTCGGCAGTCTCGCCGCCGGTGAGGTAGATGCCGATGCCGAGGTCGCGCATCTGCTGGAGGAACTCCTCGGTGCCGTTGATGACGGCGCTGATGACCTCGCCGGGGACGAGGTTTTTGTTGCGGCCGATGGTGGAAGAGAGGAGGATGTTGTCGACGGCGCCGACGCAGAGGAGGTCGTCGAGGTTCATGACGACGGCGTCGATGGCGATGCCTTTCCAGACGCTGAGGTCGCCTGTCTCACGCCAATAGAGGTAGGCGAGGGAGGACTTGGTGCCGGCGCCGTCGGCGTGCATGATGTTGCAGTACTGGCCATCGCCGCCGAGGTAGTCGGGGATGATCTTGCAGAATGCTTTGGGGAAGAGCCCCTTGTCGATATTCTTGATGGCGTTGTGCACATCTTCTTTCGAGGCAGAAACGCCGCGGAGGTTGTATTTGAGGGTGTCCATATCGAGGGTTTATTTCGTTTCTATCAATTAATTATCGTTGTTTTCGCCGAGCGTTTCCGCGGCCTTGACGCTGTTGTCGATGGCTTCGGAGATGTTGATGACGTAGTCGCCCAGCTTCTCGTAGAGGGCGTAGAGGCTGCTGTAGGCGTTGCCGATGGAGAAGTCGTAGATGCCGAGCTTGAGGGCATCGAGGTGGCGGGCACGGAGGACGTCGCGGTAGTGGTTGATGGCCTCTTCGGCATGGTAGGCGGAGGTGAGGTCTATGTGCTCGAAGTTGCAGCTGATGTTGTGGTCCATGGTGTCGAGGGCGTGCTGGACGAGGGTGGACATGTGGTCGAGGTTGTCGTTGAGGCCCTGGTCGAAATGCACGGCGGTTTCGCGCTTGTTCTTGCGGGTCATGGCAATCTGGAAGATGGTGTCGCCGATACTCTCGAGGTTGTCGACGATGCGCAGCATGGCGGAGACGCGGCGCGAGCTCTCCTGCGAGAGGTCGGAGGCGGCGGTCTTGGTGAGGAACTTGGCTATTTCCATCTCCATGCGGTCGGTGATGCTCTCGTACTTTTCGATGCGTTCGACGATCTTCTCAAACTCCTCGTCAGTGGCAGCGGTACGCAGTCCGGGGAGGAAGGTGAACATGCGCAGCACACGGGTGGAGAAGTTCTCGATTTCGTTCTGGGCCGCCTGGATGTTCAGCTCGGAGGTGCTGGTGAAGCCGGCACTGATGAAACGCAGGCGGAACTCGTCCTCGGCATCTTCGGGAGTGCCTTTGACCATCCAGTTGACAATCTTGAGAATCATCGGTATGAACCAAGCCAGGATCAAGGTGCCCACGACATTGAAGAAGGTGTGGAAGATGGAGAGCGCCATGGGGATGGCATTGGGGTCGTAGCCTGCGGCGTCGACGGCCAGGTAGGGGTTGCTGCCCACGATGCCGGTGGTCATGTCGGCGATGAGGGTGAGGATGGGGCGGAAGAGGATGAGGGTGAGGATGACGCAGATGACGTTGAAGACGAGGTGGGCGCGGGCGGCCTTCTTACCATTGGTGTTGGCCACCATGGCGGCGAGGTTGGCGGTGATGGTGGTGCCGATGTTCTGGCCCATGACCAAGGCGACGGCGGCATCGAGGCCTATCCAGCCGTTGTAGCACATCACCAGCGTGATGGCCATCATGGCCGCCGACGCCTGCACCAGGCAGGTGAGCAGGGCACCGATGCCGACGAAGATGAGGATGCTCCAGAAGCCATAGTCCGAGAGGCGGGCGATGGCGGCGAGGAAGTTGGGATACTCTTCGAGGTTGGGCATGGCCTGCTGGAGGAAGCCCATGCCGATGAGCAGCAGTGCCAAGCCGATGACGAACTCGCTGATAGACTTGAGCCGGTCCTTCTTGGCAAACATGAAACATAAGGCAATGGCGCCAAGGAACATAGGAAGGTTGAAAGCCCCACCGTTCTCGCCGAGGCCGAAGAGGGTGATAATCCAGGCAGTGACAGTGGTGCCGATGTTGGCGCCCATGATGACGGCGACGGCGCCCGCCAGGCTAAGCAGGCCGGCATTGACAAACGAGACCACCATGACGGTGGTGGCGCTGGAGGACTGGATGGCGGTGGTGACGGCGGCGCCCGTGAGGATGCCCCTCACCGGACTGCTGGTAGCGGTGGCCATGACAGAGCGCATCTTCTTGCCAGCGAACTTCTGCAAGCCCTCGCTCATCAATTTCATGCCAAAGAGGAATACGGCTAAGGCTCCCGCAAAGTTGATAATAATCAGTAATATGTCCCAAAAACTCATAATAATTATAATGGTATAATTGAATTACAAAATTACTACTTTTTTTCCATATCGGCGGAAAAAGAATTGTTAAGTTTTTGTTACGTTTTCTAAGAGGCTGCAGAAAGGATACTTTAAAGCCACGATGCCCTCGCCGCGGGAGAAAGCCAGCATGGGCGTTGAAGCGAAGGCGGATGGGAGTTGGTGCGAAGGAAAGGCGAGACCACCACAAAGGATAAGCCCCTCCTAGGGTAAGTGCAAAAAAAGTGGGCTAAATTACCCCCAAAAAAAGAAAAATGAGGCTCCTAAAGGCTCATTTTGCACAAGTTGAGACTGTTTTTCGACTTCAAAAGGCCAAAAACGGAATAGGCTATAAAATAGCAAGTTGAATACGGCAAGCATGCTTCAACTTTCCTAACAAAAGTTAAAAATGGCAATTTTCGCAGAGAAATATAGCGCGAATGGAAAAAAAGTAGTACTTTTGCAGCAGATTTTGAGAGAAAAAAAAAGATAAAAACAACTAACAATTATGTATCTTACTAAAGAAAAGAAAGAAGAAATTTTCGCCGAATATGGCAAAAATGCCCAAGATACTGGCTCCGTTGAGGCACAGATTGCTCTGTTCACCTACAGAATCCAGCATCTCACTGAATTGATGAAGCAGCACAAGAAGGATCAAGTGAGCGAGCGTGCACTGGTGACCCTCGTCGGCAAGCGCCGTCGTCAGCTCGATTATCTCAAGGAGAACGATATCGAGCGTTACCGCGCCATCATCAAGAAACTGAATCTGAGAAAGTAATAGTTTTTCATATTTATTTGGTTATGGTTGGGACTCCTGGGTTCTCCGGGAGTCCTTTTTTTAAAGGCCAAATGATATTGCATTCCGCACGGTGCGGGATGTAGCGGAAAAAGAAATAAAAAAGGATAAAAAATGAACATTATCACAAAGAAATTCGACCTCGGCGACGGCCGCATGGTTGAAATCGAAACTGGAAAATTGGCCAAGCAGGCCGACGGCGCTGCCGTAGTACGCATGAACGACACGATGCTCCTGGCTACCGTGTGTTCCAAGAAAGAGGTTGGCGAGAACGTCGACTTCATGCCCCTTACCGTAGACTATCAAGAAAAGTATGCCGCCATGGGGCGCTTCCCCGGCGGTTTCTTCAAGCGCGAGGCCCGTCCCTCCGAGCATGAGATCCTCATCGCCCGCCTGGTTGACCGCGCCCTCCGTCCCTTATTCCCCGACAATTTCCACGCCGAGGTGCAGGTGCAGATTACCCTTATCTCCGGCGACAAAGACACCATGCCCGACCAGCTGGCCGCCCTCGCAGCCGCTTCGGCACTGGCAGTCTCCGACATACCCTTCAACGGCCCCGTCTCCGAGGTCCGCGTATCCTACCTTGACGGCCAATACGTCATCAACACCCCGATGCAGGACATCGAGCGCGCCGACCTCGACCTCATCGTCGCTGCCACCGAAGAGAACATCATGATGGTGGAAGGCGAGATGAAGGAGGTGAGCGAAGAGGTGATGCTCAACGCCCTCAAGGCCGCCCACGAGGCCATCAAGATCCAGTGCCGCGCCATCGCCGAGCTCACCATCGAGGCCGGCAAGACCGAAAAACGCGAATACTGCCACGAGGTCAACGACGAAGAACTCCGCCAGCGCGTCCACGACACGGTCTACCAGCAATGCTACGACTTCTCCAAGCAGGGCATCGCCAACAAGCAGATGCGCGAGGAGGGCTTCGAGGCCATCAAGCAGGCCTTCATCGACGCCAACTACACCGAAGAGACCCTCACCGACGAGATCAAATTCATGATCGACCGCTACTACCATGATACCGAACGCGAAGCCATGCGCGACATGGTCCTCGCCGAGCGCACCCGCCTCGACGGCCGCCAGCTCGACGAGATCCGTCCCCTCTGGAGCGAGGTCAGCTACCTGCCCTCCGCCCACGGCAGCGCCATCTTCACCCGCGGTGAGACCCAGTCTCTCAGCACCGTCACCCTCGGCACCAAGCTCGACGAGCAGGTCATCGACGGCGCCGTCATCGAAGGCACCCGCCGCTTCTTGCTGCACTACAACTTCCCCGGCTTCGCCACTGGCGAGGTGAAGGGCAACCGCGGCCTCAGCCGCCGCGAAGTGGGCCACGGCCATCTCGCCTGGCGCGCCCTCAAAGAGGTGCTGCCCACCGAGGAGGAATGCCCCTACACCATCCGCGTCGTCAGCGACATCCTCGAGAGCAACGGTTCCAGCTCCATGGCCACTGTCTGCGCCGGCTGCCTGGCTCTCATGGACGCCGGTGTCAAGATTCGCAAACCCGTTGCCGGCATCGCCATGGGCCTTATCAGCAAGGGCGACAAATGGGCCGTGCTGAGCGACATCCTCGGCGATGAGGACCACCTGGGCGACATGGACTTCAAGGTCTGCGGCACCCGCGACGGCATCACCGCCTGCCAGATGGACATCAAGGTCGACGGCCTCAGCTACGACGTGCTCGCCAAGGCACTTGAGCAGGCTCGCCAGGGCCGCCTCCACATCCTCGACCACATCCAAGAAACCATCGCAGAGCCCCGCGAGGACTACAAGCCCTTCGTGCCCCGCATCGTCCAGATCCGCATACCCAAAGACTTCATCGGCGCCGTCATCGGCAAGGGTGGCGAGGTTATCCAGAAAATCCAGCGCGAGACCAACACCATCATCAACATCGAAGAGGTTGGCGAAGAAGGCGTGGTCGACATCGCTTCCCCCGACAAGGATTCCATCGAGGCTGCCCTCAAGTGGATCAAGGACATCTGCACCGTTCCCGAAGTGGGCCAGATTTATGACGCCAAGGTCGTCAGCATCGTCGAATTTGGCGCATTCCTCGAGTTCCTGCCCGGCAAAGAGGGCCTGATGCACATCAGCGAATACGACTACAAGCGCACCGAGACCCTCGAAGGCCTCATCAATGTGGGCGACACCATCCAGGTGAAGATTATCGCCATCGACGAGAAGAACGGCAAGCTGAAGCTGAGCCGCAAGGCCCTGCTGCCCAAGCCCGAAGGCTACACCGAAGAGGAGCGTCCTCGCGGACCTCGTCGCGAAGGCGGCGACCATGGAGACCATGGCCATCGTCGTGAGGGCGGCGAACGCGGTCCCCGTCGCGAAGGCGGTGAGCGCCGCCGCAGCGATGGCGAACGCCGTCGTTAATCCATGCCAACGGATATTGCGAGGGAGAGAACTTCCAACTAGAGGGTTTCCTAAGCCCGTAACCACACGGCACGAAAACTTTTTCAAAAAAAGTTCTCCTCCCCCACAATAAAAAAATAAATATCCGGTTATTTAAAGTGTCTGCAGCCCCACAAAGGCGCAGACACTTTCCAAGCGATAGTAGCTCAGTTGGCAGAGCGGCGGCTTCCCAAGCCGCAGGTCGCGGGTTCGAACCCCGTCTATCGCTCCTTCAAAAAAACAGACTTTCAGAATATCTCCAGCGCAATCCAGGCGCAGGCTTCGGCATCGGCTAAGGCATTGTGGTGCTGGGCCATGGGATGACCGCATCGTTCGGCCACGCCATCAAGGGTGTAGGGACCTTCTTTAAACACTTTGCAGGCTTGGCGATAGGTGTCAAGGAACGGAGGATATTTATAATCCAACTTGTAATGACGTATCACGGCCTTGAGGCAGCTCTCGTCGTACACTTTGTTGTGCGCCACGAGGGGAAGCCCCTCGATGAGCGGTGCCACCTGCTGCCACACCTTGGGAAATATGGGGGCATCCTGGGTGTCCTTCTTCTTCAGACCATGCACACGGGTATTGCCCCATTCATAATAATTGGGCACGGGTTTGATAAGCGAATAAAAATGGTCGGCAATGGCGCCGTCGCGCACTACTACCACTCCGACGGCACAGACGCTCGTCAGTACCCTGTTGGCACCCTCAAAATCTATCGCAGCAAAATCTTTCATTGCAGAAAATCCAAAATAATTTGCAAAAATACGATTTTTTTCTTGAATTAGACATTTTCTTTGTATCTTTGCAACGTGATAGTGAATGGCCATACCCTGCGCAACTTCTTGCTGCTGATAGCTTTGCTACTCCAATTTGGATTCCCGCAAGGCACATTGGCTTCTTATGTCCCCCCTCAATCGGCACAATCCAACGACTCGCGTTTGGGACAGACCCAGCAAGAAATACCTACCTGGCAAGACCTAGGCCTTAGGGACTTGATGGCTCCTGCCAACGAGTGCAGCGTGGTCGCCCCACAAAGCTCTTCGGGCAGCAGTTCCTCCCCTGCCATCCATTGGGGAAGCACCCAACAAACCGTTCCTGCACCCCACAGCATCAAGCATGCGGCACTCGCACTGCCAACCCGTGCCATTGACTATTACCTCTATTTCCTTTATCGATTGAGGCTCTGACATTCAGGCCTTACGTAAAGTGCCATGCGAATGGCACTTTCCCCACAAACATCTATCATTTCAACAAAAACCGCAGCTAATCCATGGTTTGCGGAGCAATTAACGTATTAACATGAATCATATCGATAAAGAAATCTATAAGCAGCCCGAAGTGTCCAAAAGGCTGCATCACCTCAGTATTTGGTACTGGATAACCGCCCTCGTTGGCATCGTGTGTACCCTATTGACCATCCTCCTGCCCAATGTTTCGGGCGCCGTCTCAGCCCTGCTGCTGATGGGGCTTGTCATCGGCGACTTCATCCTCCTATTGGTGCTCTGCTACTATCCTTTCGGCGACAGCCGAGGTGCCTACTACAAGGGCACCAAACAGTTTCTCACCCGCGAGACCGACTACTACCCGCGCAATGCCAAGCAAACCTTGCTAGACGCCCTTGAGTCCGATGGAATGGAAGCCATCGCCGCCATCAAAAAAGGCGTAGTACCAGATCTTGAACTGATCCGCTATGTCGACGACAACCATTCCGTTGCCTACTGCCAGCTCCTTGAAATCCAAGGCGGCAAAGAAAGACCTCTCACCGAAGTAGTCAAAAAATAACATCAAACACGTAAAACATGGAAGATTACATCAAAATCACAGAATATCTCGACAACGGCGCCGAAAGCCGTGTCGCCAAGCATCGCAAAAGTCCCATCATGGGCATCATCATCCTTATCTGCGGCCTCGCCGTGTTATTGCTAAGCCTCAAGGTGAAACTGCCAGACGCACTCACCATGTCCTTGCTCACCATAGGTGCCATTGCCGCCCTCGTAGGGCTCTTCATGGCCATTATGACGGCTGTTTCCGACAATGCCTGCTACCTCTTCCTGCCCACTAAATCAAAGATTAAACGCTATCGTCGATACATCAATTCCGACGACCGCCAGCTGTTGCGCGACATTCTCAACGACAACACATTCCAGCTCCTCGGGAACGTCCGCAAAGAATGCAGCACGGGCACCTTGCTACAGTTTTATCTAAGTGCCGACGGAGCATACGCCGTTGCCCAACTCGAAGAATACATACCCCACGACTTCGTAGCAGCGACACCTCCCGTCGTCATCAACCCCGATGACATCCCCTATGTAGAACAATGGCTCAAAAAATAACTTTACAAGCACCCGACAGGCCGCGAGACACCTTGCGGCCTGTTCTTTATTCCTATGAGCCATCTCCAATCCCCACCTTTCCAACCACCTATTTTGACCACACATAAGCATCTTTGCAACAATACAATACAAAGAAAATAGCATCAAAAATGGCCTTTACCCCCATTATTCCAATTTTTCTTCGTATCTTTGCAACGAAATTAATACCCCGCTGAACATGCAAATACAAATCGAACTTCTCCTTTTGGTCATCTCGCTGCTCTTCTTTGCCAGCATCTTGGTCAGTAAGGCCAGCAGCAAGCTCGGTGTGCCAGTGCTGCTATTATTCCTTGGCGTGGGCATGCTTTTCGGCGTCGACGGCCTCGGCATCCATTTCGACGATATCCGCATCGCACAAGTCATCGGAACCGTGGCCTTGTGCATTATCCTTTTCTCGGGCGGCATGGACACCAAAATCGATGACATCAAACCCGTGCTAGGACCAGGCATCACGCTGGCCACCCTAGGCGTCTTTCTCACTGCCTTTACCTCCGGCATCATCATCTGGCTCATCATGGACAAGACTCCTCTCGGCCAAACCATCGGCCTTCTCACATCGCTATTGCTTGCCAGCACGATGAGTTCCACCGATTCAGCTTCGGTCTTCTCCATACTTCGTTCTAAGGGGCTGAACCTAAAAAACAACCTCAAGCCCACCCTTGAGCTTGAAAGCGGCAGCAACGACCCCATGGCCTACATCCTCACCCTCACCTTCATCTCGCTGGTCAATGCCGGCGGGTCGCCCAACTACATCAGCGCCATCGTCATGCTGGTGGTGCAGCTAGTCGTCGGTGCGCTTGCGGGCATCGTGCTGGGCAAAGGCCTCGTCTGGCTCATCAACAAACTCAAAATCGACAATCCATCCCTCTACCCCATACTCTCTCTCACCTGCTGCATCTTCATCTTTGCCGCCACATACTACATGCAAGGCAACAGCTACCTAGCCGTCTACCTCGGCGGTCTCACATTCGGCAATAGCAAGTTCATTCACAAACGCTCTACTCGAAACTTTTTTGAAGGAATTTCTTGGCTCGGACAACTCACCATGTTCCTCACCTTGGGACTGCTCGTCAATCCAAGCGACCTTACCTGGCAGGGTGTCATCCTTCCCAGCCTCATCATCAGCACGGTGACCATCTTCATCACCCGACCGCTCAGTGTCTTCATCTCCTTGGCGCCCTTCCGCCAATACAAATTCCGCGACAAACTCTTTGTATCTTGGTGCGGTCTACGCGGCGCAGTGCCCATCATCTTCGCCATTCTCTGCCGCGCTGAGAATGTCCCCCATGCCGACGACATCTTCAACGTTGTTTTCGTCTGCACGCTCATCTCGCTCATCCTACAAGGCAGCAGCCTATCGCTTGTAGGGAAATGGCTGAATGTGGCCGACGACCCAGACCCCGAACGCCTCATCAGCAACTTTGACATTGAGTTCCAAGAGGAGATCAAGTCCGCCATGTGCGAAGTCGAAATCAACCAGCGGGTCCTCGAGCACGGCTGCCGCCTCATGGACTACGGCATTCCCGAGCGGACCCTCGTCATCATGGTCAAACGCGATAGCGCCTATTTTGTCCCCACTGGGAAAACGCAGTTGCTGCTCGGAGACAAACTACTAATTGTGAGCGACAACGAAGAGGCTCTTCAAAAATCGCTCAAGCTCATGGGCGCCGAGATTGCCACCGCAGCCGATAAGAAAAGCGACGACAGCTTTTCACAAAGGCTCAGGTCTAAAATCGAAAATGCCTTAAGCGACCCCAATGCACAAGAATTTGATGATTTATAATACCATGCGCAAAACGTTTATCTTCACCGCATTATTGCTGCTATCCACAAGCCAGCTCTGGGCTTGGGGGCCCACCGGTCACCGCGTCGTAGCACAAGTGGCCTATGACAACCTCAACTGCATCGCACGACACCGTGTCGACAGAATCCTCGGCGACCACGGAATCGTCTATTGGGCCAACTGGGCAGACAACATCAAAAGCGACACCATCTATTCCAATAGCTACGACTGGCATTTCCAAGACATAGACCCCAACCTGTCAGACTCCGCCGTCCTTGCCATGCTGACCCACTACCCCACCGTTGGCGGCAACCTCTTCCGCGCCACCGATAGCCTCGTTGCCCTCCTGCGCACTGACCCCAGCAATGTCGATGCCCTACGTTTCATCATCCATCTCATGGGCGACCGATTCTGTCCCATGCACACTGGCCACCTTGATGACCTCGGAGGCAACAAGGTGCGCCTCGAATGGTTCAAGCAACACTCCAACCTACACCGCGTATGGGACGAAGGTATCATCGATGCCGTCGGCTACAGCTACTCCGAATACGCCCAGTACCTTGAACGACGCTTCGGAGACCAACGCCGTGCTATCCGCAAGATGAGCTGGGAAGAACTGCTGCTGCAAAACTACCACTTCACACAAGAAATCTACGACTACCAAACTACCTGGGACGGCAACGCCTATGTATACGTCTACCGCTTCGCCCCACGGATGGAATGGCAACTCTATGCCGCAGGCATCCGCCTAGCCCAACTGCTCAACCAGATTTATGGGTGACAATAGGAGACTCAGGCAATACGAATTAAGAATTAAGCTAAGACGTCACCGACCAAAAGGAAGGTGAAGGGGCTAGCACGAAATGATGGATTCCGCAAGGTCACTCAGTCCCCGCCATCTTCGGCAAAAACGAGCTGATTGTATCGCACAACAAAACCGTGAAAGAATCTGCCGCAATAGGATTCAGATGCGCTGCGAGTGTGAAATTAGCCGTGTCTTGGTTTATCTCACTAATCATGTTGTAGTTGATATACTGAAACTGATATCGATGGGCCATGTTGTGGAAAACACTGTCAATCTGAGAATAATTGGTTACAATGTTGATAGCTCCCACATACTGAGGAGAGTTCACCATCAGCACCTCCACCCCTTCTGCCTTACGTTGGGCTAGAAAATCATCTAACTTTTCCCATGATTCTTGTGTCACCTCAGCATCTCGGGCTGTCCTCTTGGCAAGCAAAGTCCCATCCCATTCCCCTTCTAATGGCACATAGCCTTTGTAGGACGGACTAGAGACATGATGCTTGACATGCAGGAACTCCAACAGTCCTTTTTTTATTATCTCTTGATAACCGAACATCCTATATAGGGGAAAATTCAATTCAAGGATACCATACCCTAACTCCCTGAGTTCCTTACGCATGACTTTGTCGTAAATGAGTGGAAAGAACTGCTCCGACTCATGCTGCTTACACACATCAGGAAGTATTTTCATGGTAGCATAGTCCATGTTTAGGACGATGAGGCGGGGAGCATCGTTGTGCTCGCAATAAAGTTGATATTTCAGTAAAGCAATATTGAGAGGGTACCCACCGGCACCGAGATTAAACGAACTGCAGTTGCATACGCTGTCGATGATGGCCGTATTATAATGGTGCTTGGCGCGCGACGACCCAAGGATGACTACGTCGTTCTTCATGCCGCCCTGCAGCATCTGGCTATAATCTTGAAACCTTGAATCCTCCATGCGCAACAGTCCTTGACAAATCGCATAATCAAGGCCCCATGCACACGCATAGACCACAGACAAGAAAATAATCGTTTTTATAAGGAATTTTTTCATGACGTCAGAATTGGAAATAGATAAAATTCACGGCATTGCCACCAAAAAAGAAAAGCAATAGCAACAGACTGGCATAAATGGCATAGCGCACAGGGGCATGTCGAACGTTGTTGATGTCGAGGGTAAAGGGTCTCTTCCGTTGCAGCCATTCTATCACAATTAACACTACGATGGCAACAAACAGGCCATTCATGCCACCGACATCAGGAGAGGTGAAAAGACTGCTCGAGAAGATGCGGGACACATAGCCGACAGCATCGGAGAAGGTCTCCGCCCTAAAGATAATCCAGCCGAGGGTAGCCAGGATAAAGGTGCCGATGATTTGTAGGGCTTCTTTGAATGTGGGGAGAAAACGGTCGGCTGCGACAATGTCTTTGTGCTTGCGGTTCTTACCCAACAGGATGAGGGGCAGGAACAGCAACGCATGATAAGCGCCCCAAATAATGAAAGTCCAGTTGGCTCCATGCCAGAAACCGCTCAATAGAAAAATAACAAAAGTGTTGCGAACGATTTTTGCCTTCGAGCATCGGCTTCCTCCTAGCGGAATATATACATAGTCGCGGAACCAGGTAGTGAGCGATATGTGCCACCGACGCCAGAACTCGGCGATATCTCGACTGAGGTACGGCAGGTTGAAGTTGCGCATCAGTTTGATTCCGAAAAGCTTGGCCGTTCCGATAGCAATCTCCGAATAACCCGCGAAATCGCCATATATTTGGAAAGAGAACAGCACCGCACCCACCAACAGCGTACTACCTGAACAGTTTTGGTAGTTGTCGAAAATCTTATCAACAAAGAGAGCGCAATTGTCTGCTATGACTACTTTCAAAAACAGTCCCCAAAGGATCTGACGCAAGCCGTCCACAGCCTGACGATAATCGAATGTGCGGGGCTTGGAAAACTGCGGCAGCAAGTTCGTGGCTCGCTCGATGGGGCCTGCCACCAGCTGCGGGAAAAAACTGACAAAGGCAAAGAAGCATATCGCGTCCTTTGTGGGAGCCAGCTTTCCGCGATAGACGTCAATGGTATAGCTAAGTGCCTGAAAAGTATAGAAACTGATACCCACAGGCAGGATGATGTTCAGCAACAAACCGTCAGTATCTCCGCCCAAGAAAGCATCAGCAAAAGCGGTAGCAAAGAAATCGTAATACTTGAAAAGTCCTAAGATGGCCAAGTTGATGACAATGTTGGAGACGCAGAACCACTTGGCTCGCTTTCCCTTGTCGCGATACCGCTCTATCAGCAGTCCGCTGCCCCAACTGCAGGCAGTCGTGAAAGCGATGAGGATAAGAAAACGCCAGTCCCACCAGCCATAGAAAAGATAGGATGCCACAACGATAAAAGCATTCTGTACCCTGTAGCTCTTTGCAAGCACAAACCAATATAACAAAAAGACTATCGGCAGAAAAATGGCAAATTCTATAGAATTAAAAAGCATTTGACAAAAATGTTACTCATTTACTATTTTGAATCTTCAATCCCCAAGAGTCACTCTTTCTCCAAGCAAGCGTCCAGCGCCCGTGTGATGGCTTCGCGATCCATCTTTTGACCAATGAAGACCAGCTTGATCATGCGGTCACCATAGTCTTCATCCCAGTCGTGTACAAGGCCTGGGTCTTGGCGCATAGTCTCTATCAGTTCCTCTTCGGGCATAGTAGCGAACCACTGTCCCGCCTCACGGATGCCAACCTGTACGCCCGCCTGTTCAAAGAGGTATGACATGTCGATGTCGTGCGAGAAATAGCAGACGCCCTTGGCCCTTATCACACTTTTGGGCCAATTCAAGTTGACGAAACGATCGAACTTATCGATGTCAAACGGCTGACGGCGGTAATAAACAAAGGTGCCAATACCGTATTCCTCCACCTCTCCCCCGTCGTGATGGTGGTGATGATGGTGGTGGCCATGGTCCTCTTCTTCGTCATCATCGTCATGGTGGTGATGGTTGTGCTCGTCATCATCGTCGTCTTCGTGGTGATGATGGTGATGGCCATGATCCTCCTCTTCTTCTTGATCGTCGTGATGATGGTGGTGGTCGTCGTGCTCATCCTCACCATGAGGGGCCTTAGCCTCGCGGTCCTCCTCTTCGGTGGTGAGTCGTTCCAGCTCACGCACCCAAGCTGCCGAACCCGAGATGCGCTCATAGTTGAAGAAATGAGTGTCGAGAATCTCTTCAAGGTCCACATTGGCATAGTCTGTCTCAATGATTTGCACACCAGGATTGAGCTGCATAATTATCTTGTGGAGGCGGTTCAATTCCTCACGACTCACCTCTGAGGCCTTGTTCAGCAGCACAATGTTGCAGAACTCCACCTGCTGAATGATGAGGTTCTCGATATCCTCCTCACCGATACTGCTACCCAGCAGTCTGTCTCCACAGCCAAACTCGCTCTGCATCCGCCAGGCATCCACCACTGTAACCACGCAGTCCATACGAGGGATGCCATACTGGGTGAATTCTTCGCCCATGCGGGGAATGGAGCAGATGGTGCGGGCGATGGGCTCTGGCTCGCAAATGCCACTGGCCTCGATGACGATGTAGTCGAAGCGATCTGCCCGCATGATCTCGTTGAGTTGCTCAAGGAGGTCCATCTTCAGCGTACAGCAGATGCAACCGTTCTGCAAAGCCACCAAACTCTCGTCCTTTTTTCCCACGATACCGCCCTGCTGAATGAGGGAAGCGTCAATATTCACCTCGCCAATGTCATTGACGATGACGGCAAAACGTATGCCCTTCTTATTGGAAAGGATATGGTTGACCAAAGTGGTCTTGCCACTACCAAGATAGCCTGTCAACAGCAGCACGGGAGTGGTATGAAAATAGAAATTATCCATAAATATACATTTTATTACTTAAAATAACGCATTCCACCCTCGTTTTATTACCCACAAAGAAGAAAAAAACTCACCTTAACAAAAACGTAACAAAAACATAACAAAAACGCAACCGATAATCGGCTGGAAAACACTAATTTTGCAGCCAGAAACAAACCTATTAAAAAAAGCAAACAAACTGAAAACATGAGTATTACAGAGATTATTATCATCCTCATTAACTTTGCTGGAGCATTGGCAGTCTTTCTTTTTGGCATGAAAATGATGAGCGAAGGCCTCCAGAAATTCGCTGGCAAGAAGATGCGTAAAGTCATGGCCGCCGCCACAGGCAGGCCATTGCGAGGAATCCTCACTGGTGTCGCCGTCACCACCGCTACTCAGTCCTCCAGTGCCACCACTGTGATGGTGGTGTCATTCGTCAACGCTGGACTGCTGAGCCTTGCGGGAGCCGTTGCCGTCATCATGGGTGCCAATATCGGTACCACCGTCATCGCATGGATCATCACATTCTTCGGCCTTGGAGGGAGTGCTGGAACCTTCAGCCTCCCCATGCTTCTTGGCGCCATCGCCTTATGCTTCATGTTCTCCAAGAAAGACAAACTCAAATCCATTGGCGAGTTCGTCATCGGCCTCGCCCTGCTACTCGTAGGCATGGGACTGTTGCAGCAAGCTATGCCAAACCTTGAAGAACACCCCGAATTCCTTGCTGCCATCGCGAAACTCTCGGGGTATGGCTTTTGGAGCACTCTCATCTTCGTCGCCATCGGCACCGTGCTTACCTGTGTCTTACAGGCTTCGGCAGCCATGATGGCCATCACACTGGTCATGTGCTTCAACGGCTGGATAGGCCTCGACTCCGCCGTCGCATTGGTCATGGGCGAGAACATCGGCACCACCATCACCGCCAACCTTGCCGCCATGGTAGCTAATACCAATGGCAAGAAAGCCGCCCGTGCCCACCTCGTCTTCAACGTCATCTGTGTCATCCTCACTCTCATCTTCTTCCGCCCCATCCTCAACCTCATCTCCATTATCACCATTGGCATCGTAGGCAGCAGTCCCTACCTAGCCGTTGATGCGGTGGGCTACGACCCCACCGCCATCCCCGTGGCCCTCTCCAGTTTCCACAGCTTCTTCAACATCACTGGAACCTTCATACTAGCGTGGTTCATACCACTGATACTCAAGATTGTCGACTGGATGGTACCTAGTAAGGAGGAAGACGACGAACTAGTCTTCAGCCTCAAATACATCGGTGGACACTGGATGAGCACCGCCGAACTCAACGTCCAAGCTGCAAAGAGCGAAATCATGGAATTTTCCAAACGGGTGCTGCGCATGTATACCTTCCTGCCGTCGCTGCGCACTGCCAAAAACGACGAAGAATTCAATCAAATAGTAGGACGCATTAAGAAATACGAAGAAATTACCGACCGTATGGAGATGGAGATAGCCAACTTCTTGACCAAGGTGGCAGAAGGCGACCTCTCAAAGAAAGGTTCTCAGCGCATCAGCGCCATGCTGCGTATCGTAGACAACCTCGAGAGCATTGGCGACAGCATCTACCAAATAGCCGTCACGCGACAGAATAAGCGCGATGCCGCCATCCATTTCGACGAGCATCTCAACGACAACCTCACCCACATGACCCAGCTAGTACAAAATGCCCTTAACGTAATGGATGCCAATCTCAACGGCGACTACGACGAGATAGACCTCCCTGCTGCCACCGAAGCCGAGGAGGCAATCAACCATTACCGCGACCAGCTCCGCTCCGAACACCTCGATGCCCTCAAGCTCGGCGTCTACGACTTCTCTATCGGCAACGCCTACAGCAGCCTCTACGCCCTCTATGAGAAGCTGGGCGACTACGTCATTAACATCAGCGAAGCCATCGGTGTCAAATTCAAATAGCCCACACCTCACCAATACAACCTTCAATAACGAAAAGAACTGTGTGGGCGGAGTTTGTGCCATAAGATGATAGAGATTTGAAGATTTTTTTTGCGGTGTCAAAAAAACTTCGTATCTTTGCATTCTCAATTTAAGAGGCTATGCATGTACAAATCTCACACAAATAGCTGTAATCAAAATTGATACACAAATGGCAAGAGCCACCGCCATTTGAACCAAAACAAGGAAATGTCCAATGGTGTAATGGCAGCACTCCAGATTTTGGTTCTGTCAGTCCAGGTTCGAATCCTGGTTGGACAACAGAAAATCCCTACTAGTTTCTTACTTGCAGGGATTTTTTTTGTGTCTTGGTATGGACTCTTATTTTCTTATTAACCGCAAAAAAATCTTGTCGTTTACGAATAATATTTTAGTATGACTGAACTAGCGATTGACTTCGGAAAACAACGCAACTAATCAAGGTTTCATAGCTAGGCGGAGGCCTATACACTTATGGCGTATCGAAGGCTTGAGGAATCCCCTACACGACACACGAGAGTTCTTCTCATCGGTACAATAGGAACCTCCACGTACCACACACAACTCGCCATTAGCCAAACCCGTAGGATTTCTCTGTGGACTACTATTATAAAAGTCAAAATAGTCTTGGCACCACTCAGATACATTGCCTGCCATATCGTATATGCCAAGTTCGTTTGGCCTTTTCTGTTTGATGGCATGAGTCGTTCCATCGCTATTATCCGACCACCAGGCCACATCATCTAAATAAATGCTCCCAGAAAATTTGTAGCCCAGGCTTTTCTTTCCGCCACGTGTTGCATATTCCCATTCCGCCTCTGTCGGTAGACGGAATGTCTTGCCCGTGAGCCGATTCAACTTTCTCACAAAAACTTGACAATCATCCCAACTAACCTGCTCCACTGGTTTGTTGAAGCCCTTGTCGTAACTGGGATCGATACCCATGACCTCCTTCCACAATTTTTGTGTCACTTCAGTCTCGCCTATATAGAAATCATCCACGGTGACTTCATGGGCTGGCTTTTCAACGGAAAAAGCTTCGTTAACCTGATCGGGTGTAGCGCCCATCAAGAACGTGCCACCCTCAACAAAAACCATCTTAAATTCTACTCCATCCACCGAGAAAGTATGCTTATGTGGATCTATCTCAGGTGGCGTAGGTTTGAAATAGTAAATGGCACCAGCAATGATAGCTATTGCCACAAATCCCCAAAAACAACCTTTTTTCTTGCCAGATCTTTTAGGTTGACGTGCATTGTTACTATTTGGCGTGGTTGCATTACCCACTGCATCATTGGTATTGGCTGAAGTGCTCATGATTTTAATATTATGTGATTAATTCCATATTCATGAATTGCAAACGTTGAATTTGTAGAATTCACTTTTAGTTATCTTGACTTAGAATTTGAAAATGGTGGTGCTAGAATATAGTTCGCCGGGGTTGAGGAAGGCATTGCTTTCGGGCCATGCGTTGTTGGGGGAGTTGGGATACTTTTGAGTCTCTAAGCAGATGGCAGCGCGCTGTCTGTAAACGATGCCGTTTTTTCCGATGACGGTGCTGTCAAGAAAGTTGCCCGTATAGACCTGCATGCCCGGCTCGGTGGTGTAGACCTGCATACGGATGCCTGTGAGGTCGCTTTCGAGACTGGCGCAAGGCTTGGAAAGGTCGCCACGGGTATTGAGAACCCAGTTGTGGTCGTATCCGTTTCCGTTACGCAATTGCTGGTCGTCGCTAAAAATGTCGCGACCTACTAACTTAGGTATGCGGAAATCGAATGGGGTGCCGTTGACATCGGCCTTATTTCCTATCGGAATGTAGGTGTCGTCGATGGGAGTGTATTGGTCGGCATCAATAGCGAGCAGATGGTTGAGAATGTGAGTGCTGCCGTCACCATTGAGGTTGAAGTAGCTGTGATTGGTCATGTTGATGACTGTGGGCGCATCGGTGGTAGCAGAATAGTCGATAACGAGAGCGTTGTCGTCCCGGAGCATGAAACGCACCTGTGCCTGCACGTTACCTGGGAAGTTGTTGTCGCCGTCAGGACTATTCAGCGTCAGCGTGAGGCTGCTGTCGGTGGCTTCGGCGATGTCGAACACTTGGTACTGCCAGCCCGTTGGACCGCCGTGGAGGCAGTGCTTGCCATTATTCTGCGGCAACTGAACGGTGCGACCACTGAGAGTAATCTGACCGTTGGCGAGACGGTTGGCATAACGGCCGATGGTGGCACCGAAATCGGATTGGTGGTTCTCTGGGTAATAGTCAGAGATAGAGTCGAAACCTAGAACGACGTCTTGAAGATTGCCATCCCTATCTGGAACAAGCAACGAGACTATCCTACCACCGAAATTAGTAATACGGGCTTCCATGCCATTGGCATTTTTGAGAGTGACGACTTTGACCGACTTGCCATCGCGGGTGAGCACTTCGGGCTCTTGAGAAACGGTGCCACAGCCAGCCATGAATACCGCGGCAGCAGCGGCTAAGATTTTGGGAGAGGATTTCATTATCATTTCGAAGGGTGAATTTTTCTAATGCTACTAAAAAGATGAATGTTCTAAGAGATACAAGATAGGAACTTGTAGCCAATCTTGGCTATTTGACGAGGGCACGGACCTCAAGATTGGCAGCGCGAACGGATTCTGGGTCTACTTTCAATTCACGACGGTCGTAAGTCATGAGTCCGTTGACCTCACCTTCACAGTCGGTGGTCTGAGTATAGACGGCGGCGCTGAAACCTTTTTCAACATACTGCTTGAGCATATCGGCATATCGGACATATTCGCGCGTCACATCTTCCTTGCTCTTGAACTGAACATAACCCCAATTGCGGTCGGGGAACCAAAGGTGGCCTTCGAGTGCAAGTCCGATGCCGCCATATTCGCCCAAGACATTGACGCGGTTGGGGTCGCTGAGAAACATGGCGGGGTGAGGATAGTGGTGAAAGTCGAAGATGTCGCCGCAGTCGCGGTGGTTTCCACCGGAGGCTGGATTGATAAGGCGTGAGGGGTCCATATCGTGAGTCCACGCTACCACCTCCTCGGTAGCGAACTGCCCCCAAGCCTCGTTGAAGGGCACCCAAACGACGACGCAGGGGTGAGGCATGCAAAGCTGCATGATGCCTTTCCATTCGGCGAAGTAGTTGCTACGGGATTCAGGGGTACGCTGTCTATCGGTTCCACCATTGTATTTATATGGTTCCCACTGGTTTCCATAGTCGCCCGAGGGCATATCCTGCCAGACAAGAATGCCCAAGCGGTCGCAATGGTAATACCAGCGGTCTGGTTCAACCTTGACATGCTTACGAATCATATTGAATCCAAGTTTCTTGGTCATCTCTAAATCATAGACCATCGCCTCGTCGGTGGGAGCGGTGTAGAGGCCATCAGGAAACCAGCCTTGGTCGAGGGGTCCATATTGGAAATAGTTGCTATCGTTGAGCTGGAGGCGCATGACGCCGCCGTCCCAGTCACGGGTGGCCGAAATAGTACGCATGGCGAGATATGAGTCGGCTTGGTCAACCAACTTGCCATTGCGCGTCAGCTTCAGCTTCAAGCCATAGAGAAAAGGGTGTTCGGGGCTCCAGCACTTGACATCTTTAACACATAGGCGGAGTGTCCCGTTGGCCATGCCTTTGGCTGAGGAAACTAAATCGCTGCCATCATACAAATCAACTTGGACTATGCAGCCTTGATTGTTGCCATCTGAATTGATCGTGAGCTCAACAGTGCCATGCTTGAGGTCACACTGAGAATTCACAGAGGTGAGATAACAGTCACCAACAGGCTCAATCCAAACAGTCTGCCAGATACCAGTGACTGCGGTATACCAGATGCTACGTGGCTTGAGAGTCTGCTTCCCGATTGGCTGATAGCCTTTGTCGGTGGGGTCCCAAACGCGGACAACCAGTTTCTGACTGCCTTTGGCATTAAGATATGGGGTGATGTCGATGCTGAATCCGCTATAGCCACCACGATGAGTGCCGACATGGATATCGTTGACATAGACGTCGGCCTGCCAGTCAACAGCCCCGAAGTTGAGCATGATGCGCTTGCCTTTCCAAGATGCGGGAACCGAAAACTGCCGCTTGTACCATAGTTCTTCATTCTCTGTCACGGTATCCATGACTCCCGAGAGAGGAGACTCAATGCAGAAAGGTACTAAGATATTTCCCTGCCATTGAGTGGGTTCGGCCATACCTTTTTCGAGAATAGCATACTGCCACAGACCGTTAAGACTCTGCCACTGGCTGCGTTCGAGAATGGGCCGCGGATAATCGGGCAACGGGTTGGCCGGGTCTACCTTGTCAGCCCAAGGAGTCCTGATCTTATCACCAGCAAGCTTCCAAGTAGCATCTTGAGCCATAGCTAAAGATAACGCTGACAAGGCCAGAAGATAAAATAAGAATTTCTTCATAAAAGTACGCATTGATGAATATTAAAATAACGAAGGAATCCAAATAGTATTGCAAGAGAAGCATAATTTAATTATGCACTATAAGCCAGTCCAGCCAAAGAGGAAGAATAGGAGCGTCCAACAAAGAAAGCGGAGAAATTTACCCAAGAGCATGAAAAGGGCGCATTTAACTGGAGATAAGCGATAGAAGCCCAAGGCAATGGCGAAGACATCGCCCACGAAAGGAAGCCAAGTGAGGAGAGCTAGCCAGGCGCCAAAACGGTTGATTCTGTCGTGCTGACGTTCGAGTGTCTCAGGCTTGACGTGGAAAAAGCGTTCAATCCACTCCCATTTACCCAACCAGCCAATGCCGAAGGAGGTAAGCCCACCCAACCAATTGCCCATTGTGCCAAAAAAGAGACAGGCATAAGGGTTGACCCCAGCAAGGAGGACGGCAGCATACAAGGCATCGGAAGAAAAGGGCACAACTGTAGCCGCCAAGAAAGTGCCTAAGAAAAGACCCCAAATACCGTATGCCTGCAGAAAATCTAACATAAATAAAAGCGCGAAGAAAGAACACGGAACAATACATACAAAGTTGAAAAAGCATGGCGAAGCACACTCTTGGTGTACTTCGCCATGAACAGGGTACGCGAAACCATGACTAACGTTCGACAGTGAGGATCTCGAACTGCATGGTGCCAGCGGGGACTACTACGTCAACCTTGTCGCCAGCCTTCTTGCCTAGAAAAGCCTGAGCGAAAGGAGAGGTAATAGAAATCTTTCCTTGTTTGAGATTAGCTTCGCTTTCGGGAACAATGGTATATACCTGCTGGGCATTGTTCTTGGTGTTACGAATGGTAATCTTTGAAAGCAGAAGGATCTTAGATACATCAATTTTGGACTCGTCGAGAAGACGGGCGTTGGCCACCAATTCCTGCAAACGGGAGATACGGGCTTCGAGATGGCCTTGGGCCTCTTTGGCAGCATCATATTCGGCATTCTCAGAGAGGTCGCCCTTGTCGCGCGCTTCGGCGATGGCTGCGGCAGCAGCAGGACGGTCGACAGCAATGAGCTGATGAAGCTCATCTTTGAGTTTCTGCAGACCTTCTTCGCTATAATATTTAATATCAGCCATTGTAGATAATGATTATTAAGGATAAAACAAATGACGTTTAAAAATTAGGAAAGGCTTTGGAAGCCTTTCCTAATTTTCAAATATGTGCGTAATACTTAGAATCTAAAAGTAGCTCCAATAGCATGGGAGCCATTGAGACGTTGTGCATTACGATAGGAGTAGTCAATGGTAAGAGAGGTGTTGCCCTCGCCCTTCTTGTTGAGCGGCACATTAACAGAGGCACCAGCGGAGAAGCCACCGTTAGCAGTGGTGGACTCAGTAGCACTGAAGATGTCGGTCTGATAGACATAACCGCAACGGAGCTGGAGGATATCGAGCATGCTATATTCGACACCAGCGCCGAAGTCATCGCGACAGAAGGCATTGGAGGTGAAGGCAGCAGCAAAGGTGAGACGCTGGTTCAAGGCTTCGAAGAGGAAGTCGTAGGAAACACCGATGTTGAGACAGGTGGGGAGTTCCATTTCGCCAGAACGATACTCTGCAGTCATGTCATTGCCTGCGGCATTGACGAACGTGAAAGACATACCTGTACCGCCGAAACTGAAGGAGGGACCCCAGTTTTTAAGGCTGATACCAAACTTAAGCTCATCGGACTCACCTGTGACATACTGAATACCAGCATCGATACCGAAGGCATTGCCCGAGATATTGCTAGTGGACTCTGTGACGAGTTTCAAGTTGACACCACCATGGATGGATTCTGTGAATGAGTGAGAATAAGCAACATTGATGTTCATGAGCGTCGGGGAAAAGGTACCATTAATAGGCTCAGGACTTTCGACCGTGGTAACATCAATGTCGCCAAAGTTGAAGGTGGCGAGATGAAGGCCGAGAATACCCTTTTCACCAACGCGGACGCCAAGGCCGAAGGAATTGAGCGCAGCGCCGCTGGTAAGACCAGTCTTGCCGCCCCAAAGCATCGTGTTGGAATAAGAAACTTCCAGCTGATTGATGAAGGAAAGTCCAGCGATGTTGTTGAAGAAAGCATCGAGACCGCGGACGTTAGCCACATTGACACTACCCCAACCAGTGGAACGAGCCCAAGGGTTGATGAGCAGCTCGGTGGCGCCAGCGGTACCTCTACGTTTGTCGTTGCCAGCCCAGACGGCATCAACAGACAGCAGCATTACGATGGCCGCTACAGCAAATATTCTAAATGTGTGTTTCATTTTTTGTCTTATTTAACGATTAACGAACAATGCTTAGAAACCGAAGGCGTTGACATCGACAGGACGCATGGTGCCAAACCATTTCACAACGCGCTCACCAATACCGGGAACATTGAAATGGATGAGGTAGACACCACCGGCAATGGGAAGGCCCGTGTGGTTGTGCAGATCCCAGTCAAGGGTGGTAGCGGTACCAGAAGTAGGTCCAAGACGACGCACGAGTGTACCATCGACAGTATAGATGGAGATGGTGGAACCCGTGGGCACGTTGATGAAGCGGACCTTGGTCTCTAACTGGCTGCCAGTTTCGTAAGCAGAATAGCTGTAATAGGGGTTAGGAACGACGTTGATGGCACCGAGGATGTTCTCACGAAGCGTTTGGGCATCAGTTTGAGTGGCGGAAGCCTGGCCGGTGAGAGTGGCAATGTCATCACCCAGTTCGAACATATACATAGGATAGTTATCGTTCTGCGTCTCTGCATCGGGGAAGAGTTTAACAGCCGAGCCATTGGGCGACAGGAAGCGTCCATAGGGGCTATTGACATTAATATCGATTGTAACATCGCAAGGAATGTCAATGGGGTTGTCGAACTGATAAGCCGGAGAGATGATAGGCATGTTGACCCATGCAACAGAGGCAAAGAAGAGGGCAGCAGAGTCACGAGCGGGAAGAAGCGTAGTACTCTCGCCATCAAGGATACCATGGTTGACACGGAGACGGTCGACATCGCTAGTAGGTACGACACTCATCAGACGATCGAGGGAACCGAGCATCTTGACAGCCCAGCGGCCAGCATCGTAAGAAGGAGTCTTATAAGAAGTAACAACAGAGCTGTTATTGTTGACAATGTCATAGAAAGGCTGATCAGTAGCATTCATCACATAGATGAAATGGCGGCCACCGAGAACATAGTTCTGAGTACCATCAAGGAGATCAAACACAGGGTTCCAAAGCATATCGCGGCCATTGTACTGAATGTAGCGGGAATCTTCACCAAACATGACGTTGAGACGCTCACCAGTAGTAACATTGATTGCATAGCCGGGGAACCAACCCATACCGTACTCGCTGATGTAAGCGGGGTTGGAAGGATCTTCTACATCGGCATTGACATGGGCATCGGTAATGGTGTGACCCAACTTGTCGACAGAGAGGTGGCGACGCATCTGGAAACGACGAGCATTACCTTCGGACTGGGTATGGTCATCGCACATCTCAAGAACCGGGCAACGAGTCCACTTGGAGGTATCGCTGGTGAAAACGATACGAACGCTGGGAAGGTTAGAGAGGTCACTGAAGTTGAGCGACTTGTTACGCATATTATCCATGGTCTTACGGGTAACAGTCCATTTGTTGTACTGACTTCTGTATACGCTGCTGATGGAGCAAATGGAATCAAGGATTTCATCGGAAGCAAGATAATAGCGATAGCAGAAACCAGGATGGTATTCGCGAGTAGAGACTAAAGCGTAAGGAGCCCAAGTGCCACCGATGACCGACTCGAAGACCTGGTACTTATCAACACCAAGCGCAGAGACATTGGCCATGGGGTTGGGGCTGTAGGCACGGAAGTAGTCCTCATCGAGATAGGTTTCGTTAGGATTGATTTCACCAGTGGTAGTCGTAAAGGTGTTGCGAGTACCATAAGCAAACTGGGTACCAGAACGAATCCAGTTGTACATAGCATAGCTGTCGTTATCGGGCAGTGCGCTGAACCAAGGTTTAGAATTATCAGAATACGTGATGGTTGAATTAATCAAAGTTCCGTCGTTGACGAAACCGCCCCAGAAACGAGAAGCATAGTTCTGAGAGTTATTGACAGAAACCTGCAAGGGACTAGCCACCGGTTTAGCATTGCTGATGGCAACAGCAATACCGAGGTCAAGGAAGAGCTGCTCATTGTAACGGCCCAACTGGAAGTCGGATCTTACGGAGAGCACATCGCCATAGATATAAGGATTCTCATCATAGGTAGGATCCTCGGGAGATTTATAAATGACCCAGCCGCAGTCGTCGATATCAGAGTTATGGTCAAAAGCTATGACAAACTTGCCAGCTTTGACGCTAAGAGGATCGATAACGGAAACATGGATAGGACCAGCATTTTCCTCGTAAGAGGGGTTAAGAATCTGGCAGGGATTAGAGAGCATGCCGGATGCATCTGCTTTAAGCTTGCCAGCGGGCTTGCCAGGAACACCAGGAGCACCCATCAGTTCTTCGATGGAAGCATCGGTGAGACGGAGTGCAGATCCACCATTACCATAGCCTTCGAGACGAGTAATGTTGGGGCACATGCCAAATTCGGCCTGAATGATAGTACCGCCATTCTCATTGGAAGGATCGTGGGGAATAGCAGTGACAGGTGCGATAGAACGGCCAAACTCATCCTTACGGCCAGCAAGATAGGGCTCTTTCTGACCATCGAGGTTGGCAGCTTCGGTAGCTGAGTATTCTTTGAAGCGGTTCTGTGCGTAAGCGACGCAGATGAAATAATATTCCTTATTGTTGACAAGGACGGTGTTGGTACCAGTGGCAAAAGCGTCGTTAGTGATACGGAAGACGTGCTGAATACCCTTATTGGCACCTTCGACCATAATGGTGGGGGTCAAGAGACCAGTAGTGGAGTTCTGAGTATAGTTGACCAAAGTTCCAATAGGCAGGCTGGGGTTGTCATTGACAACGGTGTCGCCATTATCGTCGATTGTGTACTCGTCGTAGTAGTTTTGGACGTCGCACTGGGCAACAAGACGAGCCTTGCTGACATCGCCGAGGTCGGCGACAGAAGCATTGGCATCAACCAATTGATAAATCTGATAGCCTTCGAACTTATAGCTGCGCTGCTCGTCAGAATAGAAGACAGTATTGCCAGAAGCATCGGTGTAAGAACGAACGATAGCGGGATCAACCTCGGAGTATTTCTCACCAAAGTTGTTGCTGCTGGGGTTATCATATTTAATGTAGAGAATAATCTGCTTATCCATTTCCTGGGCAATAAGCGTTGGAGCATCGGGACCGTCGAGGACTTTGAAGCAGTTTTCGAAAAGTGCCTGGCAGACATCGTCGATTTCGCGGAGGAGGTCGACAGAAGACTCAGCATTGCCAGAAGCAGCCTGAGCGAAAGGAATACCAACAGTGATGTAGTTCAGAGCACCAGGTTTCAGAGTGAAAGGACCAGCGGACTGCATGAAACGACGGTCGGAGGGGCTGTTGCCAGCAGTTTTCTCAGTCCAGACATCAACGGCGTTACCATCAGTACCCCAATAGAGAGGATCGGAGTCGCCTGGGAACATAAAGTCGCAATCAAACTCGGTGACATCGGTGTTGATACCATTTCCACCGTATTTCATGCGTTGACCGTTTTTCCAGAAACCGCGGAGGTAGTTGTAATAGTCGGTAGCCTTAGAGGGCTCACCGCTGATAGCGTCGAGGCTATTGTTGTAGTAAACGAAGCGGCGCATACCGAAACGTTCATCATCAACAATGTTGTTACCGAAGTTGACACCATTGATGGCGCAGTTTCCGATAGCATCACCAGGCTGGAAGTACCAAGCATTGGGATAGTAAAGGTCGGCATCGTCAGTCAGGCTGATGGTGTCATAAGTGCCGTTATCGAGTCTATAGCGCTCAAGCTGGGTGGGATAGTAGGCACGCATAAGGGAAATGTCAATCTTGGGATTGTCCTTTCCATCGGGATCCATGTAGGGACCCTGGAAGAAGTCGATACCGACTGCGGGAGGAATGCCAGAATAGGAACCAGCACCGGGGCCGTCGGCCTCATCGCCGTTGTAGCAGTAACCAAGACCACGCTTGACATCGCAACCGACGAAGTCATCGTGAGCATAGCCGAGGTCGGCATCGACCCACTGGCTGAAATAAGTGTCACGAAGTTCGTAAGTAGAACGGTTGATAATCTCGTAAGAGTAGAAGGTCATGTTGTTGATCTCGTCATTGGTGGAGAAGGCAAAAGCCTGAGCACGGATTTCCATGCCGATAGGCTGACCTTCGGACTCGGTATGGACGTTACCCATATCGTTGAAGACCCACCAAATGGTCTGGTCGCCTTTCAGCACCTGGTCAGAGAGGAGACCGCCGGTAACGATGCCAGCCTCGGTTTCAAGGGTGGTGGCAACATGTGAGGTGTAGTCACGGCCCCACTGAGCCTTCAGGGTACGGGGGCAGAGGTCATTGTTGAAATCATAGTAAGGATAGTCACCGTCTTCCCAATTGTACTGGCCATCGTTGTTGGCATCGTAATAGGGAGCGAGGTAGGGAGACTGGTTGGCATTGATACCGGAAGCAGGCCAATTCTTAATGGTAGCCGAGATTGCCTCGGGAGCATAAGAATCGTTGGGGGTGGCGCCGTTCTCATCATAATCGAACATGGCCATGAAAGCCTGGACTTCGGTCTTAGAAATCATATAATGCTTATCAAAAGCATTACAGACGGGGAGGTCAACGGAGGCAGACTTGAGTTCCAGGGGGCCGGGCCAATAGTCATCACCTTCCGAACCGAAACGCAGGGCAGCGATACGAAGCTGCTCATTGACGTCGGTACCACCAATCCAGAGGGCTGCGCAGAACAGCGGGCAGGTGTTGCTGTTCTTGGGCAGGTGATACTGGGCGACACTGCCGTCGTACCACATGTTACCATAGCCGTTGATTAGGGCGCGGACGTTGTTGACATCCAACATCGCGGTGCTCTGAGCTCTTTTGCAGACAGCAGCCTTGCTCTGGACTGCCGCCTTCTTGGCGCCAGTCTTATGGCAGACCTTACAATCTTCAGCAAAAGCAGTCGTAGAGACAGCGGAGACAAGGAATGCCGCTAATACTAATTTGCTAAATATATTCTTCATATTATACATTATTTTTTCTCTTAATTACGTTAGAAACGGTAAGCGAGTGTGACAGTGAACGAACGAGGATTGTTGTAGTTCCAAGTGCCGTTGCGCATGTTGATGGCGTAGAGGTCTCTGAACGAAGTAGGATCGAGATAGCTGTTGATGACAGTCTGGGTCTCGGGGTCGGTGAGGTAACCATTATCCTCGGGGTTGCCGGTGACATTGAAGACGCCGGTGACGTTGCGGATATCGAATATGTTCTTGATGGTGAGAGCGAGAACGAGTTCGGTGGTCTTGTTCTTAACCTTGATGGGGAAAGCCTTATCGATAATCATATCGCAATAGAATCCCCAAGGCAGGCGAGCACCGTTGTAGCTACCCACGATGGTGTACTGGTTGTTGCTGAAAGCCTTGGTATAAGGACGGCCGGACTGGACGCAAGCGACGAGGTCGACACCGAGTCCTTCGAACACCTTGATGGTCTTCTGGCGTTCCTCACCAGTGGAATCCTTAACAATGCGGGTAATCGTGTAGCCATTGTAATCCTTACCAGTGGAGAAACGATAGTCAAAATTGAGTTTGAATTCATGACGGCGGTCATCTCCGATAGGATTGAGCATCTTCAGCGTGGTGTAACCTTCCTTGATGAGCTCGGTCATGGTGGTGGAGGTCAGACCAGTACCCTCAGCATACTGGAGAGTGTAGTTGGCACTGATGCGGACGTTCTTAGACTGACGGAGGTCGTAGCCGATGGTGACACCCTTGATGGTCTTGAAGTCGATGTTGTCGTAGGAGTAGTAGTTCTGGTTAGGATCGGCACCAGGATACTGAACGAGCTGGATGAGGTCGCGGGTCTCTTTATAGTAGGCAGCGACGCTGATAGCGCAGTTGTCATTAAGAGCCTGCTGGAAGTCGAGTTCGTAGTTGGTAATCTTCTCAGGTTTGAGGTTGGGGTTGGTGAAATAGGAGGTCTGCGTCATATAGAGATATGACATATAGTTGGCCTGCCAGTTGGTGGAAGGACGACGGGCGATAATGTCATAGCTAGCCTTGAACTGGGATTTTTCACCGACGGGGAAGGAGAAAGCGATACGGGGCATGACGACCACCTGGGGCTTATACTCTGTGAAAGCCTCGGAACCAACCGTGTTGTTGGTGAGGGCACGCTGGCCGTTGGGAGTACGATAGGGGGTGGGCTTACCAGACTTACCAGCGATAGCACTGGGGCTGTTGAGCTCGACACCATTGACATCGTACCAAGTGGAACCATTACGATAGCCGTATACTGATGGATTCTCTGCATCTGCTGCATCAACATAGACAGTCCAGTCGTCGCCAGCACCAGCATAGAGGTCACCAGAGTAGGGGATGCCGCCTTTGCGAAGGTCACCGACAGTATAGGACTCATACAGCAAATAGGGGTCTTTCATAACGTACTGGCCGTTGTCGAAAATGTCGACACGGACACCGACGTTGAAGATAAGGTCAGAGAAGTAGAACTGGTCTTGGATGTAACCAGCCATATAGGTGGGAGTATAGGAAGGAATGTAACGGTATTTGGGATTTTCGGGATTGAAGAAATAATCGAGGTTCCAAGTGCCGTCATTGTACTTCTCACCATTATGCTTGTAACCAAAATAGGAGACAAGGTTGGATCCATTGTTGAAGAGTTCGTCGGAAGAGAACATGTCTAAGCCACCAGCTTCAGCATATTGCTCGGGACGATAGCGATCGACATCAAGGAAAGTGCGCTCACCAATCTCATCGCCAGTCCATCCAAGGTAGGTACGCATAGCCTCATCGAAATAGGACTGACCATCTTTGTTGAGATAGCGGTCATAGTCGACATAGAGGTTGGAACCTTCCCAGCGATAGTGGGGACGTTCAAGATCCATCTGGGAGATGTGCTTGTTAGCATTCTGGCGCATGATGGTCCAGAGAGCAGTAGGAGCGACCTGGAAGGAAGAAGAGTTCTGACGGTCATACTGGAAACCAATTTCAATCTTATGCTTCTTGATTTCAGCGGAAGCTTTAGCGGAAACATAGATGTAGTCGGTCTGAGAGTAGTTGAAGCCAGTACCCTGAACACCTACGTTATTGAGCAAGCCGTAGACGTTGCCGGGAGTTTCGCCATTGGGAAGACCCTTGAAGTAGCGAAGAGCATCGTAGTTGAGGAGCTGTGAAGCAACTTCGGGAATGCTGAGCAACTGAAGGTTATAGTTGGCATAAATCTGGTTGCCTGCATAGGGCTGATAGCTATCCCAGTTGATGCGGTCGTACCAGTTGTTCTGAACGAAGGCAGCACGGGTAATGTCGTTATAATTGAAAGCAGAGTTGAGTTCGTATGTGGGGAACTGGTCGGTTTCGAGATAACCATTGTAACCATACTTGAAAATGTCGGTGAGCTCGCCGCCAAAAACCTCGTTGTATGTGTGGCCATGGGCGCGGTCGAACATGGCAGTGATGTTATACATGACATCCTTGATAGCCTTGCCTTCCGAGCTGGAGCCTTCGGTGTTGTCTGCCTTAGCAGGCTCAATGTCGGGGAAACGCTGCGTGAAGTCAACAGTAACATCATAATGGATGTATTCGTAAACGCTGTTGGCGCAACGAGTCATATTGAGGGGCATCAGAGAAGTCTGAGGGCTGTGGGAGTAATCAAAGTTGGAGGTGATGTTCAATGAAGTGAGGTCAGTGAAACGGAAGTCAAGAGCCAACTGAGTATTGATGGAGTAGGCGCGAGTGTTAGGTACGCGGCTAGCATCGTTGCTGAAATCTTTCTTAGTAAGATTACGGATTTCGTAAAAAGCATCTTGATAAAGTCCAGTTTCAGCAGAATAGTTCACAGAACCAGTGATGGGGTCATAGCTAATAGGAGCCTGCTCATACTGCTGAACCAAAGCATCGTTAACAATCTGATAACGATAGCCATTGGGACGGTAGAAACTGTTCTGGGTAGTAGCGCCCTGGGCAGTCAAACGGAAGCCAAGGAGCGTGCTCTCACCGGTAACTTCGCCATTCTCATCTTTGATTTTCCTATTTACCAGCGGACCGGTTAACCAAGCAGAGAGGAAGTTGTATCTACGATAGTCGAGACGGGTCTCATAACGAATAACGCCTTTGAAAGAGCTGGTTGGCGGCTTAAGGGTGATGATCTGCGTACCACCGATAGCTTCACCGATGCTTGCAGGAGTACCACCCAAGATAACCTTAATCTCAGCGATAGCCTCTTTAGGAACGTTGACGCCGGTACGTTTGCGGACACCGTTGGTCATGGTGACCATGTTATCCTCACCACGGGCGGTACCCGTGCCACCGTCGTCGTAGCCGACACCACCAACAGCAGAGACAATGTTCTCAATAGAGGTACCAGGCATGTGCGCGATATCCTCAGCGTTCATGGTCTGGCCAGTCTCAGACGATCCGATGTCGATGATAGGCACCTTTTTCTCTTTAATTTCGACGACTTCCAAAGTTTTGGAAGCCTGGTCAAGAGAAATGTTACAGACAGAGTTGCCGGTAGCCTTCACGTTGAACTCCTCACGGGTGTAGGTGTTGTAGCCGACGCATGAAGCCTTGATGTCGTACACACCGACGTCCAGCGGTCGAATCGTGAATTCACCATTCATGTTTGTCTGCGTACCTTTGATTTGTTTACCGTCTTGCATAGCAATGACGTTGGCAAAAGGCACAGGCTCTTTTGTCTTTGAATCGATGATGGTACCTCTGATAGTACCCTGTGCGAGGACGAAATTCGCCATCAGCAACAGACCGATTGTCATTAGTACTTTTCTAAACATACTTTTAGGTATTATTACTATAACAAAATTAATTAATTATCATAAGAATGTATCTCATCGAGATACTGGTTATTAAGGATAGTCTGGTAGATGACCGCTTGACGGAGATCGAAACTAGATCGTTCGCCGTTGTCGGCCATCGCTGCGGAAGCAGGAGCCTGCTTGGTAGTCTTGGCAGCCTGCTTGGCAGAGCGAGTACGAGGCTGTGGCTGTGACTGCTGGGTAGCAGAAGACTGAGTCACATCTTCGTAAGTAAAATAACCGCTGGCACGTTCCTCATCGGAGAAAGAGGCACCGGGCTTGACAGTGGAAGAAAAAGAATGATTTGACTCTTCCTCGAAAAGCGACTCAAAGGCACTTCTTACTGTGCCTTGTGAAGGAGCCTCGGAGCCACCCTCCGAGTCGGCTAAAGTCTTAGATATTGACTTGTAGGCTTTGTAGCCGACCCAGAGAATAACTGCCAATACAATGAGAAATGTACTCATATATATTTTTACTATTTATCCTATTATTATATAGCAACTATGCGTTGAGTTGTTTCTGCTGTTTCTTAGAAATCTCATACACAATAGCGCAAGCGATGCACACAGAGGAGAATACACCGACCAAAACGCCAACCAGGATAGCAAACACGAAACCACGAATGACCTCACCGCCGAAGATGAACATCATCAACAAGGTGAAGAAGGTGGTACCGCTGGTGTTGATAGTACGGGCCAATGTGGAGTTGATAGCATCGTTCATGTGGGTCTTGATGCTGCGCTTGGGATAGAGCTTGCGATATTCACGAACACGGTCGAAGATAACCACAGTGGCATTGATGGAATAACCAATGACTGTCAGCACAGCCGCAATGAAGGACTGGTCAACATCCAAGTTGAAGGGGAGTAGGCCATGAAGCAGGGCGAAGACGCCGATAACCAAAATGGTATCGTGAGCCAGAGCTGCGACACTACCGACACCAAAGCGCCAGCTGCGGAAGCGGAGGCCGATATAGACGAACATGACGAGAAGACCACCGATGACAGCCAGGAAAGCATTACGGACCAAGTCGTTGGCAATGGTTGCGCCGACCTGCTCAGACTGAATAATACCGAGGGGGTTGGTCTCAGTGCTACGGAACTCTTCCTCAGTGATGCCGTTGGCAAAATAGTCCTTGGTACCATTATAGAGCATGGTGGCAATCTCGTTATTGACAGCTTCGCCATCCTCATTAACTTTATACTTAGTGGTAATCTTCAACTGGGAGCTAGGACCATAGGTCTTGACCTCGGGAGCCTCACCAAACTGCTGGTCGAGAGCGGAACGAACCTCAACAGCGTTGACGGGCTGGTCGAAGCGGACCACATATGTGCGACCACCAGTGAAGTCGATACCACGGCTGAGACCACGACCAAAGATGCCGATTAGGCTGATGGCAATGGCAATGCCGGCGATAATATAGAAGGTTTTGCGCTTACCGATGAAATCAACATGGGCATTGCGCATGAAGTTTTCGGAGAAGGGGAAGGAGAAGGTCATCTTCTTCTTGTGGTTCAGCATCCAGTCAATGCAGAGACGGGTGATGAAGATGGAGGTGAACAAGGAGGTGACGATACCAATGCAAAGGGTGACAGCAAAGCCCTGAACAGGACCCGAACCAAACATGATGAGCACGAGACCCAAGAGGAAGGTGGTCACCTGACCATCAATGATAGCAGAGTAGGCATTGCTGAAACCAGCAGCTACCGCGTTGACCATGCTTGAGCCAGCACGGAGTTCTTCTTTGATACGTTCATATATAATGACGTTGCCATCGACAGCCATAGCCAATGTCAACACGATACCAGCGATGCCAGGCATGGTGAGCACTGAGCCGATGGAAGCGAGGACGCCCATGAGCAGGAAGATGTTCGTGATAAGGGCGACAACGGAGACCCAGCCACCGCGATTATAGAACACAACCATATAGAGAAGGACGATGATGAAAGCAAGGATGAAGGAGATGAGACCTTTAGTGATGGACTCTTGACCGAGGGAAGGACCAACAACGGCTTCCTGGACGATAACGGCGGGAGCGGGGAGTTTACCAGACTTGAGGATATTGGCAAGGTCTTTGGCCTCTTCAAGGGTGAAGTCGCCAGTGATGGAGCTACGGCCGCCAGCAATTTCGCCATTAACGACAGGAGCGCTGTAGACGAGGTCATCGAGAACAATGGCAATGCAGTTGCCGACATTTTCGCCGGTGATGCGTTTCCAATCGCGCGCGCCCTCGTTATTCATTGTCATAGAAATTTCATTGCCGCCAGCATTGCTGAAATCTTGGCGGGCATCGGTGATGACGTCGCCTTCGAGGAGTGCGGAACCGTCACGGGTGTTGATGCGGATAGCGAAAAGCTGATAGATGTCGGAACCTTCCTGGACAGGCTTGGCAGCCCAGAGGAACTTAACGGTACGGCTATCGAGCACGCGCTTTTCGAAAGCGGTGGCAATCATGCGGTTGATGGCATCACGGCTCTTGGCGTGAGCATAGCCGACAACAGGTCCGCGGAGTAGGCCGCCCTTTTCATTGATGTTGGGCATGAGCATGTTCTCATTGAAGAGAGGATGGTCCTTAGCGAGGTCATCCATCTTAGCTTCGGCAGCGTTATCCTTGTCGGAAGCGCCAAGTGCATTGAGCAGGGAGTCGCCTTCGGCAACAGGCTGCTCGTTAACGGTGGTGTCAACGACTTCGGCAATCTGATTGCTCTCAGCCATTTCAGCACCGCCGATAGAAGCGATGAACTTGTCGGCCTTTTCGAGCATCTGGTATGCTTCAGCGTTGTCGTAGGTCAGCCAGAACTCGAGCTGTGCAGTACCCTGGAGGAGCTTGCGGACACGCTGAGGATCCTTCACACCAGGAAGTTCGACGAGGATGCGCTCGGAAGCACGGAGCTGCTGGATAGTGGGCTGAGCGACACCGAACTTGTCGATACGCTGGCGGAGAATCTCATAGGTACGATCGTAAGCACCAGCAGCCTCTTCCTTAACGACTTTGATAACGGCATCGTTATCATCGTTGAGCTTGATGCGGTCGCGAAGCTGGGTGTTGAAATAGGAAGCCAGCTGGACATCGGGATTGATCTGGCGGATGGCATCGTAGAACAAGGAGACGAAATCACGGTTGGTCGTCTTCTTCTGGGCTGCGATAGCCATATCGATAGCCTTGTTGAAAGTGGAGTCCTCAGTATGACCGGCCAAAGCACGAACCACATCGACTGTGGAAACTTCGAGCATGACGTTCATACCGCCCTTGAGGTCAAGGCCGAGATTGATTTCACGAGCTTGGCACTGGCGATAGGTGTAACCCAAGTACACTTTCTCAGTAGCCATGGAGTCAAGGTAGGCAGCCTCACGATCCACCAAGAGGGAGTCGCGCAAGGCTTGAGCATAGAGCTCATCGCCGTTGGATTGTTTAGTGATAAAATTTTGTGTGTTTTCGCTCTGAATGTAAGCATCTGCTGCCGATTTTGCCTTCTTCTCAATGCTACTTGTCACAAAGGTAAACGACAATTGATACAAACAAACCAAAACGAATGACCATGTCAGAAATTTAATAAGTCCTTTATTCTGCATATCTTACGTATTAAAATTTATTTTTATTAATATACTTTTTGAACGTGCAAAGATACAAAATTTTATCGACATAGGAAGGTTTTTCCAAAAAAAAGATGTAATTTTGCAAAAAAATATAGCTGCCATGGATGAAAAAAACGACATCAACGAACCCAAAAACAACCCCATTTCACAGTGGGCCAAAGAAGACCGCCCGAGAGAAAAAATGGCCGAGTTGGGCAAAAAAAGCCTTACCGACAGCGAACTCCTCGCCATCCTGCTCAGAACAGGAATTCCTGGACATAGCGCCATTGACTTAGCCAAGGATCTCTTAAAGATGAACGACTATCGACTCACTAACTTGGCCAAGATGGAAATCAATGACTTACAACGCACCATGAAAGGGCTTGGACTAGCAAAAGCTGTCAGCATCTTGGCAGCGATGGAGTTGGGTAATCGGATGATGAAAGAAGAAAAACAAAACCCAAACGACACCATCCATACCAGCGAGGATCTATTCATCGACCTTGATGAAAAACTGAGCGACCAGCCACGAGAGGAATTCTGGGCGGTCTACATGAATCAGCGCAACAAAATTCTAGGGAGAAAACTCATCGGAGTTGGCGGACTGACCAACACTTCTGTTGACGTTCGCATCATCTTTAAAGGCGCTTTAGAGGTAAATGCCACCAGCGTGGCTGTTGCCCACAATCATCCTTCTGGGAACCTTCAGCCGAGTGCTGCCGACAAATCATTGACAAAAAACATAGCAGATGCTGGCAAAATACTGAATATAAGACTAATAGAACATCTAATACTAGGCATCCTTCCCAGTGGGAAACACGACTACTTCAGTTTCACCGAACACGGTCTTTTGTAATCTCAACGGTGACAGATTGTAACTGTCCGCCAAGAGGCGGATTGAGTTTCGACACCTTCACTCCCACCCTATCGATAGTTGGGTACTCAGCCAAAAGCGCCGATGCTATCCGATCTCCGACATGCTCCAATAGATGCGACGGGACCATCATCTCGCGCTTCACCGTCTGATAGACATCCAAGTAACTGACTGTGTCGGAGATACAGTCGGAATGCTGCGCCCGAGAGGTATCGGTTTCGAACGCAACATCGACCATGAAATTAGTACCAATGGCCTGCTCCTCGGAGAAGCAGCCATGATAGGCATAGAAATGCATTCCATTAAGTGTTATAGAACTCATGGAATCAATGGATTATGCTAAACAATAGCATTAAATTGGTTCAAGAAACGGAGGTCGTTTTCGAAATAGAGTCGAAGATCGCGGATCTGATATTTCAGCATAGCCATGCGTTCAACACCCATTCCGAGTGCGAAACCAGTATACTCATTAGGATCTATGCCACAAGATTTCAGCACATTGGGGTCAACCATGCCGCAACCTAGAATCTCCAGCCAGCCAGTACCCTTGCAGATGTTGCAGCCCTTGCCGCCACAGATGCCACATGAGATGTCCATCTCTGCAGAAGGCTCCGTGAAGGGAAAATAAGAGGGACGAAGGCGTATCTGAGTCTGCTCGCCAAACATCTCTTTGGCAAAATAGAGCAACGTTTGCTTGAGGTCTGCAAACGACACATTCTTATCAACATACAATGCCTCCACTTGGTGGAAGATACAATGGGCGCGGGCGCTGATGGCTTCGTTGCGGAACACGCGGCCTGGAGCGATGATGCGGATGGGGGGCTGGGTACGTTCCATGACACGCACCTGGACCGAGGAGGTGTGGGTGCGCAATGCCACTTCCTGCTTACCCTCCTCTTTCTCTACGAAGAAGGTGTCCTGCATATCGCGGGCGGGGTGATCGGGGGGAAAATTCAAAGCGGAGAAAAGATGCCAATCATCTTCAATCTCAACCGATTCAGCCACAGTGAAGCCGATACGGCTAAAAATGTCGATGATCTCATTCATCACCACCGACAGCACATGCCGGCTGCCCAATTGGGAAAAATCGGTGGGCATGGTCAAGTCGTGCATCTGTTCCTGGGATTCGTTCTGCTCAACGAACGCCTTAAACTCCTCAATCTTATCCATGGCAGCAACCTTCAGCATGTTGAGTTCTTTGCCCAATTCTTTTTTCTCTTCATTGGGCACTGACTTGAACTGCTCGAAGAGGTCGCTAATGATGCCTTTCTTACCTAAATACTTGACTCTAAAGGCTTCCACTTCGGCAGCCTTGTCTTTGAATGTTTCAATTCTTACAGCCTTGATATCTTGGATATAGGCTTCGATTTTTTCTTTCAACGGGTTCATTTCTCAATAATAGTCATCTTCATTTTAATATCTTCTAGCGGACGATTCATGCGATTGCAAGACACGGCGGCAATCTTGTCAATCACCTCCAATCCTTCAACCACCTCGCCAAAAACAGTATAGTCTCCATCCAAGAACGGAGTGCCTCCAAGCGTGGCATAGACGGCAGCCTGCTCAGGCGTGAAGGTCTTTCCCATGCGTTGTTGAATCATATTGAGTTCGTCAGGGCCATAAGTTTTGCCTTGCACAATGTAGAACTGGCAAGAAGAAGACTCCTTCTGCGGGTTCACATCGTCACCCTGACGTGCGGCAGCCAAAGCGCCTTTCTTGTGGAACAAGGCCGGATTGAACTCGGCAGGAATGGTATATCCAAGCGTTCCATCTCCAAGCATCTGGCCCGGTTTGGCATTGCGCGAATTGGGGTCACCGCCCTGGATCATGAATGCATTAATCACACGATGGAAAAGCACGCCATCATAGGTGCCATCTTTCACCAACTTTAGGAAATTATCGCGGTGTCGAGGGGTCTCATTGTACAATTTTACCACCATGTCACCATACGAAGTCTCAATTTTAACATAATAGGTCTTCTCACCTTTTTTACCCTGTTTATCAGATTTTTGTGCAAATCCTGAAAACATAAAAGATAAAAAAACTAATAAAAAACAAATTTTTTTTGTTGTCATACCACAAATTTTTACTATCTTTGCAATTGCAAAATTAGACAAAAAAATTCATATAATCACAAAAATAAACGATTTTTTATGAAGAAAAAATGCTTCACACTTTTCGGCCTCCTGTTAATCAGCGCATTAACGACACTATTTTTCACCTCTTGCGACAAGGACACTTGGTGCTACATTGACGTCACAGTGACAGATTCTAAGAACGACAACGCTCCTGCTCCGGGTGCTTGGGTCAAAATTCAATATGTGAAGAACAACGAAGCCGACCCGCAGAACAGCGTTGTGGGCACCATCTCCGATACTGGCCAATGCGACAACAGCGGCATCTACCGTACCAAATTTGCTGCTCCAGCCATCCTGACCGTCACCGCCCGCATCGACGAGCCCGACACCCTCAACCACAAATTCTACTACCGCGAGGGTGAGAAATCCATCCGTCTCAAGGAAGGCGAAACTGTCACTACCACCGTCAAGGTTATCGGCGACAAGGTTTTGGGTCGCGCTGACTTCCAAGAAATTTAATCGGCCTTATTTAGCCTGCCATTCTAGTTTATCCTATCCCCAAAATAGGATAAACTAGAGTTTTTATACAATTTATATAGTGATGAACGTTCCTTTTACTAACGATGACCTGCAGCAGATGGCTGCCCTTGGGCTCTCCCAAGAAGACGTAGTCCGGCAAATAGACAATTTCCGCAAAGGATTTCCAAAAACCATCCTCGTGGATGCTGCCACCGTCGAAAACGGCGACATACTGCGCCTCAACGACGAGGAAATCAACCGCTATGCCACTCGATACAAACAAGCCTCCCGTGGCAAGAAAATCCTTAAATTCGTCCCCGCATCAGGTGCTGCAACGCGCATGTTCAAAGACTTGTACACATTCTCTTCCACCTATTTCGGCATCGACTATAAAATTGAAAAAGAGTACCCATCCGTCAAGGAATTCATTGAGAAGATACGTTCCTTTGCCTTCTTTGACGACCTGTACGAATGCATGGAGTCCTCGGGAGCAGACTTTGGCGACTACATGGATCGAGGCGACTTCGCCACTGTCATCAATTTCTTGCTCAAAGATCAGTATCTCGGCTATGGCAACTTGCCCAAAGGACTGCTCAAGTTCCACCGATATGGTCACTTGCAACGCACTCCTCTCGAAGAGCACATCGTCGAAGGAGCCGAGTATGCCCGCCAAGACAACGGCACCGTCAACATTCACTTTACCGTTTCGCCTGAGCACCGAGCGCTCTTCCGCAAAAAAGTATCCGAAGTTCGCAAATACTACGAAAAGGCTTTCCATGTGAAACTGCACATAACCTTTTCTGAACAAAAACACTACACCGACATCATAGCCGTCGACGAACAGAACAACCCCGTCCGCGATGAGGAAGGACGCCTCGTTTTCCGTCCAGGAGGACATGGAGCCTTGATTGAAAACCTCAACGAACAGCGCGCCGACATCATCTTCATTAAGAACATCGACAACGTGGTACCCGACTGGATGAAGCACACCACCATCATCTACAAGAAAGTACTCGCCGGCCTCCTGCTCGATATTCAGCAGCAATGCTTCGACTATCTTCGGCAGCTCGACAAAGGAGTCAGTCCCCAAAAACTTAAAAGAATCGAGACCTTCGCCCAACATCAGCTACTAATACAACTGCCTGAAAGCTACGGCCAAGCAGATCTTTCCCATCGCTGCCAGCTACTGCACCAGCTGCTCAATCGTCCCATACGAATCTGCGGAATGGTAAAAAACCAAGGAGAACCCGGTGGAGGGCCCTTCTTCACCCGCGACACCGAAGGGAAAATAAGCCTTCAAATCGTGGAAACCGCCCAAATCAACGGCAACGACCCCACACAGGCATCCATTCTAGCCAACGCCACCCATTTCAACCCCGTCGACCTCGTCTGCGCCACCAAAGATTATCGCGGGCGCTATTTCGACCTTCGCCAATTCGTGGATCCCGCCACAGGGTTCATCAGTAAGAAAAGCAAAGGAGCCACAGTGCTCAAATCGCAAGAACTACCCGGACTTTGGAATGGTGCAATGGCCAACTGGAACACCCTATTCGTCGAAGTGCCACTAGCCACCTTCAACCCTGTGAAAACCGTCAACGACCTGCTGAGAAAGGAACACCTCGAAGGGTGAACAGTCCTAAAGGAAGCATCCCTCAACTCACTCTCAATGCCATAACATCATGCCTCCTTCCAACAAGTGGGAGGAAACTGACTATTCGTATCAAATCTAGTAAAAAGGTAACAGTCACAAGGCGATAAAACTGGATACCACCCTCAGAATCTTCCATGGCTTCCGCCGCCACCGAAGCTTCCGCCGCCAAAGCCGCCGAAACCACCTGAGGAACTGCCGAAGCCTGAAGAACCGCCCGATGAAAAACCGCCCCAATAGGAGCCAGAATGGTACGACCCGCCATCGCTGCCGCCAGAACTGCTGCCACCTGAACCGCCGAATCCCTTAAAGGCCTTCACTAAAACATAGATTATCACCCCAAAAAAGATGATGAAACCCAAGACCGCATACCAGTCATCCTCATCGTCCTTGTAGTCGCTGTAGCTATACTCGCCTCGGCAAACAGGCTCAATCACATCCAATGCCGCACAGATGGCTCCATAGTAGTCGCCTTCGGAAAGGGGGCCTATCATCTTATCGTTGATAATCCTGTTGCAGAAGAGGTCGGGCAGCGCGCCCTCCAACCCATAGCCTGGTGCGAGGGCAACGTCGCCATAATCCTGTTCGTCATCCAAATCGCGCGACTTGATGAGTATCACCACGCCATTCTTCAAATCCTTCTGCCCCACCCCCCATGTGGTACCGATGCGGGTGGCCAAATCCATAATCTCGCAATCGTGCAAGGTGGGGGTGATGAGAATAAGTATTTGATTCGAAGTGCTATCGTCGAAAGCCACTAGGCGCTGCTCCAACTCCTCGCTTTGCTGACTGGTCAGCTTCTGCGAATAGTCGTTGACCAGCCTATTGGTGGGTTGAGGGCACCATGGCTCTTGGGCAGGCAGGCAAAGCGCTGGCAGCAGGAACAATAATAGCAGGATGCGTTTCATCAGATACTTGAAAGTCTATAACGGTAATACTTTGAGACTCTGGAGCATACGTCACATTAAGGCGTATGAGGGAGAATCGGTTTCATTAGAACTCGAAGTTCACCTCAACGGGCTCGTCGCTTCCCTCAGGGGCGGTGAAATAGCCCTTCTTCTCAAAGCCGCAGATATTGGCAATGATATTGTTGGGGAAAACGCGAAGCATTCTATTATAGTCACCGACTTTTTCATTGAATCGGCCACGCTCGGTAGAGATGCGGTTCTCGGTTCCCTCAATCTGGACCTGCAGATCTTGGAAGCCCTTGGTGGCCGTCAGTTCGGGATAGCGCTCCACGATGACATTCATCGAAGTGGTAAGTGCCTTGGAAAGATTGTCTTGTGCTTTTTGGAACTTAGCCACATTGGCCTCACTGAGTTCGTTGGCATCCACCTGGACTGAAGTAGCCTTAGCGCGGGCTTCGATAACCTCGGTAAGCGTGCCCTTCTCATAGTTGGCAGCACCTTGGACGGTAGCGACCAGCTGGGGAATCAGGTCGGCACGACGCTTATAGGCATTCTCCACCTGTGCCCAAGACTGAGAAACGTCCTCTTCAGAGCGAACGAGCTTGTTATTGATGCTAATAACCCATGAAACGACCAAGACAACAGCAAAAACAATGGCCGCGATGACAATCAGTTTTTTCTTCATAATAATCTCATTTTTAATCTTTAACAAAAGCAAGCACAAGCCAGGGGCCACGTGCTTAGGATTTGCAAAAATACAATTTTTTCGCAACATCGACGATTTTTTTCGCAAAACAGACCTCAGATTCTGCTGCCTCTCAAATAGGGTGACCCCGCTGGTTCTTCGTCCTTCCTTCGCTCCTTTTCCAATCGTTTTCCAATCGTTATCCAATCCTTATCCAATCAAGCATAGGACAAAGATTGGATAACGATTGGAAAAGAATTGGAAAACTAGCAAAGCAGGATTGGGGGAATTTAAAAAGTGTTGAAAAAAATATATTTATAAAGATGTTGTGCATTAATAAAAAAAACGTATCTTTGCAATTTGGTTATATGCATTAGAAAATGTCCAAACTAAAGTATAAATCACTATCTATCATACTGCTATTGTTGCTAGCAGCGCCTGTAGGCCATGCCCAATATTCGGTCAACATGGTCAACAACCAAACCATCTATGTCAATTGCTGCGAACATCCCTCAGGCATCATCTACGACGACGGTGGCGCAAACGCCAACTACAGCAATAATTTCGACGGCGACATAATCCTCACCCACGTGCCGGGGATCAGCATCTGGGTTTACGGCACTTTAGACACCGAGAACAACTACGACTACCTGACAATAAGCAATAACACAAGCGGTACGGGTGCCAGTACACATACCGGCAACAACACCAACGTCAGCATCTACTATTCCACCACCGGCATCCTCCACCTCCATTTCCACAGCGACGGCTCGGTCATCCGAACCGGTTTCGCACTCCATTACGGCAGCACCATCGATACCTCTACCTGCGCCAATATTCCAACCGACTTCACCGTCACCAGCATCACCGAAAACTCTGCCCAGCTCATCTGGAATGCCGACAACCCTTCCGACAATTTCCTGGTCACCCTCAACGATGCCGCCCCATTCATCGTTACCGGCACTAGCTACCTGCTCACAGGTCTTTCCTCCCGAGCCAACTATGAAGTCTCCGTGCGCAGCATTTCCGACACCGCGCATCCCTGCTGCTTTGCCAGCGAACACTTCCAAACGCTCTGTCCTTTCTCCAATGCGTTCAACTATGACAACCTGACGGCGTCCAACGTTCTCTGCCAATATGGCACCTACTCTAACCCAAACGGGACTACCGGCGTGGTGGACTATGGGCCTTCGAATGCCAACTCGCGTCACACCGTGCACACAGACCCCACCGAGACTGACCCGCGCACCAACAACATGCTGCAAACCATTCCCGACGGTTACTGCACCTCGGTGCGACTAGGCAACTGGAACACTGGCGCACAAGCCGAAAGCATCACCTACACCATCACCATCGACACCACACAGCACAACGTGCTGATACTGAAATATGCGGCCGTAATGGAAGATCCCAGCCACACAGCCAACGACCAGCCCAAGTTCACATTTGAAATCACCAATAACCGAGGCCAAACCATCAACTCCTGCTACAACGCCACCTTCATTTCGAGCCAGAACCTCGGCTGGAACACCGCAAGCAACAACGTATTGTGGAAAGACTGGACGACCGTGGGCGTCGACCTCAAACCGCTTCACGGGCAGACCATCCAAGTGCACCTCACCACCTATGACTGCAACTTTAGCGCCCACTACGGCTATGCCTATTTCGTCCTCAACCTCGACAACATGGTCATGATGTCGGAGTCGTGCAGCACCATTGAAAACACATTCCATGCCCCCGAGGGTTTCAACTATACCTGGTACCGCGAGGGACAGAGCGACGACATCCTTTCCACCGCCGACACCCTGCACGTCACCCAGGAGGGCAACTACATTTGCCGCCTCTCCTTCATCGGCGCGCCCAACGATGCCGCCCACCAAAACTGCTACTTCGAGATGACCGCCGTCGCCGGCATCCGCGTCCCTTACGCCCAATTTGAAATACAGACCGTTGACACCACTACCGACTGCAGGCACCGCTGGATGCGCTTCCTCAACCAGAGCACCGTCACCCGCGACTCCGCACACACCATAATCCTTGCCAACCGCTGCGAAAGCTACCTCTGGGTGTTTGACGACAGCACCACCTCCACCGAAGAGAGCCCCCTCCTTAGCTTCATGCCCGGCTACCACACTGCCACGCTCTACGCCATGCTCTCCAACGGCGAGTGCACCGACACGCTGACCCAGACCTTCTTCACAGGCAGCCACTGCTATGAGTTCGACACCATCGCCGTGGATATGTGCGACAACGACTCCCTCCTCTTCTTCGACAGCGTCTACTACGAATCCGGCACCTACGACCACGTAGAGCTCGACACCGCCACCGGCTTCATGGTAGTCACGACCCTGCTGCTCAACACCAACCCCACAAACCAACTCTCCATCCACGACACCATCGTGGAAAACGACCTACCAGGAAGCTTCCACGGATTCACCTATGAAGGGGACTTCGACACCACCTATTTCTTCCCGGCCGAACGGCCTGCCTGCGACACCATCGTGGAATACAGCCTCAAAGTCTGGCCCAACCTCTTCGACACCGTCTATTACTACGTCTGCGACAACATGCTGCCTTATGAACTTGACTTCCACACCTTCACGGGCGAAGAGGTAGTCGCCCGCCTCCTCCAGGGCACTCACGGCGAAGACAGCATCATCACTGTATACTTTTACACCGTGCCCACCACCGACACGACCATCTACGACACCATCGTCGACAACCAGCTGCCCTGGTTCTTCTTCGACACACTCTTCACCGACAGCATTGCCGACCACATCTTCACCACCTACAATGAGGCCGGATGCGACAGCCTAATCCACTACAACCTCTACATCTTCTGGAATGGCGACCACTGCGACACCAGCCTCGAGTATCCCAACTTCGTCACTCCCAACGGCGACGGCACCAACGACCGATTCATCATCAGCGGCTTGATTGAAAACAACTGCTTTAAATACAATCAATTATCCATCTACGATCGCAATGGACGCAGAGTCTACCAAGTCCAAAACATCCACGACGACAGCCAATGGTGGGATCCCAACGAACGCCATTGCCCCGATGGCACCTACTTCTACTACTTCAAGGCCCACGGCGTCAATATCTGGACACAGCACACCGGCGTCATCGAAGTGCTGCGCGATTAGCATGGCATAATTACCTTCAACACGCAAACAATTTTTATATAGAATATAATTAGAAAACATATGAATAATCTTGGAAACTCGCTCGCCGAGGGCATGGAAAGACTGGGCTTGATAGCTGAACGCATCAAAAAAAATCAAGGCAAAATACCGCAAATTGAAATTGACATCATTCTTGGCGAACTGCGTTCGCTCTACATGACAGCTTTGCAACTTGAGGCACAAGAAGGCGCCGAAGAGGTCCTAACCGACACCCTTGACATGGAACTAACTGCCGCAGCCGAGAAAGCAGCCGAAGAAAAACGTCTCGCTGAAGAAAAACGTCTCGCCGAAGAAGCCGCCAAAAAGGCAGCTGAAGAAAAACGCATTGCTGAAGAAAAACGCCTCGCTGAAGAAGCCGCTAGAAAGGCAGAAGAAGAAAAACGCCTCGCAGAGGAGAAGCGAATCGCCGAAGAAAAACGCCTCGCCGAAGAAGCAGCAAAGAAAGCAGCCGAAGAGAAGCGTCTCGCAGAAGAAGCCGCCAAAAAAGCAGCTGAAGAAAAGCGAATCGCTGAAGAAAAACGCCTCGCTGAAGAAAAGCGAATCGCTGAAGAAGCAGCCAAGAAAGCGGCTGAAGAGAAGCGAATCGCCGAAGAAAAACGTGCTGAAGAAGAGGCTGCCAAGAAAGCGGCTGAAGAAGAACTTAAGCCCATTTTCGCTCCCGAAAAGCCTTCAGCGCCAGTTCCTCCCATCATGGAGCCTATGATGGAAACCATTGAGGGCAACCCCAACGACGAACTCTTCGCCGATGATACAAAACCTGCCAAATCGACGAAACAAGAGCCCTCCCTGCTGGACTTCTTCGGAGAAAAGAAAGAGGAACAACCCAGCAAGCGCACCCTTGCCGACACCCTCAACCAACACACTCGCAACATCGAAGAGCAGCTAGAGACACGCGTCAATGCCAAGAAAGTCGATGACCTCCGCACCATCATCAACATCAACGACAAATTCAGTTTCATGAGCGAGCTCTTCCACAACAACATGAAAGCTTACAACGACTTCATCCTCCGCCTCAACAGCTACACCGACCGCGAAGAGGCCCTCGCCTACGTCAAAGAAATATCCGAACAATACAAGTGGGACACCAACTCGCTTGCCGTCAAAAATTTCAATAAAATATTCGACCGCAAATTCTAGCATCACTAGCATGAATCATCGCAAAGCCATACTGTTCTCAGCCCCTTCTGGCAGCGGAAAGACTACCATCATCCGCGAAATTCTAAAGCGTTTCGACTGTTTTGAATTTTCCATCTCAGCCACCAGCCGCCAGCCCAGAGAAGGCGAGCGCGACGGGATAGACTACTACTTCCTCACCCACGAAGCCTTTCTACAGCGCGTCAGCGACAACCAGTTCCTTGAATGGGAAGAAGTCTATGCCGGCACCTGCTACGGAACCCTCAAGTCGGAAATAGACCGCATTTGGGACAACGGGCACGTCATCATCTTCGACGTCGATGTCAACGGCGGCATGAACATCAAGAAGTATTTCGGCAACGACGCACTAGCGCTATTCATCATGCCCCCAAGCGTGGAAGTGCTCGAACAGCGCTTGCGCAGCCGCGGAACCGAGAGCGAAGAAGCCATCACCAAACGCCTCGCCCGCAGTGCCGCCGAACTCAAGATGTCCGACCAATTCGACATCACCATCATCAACGACGAACTTGAGAAAGCAGTCGACCAAACACAAGAAATCATCAATAAATATTTATCCGAATAACCCGCCCCATGGAATCACTGCTGGAATTCATCAAGCGATACAACTACGTCATTCTCTTCATCCTGCTGGAAGTCCTAGCCCTCATCTTCATCACCCAGAATAGCAACTACCAAGGGTCCAAGATAGTCAGTGCCGGCAATGCCTTCGCCGGCAGATGCTATGGCACCATCTCCTCCGTCGGCGACTATTTCGGCCTAAGGCGCGAAAACGAAATCCTAGCTGCTGAGAATGCCAAGCTACGCGCCCAAGTCGAATCCTCCTATATCAGCTACAGCACCACGCAATTCACCCACGAAGACACCGTCTACAACCAACGGTACAGCTACACAGTGGCCCAGGTGGTCAAAAGCTCGTGGAACAACACCAACAACTACATCATGATCAACAAAGGCCGGCGCCAAGGAATCCAAGTCGACCAAGCCGTCATCTCGCCTGAAGGCATCGTCGGCGTCGTGGTCAACACCACCGACAACTTTTCCACCATCATGCCCGTGCTCCACTCCAATAGCCGAAACAGCGTAAAAATCAGCCGCATCAACACCAACGGATCGCTTGTGTGGCGCGGCGGCGACTTCCGCTATGCCACCCTCATCGACATCCCCACCACCCACGCCCTCCGCCGCAACGACACCATCGTCACCTCGGGTATGGCCAACGACTTCCCTGAGGGCATCATGGTCGGCTTCGTCGAAAAAGCCGGCACCGAACGCGGTAGCGGCTTCTATACCATCAAGGTGAGACTGGCCACCGAATTCAACAAACTTGACCACGTCTACATCATCGACAACCGTTTCAAGGCAGAGCAAGACTCGCTCATGGCCAGAACCCAACAGAAAGACGAATCAAAATGAGCAAATTAGTTTTTTCCAATATTTTCCGTTTCTTGGCGCTCATAGTGCTCCAGATACTTATTCTCAACTACGTCTACTTGGGCGGATTTGCCGTCCCATTCATCTACCTCTTGGCCATCCTCATGCTGCCCACGCGCCTAGAGAAGATCCCTCTGCTACTCATTGCTTTCGCATCGGGCATGCTCATCGACATTTTCTGCAACGTTCCAGGTTTCCACACATTCAGCTGCACCATGATGGGCTTTGCGCGAATCCTTTTCGGCAACACCATTCTCACCCACGACGATGCTGAGATTGACACTCCCAACATCCGCTCCGTACCAGCGAGTGCCTTCATGCTTTACCTGCTGCTGATGATTTTCGTGTACTCTTTCACCTTCAACCTCATCGAAGCATTCAGTTTCGGCAATTTCTGGCTTACCATGCTCTCTGTCCTCCTCGACACCGCCATCACTTGGGTGTTGCTTATGCTCTGCCAATTATTCATATCCCCTTCAAAAAAATGAGACGCGCCGCCCTGATAGCCCTGCTATTCTTCTTGCCATTCTTCACCAAGGCACAAAATGCCGTGGGCCAATGGCAAGAGCATAGCTCGTTTGTCTCCGCCCATACCATCCAAGCTACCCCAAGCCGAGTCTATGCCGCCACGCGAATGGCGATATTCTACTACGACCGTTCCCGCGACATTTCCGTTCCGCTCACCAAAGCCGACGGACTCACCGACATGGGTATCAGCACCTTTGCCTACGACGAAAAGTCCCAATGCCTGGTAATCGGCTATTCTAGCTCCAACATCGACATCTGCTTCGGCAACCAAGTATACAATGTCGCCGACATCAGATACAGCCGCATCAGCGGCGACAAGCAAATCTACCAAATCCGCTTCCACGATGGCAAGGCCTACCTCGCCACGGGTTTCGGCATCGTGGTACTCGACCTTGACCGCCATGAGATTGCCGAGACCTACTACCTCGGCACCGACGGCAAATACGGCACCGTCTACGACATTGCATTCACCGACAGTCTCATCTATGCTGCCACTCCCAACGGACTACTTTTTGCCCCTAGTGCCAGCAACCGCCTCCACATCTACCAAACCTGGCAGCACGACACCCATTCGCCCATTGCCGGCATGTGCGTGAAGCACCTCGATGTCGCAGAAGGCTGCCTCGTTGCCGCTGCCTCTGGCGACAATCCTGACATTTCCCACGCCTTTTTGCTCCACCAGAATGGAGAATGGAGCCGCTTAGGAGACGGCACCCTTCAGTCGCTTCGTTGCCACGATGGGCACATTGTACTCAACCGCCATGACCAAGTCGACATCTATGATACCCTATGCCACCTAGTGAGGACGCTAAACGACCTACCTTTATACGGTGTCAACTTCTGGGATGCTGACATCGATGCCGACGGCACCCTTTGGCTCGGTCACACATGGGGGAGCCTGCTCAGCCTAGCACCTGGAGAGACCACACCCAACCCCCACTCCCCTTCAGGACCTTTCAACGACGACTATGTCTATAGCCTCACGGCTACGTCCAACTGCCTCTATCTCTGTCCCGGCGGCAAAAAGCCCACCTACGAGAGCGCCTTCCTTCCCGGCAACATCTCCTTCTTCGACGGCAAAGGATGGTCCCAGCTGCAAGCCGGCAACATTACCGACGAATATCAAGACATCCTCAATGTGGCTATTGACCCCAAGGACCGCCACCATATCAGTGCTGCCGCATGGGGACACGGAATCCTTGACATCCACGACGGCGTGCTTCAAGAGTTCTTCAGCCAAGCCAACACCCCCGCGTTGACAGCCTACAGTAGCGGCGACTTCACCCACCTGCGCGTTGCCGGACTCGCCTACGACAAACAAGGCAACCTATGGATTACCAATTCCCTTGTCGACAACGGCCTCGTGGTTCGCTACCGCAGCGGCGAATGGGCCTCATTCAACATCTCACCCTTGATGCAAGGCATCACCGGAGAGAAACGCGAAATCGATAAAATAATCTACGACAGCATAAATGGCTATAAGTGGTTCGCCGGGCGCGCCAACCGCATCTATGTCCACGACGGCGAAAGCCACCTTGCCTATGTCAATCCCAACAACGGCAGCCGTCTCGAAACCCATGCTGTCACCTGCATCGCCCAAGACCGCTCAGGCGACATCTGGATTGGTACCGACAAAGGCATCAAAGTCATTTACGACGGCTACCGAGCCTTCTCCAACGGAGGCAACGGTGAACAGTCGCCATGCACCTGCAACAACATCCTCTACAACGAGGATGGCATCAACGAATACCTCATGGCCTACGAGAGCATCACCTGCATCGCCGTCGACGGAGCCAACCGCAAATGGGTCGGCACTGCCAACAACGGCCTATACCTCATCTCCGCCAACGGCCTTGAGCAGCTCCACCACTTCACCACCGCCAACAGTCCGCTGGCCTCTGACAAGATTGCCACCCTTGCAGTGCACCCCTCTACTGGAATGCTCTATGTCGGCACCGAGAAAGGACTGCAGTCCTATCGCGCTACCGCCACAGCTGCAGATAGCTACCCAGCTGCCGACATCCACGCCTTTCCCAACCCCGTACGTCCCGACTACGATGGTCCCATCGCCATCAAAGGATTCACCCGCGATGCCCTTGTCCACGTGACTGATGCCCGCGGGCATGTGGTTTTCTCCACCACCGCCAACGGCGGGCAGGCCATCTGGAACGGCCGCACCCTCGACGGCAACCGTGTAGCCAGCGGCACCTACTTCGTCTTCGCTTCCGACAATGCCGGCAACATGCGCTCTGTCGCCAAAATACTTATCATCCGCTGACCATGACTCCAACGCTCTCCACTACCGGACTTGTGCTCCATACCACCGCCTACTCCGACACCTCGGTGATAGCCAAGATTTTTACTCGGGAGCTGGGAGTGCGCTCATACATTCTCAAAGGTGTGCGCAAAAGCGGCAGCCGCACCAAGCAGAACCTGCTCCAACCCCTCACACACCTGGACCTCGTAGTCTACGACAACCCCAAGGCCTCTATCAACTACCTCAAGGAAATCGTCCCCCATTCCGCCAATGCCAACATCGAGAGCACTCCTATTAACAATGCTCTACGCTTCTTCATGACAGAACTGCTATACAAGACTCTGCGCGAAGAGGAACCCATGCCCCAGCTATTCGATTATGTCGCCCAAGCCATTCCTACCCATATTGACAACGTTGCCAACCTACCCATCACCTTCCTTCTCACAGTCTCACGCCATCTTGGCATTGAACCGCTTGACAACTATTCCTCTCGCGAGCCCATCTTTGACCTTCGAGGAGGCCGTTTCTCCTATTCCGCCGAAAGCAGTCTCCCTTCCCAATCATCCATGCTGCTCCACTACTATCTCCAATTCCTCCACGATAATGCTCCCTGCCCAATGGCCACCCTCGCCCAACGAAACGAACTCGTCAACAACCTCTTGGAGTACTACCAGTTGCACCTTGCCGAATTCCGAAATTTCAAGTCTCACGAAATATTACACACAGTATTGCAATAACAGAATCTTCCATGAACGCTCCAAAAGTTAGTATCCTAGTTCCCATTTACAATGTATCTCAATACATTGAGCGATCCGCCCGTTCTCTGTTTGGCCAAACCATGGAAGACTTGGAATATATCTTTGTTGACGATTGCTCTCCAGACAACAGTGTAGAAATATTGAAACAAGTGCTGGAAGAATACCCACTACGCAAAGGACAAGTGAAAATACTTCACCACGAAAAGAATTCCGGCACTCCTCAAGCAAGAAAAGACGCCATCCATGCGGCTCAAGGTGAGTATATTCTCCACGTTGATAGTGACGATTATCTAGATGTCAACATGGTTGAAAAATTATATGCCAAAGCACTGGAAGACGATGCGGACATCGTGGCTTGCGATTTCTTTGTCAAATCAGAAGATTCTCAGAGAAGGATCATCGTGGCACCCGATGGCATAGGCGAGAATGGCATGAAATTCCGCGACGACACCCTCAATCGTGTTGGATGGCCGAATGTATGGTTTAGGCTTACCAAAAGAAGCCTTTATGCTTTCGTTGAAGGCTATTGGCCCAAGAGCAACAATTCTGAAGATACTGTAATCACCATCATCACAACATTTTTTGCAAAGAAGATTTCCTATGTAGATGAGCCTCTATATTATTATTGGCAAAACATCAATTCCGTCACTCACGCACACACCGCAAAGGTGGAAATTTCCAACCAATTGGACAGACGTCACAATATATGGATCATCGAAAAATTCCTCAAAGCAAACCAAGCAGAAAAACAATATTTCAAAGGTATTGTAACTGAGAAAAGCTATTGCAGAAACCAACTGCTAACATATTCCAAAGATCTGCGTTGCTGGTGGTTGTGGATGACTATGTTCCCCGGTTTGAACTGGTTACTGTTTTGGGGCAATCGACAGGTAAAGTCCACCTACAGAGAGAAATTATGGTTTCTATCAATAGCGTCTGGCCTGTACCCAAAATTGAAAAAGAAATTATTACACAAGAAATACCGACCAGCCCTTATTTGGCGAGCGGGTATTAGGCAAGAATCATTAACTTGATTTTTTTGACAAATTTGAGACTAAAAACATATATACGATGAAAAGAATTTTGATAACTGCCCTTGTATTGCTGTCAACCCTACAGTTGATGGGCCAGCAGTGCTATTGGGTCTTCCTCACCGACAAGCAGGGCGTCACCTTCGACCCCTACAGCTATTTCGATGCCAAGGCCATTGCGCGCTACCAACAGTGCGGCGCCGACCTCTACGACATCACCAACTATCCCCTCAACGGCAACTATGTCAGCCAGGTGGAGGCCATCGCCACCGAAGAGGTGGGATGCTCCCGCTGGTTCAATGCCGTCGCCGTCATGGCCACGCAGCAGCAGGTCGAAGCCATCCAACAACTTCCTTTCGTCAGCAGAGTCCAAGCCATCAATGCTGACTTCCAACTTGCATCCGTGCCAAAAGCTGAGGCTTCCGCACAACTGAGTTCAAAACAGGCCACCCTCACAGACCAACTTATCCGTATGCAGGGCGATCTGTTCCGCCAACATGGCTTCAATGGTAAAGGCATGCGCATCGCTGTCCTTGACGGCGGCTTCCCACGCGTCAACACACACCAAGCTTTCCAGCATCTTCGCGAGAACAACCGCATCATCGACACTTGGAACTTTCCTAACAAGAAAGCCGACGTCTATGGTTGGAACAGCCATGGTCTCAGCACTCTCAGCTGCATTACCGGCATCGTTGACACCCTACAGCTAGGTCTCGCCACGGGTGCCGAATTTCTCCTCTACCGCACCGAAATCGAGCCTGAGCCCTTCAAGGAAGAGGTCTGGTGGCAGATGGGCATGGAACGTGCCGACCAGCACGGTGCCAACATCATCAGCAGTTCCCTCGGCTATGGCAAGGAGCGTTACTGGACCAAGGACATGGACGGCACCTCCTACGTAGCCAAAGCCGCCAACCTCGCTGCCCGCAAAGGCATCCTGGTCTGTTGCTCTGCTGGCAACGAGGCCGACGAAAAGCAGTGGAAGACCATCGTGACTCCTTCCGATGCCGACAGTGCTCTCTGTATCGGCGGCACCACCTCCAGCCTCGAGTACTACAGGCATATCTATTTCAGTTCCTTCGGCCCTGCTGCCGACGGCACCCTCAAACCCAACGTTAGTGCCTTCGGCCACGCCATTGCCGCCGTCAACAAGGGCGACGACCAAACCGACTGGGTCTACGGCACCTCCTTCTCCTGCCCCCTCGTCGCCGGCTTCGCCGCCTGCGCCTGGCAGGCCATGCCCGGCAAGACAGCCATGGAGATGTTCCAGCTCATCCAGCAGTCGGCCGACCTCTACCCCTACTACGACTACGCCTTTGGCTACGGCGTGCCACAGGCCTCCTTCTTCATCAACAAACTCGCCAACGTCACCCCCGAGGTCAAGCCCACCTTCGCCTTCCGCGAAAGCCAAGACTCCGTGGCCATCCACATCCTCGTCCCCGACTCCGACGCCTGTATCTTCTTCAACAAGCAGCGTCCCGACGGCACCTTGGTCCAATATTCCAATGGCGACATCTACCTCATGAGCCCCGACGACTGCCTGCGTTTTCACAAAGGCATGCTCGACAACTGCACCCTCAACGTCTGGTACAAGGGCTACGCCGACAGCTACCGCCTCTCTGACAAAGACCTCAAGCGCATGGAATGGGAAAAACGTGATTTCAACGCCACCATTGTCCGCGCCGACACCAACAACCATGCCGAGGCCAACTATCACTACAACCGCACCGCTGCCGACCTCATCCCCTCCAAGTGGGGCAGCAATGCCATCTGGAACGGCGACTTCTACCTTCTCTTCGGCACCAGCATCAAGACTGAGTCTTATGAGCGGGAAATACTCCCCTGGTCACCCGCCTTCCACGTCGGCGGCCGCGTCATGCGTGCCTTCGGCAAAGCTTACAAGCTGGGCCTCGGCGCCGAGTTCGCCACTACCCGCTATGGCTTCAAACCTGGCGACCTCTCATCACTCGACAACATGCTATCAGTACCGCAGGACAACATGACGAGAGCCCAGTACCGCCACAACGAGTTCGCCCTCGAACTGTTCCAGCGCGTCCGCCTCACCCCTGGCGGCGTAATGGGCAAAGGCATCCATTGGGACCTCGGTGCATACGTCAGCTATGGCTGGGACACCTATTTAGTTAAATATAAAGAGATGCCAAACGCATCAGCGGCCAAATTCAAATACCGCAACCCCATTCACATGGACCTCTATGACGTCAACTTTGGCCTCACCACACGCCTCTCCTACGACTGGATTGGCCTCTACGCCCGCTACCGCCTCAACGGCCTAAGCACCCGTTACGACCTCGACCCCACCAGCCCTGGAGCCTGGGTCATGAAGCTCCCCCACCTAGAAGTGGGCATACAATTCACCCTCTAATTATCCTAGTCCCCCTTATAAAACCTAGTCAATCTTAGAACAACCTAGAAAATATAATAAAAAACAAAATAATATGACCCTAGAAGAATTCCAAAACGAACTTCGTGCCGGCATTCCCAACCCGCTGCCCGCACCCCAGCCCTACGACCCCACCGTCAACCACGCTCCCAAGCGCAAGGATATCCTCACCAAGGCCGAGAAAGAGCTGGCCATCCGCAACGCACTCCGCTATTTCGACCCCAAGGACCATGCCATGCTGGCCCCCGAGTTTGCCGAAGAACTCCACAAGTACGGCCGCATCTACATGTACCGCCTGCGTCCCACCTACCCCATGTACGCACGCCCCATCGAGGAGTACCCCGCCAAGTGCCGTCAGGCTGCTGCCATCATGCTCATGATCCAGAACAACCTCGACCCCGCTGTGGCACAGCATCCCCACGAGCTCATCACCTACGGCGGCAACGGCGCCGTCTTTCAGAACTGGGCCCAGTACCGCCTCGTCATGAAATATCTCTCCGAGATGACTGAGGAACAGACCCTCGCCATGTACAGCGGCCACCCCATGGGACTCTACCCCTCGCACAAGGATGCCCCCCGCGTCGTCGTCACCAACGGCATGATGATACCCAACTACTCCAAGCCCGATGACTGGGAGCGTTACAACGCCATGGGTGTCACCCAATACGGTCAGATGACCGCAGGCTCTTACATGTACATCGGTCCCCAGGGCATCGTCCACGGCACCACCATCACCGTCCTCAACGCAGCCCGCAAGCTCGGCGGCGGCACCGCTGGCAAGCTCTTCATCACTGCCGGTCTCGGCGGCATGAGCGGCGCCCAGCCCAAGGCCGGTAACATCGCCGGTGTGGTCTCCATCACCGCCGAAATCAACCCCTCCGCCACGCAAAAACGCTTCACCCAAGGCTGGGTCGACGAAGTTCATGAGAACCTCGACGAGCTCTTCGCAGCCGTCAACAAAGCCCGCGCTGCCAAGGTTGCCCGCAGCTTCGCCTACCAAGGCAACGTAGTCGATCTTTGGGAATATTGCGCCGAAAAAGGCATCCAAGTCGACCTCGGTTCCGACCAGACCTCCCTCCACAACCCCTGGGCCGGCGGCTACTATCCCGTGGGCGTCAGCTTCGAGGATGCCAAGGTCATGATGGCCGACCAGCCCGAACTCTTCAAGGAGAAAGTTCAAGAAAGCCTCCGCCGCCATGTCGCCGCCGTCAACAAGCTCACCGCCAAAGGCATGTACTTCTTCGACTACGGCAACGCCTTCCTCCTCGAGAGCAGCCGCGCCGGCGCCGACATCTGGAATGCCGACCACTCCGCCTTCCGCTATCCCTCCTATGTCCAGGATATCATGGGCCCCATGTGCTTCGACTACGGCTTCGGTCCCTTCCGCTGGGTCTGCACCAGTGGCAAGCCCGAAGACCTCGACAAGTCCGACCACATCGCCATGGAGGTCCTCAACGAGATAGCCTCCCACAGCCCCGCTGAAATCCAGCAGCAGATGCGCGACAACATCCAGTGGATCAAGGGTGCCAAGGAGAACCACCTCGTCGTCGGCTCCCAGGCCCGCATCCTCTATGCCGACTGCGAAGGCCGTACCAAGATTGCCGAGCGTTTCAACGAGGCCATCCGCAAGGGTGAGATTTCCGCGCCCATCGTCCTCGGCCGCGACCACCACGACGTCTCTGGCACCGACTCCCCCTTCCGCGAGACCAGCAACATCTACGACGGCTCCAACCGCTGCGCCGACATGGCCGTGCAGAACGTCATAGGCGACTCCTTCCGCGGTGCCACCTGGGTCTCCATCCACAACGGTGGCGGCGTAGGCTGGGGCGAAGTGATGAACGGTGGCTTCGGCATGGTCCTCGACGGCTCTGCCGACTGCGACCGCCGTCTCAAGCTGATGCTCTACTGGGACGTCAACAACGGCATCAGCCGCCGCAGCTGGGCACGCAACGACGGGGCCATGTTCGCCATCAAACGCGCCATGGAACTCAACCCCGACCTCAAGGTCACGCTGCCCAACCTCGTCGACGACAAAGTCCTCGAAGGCCTCTTCTAATGATTGAATGCTGCATCCTCGGGCCGTCCCACCTCGACGACATCCTTGCCCTCGAAGGCATCGTGCTGTCAAGTCTGGAACGGCCCGATTTGCTTCGCCGCAACACGCCCGAGATGTGGCGCGTTTGCTTGCTGCCGCCCCACACAGCCTGGGGAGTCCTGGCGGAAGGCAGGCTCGTCGCCCTCGCCGTGCTCTATGTGCCAGTTCCCGGCAGCCCCGAGGATCTCGCCTCCTTACTAAAGGCGGTCCCTCGTCCCAACGGCCCTGCCGCCAACTACAAGATATGCCTCGTCCACCCCGCCTACCGAGGACACGGGCTGCAATGCCGGCTGGGTCAACTGCTGGAACAGGAAGCCCGCCGCCAAGGCATCACCCTGCTCTGCTCCACCGCCTCGCCCCACAACGCCGCCAGCATCCGCAGCCTCAAGCGACTGGGCTACCGCCTCGACAGCACCCTCACCAAATATGGTTTTGAGCGAAATCTGTATGTTAAAGAAGTGAATAGTGAATTGACAAATCTCCAGACCTTCATACCTTCAAATCTCCAAATCGAATTATGAAAAAATGGTTTCTTCTAACAACTGCGGCATTACTCATGGCAGGCTGCGGCTCCTATGTTCCATATTGCATTGACGCGCCTACTGTCGACCACCAAGGCGACTTGCAAGCCGATGCTGCCATCTACTCGGTGAGTGGCTACGGCGTCATCTTCCACGCGGGGACGACGGTGGGCATCACCAACCACATCGGCGCCCAGCTCTACGTCTCCAACTTTCAAAACTGGCACTACCAAGGGTCGGCGGGCTGGTTCACCCGGGTGGGTGACAACGGCGTCGCGGCAATCTATGGTGGCTTCAGCTATGGCGAGGCGGGCTTTGCGTCGGTGAAAGACCCGGAGAGCCTCTCGATGGTGGGCACCAACCGCACTGCCTTCCTACAGGGTGTGTGGGGTTGGAATGGCTTGCACTTCCCTTCCGAGGTGAAGGCGCGCCACGATGTCAACTTCTCGCTCAAGGCGGGCTTCATGCTGAGCCCGATGACCCTGGACTACTACCTGTACTCCATGCTGGACCCCAATGACGACCCCGTGCGCTGCTACGATGTGCCCTTCATCTACCGCAGCCTGCTGCTGGAACCGCAGCTGGAGTGGCGCTATGGCTGGGAACACCTCAAATTCAGCCTCAAAGTGGCACTAGACCTGACGGCAAACCTCAACAAAGATCCTAGGCCCATCCCGTTCAAATCCTTCCCCATCATGATAGGCCTCGGCATCAACTACCGCCTCTAACCCACACCCAATTTCTTCAAATCTTCATCCCTTCATCCCTCCATCCCTCCAAATTTCCTGTAGTAAATTTCATTTTCGGTTGTCTAATGGTGTAGAATAGTATAAAAATGGACAACAAAGAACGACAATACGAGCAGATGGTCACCGAGCACAAGCGGACGATATACACCGTCTGCTATATGTTCTCCAACAACACCGCCCAGGTAGAAGACTACTTCCAAGAAATCCTTATCCGCCTCTGGCTGGGCTTCGACACATTCCGCAACGAGAGCAACCCGCGCACCTGGATCTACCGCGTAAGCCTTAACACCTGCCTCAACCTCGAGAAGAAGAAGCTCCGCCAAGTTACCACCGTGCCGCTCTGCGTCGACATCGACCCGTACCACGACACCGACCCCGATACCTTGCAGATAAGGCAGCTCCACCAACTCATCAACCGGCTCGACATCCTTGACCGTGCCCTCGTGCTGCTCTGGCTCGAAGGCATCAGCTACGACGAAATCGGCACCATCATGGGCATCTCTGCCAAGAATGTCAGCGTACGGCTCGTTAGAATCAAGTCCCAACTACTCCAAATGAAATAAAACCGAAGAAACATGGAAAACGAAAACATCCCCCTCAGCCAACTCGAAGAGCTGAAAGCCCAATACGACATCCTCAAGCGCAAGTTCGACGCCCAGCAGATAGTCAACCACGACCTCGTGCATCAAGTGGCCCAGGCCAAGATGGCCAAGATGCAGCGCAAGCTGCGCCGCAGCATCATCTTCTGCATCGGCATGTGGATCTTTGGTGCTTTTTGGATGATCTACAAATGGGACTGTTCCCTAGCATTCTTTATCTGCTTCTGTCTGTTGACCGTCTACATCATTGTCCAATGGGCAGTGCAATTCCGCAAAGTGTTATGCAAGACCACCACCACCGAGGATATCCGAGAGGCGGCAGAGAGCTACAAAGCCTCCTTCAAGGTGTCGAGAGCCAGGCGGATTATCGGCATCCCCTTGGGAGCTGCCTACATCTTCTGGGTCATCTTGGAATCGATGCACATCTCCCTCTCCGAAGTCAACTTGCGCGCCATCCTCGGCAATCCCGGCACCATCGGTCTGATTGTCGGCCTGACCGTCGGCGGCCTTTTTGCCCTCCGCCAGAAGAAGAAAGACACCGACCAATGCGACGAAATCATCAAGTCCCTCAGCGAAGAATAGCCCTCCCTGAAAAAAAAATGGAAAGCAGCTGTAATATTTTCCACTCTCAAGCGATTATTAGATAAGGACGCTTGATACTAACCCCCAGAAGTTGCTCCCGTCACGAAATAGGGAACGTGGAAAATGAAAAAATCAATACTACTATTGTATGCTTTGGTAATAGCCAATATCGCTTCCATTGCCCAAAGCAGCCAAATCAGCGGACGCCTCATTGACGAGGATGGACAGCCCATAGCCTTCGCCAATGTAGTGCTGAAAGTCATTGATTCCGATAGCCTTATCAATGGAACCACCTCAGACGAGGAAGGCTCGTTCAGCATCGAGTGCGGCTCAGCGACCTACAATCTCGTGGCCTCCTGCGTGGGCTACGAGCGGCTGATGGTCCGCTGCGAGGCGGGAGACCTCGGCACCATCACCATGAATGCCAAACAGCTGGCCACCGTCAACGTCACCGCCAGCCGCATCACCGAAGAGATAGACCGTTTCGTCGTGCTGCCCAAAAAAGAGGAAGCCGAAGCCGCAGGGCGGACACTGGTGCTGCTCGACATGCTGAAACTGCCAGGGCTGCGAGTCGACGTGACCCTGGAACAGATAACTGTCGATGGCGGCATGGCCATTCTGCAAATCAACGGCAAAGAGGTGCCGCTGGCACGCCTGGCCAACCTCAAAGCCGAACAGGTGAAGCGTGTGGAGTACTCCAACAACCCCGGCATCCGCTACCTCGACCGAGGCGCTTCCGGCATCATCAACATCATCCTCAAGGAACGCGAAGACGGCGGCAGCATCGTGGCACAGGCCCAGTCGGCCTTCACCACAGGCTTCATGGATGGCTACCTGCAAGGTTCTTACCACCTAGGAAAGAGCGAGTTCTCTCTGGAATACACCCACAGCTACCGCAACTACGACCGCGACCCCTACGAGATGGAAGACAGCTACCTCGACCCCGCACGCACGGTGACGCGCAGCCAACGGTCTAATCGTCCATTCTGGTATCGCAACAACACCCTCAACGCCGAATACACCTACCAGCACGACGACAGCACGATGTTCGTCGCCTCGCTACAAGACAATTTCTTTGTTTCCGAAATCCACGTCAACGGCACGATGACAGAGACCGACCGCGGCGTCACCTCCAGCCAAGACGTGAGGCAACATAATGAATCGAAGGACATCATGCCCAAGCTCGACCTCTACTATACGCACAAGCTGCCGAAAGGTCAGAAAATCGAGTTCAACGTGGTAGGCGAATACTCCGTGGACAGCTACGACAACACGCTGTCCTACACCAATGGCACCTATGCCACCTCCATCGACGGGCACGGCTATGCCCTCAGCGGAGAAGGTGCCTACAGCAAGGAGTTTGAGCATATCGTGCTACGCACGGGACTGCAGTACCAGCACAACTTTTCCGAGAACGACTACACGCTCTATGGCGTCACCTCCTCGATGACCAAGGACAATGCCTACCTCTACGCCGAGTTGCTGGGGATGATAGGCAGCAAGGTGAGCTACTCCATAGGCACAGGTGCCAAGCTGCTCAACGTCACCGACGGGCTAGAGTATCAACGGTACCTACGCAACCTCAGCACCGCACGTCTCCAGTGGCGGCTCAACGACCAATGGTCACTCACCGCCTCGGCACAGTACACCCCCACCCTGCCGTCGCTCTCGTCGCTCTCGCCCGTGTTCCAGCAAACCGACGATGTCGAGGGGCAGATGGGCAACCCAATCCTGAAACCCAGCGAGCAGCTCACCGGCAGGCTCATGCTGCGCTACGTCAACCCCAAAGGGTGGTACGCCATCGCCAGCGGCGGCGAGATGCACCAATTTCACCCCATCGTGTCGACCTACGCCTACGACCCTGACCGCGACCTATTCATGCTCACCTCGCAGAACGCCGACCAATGGAACTGTCTCTACGGCTTTGGCGAGATAGGCGTGCAGGGACTCTGGCAATGCCTCAACCTCTCGGTAGAAGGCACCTACTTGCACTACACCTCCCAAGGTACTGGATTCTACCACACCAAAGACAACATCACCGCCGCCGTCAATGCCCAGTGCTATTGGAAGGGACTGGTGGCTGGAGCCAACTTCACACTCCTGCCCCAGTGGTCGCTTTATGGCGAGGACTACGTCATGAGCGAGATGGCACAGACACTCTATGTGCAGTACCGCTGGCGTACGCTACAGGCCATGCTGGCCTGGCACTGTCCCTTCAACCCAGACGGCTACCGCTACGAGGCCATCGGCCTCAGCCAAGTGCATCCCTACCACCACATCAATTGGACAGCCAACAATGGCAACATGGTGGTGCTCGGCCTAACGTGGCAGATGGACTTCGGCAAACAATACCACAAGAGCGAGAAGACCCTCCAAAACGGCGGCTACGACAACGGCATGGTAAAATAATCAGCCACATCCCTTCTTAAGGCCTTCCAGTGAAGCATGGGTGACGCTTAATCATCTTCGTTACAACCATGCGACAAAACCGCGACAAGTTCGCCACATGGTCACTCATCCAAGCAAGCGCAGATAAAACTTAATGCAAATCTGATAAAGAGAAGGAGAATACCTATAACAACACAATGCCCCGTAATGAAATGCAATTACGGGGCTTGTATGTCTTCAATCCAATAAATCTTTTATTCTTACTTCTTGATATAGGAGAGGAAGTCGAGGTCAATGCTCAGTGCCACGAAAGGTTTCATGAGCCAGGCTTTGGCGGTGACGTCGTCGATAGTCTGGGAAGCGTCCAACGTGGAGCCTTCCTGATAGCCGGAAACCAGCACGGTGTATTCGGCAATGTTGACACCCACTGAGAGATAGAAGAAGTCAACGAAGCGGAACGAAGGTCCCACATAGAAGTTCTTGAAGAGGTTGCTGCCGCCGAAACCGACATAGATGCCAAGGTCGTAGGCAAATTCCTGATCGAACTTGCGTATCTCTGGCGGCTTGAGCCTGCCGCCCTCGGTCGTATCTTTATGATGTTCCGTATTGAAGAACTTGGTCAAGTCCCACAGCATCACCGAAGCACCGGTAACGAAGTCGAACTCCATGTTGCCGGCATTGCGGTTGCGTAGCACCTTGCTATAGGTACCGTCCTGCACGCCCTGTTCATTGAGGTTGGGGGTGAGGCGCACCTCCCAGTTGGGGGTGCGGTAGAAGCGCATGGCGATGCCCTGGATGGCACGAACCTTCTTCTTCTTGTTGGTGGCCTCGGCGACCTTGCCTTCAGCCTCTTTGGCGCGCTGTGCCAGGTATTTGTTGGCCTCCTCTTTGCGAACGTTGTCGAGTTCGCACTGGCGCACCTGCTCGCGCAGCGAATCCACCACATGGCGGTAGTGGTCGCGGTCGTGTTCGAGTTTGCTCTTGTCGACGCCGGAGCTGGAAAGGATGCCCTTATAGAACTGGTCTTTTTCTTCTGCCAGCTTGAGTTTGTCTTCAAGCAGCTTGATGGCATTGCTGTCAGTCACGCGCACCGTCACCGTGTCGGTACGGTGCAGATAGACGGTGTCGTGCACCACCTCTTGTGCAGTGGCCGATAGGGCAATCGCACACAAGGCGAAAAGGATGATGAACTTTCTCATGACTTAGATGTCAATAAGCCGATAAGGTCGTTGATGGAAATAGTCTGTTGCTGGCCGGTGGCCATGTCCTTGACGGTGAGGTTCTGTGCGGCCACCTCGTTCTCGCCAATGAAGACAACGTAAGGCACCTGGCACTTGTTGGCGAAGTCCATCTGTTTCTTCATCTTAGCCGCATCGGGGTAGAGCAACGTGCTGATGCCTGCGGCGCGTAGCTGGGCGGCGCAACGGATGCAGTAAGGCGTGGTGTCGGGGCCGAAATTGATGAAGAGCACCTGCGCGCTTTGGCCGAGGTGCTGGGGAAACTTATCGAGTTCGGTGAGGACGTCGTAGATGCGATCTGCGCCAAAGCTGATGCCCACGCCAGAGACGTCGGGCATGCCGAAAATGCCCGTGAGGTTGTCGTAGCGTCCGCCACCGCAGATGCTGCCGATGGAGACGTTGTGCGCCTTGACCTCGAAGATGGCACCCGTATAATAGTTCAGGCCGCGGGCGAGGGTGAGGTCGAGCTCGACCTGGCACTGAGGCTGCACTTGATTGATGTAGCCGAAAAGCTCTTTCAATTCGTTGACGCCAAGAGTACCCACCTCATTGCCTTGGAAGAGGGCATCGAGCTGTGCCAGCTTGTCGGCGGCAGAGCCGCTGAGGTTAAAGACGGGGTCAAGGGCAGCAATTTGGCTGTCGTCGAGGCCACGTTCGCGGAGCTCGTTGCGCACATTGTCGAGACCTATCTTATCCAGCTTGTCGATAGCCACCGTGATGTCCACCAGTTTATCGGGAGCGCCAATGAGGTCGGCGATACCGGCAAGGACCTTGCGGTTGTTGATCTTGAGGGTCACCTCGATACCGAAGCGTTGGAACACCATGTCCACCATCTGCACCAACTCGAGCTCGTTGAGGAGCGAGGTGCTGCCAATCATGTCGGCGTCGCACTGATAGAACTCGCGGTAGCGGCCCTTCTGTGGACGGTCTGCGCGCCAGACGGGCTGCAGCTGGTAGCGGCGGAAAGGAAAAGAAATCTGGTCGCGATGCTGCACCACGAAGCGGGCAAAAGGCACCGTGAGGTCGTAGCGGAGGCCGCGGTCGCAAATGCGCGGGGCAACCTTATGGTAGTCTTGCTGGAAGTCAACGCCATCCATGAAGTCGCCCGAGTTGAGCACCTTGAAGAGGAGTTTGTCGCCCTCTTCGCCATATTTGCCCATGAGGGTAGAGAGGTTCTCAAGGGAAGGGGTCTCGATGGGCTCGAAGGCGAAGGTCTTGAAAACCTCGCGGATAGTGTCGAAGATATAGTTGCGGCGCGCCATCTCAGCGGGGAGGAAATCGCGCGTTCCTTTGGGTATGCTGCACTTCATTGTTGCCATAGGTGGTATTTTTTTTGCTAACAATATATAACTAAATAAATAAAAAAATATTGTGCTGCTTTGTAAAAAAAACAGAGTCCGCCCAGATGGACGGACTCCGTAGTTGTGGAGGAGTTAGAGGTGTCAAAGGAGTTATCGCGGCTGACGCCGCTAGGAGTCAAAGACAAATGATCTTGCTCCAACAATGTTGCCAACAAGCCGTAATGTCTTTGACTCCTTTAACTCCTTAACGGCTCAAACGGAGTGCCCGAAGAGAGCGGCGAAGCCCTTTCTTCGAGGCCGGAGTGCAAGCCGTCACCGACAAACGGGAGGTAACTCCTTTAACTCCTAAAAAAACGGAGCCCGCCCAAAAAGGACGGACTCCGTTTTGATAAAGGGTTACTGTCAGGAGCCTAGGAGACTCCCTTCAGGGAACTAGCGAACGATGAGCTT
>X415_White_Rhinoceros__coassemble_2_pt1 | contig 95356 bp, 78 predicted proteins | sample X415_White_Rhinoceros__metabat2_low_PE_004 | metagenome-assembled genome bin X415_White_Rhinoceros | reverse complement strand
GTGCTGTCCAGAAGGAGGCGGGGAGGCAGATGTTGGGCACGGAAGTTGCAGGGTCGAACATCATTGCGACGTGTCGCAGCTGGTAGCCGGCTATTCCGCAGCCCATCTCTGTGACAAGGAACTGCTGCTTTGGGTGCTGCTGGGCGTAATGGATAAAGTCGAGCACATGCTGCCGTAGGGTTTCCATGCCGCCGTCGAACACCGGGATGGCGTAGGTGCTGCCCTGCGGGCCTAATTGATGGCCGTCTTCGGCGCCGAAATGCATGGCAGCTAGTACGGACGCGTCCTTGGGCAGCATTGGCAGGCTGCTGCCATATACGAAGATCTGGTTTTCCGAGAGAGCGGTGATGACGTCGGGCGTGATGCGGTAACTGTGGCGGTCAAGTATTTCTTCTTTGGTGGGCAACCTGTAGCGGATTTCGTCTTCGCAAGCCCCGTCGAATCGTCCTGATTTCGGTGGCGCGAACTCGTTCTGCAGGCCGTCGGGATAGTTCATATAGACGTAAGGGATGACCACTTCTTCCATCATGCGCTTGACTCGTTGGCTGACGGCCGAGGGGGTGATGCCAAGGGTTTCAGCAATCTCTTTCTGTTTGAATCCTTGCACGAAGAGCATGTCGGCTATCTTGCCCATCAGTTTGTCGTGATAGGTCTTTTCAATTTCGTTGGCAATATTGTCGAGGAGCCTGTCGGATGGGTTGGCGGCAATCTGAGCCTGCAGCTGCTCCGGCTCCACGAGGTGGATGCTCTCGTATTCGCGGTTGTAGGAGCGGAGCGCGTTGAGGATGACATAGCGGAAAGCACCGAACATCCAATTGTGGAGGCTCATGCCTTTGGGACGGCGGTCGAGCGAGGCGAATTTCTCTTGGGCGAGTTGGATGTAGTATTCGTGGGCCAAGGAGTAAAAGTCGAGGCCGCTTTTGCTGGAGAGGCCGTAGCGGCGGTCGAAAGAAAAATAGGCTTGTGCACAGAAAAAGTAGAAATATTCCTCCGTGACCTTGGCGTCAAAAGCCCTCATTCCTTGTATGATATCGTTGTCGCTCATTGATAATGCAAAGTTGTTTTCAAAGTGCAAAATTACTCTTTTTTTTCGCGAAATGCTTTTTTTTTATCCTCAATGCTTAATTTTTGCCTTCTGAGATGCTTCAATATTAGTAGAGATTCTAAAAAATATGCATCATGAATAGTAATGAATTAATTGAAGAGGGCAAACTTGGAAATGGGATCCGGCACGATTTGCTAGACGAAATGCGACAGGAGGCTGTCGCGCGGATGAAGAGCATCAGGCTCTATAAGGAGTTGATAGACTCTTTTGAAGAGGATTGGGAACCCATGGTGTATGAGCCTCCCTATGGTGCCGGCTATATTCTTGAAGAGGACGAGCTGGAGAAGGTGCGCCATGTCGAGGCCCAGCACAATGTGCTTGTTTGGGGCGTCATCCGCTGCTTCATGAAATACAGCGGCATGGATATCGTTATCGACAACATGCTGTACGTTGGGCATATCAAAGAGAATTGGCCGTCCGAGCGAGAGGATCTTGCGTCAGGTATCCCTCATGTCTACACTTATTGCGAGCAGCTAAACCTGTACGACTCAGGCTCCATCAACATTTTCATGAGCCTTGGCGGTACGCCGCTGAGAAGATAAAAAAATTACAAATTAATCACCTAAAGAAATGACAGAGAAAGAAAAATTAGAAATTTTCTCGAGGGCGATAGAGAAGATTCTAGAGAATTGGGATTTGGAAAAAGACTGCCCGAAGTCGGAACTGAAAAAAAAGAACGAGGAGCAGCAGCCGAAGGCTGAGAGCGACAGCTCCATAAACAACAGCGAAACTCACATTTAAAACCGAAAGAAAATGTCAACAGAGAGAAGGAAAGCGGCGTTCATAGTATCTGAAAAACTTGGCTATGCGTGTGGGAGGCCGAGGGCGGCAGGGGAGGATCCTGATGGGTCTCGGCTGGGGGATTATCGCGTGACATCATGTGGTTTAAGGGGAAAAGGGTAGCGACTGGCGAGGGCAGATTAGGCTTTTTTTAGCAGCGACGCAATAATTATGGATTTTGGACGTTATATTATAATTATTCTTTAATGCATTCAATAAAGCCGCTATATGTACACGATTCTGAAGAAAGCGCTGCTGAGCAGCAATGAGATTTATCTGATGGAAATTCACGCTCCCTGGATTGCCAAGAAAGGGCTTCCTGGGCAGTTCGTCATCGTCATCCCGCAAGAGAAGGGAGAGCGAGTGCCGCTGACTATCAGCGACATTGATGCCGAGCGTGAGAGCGTGAGCATCGTGTACCAGGTGGTGGGCGACAGCACCCGCAAGCTATGCCAGATGGCTGTGGGCGACCGGCTCTATTCCATCGTCGGTCCCCTCGGACGTCCCAGCGAGCTGCTGGATGCCAGCGCCGAGGAGAGGCAGCAGATGAGGCTGCTCTTCGTGGCCGGCGGAGTGGGCGCAGCACCCGTATACCCCCAGGCCAAGTGGGCCCACCAACAGGGCATGGCAGCCGACGTCATCATGGGCGCTAGAAGCAAGGAACTGATGTTCTACGAAGAGGAGATGCGCGCCGTGTGCGACAACCTCTACATCGTCACTGATGACGGCAGCTATGGCGACAAGGGGCTGGTGACCGACAAAATCAGCGAACTGGTGTGCGACAAGGGCAACCACTACACCCACTGCATCGCCATTGGACCATTGCCGATGATGAAGTTCGTGTCGCTGCTGACCAAGAAGCTGGAGCTGAAGACCATCGTGAGCATGAACTGCATGATGGTGGACGGCACGGGCATGTGCGGTGCTTGCCGCGTGACAGTGGGGGAGAAGGTGCAGTTTACCTGCGTCGATGGCCCCGAGTTTGACGGTCACCAAGTGGATTTCGACGAGGCTGCCCGCCGCCTGCGCCGTCCTGACGAGCGCAAGTTCCGCATCGCCACCATCGTCGGCGACGGCAATTCTGATTCCGGCCACCGCTGCAACCTCAGCGGCGAGGTGGAGAAAGCCATATGCCGACAGCATCCGCAGGAACAGGATCCCGTGGCGAGGGCATCCAACTTTGAGGAGGTGTCGCTAGGGTTCACCCCTCAGCAGGCTGTGGCAGAGGCTCGCAGATGCCTCCACTGCAAGAAGCCCCTGTGCGTGAGCCAGTGCCCAGTGAGCATACAGATACCCGAATTCATCGCCGCCGTGGCGGAAGAAGACTTTGCACGCGCCGCCCAGATCATAGCCCAAGACTCGGCGCTGCCCGCCGTCTGCGGCCGCGTCTGCCCGCAAGAGACCCAGTGCGAAGGCAGCTGCATACTGGGCAAGAAAGGCGAACCCATAGCCATCGGCGCCTTGGAGCGCTTCGTGGCCGATTGGAGCCGCGAACATGCGACGACGAGACCTAGCGCCACCGTCAACCCCGATGCGCCCAAGGTGGCCGTCATCGGTTCGGGCCCTTCGGGTCTCACCTGTGCCGGCGACTTGGTGAAGAAAGGCTTCCGCGTCACCATCTTCGAGGCGCTGCACCATGCTGGCGGCGTGCTGGTGTACGGCATCCCCGAGTTCCGCCTACCCAAGCAGAAGGTAGTTGAACCAGAGATTGAGAACCTGCGCCGCATGGGTGTGGAAATCAATACGAACGTCATTGTCGGAAAGAGCGTCACCATCGATGACTTGCTGGGTCGCGAGGGCTATCGCGCCGTGTATGTGGCCAGCGGTGCCGGACTGCCTAAGTTCATGGGCATACCGGGCGAGACGCTGGTAGGCATCATTTCGGCCAACGAGTTGCTGACGCGCACCAACCTCATGCATGGATACGACCAAGCATACGACACTCCCATCTACCTTGGCCGCCATGTCGCCGTCATCGGTGGCGGCAACGTTGCCATGGATGCCGCCCGTACCGCCAAGCGGCTGGGCAGCGATGTCACCGTCATCTACCGCCGCGAGGAGGCCGACATGCCTGCCCGTCGCGAAGAGGTTCACCACGCCAAGGAGGAAGGCATCCGCTTTGCCTTCCTGACCAATCCGACGGCCTTCCTAGGCGACGAACAGGGCAATGTGCGTTCCATGCGCTGCGTGAAGATGGCCATGGGCGACGTCGACGACAAAGGCCGCCGCAAGTTCAGCGTCATCGATGGCAGCGAATTCGAGATGGAGGTCGACACCGTCGTGGTGGCCCTTGGAACCAACCCCAACCCACTGATTAAGAGCACCACGCCAGGCTTGGACAGCGAGACGTGGGGCGGGTTGAAGGTCGACGAACAAGGCCAGACCACCCGTGCGGGCGTCTTTGCCGGGGGCGATGCCGTGAGCGGTGCCGCCACCGTTATCTTGGCCATGGGGGCGGGACGCGCCGCCGCCCGTGCCATCGAGGAATACTTGGCAGTGAATTGTGAAGCGTGAATTGTGATTTGTGAAGTGTGAATTGGGGGCGGTGAATAACTTTTTTTTATTATTCGAGTTTTTCTTTGTAATTTTGTAACATGGATAATTCGCCTCAAACTACTATAAGACGCAAAGAGAGAATGTCTTATGAACAAGCGTTCTCGATTAACGGTGCCAATAAGCCGCCGCAGGCAGTGGAATTGGAGGAGGCTGTCCTGGGTGCGTTGCTGCTGGACGAAAACGCACTCAACACGGCCATCGACCTGTTGCACGAGGAATATTTCTACCGTTCCGAACACCAGGTTATCTTCCGTGCCATCCACAAGCTTTTTGAGTTGAACCAGCCTGTGGATATCAACACGGTGACCCACCAGTTGCGCCAGACGGGCGAGTTGGAGGCCGCCGGCGGTGCTTTTCACCTTTCCGAGCTGACCAGCCATATCGTCAGCGGCGCCCACATCGAATACTATTCCCGCATCCTCAGCGAGAAATACATAGGCCGAGAGCTGATACGCATCTCCACCGAGACCATTAAGAACTCCTACGACGAGACTACCGACGTCATCGACCTGCTCGACAAGACTGAGACGCACTTGATGGACATCAGCGACAAGAATTTCCACACCGACTTCCATGAGGTGGGCACCTTGGTCAGCGCTGCCCGCGCCCAGATAGAAGAGGCCTCTAAAAGCGACGAGGGCCTTGCCGGCATTCCTTCGGGCTTTGTGGAACTTGACCGAATGACGGCGGGTTTCCATCCCGGCACGCTCATTATCCTGGCTGCCCGTCCTGCCATGGGTAAGACCGCCTTCGCGCTCTCCATGGCGCGCAACATGGCCGTGGATTTCAAGAAACCTGTGGCTTTCTTCTCGTTGGAGATGACCGGCGTGGAGCTGGCCATGCGCCTCATTTCGGGCGAAGCCCAGATACCGGGCGACAAGCTCAAGAAAGGCGACTTGCAATCGTATGAGCGCATTCAGCTTGAACAGCGCACACAGGTGCTCGCCGATGCGCAGATATTCATTGATGACACGCCGCAGCTAACCATCTATGAGTTGCGTGCCAAATGCCGCCGCCTCAAGCAGCGCCATGACATCCAGATGGTCTTTATCGACTACCTGCAGCTGATGAGCGCCGGCACCGATGCCTTGAACCGAAATGGCAACCGTGAACAGGAAATCAGCTCTATCAGCCGCCAGCTGAAGGCATTATCCAAAGAGCTGGGCATACCTGTGCTGGCCATGTCGCAGCTGAGCCGCGCCGTGGAGACACGTGGCGGCGACAAACGCCCCATGTTGAGCGACCTGCGTGAGTCGGGCGCCATTGAGCAGGATGCCGACATCGTGATGTTCATCTACCGCCCCGAATATTATGGCATCCTGGAAGACACAAAGGGCTCCACCGCCGGCATGGCCGACATCATCTTGGCCAAGCACCGTAGCGGTGGGGTGGGGGATGTGCGCCTGCGCTTCGTGGGCAAATATGCTCGATTCGAAAACCAGGAATTCGTCACCAATGCCCAGATGGCCAACAGCACGATGCCGCAGAACAGCAACTTCGATGCATCGCAAGGTACCACCATCACCGTCGGATCGAAGATCAACAATAGCGACTTCAATGCGCTGCCACCCGATACGGACACCCCCTTCTAATAATATGAATCAATAAAATAATAAAAATATAGGAAAATGGAAAACCTTGAAAATCTGACCAAGAAAGATCTCTTGAAAGAGACCATCAAGCACATCGACATTAAGAAATATGATTCGACCGAACTCATCGATGCCATGCGCAGCATGAGCTTCACCAGCCGCGACACCGCCCGTGCCGCCGACATCTTAACCATGATGTGCAAAGAGAAAGACTGCACCAACATCCTCACCATCGCTGGTTCGACCAGCGCTGCCGGCTGCATGCAGGTGTATGTGGACATGGTCCGCAACAAGATGGTCGACGTGGTCGTCTCCACAGGCGCCTCCATCATCGACATGGACCTCTTTGAGGCCTTGGGCTTCAAACACTATGTCGGCACCAAGGAGAACATCATCCCCGACACCAAGCTGCGCGAACTGTACATCGACCGCATTTACGATACCTTCATCGACGAAGAAGAACTGCAGGCTTGCGACAATGCCACCTACGAGTTGGCCAACATGCTGGAAGCCCGTCCGTACAGCAGCCGCGAGTTTCTCTATGAGCTGGGCAAATGGCTACACAACGGCCGCGGCGTGAAGAAAGAAAGCCTCATCCAAACTTGCTACGAGTGCGGCGTGCCCATCTTCTGCCCCGCCTTCAGCGACAGCAGCGCCGGTTTCGGTATTGGAAAGCACCAGTGGGAGCGCGCCCAGAAGGGCGAGAAGTACCTGAGCATCGACTCGGTGTGCGACTTCATCGAGCTCACCAAGATCAAGATGGCTTGCCCCGAGAGCGGCCTCTTCATGGTCGGCGGCGGCACCCCCAAGAACTTCGCACAGGACACCGTGGTCTGCGCCGAAATCCTCGGCTACGAGGTGCCCATGCACAAATATGCCATTCAGATCACCGTTGCCGACGTGCGCGACGGCGCCTGCTCGAGTTCCACATTGCTGGAAGCCGGCAGCTGGGGCAAGGTGAGCGAAGAACTCCAGCAGATGGTCTACGCAGAAGGCACCACGGTGATACCCGCCATCGTCTCCTACGCCTACCACAACGGCTGTTGGAAAGACCGCGAGTACAAGAACTGGCAGAAAATCTTTGAAAAATAATATCGGCCACAAGAGCCGACATCAACATTTCCTATGGAAGAAAACATCCGCAAGCAACTGCGTCAGTTGCTGCAACAAGAGGTAGTGCTGGCCACGGGCTGTACAGAGCCCGGGGCCGTCGCCCTCTGTGTCGCCAAAGCATGCGAACTGCTTGGCCGCAAGCCCGAACAGGTGGAGCTGCGATTGAGCAAGAACGTCTTCAAGAATGCCATGGGCGTAGGTATCCCCGGCACTGGCATGATAGGCTTGCCCATCGCCGTGGCTGTGGCTGTGGTGGCGGGCGATTCCAGCCGCCAGCTCGAGGTGTTGACAGTCCCTGAAGAACAGGTAGAGGAGGCTAAGCGCTGGCTGGCCAACAATGCCGGCAACATAGCCATCGGCGTCAAGGAGCTTTGCGACAAACTTTATATCGAGTGCACATGCATGGCTGGCAACGATAAAGCCACAGCCATCATCAGCCAACGGCATACCAATTTCACCCACTTGTCCCGTAATGGAGAAGTGCTGCTCGACGCTTCCGCGCCAGCTGCAGCAACTGCCAATGTCGCACCCAAGGCTGCACCGAAGAAGGAGTCAATCCACCTCACTGCTAGGTTGGTGTACGACTATGCCACGACGGCACCCATCGAGGAACTGGAATTTATCCGCGAGACTGTGCGCTACAACGACGCCGCTGCAACCGAAGGCCTCAAGGGCTATGGCCTTCATACGGGTAAGATACTTATGGACAATGCCGCCGGCGACATCGTGCACACCGTGGTGGCTCGCACCGTGGCTGCCTCAGATGCCCGCATGGACGGCTGCACCCTCTCGGTGTACAGCAATAGTGGAAGCGGCAACCAAGGCATTGCCTGCACCCTGCCCATCTACAACTACGGCATTGCCAAGCACAGCAGTGACGAACAAATCACCCGTGCGCTGATACTCAGTCACCTGATGTCCATATACATCAAACGCGGCATTGGCCGTCTCAGCGCCTTGTGCGGCATCGTCAATGCCAGCATAGGCGTGGCTAGCGGACTGGTATACCTTCATGGCGGCAGCTTCGACCAGATCTGCTTCGCCATCAAGAACCTTATCAACACTATCGCCGGCATGGTGTGCGACGGTGCCAAGCCCAGTTGCGCGCTCAAGATGAGCACTGGACTCTATAGCGCCTTTGTCAGTGCCGAGCTGGCCTACAACAATTGCGTGGTCGACGCCACCGACGGACTCAGCGAGAGCGATGTCGACTGTTCTATTCACAACCTCGGCCGCCTAGGTCACGACGGCATGGACCAGGTGGACGACACCGTCCTCGACATCATGACGCACAAACAATAAGGATAGGGTAGGGCAGAGGTGCGAAGGGGAATGATCTTCATGGTGCTCATGGCCGTCACGCTGACGGCTGCGGCACAGCAATATACGATTAGCGCAACAGGCGGTTACACATTGCCTTTCGCGCCGCCTCAGGATTACACCAAGTGTCCTACTGCCGGACTGGATTTCACCATGGCATGGCCCACGGTGCATACCGAAGGGCATAGGGATGCTTACCTCGTCGGACTCAAAGCCAATTTTACCGTCATTCCCCAAGGAGTTGCCGGTCACCGCATTGGGTTGGGTGGTTTTGCAACTACTCCTTTTTCATTCATCAACAGACACATAGCACCTTGTGACCTCTCGTTGCAGCTGGGTTCTGGACTAGGATTCTATACCCAGCCCAAAGAATTCACGCATGACGACTACAACGATTTCATTGGCTCCTTTGTCAACTGCGTGATAGATTTTGGCCCTGTGTTCACAGTGCCATTCCGCAACGGCAGCGCGCTACAGGTGGGAGCCAAATTCGTGCACAATTCCAACGGATATCTCAAGAAACCCAACCAAGGGCTGAACTACGTGCAGGGAGAACTCGGCTGGCGGCTGGCGCCCACAGCCAAGCAGCGCTTGGAAGGACCTGACACCCTGCGACATGGGGGAGAGAACGATGCCCGCACTGCGCCCTTCGTCACCCTCGCCCCGGGGCTCTCGGTACCCCGCGACTATCGCGCGCAGAACAATGAGTTCTATCCCGCATACACGCTGCAAGTGGGGTGGCGCTATGCCTACCAGTCCTGCCGCTCGATGGGACTCACGCTGGATGCCTGCTACAATTTTGCCGATGACTACGAGTACTACATAGCCGATGCTCCGTCTCCATTGCCTGTCTTTGTCGGCGTTACGGGACAACATGAGACGCACTGGGGCCCCGTGTCGCTGCGACTGGGCGTGGGCTACTATCTCTACCAGTCGTTTCCAGATGGCAAGATTTACGAGCGAGTAGGCCTTTTCTATCACTTCGACAAGCAGTTGCACCATAGTGTCGGACTCGCCATCAAAGCCAACTCCGTCCATGCTGACTACATCGAATGGTCATGGACAATAGACTTGTTCTAATTAGGATTAAGCGTTGAGAAATCGGAATTGGCTTTCGCTGGAATTTGGACCAGCCATTCTTAGCATATCCATGACTCGCCTAGCGTGCCTAGTTTCTATGAACCCATGAGCGTTAACCCATAACCTTTCACCACTTAACGTTTATCTGTTGATAACTTTCGCATGAGCAATAGTCGCTACTTCAAAAAAAAGTAGTAATTTTGCATTTTGAAATATTAATATCTAAAATAAAATGGAAAATAGAAAAGAAGAACTGTATTCGCAGGTGATACCTGCCGGCAAACGCCGCTACTTCTTCGACGTGAAGGAAACACGTGGAGGGGACAAATTTGTCACAATTACTGAAAGTCGCCGTATATTTGACAATAACACAGGCGATTATTACTACGACAAAAATAAAATTTTCCTTTATAAAGAAGATTTTGAGAAGTTCCAGAAAGGTCTTGCCAACGCCTTGTCCTTCATTGAAACAGGCATCGAGCCAGAGCCTGTCGTCGTGGAAAACCATTTTCACGATAGTGAGCACGAACACGACAATATGGCTGAGAATCCTACTGAAGAGGCCAGCCGTCCTTTTTTTGATGATTTTAAGTTCTAATATCGCGTTATGGGCAAAATAATCTCTGTCGCCAATCAGAAGGGCGGTGTGGGCAAAACCACCACCTCCGTCAACCTCAGCGCATCTCTGGCGGTGATGGAGTATAAGGTCCTCCTTGTCGATGCCGATCCACAGGCCAATGCCACCTCGGGCCTCGGCATCAACCCCGACGAACTAGAAAAAAGCGCCTACGAATGTTTCCTTGGCCAAGCCGATATCCACGATTGCATCATTGAGGCTGACACCCCCAACCTGTACATCCTGCCTACGCGTATCGACCTTGTCGGCGCAGAGGTTGAGCTTGTAAACGAGAAGAATCGTGAATATTACGTTCAGCGCGCACTCGAACCCATCAAGGACGACTTCGACTTCATCATCATCGACTGCAGTCCCTCACTGGGCTTGATAACGGTCAATGCGCTCACGGCGTCTGACTCCGTCATCATCCCCATCCAGAGCGAATATTTCGCCCTGGAAGGTCTCGGCAAACTGCTCAACACGGTGCGCATCGTACAGACCAGGCTCAACCCCAAATTGAATATCGAAGGTCTCCTCATCACCATGTACGACTCGCGCCTGCGCCTTGCCCGCCAGGTGGTGGAAGACGTGCGCGCCCATTTCAAGCGCCTTGTTTTCGACACGCTCATATACCGCAATACAAAACTCGCCGAGGCACCCAGCTATGGCAAGTCCATCATCATGTATGATGCCACCTGCCCCGGTGCCGCCAATTACCTCAACCTAGCTAACGAAATACTCAAACGCAACAAGTTAATCAAGAAGAATGGCAAGTAAGAAACCCAAAGCCCCAGGCCGTGGCCTCGACGCCATCCTTGGCGACATTGATGTCGACAACATCAACGGCAACGAGTCCGATGTCACCGCATCCATCAGCATGGTCGCCATCAAAGATATCGAGACCAATCCATTTCAGCCGCGTAAGGAATTTGACGAGAATGCCTTAGACGAGCTGGCCCAGTCCATTCGCGAGCAGGGCGTCATCACGCCCATTACGGTGCGGCGCATGCCCGATGGCAAATATCAACTCATCGCCGGCGAACGCCGTTTACGTGCCTCACAGCGCGCGGGACTCACCGAACTGCCCGCCTATATCCGCATTGCTACCGATGGGCAGATGATGGAGATGGCACTTGTTGAGAATATCCAGCGTGAGAACCTCAACGCCATGGAGGTCGCTTTTTCATACAATGCCCTCCTCGAAGAATGCCGCCTCACCCACGAGCAGCTCAGCCAACGAGTGGGCAAGGACCGTTCCACCATCACCAATTACCTTCGCCTGCTCAATCTCCCCGCAGAAACCCAACTGGCTCTCAGCACCAATCAGATAAGCATGGCCCATGCCCGCGCCCTTATCAATTTGGAAGACCCTGAGCAACATTTGGCCATCTTGCACGACATTGTCAACAACCATCTCTCGGTACATCAGACCGAGCAACTGGTGAAGGCCGCCAAAGCAGCTAAGACCCCCCACCATAAGAAGAATCCGCAAGGCAATCTCCCAGCGGGGTATTGTGTCGCTCAATCGCAGTTGCGACAATACCTTTCTTCCGATGTGGAAATCAAGCGTTCCCGTCGAGGCAAAGGCACCATGACGATACATTTCAACAGCGACGATGAGTTCGAACGCATCATGAAATTGATTCATCAATAGATAATAACATTCTTTGTGCTCAGACGCCTGTTCATATTGATGCTAATCATCCTTGCGGCGCTGACGTCGCAAGGACAGGCTGTAGTAGTCGTGCAGGACACGGTGCCGACGCCGCCCCGCATCACACAGGATCACAATCCAACCAAGGCGGTGCTGCTTTCGCTCATTCCTGGTGCCGGCCAGATATATAATGGACAGGCATGGAAACTTCCTATCATCTATGCAGCCTTGGGTGGCGTGGGATACCTCACCTATAACTCTTACTCTGAGATGAAGATGCTCAAGGATGAGTATCTTCGCATCGGCTACAATGGCTCATCCACGCTGCCCGATTATCCTGGATATCCAGGCAGCAGCATCTACAACCTCTACCAATCGAGCAACAAGAATTTCCAGCTTTTTGTTCTCATCAGTGTAGCAGCCTATGGCATCAATCTCCTCGATGCCTACGTCTTTGGCCATCTATACGACTTTGACGATAACGATAATCTCACACTTCAGGTATCGCCTATCTTGACACCTAATCGAACAGTGGCCACATCGGTCAACCTAACATTCAGATTTTAAACATTTTCAATCACAAATATTCAATCAATTATTCAAATGAATCCCTTGCTATTAATTCAATCCGACGCGGCTGATGTGCAGACCGTTGTCGACTCCGTGGCCGCTACAGCCGCCCCGCAACGTATCACTCTTTGGCAGATGACCCTCAATGGTGGATGGATCATGCTGGTGCTGGCCATTCTGCTGGCCTTGGCCATATACATAGCCGTGGAGCGCTACCTGGCTCTCCGTCAGGCCGTGAAGGAGGAGACCGATGACATCTTCATGAACAGCATACGCGATTACATCCATAAAGGTGATGTGGATGGTGCCCGCAACCTTGCCAAAGGTGCCAACTCACCCTTGGCCCGAATGGTTGAAAAAGGCCTTTCCCGCCTTGGCCGTCCCCTCACAGACATTCAAGCTGCCATCGAGAACGAGGGCAAACTAGAAGTGGCCCGTCTCGAGAAACGCGTGAGCCTCGTCGCCACAGTGGCCTCCCTGGGACCCATGATTGGTTTCCTCGGCACCGTTACAGGCATGGTCACCTGCTTCCAAAATATGGCTTTTGCCGGCAACAACATCGAAATTTCCACGCTTGCTACCGGCATGTACCAAGCCATGGTGACAACTATCGGTGGCTTGATTGTAGGCATCATTTGCTATTTTCTCTATAATGTGCTGGTAACTCGTATCAACAAGGTGGTGCTGGATATAGAAGTGCGTGCCACTGAGTTCATGGACCTTCTCCACGAGCCGGCATAATTCAAAGTAAAGAGTTTAGAATTGGCTGACGCTTTTTTTTAAGCCCGCTGTCAATTTACCATTCACCAGTAACGTTAGTTCACAAAATGATTGAATTAAGAAATAAGATAAGCATTGAGAATAACAACTCGTCAATGTCTGACTTGGTGTTCTTGTTGCTAATTTTCTTCGTGATGACCTCGACGCTGATCAGTCCTAATGCGGTCAAACTGCTCCTTCCCGAGAGCGGCAGCAAAACCATGGCCAAGCAGAATGTCACGGTCTATATCGATGAGAATTTCAACTTCCAGGTTGGCGATGTGCCCACCGACATCGAAGGCTTACAGCCTCTCATCGCCTCTGGCATTGAGCCTGGCATTACCGATGCATGTGTCGTGCTACGATCAGACAAGACAGTTCCAGTGCAGTATGTGGTCAACGTCATTGATGCCGTCAACGCCATCAACGACCAGACAGGCGCCAAGCATAAGGTCATCCTAGCCACGTCACCTAAGAAGTAAAAAGCAACGTCATGAGTCAAGAAGACAAAAATAAAATTATCTCAGGCACCATTACGGCACTTGTACTAGGTCTCATCGTGGTCATTTGCCTCGCTTTCGGGTATGACCCGCCAGACCCGCCCATTCCCGAAGAGGGTGTCGAGGTCAACCTTGGCAACAGCGACAATGGTTTCGGTGACGAGCCCATGCCGTCAGCCTCTGAGGCCTCTAGCGCACCGCGACCCGTTTCTGCTGCTGAACAAGTCTCCACTCAGAAGACCGAGTCTACCACGCCTATCGCCTCTTCTGAGAAGCCTTCCAATGCCAAGACAGTCAATGAGACGCCTACCACTACCAAGCCCGAGCCTCCCAAAGAACCCGAAATCAACAAGAACGCACTCTTCACAGGCAAGAAATCCAACAAGACTGACAAGGGCGGTGCCGAAGGCCAAACCCACGGCAGTGGCAACCAGGGCAAAGAAGGCGGCGACCCCAACAGCAACCGCTACGACGGCAACCCGGGCAACGGCGGCAATGGTTTCAGCCTCTCAGGCCGCAGTGCCAAGGCATTGCCATCACCCAAAGGCGGCACGCAGAAGCAAGGCAAGATCGTTGTCAAGATTCGCGTTGACCGTGCTGGCAACGTTGTCAGCGTAGAAGCACCCGAGAAGGGTTCTACGCTTACGGATGCCGGGCTTGTCAGCCAAGCCAAGGCTGCTGCCATGAAGGCCAAATTCAGCGCTAAGGAAGATGCCCCCGAAGTGCAGGTGGGCACCATCACCTACGTTTTCAGAAACAATTAGCCATGCCAGATGCTATCCGCATAGACAAATACCTCTGGGCTGTGCGTCTCTACAAGACGCGCAGCCTAGCTACAGAAGCCTGCCGTTGTGGCCATATCCGCATGAACGGGCAGCCGCTTAAGGCTTCACACGAAATCAAGGTGGGCGAGGTGTATGAAATATCCATCGAGCAGCTCCACAAGGTTATTCAAGTCACCCAGTTGCTAGGCAATAGAGTAGGGGCTCAACTTGTGGCTAACTACATGGCCGACCTAACCCCTCAAGAGGAATACGAGCGCATCCAGATGGTTAGACAGTATTCCTTTGAAAAACGTGACCGTGGTGTTGGTCGACCAACCAAACGTGACCGCCGAGAAATTGAAGAATTCAAATACAAGTAATAATTAATCATACAATAGACATTTCATATATAGGTTATTTTAGATTTCGGATTTTTCGGATTATTCGGTGAAATTTCCGGTAATGAGCCAAAAAAATCTCTTTTTTGCTGCAATAAACCCCAATAATTAAATACATAATAAAAGATTCGGCTAAAATGAACGAGGAAGAGGTCATCCGCGACATATTGTCTGGCAACGTCGAACGATACGCTGAAGTAGTGAGTGAATACCAGACCATTGTGGCCAACCTATGCTTCAAAATCGGCGGGCCCAAGATCGATGTACCCGAGATGACTCAGCAAGTATTCGTCGAACTCTACCAAGCTCTTCCGCGTTTCAAGTTTCAGTCGAAACTGAGTACTTTCATCTACCGCATCACTGTCAACGTCGTCTGCAAGGAGATCAAACACAACAACCGTTTTGCCGACAGCCTCGACACATCAGCCCTTAATCGGCCATCGGGCGATGTCAATGTCGAGCAGGGCATCATCCGGGATGAACGCCATAGCCAGCTCCACAAGGCCATCGGACAACTTCAGCACGAGCAGCGTACAGCCCTTGTGCTTTACACATTCAACGACTTCTCTTACAATGATATCGCTGACGTCATGCAATGTACCACTGCCAAAGTTGAGTCTCTCATCTTTCGCGCACGTAAAAACTTGAAGAAATTATTAGAAAAATGTACAATATGACTGAAGATCTACTGCTGCAACAATTGCGCGAGCTGCGTTATCCTGCCGATATCGATGTTGTCGATTCGGTGATGGAGCAGGTGCGGAATAAACCCTTGATGGTGGTTCCGCGTCGACGCAAACTCTTCTATCGGGTTGCCACCGGTGTTGCTGCCGCCGCCGTGCTTGCAGTGGCCATCAATGTCACTCTTCTTTTTACTCGCGATTACAATGAGCAACAAATCAGTTCCATGATGGCCGAAGTATATGACTATTCTGACGATTATTCGTCTAGTTATGCCGCTGATTACGATTTTGGTGCTATTGAGTCAATCTATTATGAATAAACTATTTTAGGACATCGCCGCTATGAAAAAATCACTTCTTTTCGTTATCCTATTGGCTTTTTGTGCCGGCCTTCTCGCTCAGCAACCCACCACGAAACAAAAGCAACATAAAGAGCCGCCTCGCATAGAAGAGATGGTCAGCAATCTTTCTCCTATTCAAAAAAAACGCCTTGAGACCATCACCACCACTAGCCGCAAGAAGATGAACGAGCTCCGCGCCGAACTCGAAAACGTGCGCACACAAATCCGTTCAATCCTTGACCAAGAAGGTGACCATAGTGACCAACTTTTTCCTCTTTTCGAGCGCGAAGGCGAACTTAAGACAGAGATTTCCAAAGAGATGTATCGTACTCGCCAAGCTATCGACAAAGTCCTCACCAAAGATCAGCTCCAAGAACTACAGACAAGCCTCAAGGCCGACCGTTCTACACACAAAGGAAATAGAAAATCTAGAAGACATTAAGTGGGCTTTACACTAGGGAAACATTGAAAGCCATAAAACTCAAGACTTCACATAAAACCATTGAATTGTCAAAAAAACGAGAGAGATTACTCAAATTAGTTGTTATTTCAAAAAAAAGTTGTATCTTTGCATCGTCAAAGTGACACTGATATTTCATCTAACCCAAAAGCTTAACACCTGATGGAGAAGAGAATAGGTACTATAACAATACTCATATTGGATCGTTCCAGATCCGCAGAAATCAATAAAATCATATCGGATTTTGCCGACTTGGTGCTTTGTCGCCAAGGTCTTCCTTTTCACGATCGCCCTGTGGCCGTGATTTCCCTAATTGTCGATGGTTCACCCGACCGCATCAACGCATTCACTGGCCGCTTAGGTCGTATCCAGGGCGTCGAAAGTAAGGCGGTGTTGACTAAAAATGCTTAACGGTTGGCTAAAATGGTCATCGGTTTTTGTGGTTAGCGTAATAATGAATGTGAGAGACAAATCTGAAACGTAAGATAAAAAAATAACATTGAATAATTAATAATAACAAAATAGATTTTATGAGACACCAGAATTTCATAGACCGCGACAAACTGTATGGTTTGCTCGACAACAATGTCCCCACCGAGTCGCAGCTCGACGACATTCTCAACAAAGCCCGCAAACTCAAAGGCCTCAGCCTCGAGGACGTGGCCAAGCTCCTCTGCGTGGAGGATGAAGGCGACATCAAGAAAATTCTTGACACCGCCCACTACTGCAAAGAAGAGATTTATGGCAAGCGCCTTGTGCTCTTTGCACCCATTTATACAGGCAATGCCTGCGTCAATAACTGCGTATACTGTGGTTTCCGTCGCGACAACAAGCAGTTGCGCCGCAAGGTACTCACCATGGACGAAATTGAGCAGGAAACCCTCCAATTGCTTCGCATGGGCCACAAGCGCGCCCTGCTCATCTGTGGCGAGAGTCCCCGCAATGATGCCAACTATATGGTCGAGGCTATCCGTCGCTGCTACGCAGCCCGCGACGAGAAGGGCAGTTCCATTCGTCGAATCAATGTGGAACTGGCACCCATGAGTGTGGAAGATTTTGCCAAACTCAAAGCTGAGAAGATTGGCACCTATGTCTGCTTCCAAGAAACTTATGACCCTGTCGAGTATGCCAAGTTCCATCCCGCTGGCACTCCCAAGGGCGACTATCTCTATCGTCTCACCTGCATGGACCGTGCTCAAGAGGGCGGCATCAACGATGTGGGTCTCGGTGTCCTCTTTGGCCTTACCGACTACCGTTTCGAGATTCTCGCCATCATGGAGCATGCCCGCCATCTTGAGGAAGACTTCGGCTGCGGCCCCCACACTGTCAGTTTCCCCCGCATTGAACCCGCTGAAGGCACTCCTTTCAGCCTCCCCGAGAACCTGCCTCACCCTGTATGCGACAAGGATTTCATGAAGATTATAGCCATCATCCGCATCGCCATGCCTTACACCGGCATCATCATTTCCACCCGCGAACGTCCTGCCATGCGCGACGAACTGGTCAAATACGGAGTCAGTCAGATCAGTGCTGCCAGCGAGACCAACCCCGGTGGCTATGAGGAAGGCGAAGGTAGCACTGCCAAATCTGATCACCAGAAGACCGGCGCACAGTTCTCACTCGGTGACCACCGCTCTCTCGACGAAGTCATCAGCATGATGATTGACGGCGGCTACATTCCCAGTTTCTGCACTGGCTGTTACCGCAAGGGGCGCGTAGGCGCAGACTTCATGGATTTGGCCAAACCCGGCCTCATCAAGGAGTACTGCAAGCCCAACGCCATGTTCACTTTCCGCGAATATCTCGAAGACTATGCCAGCCCCGCCACTAAGGCAAAGGGCCTCGAACTCCTCAAGCAACTTACCCAAACCTTCAACAAAGAGGAACTCAAAAAACGTGTCGAAGGCAATCTCTGCAAGATTGGCGACGGCCAGCGCGACCTCTATTTCTAATCTTGAAACATCTTGGGAGTGCTGCACATGCGGCACTCCCTCCTTTTTTTAATTTATGGAGAACCCTGCACAATTTATCCAACTCGTACAAACCCTGCTTTTCCAGCAACGTTTCGACGAAGCATTGCATGTGTGCCAAAGCGCCATCAGCCAGAATCCCGATAATCCTGTAGCCCTCAATTTCATGGGTGAGATTTATTGCGCCCAAGGGCGTTACGACCGTGCTTTGGGTTTCTATCTTCAGGCTTGTGATATGGTGCCCGACAGCTATGCCTGCCACAACAATGCCGCCCTTTGCCTTCAAATCATGGATCGCATGGAAGAGGCTCTGCAGCACTATAACGATTCAATCCGTCTCCATCCCACCCGATATGCCCTCAATAACCGTGCCACCATCTACAATGCCGACAATCGCTCCAATGAGGCCCTCGCCGACGTGTCCCAAGCCTTGAAGATGTCCGATTGTCAAGAGTATCCCTGCAGCAATGCTCAGCTGTTGGCCACACGTGCCGCCATCTATATGGCAAAAGGCGACTATCGCAGCGCATTGCGTGATGTCAATGCAGGCATGGAAACCACCCCCTATGACAACGAACAGCTCATTGCCTTCTACGACAAAGCCCTGCTTACCTGCAACCTCAAGCTAGGCATAAGTCCTTGTGCTGGGAAGGGGTGTAAGTGATTTAATATATTATTTTAGGGTCCCCCCGATAATATTATCTGAGCTATTGATTGTGTTACCTTGTTGAATACCAAAAACATTTTTTTTCATTACACATTTAATAATTACCATTTGCCTATCTACTCTTTGATATTGGTTTCCGCAACTTGGTTGTTGGCTTGTCTAGCTATTGGATCTGATAGCTTGGTTCTCCAAATCTTTGGCGGTATGTTTTTCTTGGCCAAGGGACTAATGCTTTTAGTCACCATGGTATCAGTATTGCGTGATCCCATGATGGCAAAAAAACTATACCTTTGTCGTTATCGCTTCGACCAAAACCATCCTAGCCATGCTTTTGTCCAACAGCTTACTCGTTTCACATGGGAGCTTCCACAACTGTTCCTTGGACATCTCATTGTTCAGTTGCGCCATGCATTGGGACAGGTTGACCGGGTTGATGTCCTCGATGGCGTAACTTTTGTCAGTGGTCCGAGCAAACAGCCACACAGCTATATGGGCATGTCATTGGGGTGCTATGTCAATCTTTGGTTACCTGATGCCGTGGGCGATGATTTCCGCAGCTATGCCATCAAACGGGGTGGTGGCATCTGTCTTCACGAATATGGACACACTTTTGACAGCGCCCTTTTTGGATGGTTCTATCTCCTCATTATTGGGATTCCCAGTTTTGTGAGCTTGTTTGTGGCTGAGCGCGGATGGCTCCACCATCACCATGAGGACCTCTTCGCCGAGCGTCGCGCCAATGAGGCAGCCGCTAGGCATTTTGGTATCCGACCTGAGAATTGATGACAAGGTTTGTTAGAGGAGTTTCTTCAGTTTTTGAGATATTTTGTTTCGGCTGTGCAGACATGGCGCATCCAGTTTCATCACGCCATTATTCCGACCACAATGCGGCAAGGTCCGAGAGACTGTATTCGTGTGGCAGCTTGTGGTGTTCAATAAAGATGCTAGGCATAGCATTGATATTGAGACGATTGCACACTTCAGCACGTTGTTCTGAGTCCATGATGTCGAGATTGATGTGGCAGATGGCGATGCGTTCTCCCATTATGTCCAAAAGATTTTGTTCTTCGGTTAGCAACGCTTTGCAGTGAACGCAGATTGATGGGCTGGTGTAAATGACGATAGTCCTGTCGGGAGAAGCATCTGCACATCCCATTCGTTCGTTGATGTCATCATCGGCATAGGGACATGTTGGGCATGTGTTAAGCAAAGTAGTGAAGATGTCTTTGCGGCACAACAACCTCCGCATCGTCCATTCCTTAAGTTGTCGCTGACGTCGTTCGGTGAGATATCCTGCCGTATAATGAGACACAAGGATGGCAGCGACAAAGTATAAGCAGCCAACGAGTTTCTGTAGGGATTGCATGCAGGTCAGCCAGTATGAACAGCTTATGGATTTAGAGGACCAGACTATCAGTAGTATGCCTTGCGCCCACAGAACTGCCTGCGTCAATAAGCAAGGCAAGCACCAGCTATTCATACGGCGCCACTGGTACCAGATGCTCCAGAAGGCGAATAACATGGCACAGAGGCTGATGGGCACAACGATAGGCAAATAGTTGGGCAAGGCCATAAGATGCGCCACGAAATAGCCCAGACCAATCTCACTCCAAGAGAAGCCCATTACCTTGGCGGCGGGTGAGTTGAGAACAATGTTGCAGTTGCCTCGTTCCCCCAGGACAGAACAAAGTTTGTCGCCCACTGCACTATAGCCTGTGATGTTTTTTTGAAGCAATATGATGCAGGTGGCAATGCCGACAACATCGAGTAGCATCGTCGCTACTGTCAGCCCACCAAAGGTTGTAATCGGTGTTGTCAACAATGTCATGAAAATCGGCAGAATAAGCAGGGCTGCTTGGCAGCAGCGATCAAAGAATCGAATCCAACGATTCTTGCGGTAATGGGGCTCTTTAACAGAGTCAGCATCGAAAGGCATTGGCATTAGTGCTATGCCGTCCCATTCAGTCTTCAGCTTATCCCAATTCTTGGCAGTGGCGACGTCAAATTTGTCTCCCAAATGGACGATGCTGGGGAAGAATGGCAGTTCATCAATAGGGACTTCGAACTGCACTCCCTGCGTAGGTACACCCATGCGAGCCAGCAAACGCTTTACTCCTAGCAACGTGTCCGACATGGGCTCCGAGAAATACTGCTCCATGCAGTACTGCTCTGTCACCTTATGTACGCCTAACTCCTTAAGAAAGATATAGATAATGTTCATGGTTTGAAGGCTGAAGGTTGAATTTCCATAATCAAAGAAAGTCAATAGGGTACCTAGCGGCACCCTATTGACTTTCTTAGGCTAGGATATTCTCAGACTCTTCCAAGAGTGGGCTGGCCGTCTCCGATACATGAGAGAAAATCCTCATAGCAATTCTCTCTGTTCTTGGAGCCCATGCATTCGCGATATTTACTCATGCACACACGATAACGTTCGTCATCGGGGCTGCCTCCAGCAACTTTGATAAGTTCGTCATCTGTCAATACCTTACAACCCTTTTCGAGAATTTGTCTCAGTTCTTCTTTTTTCTTCTTGTCCATATTGATTATTAATTGGGGGGATTAATAGCTTGAATTCTTACATTTCCTTGGGATAAATTGTGTTCGTTGTTTTTAGGCAATATTAAATTGTATATTATTTAAGAACAATTTGCAAATATACGCTTTATTTTTCGAATATCAACAAAACGAACCGCTATTTTTAGCCATGAAGCCAAATAAACCTATCTTTATAACTGATATATAGGTATTTAGAATTACCGATAATAAATCAAAAAAATGGCATAGATTGCTTACAAATCGCCGCGAAAATCATTTGTCAACATGAGATAAGCCCTTCATGATCGGTGCCATCAAACCAATTTCTCACTCCTTAGCCAATAGCAACACCAACACTCGACATGCTGAGATTCGCATATTTAACGGTTCCAACTACTTCACCAGTCTCTTACTCTTCCACGAGTCATTCACATGCTCTTCGGCAGCAGATACTGCGTCCTCGAGAATTACTTTCTATGATGATAATTATTGATTTAATGTTTCCAATTACCCGGTTTACTAAATTGGAGAATGTAGATTGTGTATTTGGTAAATCTGCACATTAATATTTTCTCGATTTCTCATTTTCTCAATTTCTCACATTCATTGTTTGAGAATAATCCCATTTTCCTCACTTCATGCCATATTTGAACTATGCTATGTTGGAACAAGTGATTAGGGTGGTGCCACTGAGTTTTTTGCAGGAGGGGTATAAGATAAGGTCGTTTGGGTAATGTTGGTGCGAGAAAATTGTGCCAAAATCGACAATAGAAGCTGTCGTAAATAGCATTATATTAAATATTTAGATAAAGATTTTACCAAAAAATGCTTGTTGAATAGGTGTTTATTTGAAAAAAATATGTATTTTTGCATCGCCATAGTTCCCCAAGGAGCAAGGCTCTTTCCCTTCTGCCCATGTGCTGGCATCATGGAGTTCAACCAGCCATCTGAGGCTATTATTTTATGAACTCCACCTATTGGTTTGATTCGCATAGCCGATGAAAAGGAATGACACAGACAAACAAAGAGGATGGGCTCGCTTTAAGGCTCGTTGGATCTCTAAAAAGGGACTCTGGTCGCTAGTTATAGCCTTGTTCGTCCTCATTGTTTCCTATTGGGTGGGCAACTGGGACGCCCCATTCGGTGTTGAAGGGTGGCCGCAAAGGCTTGCCGCCACTCGTTTTGGCTGGATTCCAACGGTGGGTAAGGTGGATGAAAACGACAACTTCATGTTTGTCAATGCTGAATATGACAAGACTGTCGTGCAATACTTTGATACTCTGTCATTTGGCGATAACTCAAGCACCGAGAACGATGCTGTGTATCCATTTTGTGTGGGCACCACCTCGATTGTCGATCGAGATAAGCTGATTGATTTTCTGACCACATTAAAGAAGTATGATAATTACAGCTTCGTGTTTTTGGATATTGATATGGATCGCCATCCGTACGACGTTTACGATACCGCATTGCAGTGCCAGAATTGGCGATTTGCCGAGTTGGCATCGTCTATGCGGGACGTTTATGTTGCCAGAGGCACCACCTCAGTTGGGTTGCCCTGCGAGATGATTGACGGCCGGCTGGACTCCATGTCGGGTCGCGTGTCGTACTCCATTGGGCTGAAAGAATCGGGTTTTATCGCCGAACCGATCTTTCCCAACGGCCAGCCGTCGATTCCCATGATGTTGGCATCTCGGCAAAAACAAATGAATTTCACCCATAAGGGCAGCCTCTTATATTTCTGCAACGGCAAACTATGCCGCAATAAGGTGTCACCAAGGGGGTTCTTCCAAGTCGAGTCGATCGACAGGACATCCTTCCAGCCAGATATCCATGTCGACAACCAGTATATATACTTGGGGCGTGACATTGTTGACTCGGCTACTTATGTAGACGCGAGAGACTTTGAAGACAAGATGATCTTTGTGGGAGCTTTCGACAACGAGGATTTCCATGTCACTCCCATGGGTTGGTATTCAGGCACCACAATTTTGGCAAGCGTCCTAGTGGCATTGGAGCAAGGACGCCACATTGTGAGGTGGTGGTGGACACTGTTGTTGCTGATATGCTATTGCTGCTACACCAACTATCTGTTGCTTAACACCCCTATACAGGTCACGCCGCTGCTGGATGATTCGTCAGCGAGGCAGAAAGTGGCTCACTATTCAAAGAAAACGTTGGTGCTGCTGTTTTATGTCTTAGTGACCACACTGCTGTTTTTCGGATTGAAGATGGTTTCGGTGTATTGGTTGAACACTGATTATTTCTTTGCCACGCCCTTATTCCTTTTGGGCATCATAGGTAATGTAATAAAAACATGGAAAAAAATATGAAACACGCTGCATTATTATTGACTGTTATGGTCTTGTTTTCAACAGCTTTTGCACAGAACAAGTACCAAATTAAACGAATTGAACATGGCACGACTATTGTCGTGGGCGGCAACGAACGCAGAAGTGGGGACATCGTCAGCGGAGATAAGCGCATCTCTTGGAACGGACAGATATTAACTGTGGCTGTGAGCGAGGGAGCATACAAAGGAGAATCGTTCCGCGCCACCAAAGAGAGCGTTAACGGTCACTCTACCATGGACGAGATAGCCCAATACCTCATGGAAAGAAGAAAGACTGCAAAAACGCAAACCAAGGGGAATTCGAATGTTGACATGAAAATGCGGAGCGTCGGAGACACAGTGGCCATCTTGTCGGATGGCGACGTGATTGAGCTCCCCTTGCAAGTGGAGAAGGGATGTACCTACCATTTCAGCCTAAACCTTACGGACCACGTGATTGTGCCGCAAGAAGGCCGATTAATCCTTTCTCCTGACCTTTTCAAAAATGATAGAAACAAGGAGAATGGCCAGCTAGAACATATCTTTGTGATGAAGCAAGACAAGGATGGGGAAGAAATTGTGCTTGAGATGGTGATTGACCTATGTTTCCTACCGATAGAGTAGGGGAGGGAGAATAATGACACGGAAAATTGCCCTTTGCATAGTCTTGCTTTTGACTGCAGCGATAGGAACGGCCCAGAATAACGGTACGATTCAGCGCAAGGAAAATTGCGCAGCCTTGATATGGGGAGTTTCCGACTATAATCGCCATGAAGACGGGCTGAGAACACCAGTGAACGATGCACAAGTTCTTGCCGAACGGCTGAAGCAGCTGGGATTCAAATTGGTGAGGGTTGTCGAAAACCCCTCGTTAGCCGAACAGAATGCTTCGTTGTACCAATTCTGCATCGAGGCCAAGACGTGCGATGTAGCATTGTTTTTCTTTGCCGGCCATGGTGTGGTAGCTGAGAACGACTACGACATGATGGAGAACTATCTCCTGCCACGCGACTGGGTTCATTATAGCGTGCCTGGATCGTGTCTGCCATTGAACAGGGTGGCAAAGGCTCTGGACAACATCGAAAACTGCAAGGTGAAACTGATGTTTATCGATGCCTGTAGGGCAAGGATAAACGATGATAATCTCTTTTCACAAAGGTTGCCTAAACTATATGACAACATTTGGTATCTCTTTTCTACAGCAGACGGGGAGAAGGCAGTGGATGGCACAGGACACAGTCCCTTCATGCAGGCCATGCTCCAACAGCTAGAGGTGCCAAACCTAAAAATCGACCAATTCCTCGCAGGACTACGAGACCGTCTCGATTCTTTGCAACCTCCCAAATTCAACATCTCCGGCAAAGGCGATTTTGTGTTCTACCCAGATGAATCTGCACAGACTGACCAACAACTTTTCATCATCGAAGGAACGACACTGCAATATTGCAACAAGTCTGCAAAAGGCCTTATTATGATCCCCAACACTGTCACTGCTATAGGGAAAAGGGCCTTTAAGGATTGCAAGCAGCTGACTAGCGTCATCATTCCCAATACAGTGTCATCAATTGGTGACTATGCTTTTGAGGACTGTGAGTCTCTAACTAACGTCACAATACCACACTCTGTGACGTCCATTGGAATAAACACTTTTAGCGGTTGCGAGACACTCAACGACATTATCATCCCACCTTCGGTGAAATCTATAGAATATGGGGCCTTTGCTGGCATTAAAAATATCCTCTACTATGGCTCCGCATCAGGAGCGCCTTGGGGCGCGTTGGCCATCAATGGCTACTGGGATGGTTATCTGCTTTATGCCGATAAAGCAAAAACCAAACTTGAGGCTTGCGCCAGCGCGGCCACCACGATACGAATTCCCAGCACAGTAACAGCCATTGACGACTACGCTTTCGCCTGGTGCAAAAACCTCACATCCATATCCATCCCTAATTCGGTGAAGTCCATCGGAAAGAATGCTTTCCTTTACTGCACCTCCCTAACTGACATCTCACTCCCCAACTCGGTGAAAGCTATCAACAACGAGACTTTTTGGGGGTGTGAGTCACTAACCCACATTGACATATCAAACTCCGTGGAGTCTATAGGCAACGAAGCCTTTTGGGGCTGCAAAGCCCTCACCAACGTGTCACTCCCAAACTCTTTGAAAAGTATAGGAGACGGCGCCTTTTGGGGGTGCGAATCGCTGCCTACAATCATCATTCCCAGATCTGTGAAATCCATTGGAAACAATACCTTTGCCTGGTGTGCCTCTCTTTCTGACGTTACTTTTTCCAATACGATTGAAACCATCGGAGATGAAGCATTCGCATGGTGCAAGTCGCTCATCAACATCACCGTTCCCAATACGGTGAAAAGCATAGGGGAGAAGGCTTTTCGCTTTGTGCTGAACGTGAACTATTCTGGCACTGCCACAGGTGAACCATGGGGCGCAATGGCCATTAACGGCTATTGGGATGGCGACCTTCTATATGCCGATAATTCCAAAACCAAGATTGAAGGCTGTTCGCACACAGCCACGTCGGTTACAATACCTAGTACGGTAACAGTCATCTGCGATGAAGCCTTCAGATTCTGCGAATCGCTTGTCAGCGTCAACATGCCTAATTCGATGGAGATCATTGGCGACAATGCTTTTTGCAGATGTACCTCACTCAAAGTCATCGTCATACCCAATTCGGTTACGACTATAGGAACTGCGGCTTTCTGGGGTTGCGACTCCCTCTCCAGTGTCATCATTTCTAATGCCGTGATGCATATCGGGAAAGAGGCTTTCGGAGCGTGCAAATCGCTTGTCAACATCACGATACCAAATTCAATTGTGTCTATCGGAGAGGATGTCTTCGAGGAGTGCGAAGCCTTAGAAAAGATTTATGTTGCAAAAGAGTCGAAGGGACGCATCAAGCAACTGCTCCCAGCCAAGTTCCACGCTATTATCACTGAAGAGTGAAAGACTTTGAGGAAATGTTTGTTTAGCTTCTAACGGTTTAGCAAATACTTTCGCTGAAGCCGTGCGTGTCGATTTTGGTGGTAGTGCTCAAACTATTTCTGTGAAGAGTATTTAGATCTGAGTAATAGCTTTGGGGTGATTATTTGTACCCATAGTTACGGTTCTTTGATTTAAATTTTGCCTTATTTGTAGTAGTAAATGGGACATATAGCTCAACATCTGAGCTCTTGAAATGAACTTTGTCAGGGATTGAGCCTGCGTGGCGAAGAAGGCTTTAATCTTGATATTATCAGTCAAGCCTTTTTGGACAAAAAATATTTGAATAATATTGGTGTCAATGATTTATTTAACTTCAATTACCTCAATGTTATACGTGTCGTTGAGGGTAACTATGGAACGCCTTGCGATAAAGTAGTCTTCAGCAGCAAGGTCAAGTTGGGTTCGTCGGAATAGGTTTCTTAGGCGACGATAGCATAGTCATCGGGATATTGAAAACGAACAATTTCAGGGTTGTCAATCACGCTACGACTGTTGTTTCCCTAATAAAAAACATTATTGCTAAAATCACTATTCGCCGCTTTGCTCCTTTGTACTCTTTGCAACTTGGGCATCGAGATGTGCGCTAGTTTCTCCTTTCTCTATGTCGAATGTGAGTTGACTATCGTCATCGGGGATGGCTGTGATGTGAATGGTGTCGCCAGGGAGGAGATCGGCCTTAATGATTTCGTCAGCAAGATCGTCTTCAATATAGTGTTGGATAGCACGCTTGAGCGGACGGGCTCCATAGTGTTCGTCCCAACCTTTGCGAAGTAGGAAATCTTTGGCGGATTCGTTAATATCAATACTGAAACCCATATTGGTAACCCGATTGAAGAGTCCCTTTAGCTCAATAGTAATAATTTTATGTATATCATCGCGTTGAAGGCTATTGAAGAAGACGATGTCATCTATGCGGTTAAGAAATTCCGGGGCAAACTTTTTCTTCATTTCCTTGTCGATGATAGAGCGTTCGAGGGCTGAGCGCTCTTGTTCGCGAGCGGAGGTGTTGAAACCGACGCCTGTGCCAAAATCCTTAAGCTGTCGACTTCCAATATTAGAAGTCATGATGATGATGGTGTTCTTAAAATCAACCTTGCGACCCAGTCCGTCGGTGAGCTGACCATCGTCGAGCACCTGCAGAAGGACATTGAAGACGTCAGGATGAGCTTTTTCTATTTCATCGAGGAGGATAATTGAATATGGCTTGCGGCGAACCTTCTCGGTGAGTTGGCCGCCTTCTTCGTAGCCCACATATCCTGGAGGCGCACCAATGAGGCGGGAGACAGCGAATTTTTCCATATATTCGCTCATGTCGATGCGAATCATGTTGGACTCGCTGTCGAAGAGATATTTAGCCAATACCTTAGTGAGGTATGTCTTGCCAACTCCAGTGGGACCGACAAAAATGAAAGAACCGATGGGGCGGTTTGGGTCTTTTAGCCCAGCCCGATTGCGGCGAATGGCCTTGGCTATCTGGCTGACAGCGGCATCCTGTCCCACTACAGAACCCATTAGTTCCTGCTCCATAAGCAGCAATCGACTGCCTTCATTCTCGGCAATTCGCTGAACGGGGACACCCGTCATCATGGCCACCACCTCGGCAACGTCCTGTTCGGTAACGGGCTGACGTTTATCACGTTCAGCTGACTCCCAAATTTTCTTTCGCTCGGCTAGCTTGTCGCGGAGCTGGCGTTCTTGGTCTCGGTAGGTGGCAGCCTCGTTGTAGCTTTTCTGAGCTAGGACGGTCTTCTTTAGCTTTTCTACTTTGGCAATCTCGTCCTCTAGCAAGAGGATGTCTTGCGGCACGTCGACATGGGCTATACGGACTCTGGCACCTGCCTCATCAAGGGCATCAATAGCCTTATCGGGAAGAACACGGTCACTAATGTAGCGCATAGTGAGTTCAACACAGGCTTTGAGAGCCTCGTCTGTGTAGTGGATGAGATGGTGATCCTCATATTTGGATTTGATATTGTGGAGGATGGTAAGCGTTTCTTCGGGGGAAGTGGCCTCAACGATAATCTTCTGAAATCGACGTTCGAGAGCACCATCTTTTTCGATGTATTGGCGATACTCGTCGAGTGTGGTTGTGCCAATGCATTGAATTTCACCTCGTGCAAGGGCTGGCTTGAACATATTGGAGGCATCAAGGGAACCGCTGGCGCTGCCAGCCCCGACGATGGTATGTATCTCATCGATAAAGATGATGATGTCGGGATTTTTCTCCAACTCGTTGAGAACAGCCTTCATGCGTTCCTCGAATTGGCCACGGTATTTTGTGCCAGCAACGAGAGAAGCAAGGTCGAGAGAAATAACGCGCTTGTCGAAGAGGGTCCTAGGTACGCGTCCTTCGACGATGCGGATAGCGAGGCCTTCGGCAATGGCACTCTTGCCCACACCGGGTTCGCCGATTAAGATAGGATTGTTCTTTTTGCGGCGGGAGAGAATTTGGGCGATGCGTTCAAGTTCTCGTTCGCGACCGACGACTGGGTCAAGTTTGCCGTCGCGAGCCAGTTGGGTGAGGTCGCGGCCGAAATTTTCGAGGGCAGGAGTCTTGTTGGTGTTGCTTTTAGGCACAGAAGCACTAGCAGATGAGGGTGCTTGAGGTTCCCAATCGTCGTCATCAGGGTCGGCATATGGATCCTCGTTGTCATCGTCGCTCGTTTGAGAGGTGAAATCGGTAGGGGGATGACTGGTCTCGGTACCTGGGATGGAGGAGTTCTGCGGGCCATTTTTTAGCAAGGTGGTGAAGCAACGGTCGTGGTTGACGTTGTACTGCAGGAGAAACTGAGAAATGAGGTTTTCAGACTCTTGTAGTATGGCTAAGAGAATGTGTGTGGTGTGAATCTCGGAAGATTTGAGACGGACACTTTCTAGGTAGCTGAGACGTAGCACCTTGTCAGTTTGGCGCAGCATGGGAATCTCGCTGTCGCTCGTATAACGGAGGTCGGAATCTATTTGACCAATGGTTTTTTCTATACGGCTTTTCAAATCTGCGAGGTCGACATCGAATTGCAACAACAGCTGCACGGCAGAACAATTACTTTCGCGGAGAATTCCTAAAAAGAGGTGCTCCACGCCTATTGCTCCGTTTTTCAAGCGGATAGCTTCATCGCGACTATTTTGGATAGCCTGTTTTGCGGTGTTCGTTAGAGTTGGTTCCATAATATATATTTCGAAATGCAAAATTACTACATTTTGAGAGAATGGAAAACACCTTTGGCAGATTATTTTCAACAAAGAAGTGTTCATCTTTATGTGGATGAGCCTTCTCCTTTGAACCACAACATCTTCAGTTCATGAAGTAGCCATCAGTAGTTACTTATACATCCATTGGTAGCTCGTCCATCCTTCGTTTCCAAGATAAGGCTAGTAAGGACGTCACATAAACATCATATTAACATTCGTTGAGTTCTATTGTTAATAAAAAGTTGGAGGAGAAACGCATTATATCAAAAAAAAATCGTATTTTTGTATTTTGATTATTACAATAAATGCATTATTAAAATCTGAAATTCAATAATATATTATTAATATGGTTTCCGAAAATGAAAAAATTACGCGCGTAGACATCGAAACTACCATGAAGACCGCTTATATTGACTATGCTATGTCGGTCATCGTGTCGCGTGCGCTGCCTGATGTCAGAGACGGACTAAAGCCTGTCCAACGCCGCATACTGTATGCGATGAATGACATGGGCTATTTCTACAATACCGCATATCGTAAATCGGCCACCGTTGTGGGCGAGGTGCTTGGTCAGTACCATCCACATGGTGATGCGTCGGTCTATTTTGCCATGGTGCGCATGGCTCAAGATTGGCTAATGCGTTACCCATTAGTCGATGGACAGGGCAACTTCGGCAGCATCGACGGCGACAGTCCAGCAGCTATGCGTTATACCGAGTGCCGCATGGAAGAGATAGCTAGCGAAATGCTTGCCGACATCAAGAAAGACACCGTAGATATGATGCCCAACTACACCAATGAGCGAGAAGAACCCACAGTCCTACCTGCCCGTATTCCCAACTTGTTGGTTAATGGTTCAAGCGGCATCGCCGTAGGTATGGCCACCAACATGCCTACCCACAATTTGCGCGAAGTGCTTGATGGTTGCATTGCCTATATTGACAACAACGATATCACCATTGACGAGTTGATGCAGTACGTGAAGGCACCCGACTTTCCAGGCGGCGGCACCATATACGGCTACAACGGAGTACGAAACGCCTATACCACCGGCCGCGGTAGCGTGGTTTTACGCGCCGATTGCACCATTGAGGTAGACAACAACGGGCGCAACACCATTGTGGCCCACACCATTCCTTATGGAGTGAATAAAAGCGAGATGATCAAGCGCCAGGCTCAACTCGTGAAGGAAGGCAAACTCGTCGGCATCACAGACATTCAGGACCACTCCGACAAGGATGGAATCCGCGTGGTGTATTACCTACGTCACGACGTGGTACCCAACGTGTTGATGAATAAACTATTCCAATACAGCGAGTTGCAAAGTTCCTTTGCTGTCAACAACATTGCCTTGGTTCATGGGCGCCCTCAGCTACTTAACCTCAAGGAACTCATTCAGAACTTTGTGGAGCACCGCGAAGAGGTGGTGACCCGCCGCACCAAGTTTGAGATGGCTGAGGCAGAGAAGCGTGCCCACCTATTGGAAGGATTCCTACGCGCCATAGACATTATCGACGAAATCATTCAGCTCATCAAGAAGTCAAAATCAGTCGAAGAAGCCCGGCAAGGCTTGATGGATAACTGGCAGTTCAGCGACTTGCAAGCACAAGCCATCGTGGAGATGCGCCTGCGTCAACTCACTGGCATGGAACATCAGAAACTGCAGGACGAATATGACGAAAAGATGCGCTTCATCGCTCGTTGCAAGGAAATTCTTGGAGATCGCAACCAGCTCATGGGCGTCATCAAAGGAGAATTGTCTGAAATTCGCGAGAAATATGGAGATGATCGGCGAACGGCCATCAAATATGAGTCGTCCAATTTCCGCATCGAGGATACCATCCCCGACGACGAAGTGGTCATCACCATCTCCCACATGGGCTACATTAAGCGCACTCCCCTCAGCGAATACCGCGCCCAGTCGCGCGGCGGCGTTGGATCCAAAGGAAGTTCGGTGCGCAGCGAGGATTTTGTGGAGCATATTTTCATGTGTACCAACCACAATCACCTACTTTTCTTCACAGAGAAGGGCCGTTGCTATTGGATGCGTGCCTTTGAAGTACCAGAAGGCGAGAAAAACACTAAGGGGCGTCCAATCCTCAACATGATTAACATCGCCCCAGATGACAAAGTAAAGGCATACGTCAACGTATTGAACCTCACCGATGAGGATTATGTAAACGGACACTGCATCGTGCTCTGCTCGCGCAACGGCATCGTGAAGAGAATTTCTCTTGAGAACTTCTCTCGTCCCCGCACCAACGGCGTTATCGCCCTCAACATCCGTGAGGGAGACGAACTTGTCGACGCACAACTCACCGACGGCAAAAGCGAGGTTATCCTCGCCTCGAAAAAAGGTAAGGTGGTGCGTTGCAGTGAGGATAACTTCCGCGAAATGGGCCGTGCTGCCACAGGAGTCAAGGGCATTAAGCTAGAACCCGAAGACGACTGCGTAATTGGCATGCTTACATCAAACGATGAGGAAGAAGACATTCTCGTGGTCAGCGAGGCCGGTTTCGGCAAGCGAACCAAACTGAAAGACTACCGTGTCACTCGCCGTGGAGCTATGGGCGTCAACACCATGAAGATTACGGATAAAACGGGTGGAATCATCTCCCTTATCAACGTTAGCGACGAGGAAGACTTGATGATCATCAACCGTTCTGGCATAACCATACGCATGAAAGTCAGCGAACTCCGCGTCATGAGCCGCAACACTCAAGGCGTGAAACTCATTAATCTGCGGGGTAAAGACTTCATTGCCTCCATTACTAAGGTGCCTACCGACAGTGAGGAGGAAACAAATGCCGCCGTGGAGAGTGAGTCGTCAACGGATCTTCATCAAGAGGGCGAAGTGACAGTAGAGCAAAATAGCACATCAGAAAACACAACACCAGACAATCAAGAATAGGGTAGAAGCATGCAATTTTTGAATATACAATAATACATAATATTAATTAATGCCTAAGGCAATCAAATATAGTAACAAATCAAAATAACTCAAATATCACAAAAAATGAAAAAAATCGCTTTAACGCTCGCGCTTGTCACCCTAGTGACGGCTGTCAATGCTCAATCTCTCAACGTAACAAGCGCACGTGAATCCATCAACAGAGGCTACTACGAAAAAGCCAAGAAGCAGCTCGAGCCCGCCCTTGAACACGAACAGACCAAGAACGATGCCAAGACTTGGTACTATGCAGCGTTGCTCTATAGCCACATTTACGAAGAGTCTCAGAACCCTCGTTCGAAATACAAAAACCTGGATCCTGACGCTCTTGAAAAATGTAAGAATGCTGCTCTCCGTTGCAAAGAGCTCGATACTGAGGCAGAGCATGCTGAAGGCAACAACACCATCCTGGGCTATGCTGGCAATGAATATTACAAAAAGGCTATCAACGCTTTTAAAGCCAATCAGTGGGATAGCTGCATGATGCTATGCGAAGAGTCTATCAAGCTTTTCAACGAATCGGGTAAGAAAGAGTTTGCTTCTGAGTCCTACTTACTCGCTGGCAAAGCAGCAATGAATGCCTCCAACCAAGAGTCCATCATCAAATACTTCAATCCTCTAGTTCGCCTACGCACGAAAGAAAACCTCGTCTACAGAACGCTTTTCAACACCTATAAGAGCAGTGGCGACACTAATGCAGCGCTCACGATTGCTCAGAGTTATGTTAAGAACTGCAAGAATGACTACAACGCTAACATGATGATGGCTGAGGCATATTTTCTTAAAGGTAACATGGAAAAAGGCAGTGAAGAAATACAGAAAGCAATTGACAAGACTGAAGATCCCGCAGTACGCGCCCAAGTCCTTGCCATCGCTGGGGCAACTCTCGAAGAGTCAAATCCTGCCTCTGCTGAAGCCCGCTACAAGGAATCTCTCCAAATTGAGCCCAACCAGTATGTTGCTAACTACGGTATGGCTATCATTACCTACAACAAAGTTGTTGACAAAATCCAAAATATTCCTTTAGATGATGAAACTGGCCTGTATGAGACTACTAAAAAAGAGTACAACGATGCTATTCCTTATTTACTTGCCGCTATTAGCTACATAGATAACATCGTTGACGACGCAACTCGCAACGCACAGGTTAACAATTTGTTCCACGCTCTCAACGCACTCAATAAAGTCTATACGACTCTTGAAATGTATGAAGAAGCAAAACCCGTAAAAGCTCGCATCGCACAAATTCAGAAAAATAATCAGTAATTCAATTCTGTGGCCATTATTTTCTAGTTAAATTATTGACCATTTGATTCTACGAGCCGAGGATAAATCCTTGGCTCGTTTATCATAATTAGCCTTCTGAATTACAAACACTTTTTTTAATAAATATTGCACGAGTATTTCAGTTATGTAAAGTAATGAAAGGTACTACAACCATTTATTGATATATCTTATTGGAATGATAAAAAAAAGCCGCAAAAGATATAAGCGGATTTTTAGACAAAATAAAGGTGAAATTAATTTTTAATTTTTAAATCAGTAGTTCCTTGAGAATTCTGTAGAGTAACTGTAGTAGCATGGGTGTTGCCGTTTCGATAGTATGTAACATTAACCAAATCTCCTGGAGTAAATCGGCCAAGTTCTTCCATCATTTCTGCAAAACCATTGATTTCATTACCGGCAACACTCAGCAAAAGGTCTCCCTTCTGGATACCTGCACGCGCAGCCGCACCCTCGGGAACAATGTGTAAGATATAGACACCTTTAACAAATCCTAGATTCATTTGTTTAGCCAAATCAGAATTCATCTCCAATACATTGACACCAAGATATCCACGTTGTACACATCCATATTGCCGAAGGTCATTGGTTACTTTTTTGGCCAAATTAGATGGAATTGCAAAACTGTATCCAGAATAATAACCATCAGGCGATGCTATTGCTGTCACTATGCCAATGAGGCGGGCATTAGCATCAACAAGTGCACCACCTGAATTACCAGGATTAACAGCGGCATCAGTTTGGATAAAAGATTCTATGGGGCTCTCCATACCGCGATTGTTATCAATAATGCCCATATTTCGAGCTTTGGCACTAATGATGCCAGCAGTTACTGTGGATGTGAGGTTAAATGGGTTGCCAATGGCTAATACTGGTTGACCGACGCGTGCGCTATCGCTATTTCCAAAAGTAATAGGAGAAAGATCCTCGGAATCAATTTTGATGACAGCCAAATCGGTTGCTGGGTCATTGCCAATGAGACGGGCTGATAGAACGCGCTTGTCGTTGAGCGTCACACTTATACGCTCAGCATCTTGGACTACGTGATTGTTAGTAACAATGTAACCATCAGAAGAAATGATTACTCCAGAGCCATACGCGCTGTATTCTTTACGCTGCATGCCTTGATTGATGATGAATCCAAAAAATGATTGGTAAAGCGGAGTCAAACGAGTTTGAACAGTGCGAATATGAACAACGCTATTGATGGTTTTAGCCGACACTTCGCTGAAATCTGCATACTGCTGTCCCTGAACTGAAATCAAAAGACAAATTAAAGTTACGATAAAAAAGCCTTTTTTCATAGTACGTTATATTTTGTTATAGTAGTTTATTATTTGACTATTCTCTGATAATCATTTAAAATATCATAGTGCCATTCTTGATATAAATACTAAATATAGAACAAAAAAAGGTAAAAATTATTGTATGTTAATTATTTTTTGTATCTTTGCAAATTCTAAACAACACACAATCGTTATGCATATCATCATTGTCGGTACAGCACATCCCTATCGCGGTGGCTTGGCAGCTTTCAACGAGCGCCTAGCTGACCAATTCCAGAAAGAAGGTCATCAAGTGGAAATGTACACCTTCACGTTGCAATACCCATCCTTCCTATTTCCTGGAAAAACCCAATATACAGACGATCCTGCCCCAGCTATTTCTATTAAGCGTTGCATTAATTCATGTAATCTATTTAATTGGATGTCAGTTGGTAAAGATATTAGAAAACAAAATCCGGATGTGGTTGTTTTTGCCTATTGGATGTCTTTCATGGCACCATGCTTTGGTACAATAGCCCGGGAGGTGAAAAAGAACAAAAAAAGTCAATGCGTAGGTCTTATTCATAATATGATACCCCACGAGCCGAATATTTTAGATAAGTTATTCCCCAATTATTTTGTAAAAGCCATGGACGGATTTACCACACTCTCACAATCTGTCATTCATGATATTGAGAAATTTGATAAGTCAGACAAACCGAAATCTTGGGCCCCCCACCCTATCTATGACCATTATGGAGAACTAGTTGATAAAGCATATGCTAGACGAGAACTCGGATTGGACGAAAATGGCAAATATGTTCTTTTCTTTGGTTTTATTCGTGACTATAAAGGACTTGATTTGTTGATAGATGCGTTCGGTGACTTAAGGTTACAAGACAGCGGCGTAAAGTTACTTGTTGCAGGTGAGTTTTATGGAGACCCAGCCCCTTACAAGAATCGCATTCAGTCACTGGATATCAATGACATTGTAGTTATGCATAATGATTACATCCCCGACAACCGTGTGAATCTCTATTTCCGTGCTTGTGACATTGTGGCACAGCCATATAAGACTGCCACACAGAGTGGTGTGACCCAAATTGCTTTTCATTTCGAGAAGCCAATGCTAGTGACCAATGTGGGCGGCCTTCCCGAAATTGTGCCTGATGGCAAGATTGGCTATGTCGTTGAGCCTGATGCGCAAAGCATTGCAGACGCTTTGGTACGCTACTACAATGAGGACAAAGAAGACCAATTCACGAAAGGCGTTTGCGAAGAAAAACTCAAATACGGTTGGGATAGGATGACAGCTGCCGTATTGAAGGTGGTTTGAAAAATTTGGAAATATGAATAACTAATATTTTGAATCAAAAATAGATAAAAATGAAAGGCAAAAATTTAATCACAATTCTTATCACTTTTCTACTAACATCTGCATTGTGGCTTCTTCTTATCCAGAACGATAAACTAGGTTTCCTCAATAAAGAAGTCATTCCTACTGAATCTGAGAATGTCGACGAACTTCAGAATACAGTTAAGTCTGCTGATGAAATCGAATCTATTGATGTTGCCCGACCCACAACTGATGAAAGCACGAAAGATTCAAAATTCACAAAGAAGTCTGTCAATAATAATTTCTCGGATTATCCCCAAGCCATTGTGGGAAAGTGGAAACCCGTTGAGGTCTCTAGTTGCACGCTTAACATTTCAGAGTATGGTAAGCTTCAAATCATTGAGCATGGCTATGGAAGGAATTATCTTTACTGCATCAAAAAAGATAAACTTCTTTATGGCAAGGATGAATATCTGCGTGATCACGATGAGCCACATCGAATTGAGATTTCTTCCTTTGGAAATGCTACATACCTTGTCATCTATGATGATGCCGAGTTGGCAGGCAAATATATCAAGATGTAAGCTATCGTAGTGCGAAAGATCCTTCTTCTCGTTGTCCTTGGTATTTTGCTATCATGCAGGGCGATAGCACAGCCTAACTGCTTGGATTCCATTGGCATTGCGCTGATTCCATCGCCACAAAAATGCCATATATATGGATCAAAATGGCACAAGCTGCGAAGTATTACTGTTGACAGTCTTCATTTACAGACAAATGGCACCGACGAATATGGAATCTCAATCCATCATGGCATAGCTATTATTTGGGGTAATCTACACTGGGCACTTAGCACTCTTGACCAATTGAAAGACAATCGTGACCGTGTGCCAGATCTCGTTATCCACGACTGGGCCGCCTACCCTTTACGAGGTTTCATGCACGACGTAGGACGTAATTTTCAGCCGCTTGACATGCTGAAAGAGACCCTAGACCTCATGTGCCGTTACAAACTCAATGTGTTCCATTGGCACCTCACTGACTATCCTGCATGGCGCATTGAGTGCCGCTGTCATCCAGAGCTTAACAATCCACAATATCAGATTCCAGGACGCGATGAAGGACTTTTCTATACATACAACCAGATTCGAGAATTGATAACCTATGCCAATGAACGCGGCATCACCGTCATGCCAGAAATTGACATGCCAGGTCATTCTACATATTTTAACAATGCTTTTGACTGCAGCATGGATTCAGATAAGGGCCGCAAAATATTGCAAGATTGTTTAGAAGAATTTTTTGGCGAGCTACCGCCTTCACTTTGCCCATTTTTGCATGTTGGCGGCGACGAGATATGGATTATCAATCCTGAAAGTTTTTCTTTTTGGGTACAGAATTTAGTACATAATGCTGGGTATAGGCCTATGGCATGGTCACCCGGACTGCCAGCAGCGACCTATACCATTCGTCAGCTTTGGAATGAGGCATCAACATCCAACAACCCCGAAGGTGAAAACCGAGGAAAATATGTCGATTCTTTTGTAGGATACCTCAACTACTACGACCCAACACTTTATACCATGCGTGCTTTCATGCACCAGGCCTGCGGGCAATCCAGTCCAGACACTTCTTCTGCACTTGGCGGAATACTCTGCCTTTGGAATGACGTGCGCGTCACAGACAAAAGCCGTATCGCATTACACAACGGTATGTTGCAAGGAATAATGGCTTTTGCCGAACGTTTCTGGCAGGGAGGTTCTCCTTGCAATGGAGAACCATGCGGAGAAGAGAACCTCTACCCTCACCCAGGAACAAATGCTTTCCAAGCATACAGTGTTATGGAACAGCGGATAAAGTTTCATGGCTCGCGCTACTACGGAGACAAACTACGTTGGCGGCCAAATGCCAACATCATGTGGTCTATCATGTTGGAAGATACGATAGTAGATGCTTGCGGAGGTTATGTCGACCTTGATGCACTTTGCCAATATCATGGTATCAATCCAGATAACATAGATACTGTTGTAGCTGAATGCATCCTTCCAGAGTCGGGCATTCAGAACATTTGGTTAGGATTTGACGTGCCTGCACGGTCTGACCGCATGGCTACAGGTATAGGTGGCCAAGGCCAATGGGAAAATAATGCTCATGCATATCTCATCACAACAAATGATACAACAGAGATCCTACCACCATCACCTTGGTTGGAGCCTAGTAAATATAACTATCCATATCATACTTGGCACAAAGCAGAATCGGAACAGCCATATACCGACGAGCAGTTTTATTGGATGCGTCCTTCAGTACGACTCTTCTTGCCACAAGAAGGTTGTCGTCTACGCGTGGTGCAACCTCATAGTTTCAAAGGCCAACGATGGGGAATTGCAGTAATTTACTAAGTTCAGTTATTCCACTATTCTAATCATTAAATAAAATTGGTACTCAATAACTACGATTGGGGTTGGGTAGGAGTTTTGAGATGTAGGCATCAAGATGGTGGCGGTGAAGAGCAGCACGAATCTGGGGCTGGTACTCACGTTTATAAAAGAAAAACATAAGATTTTGTTCTTTTTTATCGACAGGAGATGTGGCCACATAGACGGACTGCATGGTCTCAGGGTCAATGCCCGTGTAATACATCTCTGTGCTTAATGTCATGGGTGTGGGTGTAAAATCTTGTATCTGTTCAAGACGGTAGCCGAGACGTTTCATCTCGACGGCAAGATCAGCCATGTCTTTCAATTGACAGCCAGGGTGTGAACTAATAAAATATGGGATGAGTTGGTAACGAAGCCCGGCTTGGCGGCAAATAGAATCAAAATTCGATTTCGTGCGCAAAAAGAGGTCGAAGGAAGGTTTGCGCATTAGCGAGAGGACGCGTGGACTGGTGTGCTCAGGAGCAACTTTGAGACGACCACTGACATGGTGGAGAACCACCTGCCGGAAGTACTCCTCTCCCCTATTGTTGTCGGTGAAGAGGTCGCAGCGAATGCCGCTACCGATGTATACGTGTTTTACACCTGGAATGGCGGATACCTTTTTATAAAGTTCGAGCAAAGGGCCATGATCCGATTGGAGATTAATACAGATACTGGGTTGAATGCAACTGTAGCGGGCGCAGTGGGCACAGAGAGACTTGTCCTTTCCTGACATGCGGTACATATTGGCTGATGGTCCGCCAAGGTCAGTGATAACCCCATTAAAATAGCCCGTACGAGTTAAAGTCCGGACCTCGCTCAGAATAGACGATTCTGAGCGAGATACGATTTGCTTGCCTTGATGGGCTGATATAGTGCAAAAAGAGCATCCTCCAAAACAACCTCGGTGAATGTTGACAGAGTTCTTAATCATTTCGTAGGCAGGAACAGTACCTCGCTTCTTGTACTTAGGATGGGGCATTCGTGTATAAGGCAGATCAAAGGATGCATCGATATCATCGGTAGTCATGGGTAATTCTGGAGGATTGAGAACGACATAGTTACAAGCTGTCAGTTGTACGATTGATTGTTGTACTATTTTGTTGCTCTCTCGTTCGATTTTGTGAAAGTTTTCTGCCTGTTTGCGTTTGTCTCTTAGACATTCTTCGTATGAATGAAGAACAATGGCATCTTTGGACACTTGAATTTCTATGTTCGAAGCCAAATATCCCACTTGAGGCAATTTTTGAAGTTTCCAAATGGGTTCACCGTCGGCTATGAGATTAGCTATCCTGACAATTGTTTTCTCGGCCATACCATAGACGAGGAGATCGGCAGGACATTCGGCAAGAATAGAGGGCTTGAGGCAATCGCTCCAATAGTCATAATGAGCAAAACGACGCATGGAAGCTTCGATACCACCAATAACGACAGGGGTGTCAGGATAGAGTTGCTTGAGGATACGGGCATATTGGTAAGTGGCATAATCTGGACGGAAACCTGCAGCACCACCGGGAGTATAGGCATCATCATGGCGAAGACGACGGGCGGCAGTGTAGTGGTTAACCATAGAGTCCATGACCCCGCTAGTGACTCCAAAGAAGAGTCTAGGCTGACCAAACTTGCGGAAGTCTCGGAGGTCGTCACGCCAATTGGGTTGTGGAATAATGGCAACGCGGTATCCAGCAGCTTCTAAAGTGCGACCGATGACAGCTGTGCCAAATGATGGGTGGTCGACGTAAGCATCACCAGAGACAATGACAATGTCCACTTGGTCCCAACCGAGACGACGCACTTCTTCCAAGGTTATCGGCAAAAAAGTAGGCATGGTATTAAAAATAGTTCTAGAAAGTCCTAGCATGGCTAGAGCTTTCTAGAACTGTCAATTGATTAAATGAACTAAATTATCCTTGTATCGCTTTGATGCCAGGAAGAACTTTACCCTCAAGGTATTCAAGCATGGCACCGCCACCAGTAGAGACATAGCTCATCTTATCAGCAAGGCCCATCTGCTTGACTGCAGCAACGCTGTCTCCACCGCCAACGGCGGCAAACGTACCTTGCCCGCAAGCCTCTGCTACACATTTAGCTATCTCGTTGGTACCCTTGGCGAAAGTAGGCAATTCAAAGACACCAGCAGGACCGTTCCAAAGGATAGTTTTGCTTGCCATAATGACATCGCGGAGCATCTTGCAGCTATCGGGGCCACAATCCATGGACTCCCAGCCGTCGGGGACATCGTTGGAGGGAACAATCTTGGTGTTGGCATCATTGCTGAACTTGTCGGCGATGACGCTATCGGTGGGCAGAAAATATTTGACTCCATGTTCATTCATCTTCTTCATAAGTTCAAGGGCGAGGTCCATCTTGTCGTCTTCACAAATAGAGTTGCCAATTTTGCCGCCGAGGGCCTTAGTGAAGGTGTAACGCATGCCACCAATGATAACCATATTGTCAACCTTGTCAATGAGATTTTCAAGAATGCCGATTTTACTGCTGACTTTGCTACCACCAATAATAGCGGTAAAAGGACGAGGAGGATTCTGCATTAGTTTTTCAAGATTGCGCACTTCATTTTCCATGAGGAACCCGAAATATTTGTCATTGGGGAAGAAACGGGCGATGACAGCAGTAGAGCTATGCTCACGATGAGCTGCACCGAATGCATCGTTAATATAGCAGTCACCCAGCTTGGAAAGCTGTTCGGCGAGTTCTACGCCACCTTTAGTCTCTTCTGGATAGAAACGAATATTTTCAAGGAGGAGAACTTCACCAGCCTTAAGGTTGCGGGCCATCTCCTCGACTTTGCCTTCACCCAAAAGGGACTGGGTGAAATGAACTGGACGATTAATAAGCGTCTCAAGGTATTTGGCAACAGGCTGGAGGGTGAATTCGGGTTCAAAACCGCCTTTCTTTGGACGCCCAAAATGAGCCATAATGATGATGGCTGCACCATCGGAGAGAAGTTTATTGATGGTGGGCAACGATTCGCGCATACGGGTATCGTCAGTAATGTTCTTATTGTCATCCATGGGGACGTTGAAGTCAACACGGAGCAAGACCTTGCGGCCTTTGAAGTTGATGTCTTTTATTGATTGCATAATATTGAGTGTTAAGTGTTAAATGTTAAGTGTTAAATTACTAATTTATCATTTACCATTTAATTTTCCAATTATCAAGCATGATGCGGCTCTTGGACGGCCATACCAATGTATAGAGACGAGAGCATGGTGAATACGAAAGCCTGGATGTAGGCTACCAAGCACTCCAATAAGCTGATAAAAACGCTGAATAGCACAGAAATGACGGAGACACCTGCGCCTACACCCATAGAGATGGTGTTGCTCATAATGAAGATGATAACCACAAAGCCGAGGATGACGATGTGGCCAGCGGTCATATTGGCAAAGAGTCGGATCATGAGGACGATGGGCTTGGTGAACACACCTACGAGTTCAACAAGGGGCATGAGAGGAAACACCTTAAGCCAAGCGGGAACGCCAGGTGTGTTGAAGATGTCAATCCAATAGTGTTTGTTGCCGCTTAAGTTAGTGATAAAGAAAGTGATGAGAGCCAGGGTAGCGGTTACGGCAAGATTACCTGTCACGTTGGCACCTGCTGGGAAGAAAGGAATGAGGCCCATGCAATTGCTGAAAAATATAAAGAAGAAGAGGGTGAGCATATAGGGCAGATATTTCTGATAGTGCTTCTCCCCTATCATGGGACGGACAATGTCATCGCGGACGAACACCACGAGAAGTTCAACAAGCGACTGAATGCCTTTAGGCGCTTGATTTTCGCGCTTGATATAGGCTCTCTTAGCCACCATCACCAAAATAATGATGAGCAGAGAGATAATCATGATAGCTGCAGGGACCTTTGTAATAGAGAAGTCCAGCGGCTTGACAATATTGCCTTCTGCATCGAGAACCGGTTCGCCGACTTCATCAACACAGATGACCTCTTCCTTCTCTAGGCCGCCACCAACAAGACGATAACCCTTATAGTCGGCATGGCCATGATGGAACCTAGAAGACATGAAAATGTCGAGGTGTCCGTCATTAAGAAGGATGATGGGCAAAGGGATAGCAACAGCATGCTCTTCACCGTTTTTGCCATAAAAGTCGAAAAGATGCCAGGAATGGGCATCGATGACGTGACCAATAATGGTTGCGCCAGGGTCAAATTCGCCCTCGGCTACTGGGTCGGCTTCAAGGTTTTCGAATTCGGCGAAGGGATCTTCACTCTCGAAGTCGTCAGCAGCAATGAGTTCAAAAGGCAGCGACTCGTCAGCGAGGAGCTCCACATACTCTTGGGCATGCAACGAAGTGCTGCATATGAGAGCCATGACGAACAGAATTAAGGAGATACGTCTCATCGTTATTTAGCGTTATTATTCTTTTGCTTTAGATGTATTATTGAAAATATCAATTTGGATAGAGTCGAAAAGGTTCAGTTGATTAGCAGGCTGTCCCAAAGCAGTTGCTGCCATGTCGGCTTTGTACTGTCTAAGGGACTGGCGAACCATGCGGCGGATGGCCTCGGGACGTGATATTCCATTGTCGCGGGCATAGGCATTCAGCAATTCGCCCTCCCTCTCGGGGAGGGCAATGCTGAATTTTTTAACCTTATGCGGATTGGCTTTACCGCTATAACTTTTCGTCATAAAAGGTATAAATTAGATTTGGTAGCCATTCTGCTGGACGATGGCTTTGGCCTTTTCTGCACGGTCGTTGTCGTGAAGCACCTTGGTAGCAATCTCGCTGAGACCATAGAAGAGCTGGGTAGTCTCCTGTAAGAGTGCACTCACGCCAGAAGACTTGCTAGTGCCCTGATACTGGTGGTAGTATAGGTTGCACTGGTCATAGTGCTTGAAGATGGCATCCCATATCTCGGTAGCACGGTTGACACCAAAGACATCATAGTAGAGATCTACCATGAGGATGCTGTACTTGTCGTAATAGAAATTTGATTGCGGGAAGTACTTATCGCTAAGTTCAAGCAACTGGCGAGCGCGAGTGGTATCTCCCTTCTCAACCAGCTCTTTTGCGGCCATGCAGAAAGTTTGGCGTTGAACAGTACCCATGTTTAGGCTGACGGGGTCAACATAAATGTCGGCATTGAGGTTACCCCATTCAAGTGGGTGCTGGACGCCATCTTTGTCCTTATATCCATTGATGAAATAATCGTAGGTCTCCTCGGTGAAAGACTGAAGGACATATTGATTGTCTCGATGGTCAAAGAGGACAGGCTGACCAAGTTTGGCGGGATATGGCAATATCTTGTAATTCATGCCATCTTGGACGCAGTAGTTGCGTATGGGAGTGAATACGCGCTGGATATAGGAAGGATTCATGATGTTGATATCGCGCTGGAATTTGTTGGATCCCAGTATATCAAGAATCATGAGTTCATGACGGAAGAGACTGCCCTTCGTCACTTGCCAATGGATTACGGGATCAACCTTGTCGGCCAGGTCAGCAGGAATAACGCCACGTTTGACTAGGTCCGGAATGTCGAGGGTAATCTTGAACTTGCTAGTAGGCAAAACGGTTACCGCTTCACCTCGGCTGTCATAAGCAGTAAACTTCTCGGGATGATCGCGAAGAAGAGCCAAGACATCGGCAACTTCAAAATAATCGTCAGTACGATCTTGAAGGTAAACCACATCCTTACCCAAGCCATAAAATTCCTTAGGCAGAGTGAATTTCACCGGCTCAGAGTCGTAAAGTTTGTTGAAGAGCTGCTCAACATACCAATACATGCCGGACAGGGTGTAGTTGAGGATTCGAACATCGGTACGGAAGCCTTCAACCTCTTGAGCATACCATAGAGGGAAGGTGTCGTTATCGCCGAAAGTAATGAGAATGCCGTTGTCGTCGACGGATGCCAAATAATTCTTTGCAAAGTCACGGGCAGCGTATTTCTCTGAACGGTCATGGTCGTCCCAGTTTTGGTTAGCCATGAGTACTGGCACCCCAAGCATACAAAGCACGAAGACCACAGGAAGAACAAACTTGTAGAATTTCTCGTTCTTAAAAAGTTTCGTAATCCAGTCCACAAGGGCAAAAACGCCAAGACCAATCCACATGGCGAAGAAACTGAAGGAGCCAACAAAAGCATAGTCACGTTCACGGGGCTGGCGGGGAGGCATATTGAGGTATATGCCAATGGCAATGCCAGTCATGAAAAACATAATGAATACAATGAAGGCATCTTTTTTGTTGCGACGAATGTGGTAAACGAGGCCGATGAGGCCAAGAATCAGAGGCAGTAAATAGTATACATTGCGAGCCTTGTTGTTCTTCATGTCATCTGGAATATTGTCTTGTGGACCTAGTCGAGCTTGATCGATGGCCTTGATACCACAAATCCAATTGCCATTCATGTAGTCGCGGGTGCCATCGTCGTTGAAATAATGGCCCTGGATGTCGTTCTGTCGACCGGCAAAATTCCACATAAAATACCTCCAATACATGAAACCCATCTGGTAACCATTGAAATATTTGAGGTTTTGTGCCGAAGTGGGCTTATGGTCGCCACGGACCTTACCAGCCCAATACTCATAGAACTGTGGATGGTGGCGGTCCTTGTCGTTGCTATACATGCGAGGAAAGACGCCTGTATGGTTCTGACGATAGACAAATTTCTGCTGATAAGAGGCAGCGATGTATTTGTCTTTGCCACGCTCGTCCTTGCCGCGGACATACTTGGTGTAGCCTCGGTCTGCATCGATGGGGTCGCCAGCAGTGTAGTACTGACCAGTGAACAGAGGTGTGTCGCCATACTGTTCGCGGCCCAGGTAGGCGCGCATGGCGACAGCATCCTTAGGCGCATTCTCGTTGAGCGGGGTATTGGTGTTAGCACGGATGACCAGCACGAAGAATGTGCTGTATCCGATGACCAGCATCAAGAAACCGAGAACGGCAGCATTGATGACGGGTTTATTCTTCTTTTTGGGAGAGGTGAACCAAAGCCCCCAAACAATGGCTGCAACAAGAATCAAGAAGAAAAAGATGGTTCCCGAGTTAAAGGGCAGGCCCAAAGTGTTGACGAAAAAGACATCAAAGGCAGAGTCTACGTTAACAATTCCGGGAATGATGCCCCAAAGAATAAGTGCCAAGAGAACAACACTGATGACACCACTCCAGATGAACCCCTTGACGGTAGTCTTTTCCCATTTGCGGAAATAGACCACGTAGACGATAGCGGGTACTGTTAGCAAGTTGAGCAGATGGACGCCAATGGCGATACCAACGAGTAGGCAAATCAGCACAAGCCAGCGCAATGAGCGAGGATCATCGGCCTGCTCCTCCCATTTGAGGATGGCCCAAAACACAACAGCCGTGAAGAAAGATGACATAGCGTACACCTCGCCTTCAACGGCGGAGAACCAAAAAGTGTCGCTGAAAGTGTAGGCCAAAGAACCAACTATGCCGGCAGCGAAGACTGCCCATGTGCGGGGATCCTTCACGTCAGGATTCTTGGGGTCTGGAAGTAGGTGCTTTCCCAAAAGGGTGATGCCCCAAAAGAGGAAGAGAATGGTGAAGCCGCTACATACAGCTGACATCACATTGACAGCATGCGCCACATTCTCAGGTGTGCAGAACATTGAGAAAAGGCGTCCAATTAGTTGGAACGAGGGTGCTCCCGGAGGATGGCCCACTTGAAGTTTTGTTGCAGTAGCAATGTACTCGCCGCAATCCCACCACGATGCGGTGGCTTCGGCAGTAAGGATGTAAACACTACAGGCTATGATGCAAATCAGCCAGCCTATAATGTTGTTCATCAGATGGTACTTTTTCATAAAACAATTTAGTTTAATATAGTATAATAATTTTTCAAAGATATGCCCATAAGGGTTAGTCTCGATTGATAGGCATGGTCATGCAGCGAGCTCCCCCACCACCACGAGGCAGTTCACTTGCTTTGAAGGTGACAACGAACTTTTCGTAAGTATGCATGTCAATCTTATCGGTGCATACATCATCGGCATCAATAACGGAGAAACCTGCATGATCAAGGGCATCGATAGTTTTTACATTGCGTTCGTAACCAATGATTTTTCCATCTCCAAGTGCGAAAAAGTTGGCACCGCTATGCCACTGCTCGCGATCCTGGCACCAATCATCGTGGCCGCCGCAGTATATGGGTTTCATATCCATGCCACAAGCCTTGAGGGCATCGAGAATGTTAGGGTATTCGCGAGTGGTGATTTTGCCACCATCACATTCAATAAGAGTGGTGGCTTTGCCTGCAAAGACGCCACTCTTGCTAATAAGCGGAGGATAAGCCATCACCTCATGGCTGCCAAGAAAAGTGTGCACCATGTCGAGGTGGATAAACGAGTCCGGCTTGTGGGGAAGTTCTTGGACAATGATGCGGAAATGAGGACGCTCCTGAGCGAATTTCTCAGCCAGGAACATAATACCTTTGTGATTCGTACGAATACCCTCACCAATGCAAAGCAGGTCTGAAGAGGCTATCTGAACATCTCCGCCCTCGGTACGTGCAGCCATGTTAGCTTTTTGGGCGCACATGGTGTTGGTACGGAAAAAGTCCTCAAAAATGGCGCGATAGATGAGAGTCTCACGCTGACGCACTGGGAAGGACATAGAGTTTATGAGTACCTCGTTATAGATAGTTGATGAAGCATCACGAGTGAAAAACAGATTGTAAAGAGGCTTAAGAGTAAACCGGACCTGTTCAAAACGTTTGGGATCGGTGTCAGCATGATAAACCACGCCTTCAATGAGATTCTTGGCTAGTTGCTGGCTATTGCACTGAAGAAGCTGGTCGATGAGGAATTCACATCCATCCAATTGGCAACTCTGTGTAACGAGAAGCTGACGGACATCATCATCATCCATAAGATGGGTCAAAATATCTTCAACGTAGTATACCTGTTTGCACCATTTCTCGAAGACACCACTGAAAGATGCATATTCACGATCCACAATATGCTTGCAAAGGATGTCGCTATAGAGGGCTTCAGCAGCATTAGATGGAGTCATGCGTTCAATCTCAACTCCAGGCCTATGAAGGAGCACGGCATTCAAATTTCCGTACTCGCTCTGCACATTTACTGCTGTTTTTGCTATATCTGTATTATTTATCATATTATATTATTATCTATTAGACGTTGTGTTACAGCGTCTTTCATCAACGACACTAGTTGTCGCAGATTCTGCAAATATACGATTTTTTTTTGAATCCGCGGCAAAAAAGATTGCTTTTTGCAAAAAATATAATGAAAAAGAAATCAAAAACAGATTACATACGCCATTATTTTCCTTTGTGCGGTCAACAATGTTTTCAATTCTCAAAAGTCCTTTCACTTGAGGCGAAGGGTGCGGAGATAATCTTTATGCTCAGGGGTGACGCGGTAACTCTCGATAGCCTTTTGGATGCTCTTGTTGTGGGTCCAGGGCAATAGTACTGGGACCTCGAAAAGGGGTACTGTAGATTCGTACTGTTTTGCCAATGCAGTAGCAAAATACCACGCAACCATCATTTTGACGTAATAATTGTCCATGCGTTGGGAAGCCACCCAGTGAAGGTGCTCTATTCGAAAGTCACTATCAAGGAAATAAGTCATCAGCATCTCAATGGCAAAACGTTTGATAAAAGGATGTTCGTCAGCCATGAGAATCCGTATGTCACGCTCTAGCCGTGGTTTCACCTTGGCCGATGTAAAGGCCTTCGGTCGCAATGAGTCGGTTGTGGCCCAGTTATCGAGGGTGGGCAAAAAGTTTTGGAGAAATCGCATGGCCTCATCGTAGTCCTTGCACTCATTGATGAGGAGAGCATGGAGCATGTTCTCTTCTAGGTAGAAATGGGGCAATTCTTCCATAAAGTCATCGGATGAGCTCTCCATGCAAAAAGCTTTAGCTAACCGACGCAAAATGGGCAAACGAATGCCGAGAATAGTGTCGGGGTTGACGTTAGGGATCAACTTGCATTGAAAGGCTCTATACTGGGGATCAGATAGGCCCAGTAGCGTATCATGTATTGGACCGTATATCATGTTGTGGATGCTTGTTAGTTTTGGGGGAGCGCCATCGGAGGCTTGCGAAGCGTAGCGACAGCTGTCTTATAAAAGTAGTCCTCTTCCTTCATGATACGATAGTAATGTCCACGGCCGAAAAGCGCATCAGCCAATAGTGCTTTCACCTGACGTCGCAAGAAATTGTCGTTGAAGCGTATGATGCTGTCACTGACTGATTCTTCCACCGAATCACGAACGACCCCTTTCTCAGCCGCAAATAAGGCAAATTCTGCATCAACATCCAGTTCGTCATAGTGCTGGAGGAAAGCATCAAAGTCATTCACACGGCCATCGGTGCGATGACGGTCAAGCCAATATTGAGAGAATTGGTTGATAATGCCTTTTCGGCGGCAAAGTTGGTAGTATTTCGTGGATGGAGTTGTGTCAATCGGCACAAACACGTCTGGCATGATGCCACCGCCGCCATATACGGTACGTCCACTCGCAGTCTTGTATTTGAGAGAGTCAGGGAAATGGATGGAATCAGCGGTAAAGAGTTCACCCTTTTTATATCGGTTTTGGATGTCACGGTTATAAGCCTCGGTACCTTCGGCATAGTCGCGCTGGATGCAACGTCCCGATGGAGTGTAGTACCGTGCAGTAGTCAAACGTATCTGGCTGCTGTCGGATAGTGTGAACATAGTTTGTACCAGTCCTTTGCCAAAGGTACGGCGACCCACAATGAGTCCTCGGTCCCAATCCTGCACGGCACCAGCGACAATCTCTGAAGCAGAGGCACTGTTTTCATCAACCATGACCACAATGTTACCCTTTCGGAAACTTCCTCTATGAATTGATTTGAAGTCCTGTCGTTTAACCACCCGACCTTCTTGATACACCAGCAAACGGTTTGGTTTAATAAACTCGTTGGCCATGTAGCATGCGATGTCGAGAAATCCGCCCGTATTGCCGCGTAGGTCAAGGATGAGTGATGTCATTCCCTGCGTCTGTAGTTCTTTTAGGGCTTTACGAAACTCGTCGACCGACGAGCGCGCGAAACGCAGCAAAGCAATGTAGCCTATCGTGTCGTCTTCCATGAAATACGTCTCAACAGAGTGGATGGGGATCTTGTCGCGTTGAATGTTAAACGTCAGTGTATCCTTTCCACGCAGCATATCCACTACAACGAAGGTGCCTTTCTTGCCGCGCAAGTGGCGGAAAACAAATGCATTCTTGGCGCTGTCTCCGGTAGCATTGATGCCATCAATGCGCAAAAACCTATCTCCACTGAGGAGGCCCACCTTTTCAGCAGGTCCTCCAGCCAGCACCTCCCCTACCCTCACAGTGTCGTTGAAAATAGAGAAAGTGATGCCCACGCCATCGAAGTTGCCCTGCAACGCCTCATTGGTACGTTGCACATCCTTGGCAGGAATATAGATGCTGTGAGGGTCAAGACTAGTGAGAACCTTGCGTATGGCCTCGTCGCAAAGGCTGTCGGTGTTTGGTGTGACGACGTAGGTGGTTTTGACAAGGTTGAGCACCTGCAAAAGACGATCGGCCCCAGGTATTGTGTCGGCCATCTTTGGCAGTTTATTGCTAAATTCTTTCTTTTTATAGCGTTGCGCGTTGGCTGGTACTCCGAGTACCGCAAGCAAAAGGGCTAAAATTATTATTCGTTTCATTCAATAATCGATTTTGGCTAATACCGAAGTAGATCGGTCGTTAGCAATATGGAAGAGAGCCGATGAGGGCGAAGGATATACGTATACAGAAACGTGTTCTTGGGGCTGAGTTTCAAGCAAATACTCCACGCTTAGCATAAAGGGTGGCTGAATGGGACAAGGCAAGTTGTCAAACACCCATTTGATGTATTCCGAGTTATTGACATGTCCCGTATGGTCGAGCATGGATGGCTTCACGGGAAAATGTGCCAATGGCTCAACAGCAGGTAACTCTTTGGTCAGACGCAGACGGTCAAGTGTTTCGCGTCCAATTGCCAATTCTTTGTGCGTTTCGAGTGCATTCATCATGTCGTGAAGCCGTATCACGCGACGGCTTTGGCAGTCAATGATGGCCCAATAGGAACTACAGGAAACTGCAGCGCCGACGTGTCCATCAATAAGTTGATAGTCGCGAAGAGCATAGAGTCCATTGTCACCACGCGACCAAGTGCGTAGCTCAATTTGCTCACCCTCATGGGGAAGCCTATCAACCTGATAGCATGTGCGACAAAGCACCCAAGCCTTTCCTAAGGCAATGAGCCGCGAAAAGCCTAGGCCAACAGTGTCGACATGTTGTCCTGCCACCTCCTGAAACAAGCGTGCCACCCCCCACATTGTGAGTGTATCATGCTGGTCACAAAGAAAGTTCGGAATTAGATATGGTAAAGTATAATACAATATATATTATTGATAGTTTTTTGTATCTATGCGTTTGACATAACAAAAACAATTCATTCACAAAAAACGACATTTAGATGCCTACATTCTTTCAGGCACCTCTATGCCGAGGATGTGCATGGCATTCTTAAGTGCCTGTGCCACGAAAGCGCAGAGTTGGACGCGGAAAACCTTTACCGTCTCGTTACTTTCTCGAAGGATGGGGGTGTCTTGATAGAAACTATTGAATGTCTTGGCCAAATCAAATGCATAATTAGCCACCATGGCTGGACTGAAGTTGTCGGCAGCCGATGCAATGACGCCGGGCATGTCGTGCAGGCTCTTAATGACGGTCCTCTCCTTATCGGTGAGTTCCATATCAAGACAGCAAGGACGGCCTACAATGGTGATGCCCTGTTCCTCGCCTTTGCGCACAATGCTGCGGATACGCGCATGGGTGTATTGGATGAATGGGCCCGTGTTGCCGTTGAAGTCAATGCTCTCAGCTGGATTGAAGAGCATATTCTTGGTCGGGTCAACCTTGAGAATGAAATATTTGAGTGCACCTAGCGCGAGTATGTGGTAAAGTTCCTTTAGCTGCTCAGGCGTCATGTCGTCGTTCTTGCCGTGGTCACGGCACATTTCTTCGGCGGTGGCCTCCATCTCGGTGATGAGATCGTCTGCATCCACCACGGTTCCTTCGCGGCTCTTCATTTTGCCATTGGGCAATTCCACCATGCCGTAGCTGAGATGGTAGACCTTATCTGCCCAATCGAAGCCCAACTTGCCGAGGATAAGCTTGAGCACCTTAAAGTGATAGTCTTGCTCGTTGCCGACGACATAGATAAGGCGTTCGGCGCCAAAATCGTTGTGACGCAGCAAGGCGGTACCCAGGTCTTGGGTCATATATACAGAAGTGCCATCCTTTCTGAGCAACAGTTTTTGGTCGAGGCCGTCACCCGTGAGGTCGCACCAGACTGAACCATCCTCTTTACGGAACAGCACACCCAAGTCGAGGCCCTTCTGTACCAGTTCCTTGCCTAAGAGGTATGTGTTGGACTCATAATATATCTTGTCAAATCCCACGCCCATGCGTCGGTAGGTCTCATCAAATCCAGCATATACCCAACTGTTCATCTTGGCCCACAGGTCGCGAATCTCCTTATCGCCTTCTTCCCAGCGTTTAAGCATCGATTGGGCTTCCTGCATCAGGGGCGATTGGCGCTTGGCTTCTTCTTCATCCATGCCTTTCGACATAAGGCCCTTCACCTCTTCTTTATAGTGTTTGTCGAACTCGACATAGTATTTGCCCACCAGGTGGTCGCCTTTCATGCCGCTCGTTTCGGGAGTCTCGCCGTTGCCAAAACGCTGCCAGGCAAGCATCGATTTACAGATGTGGATGCCGCGGTCGTTGACCAAATTCACCTTTTTAACATTGGCGCCATTAGCGGCAAGCAGCTCACTCACCGACCAGCCCAGCAGGTTGTTGCGGATATGACCCAAGTGAAGGGGCTTATTGGTGTTGGGTGACGAATATTCCACTACCACAGGCTTGGCATCAGCAGTAGGTTCCTTGAAGCCATAGCGAACATCGCTCACGTGTTCCGACACAAAACTCATCCAGTAACTATCAGCCACCGAGAAGTTTAAAAAACCTTTGATAACATTATAGTCGGCAACTTCATCTACGCGGCCTTTCACAGCGGCACCAAGCTCGTTGGCGAGCATTTCGGGTGACTTGCGCGCCAGCTTCACCCAGGGAAACACCACCACGGTATAATCTCCCACGAATTCTTTCTTGGTAGTCTGCAGCACCACGCTCTCTGGCGTAGCCTCTATTTGGTACAGCTCTTTCAGCGCTGACACCACAGCTTGTTGAAGTTTTTGCTCAATCATAATGTTTTATATAGTACTATTAGACGTTTTTTGTTTCTCTAAGAATTTGCAAAAATACGATTTTTTTTTCTATCTTTGAGAAAATATGTATATTTGCAATTCTTAACAATTATGGTTTTTATCTAAAATAAACTGTATATGAAGAAAATAACAACACTTCTATCAACTTTTGCATTGCCTATTTTTGCATTCGCAAGTGAGGCCGACCTCCAAATGCCGAATGGCTTTGCATCCAATCCGAACACAAAAATTCTCTACTGGGGATTCCTTATTGTTGTACTTGGCCTAGCTTTTGGCTTCTGGCAATTCAACAAGGTCCGCAAACTCAAAGCCCACAAGTCCATGCTTGAGATTGGCAACGTCATCTTCAAGACCTGTTCCACCTACCTCAAGCAGCAGGGTAAGTTCCTCATCCTGCTCTTCCTCTTCATCGGTGCTGCCATCGCCCTCTATTTCGGCGTTCTCAGCCACATGTCTGCCAAAGCCGTCATCTTGGTGCTCGGCTGGACCGTCATCGGCATCCTCGGTTCTTACGGCGTGGCTTGGTTCGGCGTCCGCATGAACACCTTTGCCAATGCCCGCATGGCCTTTGCCTCCCTTCGCCGCAAGCCCCTCGACCTGCTCAACATCCCCCTGCGTGCCGGCATGAGCATCGGCATCGTCCTCATCTGTATCGAGCTCGTTCTCATGCTCATCATCCTGCTCTTCATGCCCGAGCATCTGGCAGGTAGCTGCTTCATTGGCTTTGCCATCGGTGAGAGCCTCGGTGCTTCCGCTCTGCGTATCGCTGGCGGTATTTTCACCAAGATTGCCGACATCGGAAGCGACCTCATGAAGGTGGTCTTTAAGATTGGCGAAGACGATCCCCGCAACCCCGGCGTCATCGCCGACTGTACCGGCGACAATGCCGGCGACAGCATCGGACCCACCGCCGACGGTTTCGAGACCTATGGTGTCACCGGCGTCGCTCTCGTGAGCTTCATCCTGCTCGCCGTAGCCGACCCCGCCATGCAGGTCAAGCTCCTCGTCTGGATTTTCGTCATGCGCATCCTCGGCATCATTGCCTCTGTCCTGGCTTACTATATTAATGGTGCCATAGCCAAAGCTAAATACAAGAATGCAGACGACATCAACTTTGAAAAGCCCCTCACCAGCCTCGTCTGGATAACCTCTATCCTCTCCATCTGCGGCACTTTCTTGGCCAGCTACTTTATCCTCGGCAATGAGGCCAACAACCTTTGGCTTGCCCTCGCCATCATCATCAGCTGCGGCACCCTTGGCGCTGCGCTCATCCCAGAGTTCACCAAGCTCTTCACCTCTCCCACTTCTAAACACGTGGGCGAAGTGGTCAAGGCTTCCGAACAAGGCGGAGCTTCCCTCAACATCCTCTCTGGCATCGTGGCCGGAAACATGGGCGCTTTCTGGACAGGCCTCGTTTTCTTTGTCTTGATGGTCATCGCCTATTTCGCCTCCACAGCCTTCGGCATTGGCGACGTCTTTGGCCTTTATTATAGCATTTTCGCCTTTGGCCTCGTGGCTTTCGGCATGTTGGGCATGGGTCCTGTCACTATCGCTGTCGACAGCTATGGCCCTGTTACCGACAACGCCCAGAGTGTGTACGAACTCTCCCTTATTGAGGACGACATAGAGAAAACCACTAAAGAGGTGAAAGACGAGTTCGGCTTCACTCCCGACTTCGAGAAGGCCAAGTACTACCTCGAAGCCAACGATGGCGCTGGCAACACCTTCAAGGCCACTGCCAAACCCGTGCTCATTGGTACCGCCGTGGTAGGTGCCACCACCATGATTTTCTCACTCATCCTGCTCATCCAGAAGACGCTCGGCATCGAACCCGCCAGCATCCTCAACCTGCTCAATCCCTATGCCATCCTCGGCTTCATCTTGGGCGGCTGCGTCATCTACTGGTTCACCGGTGCATCCATGCAGGCTGTCACTACAGGTGCCAACCGAGCTGTGGAATATATTGAAGACAACATCAAACTCGACGAGAACGCTCCCAAAAAGGCCGACATCGAGAAGAGCCAAGAAGTGGTCAAGATTTGCACCAACTATGCGCAGCGCGGCATGATTAACATTTTCATTGCCATTTTCTGCTTCGCTCTGGCCTTTGCCTGCTTCTCCTCTCCCGCCAGCATCGGCGGCAATGATGCCGTCTGCCTCTTCATCAGCTATCTCATCGGCATCGCCGTCTTCGGCCTCTTCCAAGCTGTCTACATGGCTAATGCCGGCGGCGCTTGGGACAATGCCAAGAAGGTCGTCGAGGTTGACATGAAGGCCAAAGGCACTCCTCTGCACGACGCCAGCGTTGTTGGCGACACTGTGGGCGACCCGTTCAAGGACACCTCCTCCGTCGCACTAAACCCCATCATCAAGTTCACCACCCTCTTCGGTGTCCTAGCCATGGAGATTGCCATCAGTGCCGGCTTCCGCGCTATCGCACCCTACTTCGGCATCGCCTTCCTCGTCATCGCTCTTATCTTTGTCTACCGCTCATTCTACAAAATGAGAATCAAATAATTGGACTCCTATCCAAGCTATAAAAAATCCCTTTCCTCCCGAAAGGGATTTTTTTTTATCCTAACCATACCTAGTTTCACCTAGCCCTCAATAAATAATACTTAATTCTTAAATCTAAATTCTTAAATAATACCTAGTCCTCACTAAGTTCGCCTATTCTTCTCTAAAAAAATCCAAAAATAAACCATCAACACAATAAATATTTATATTTATCGTTAAAAAAGGTTTGAATATAAATAAATATATAATGATAAAAAAGACCTATCGTACTGTCGCACTGTCACTTTTCCTTGTCGCATCCACTTTGGTGCAGGCACAATGTCCTCAAATCACTATCGATGAAAAATACGACCATCTCCCCACGGCTTTCAGCGCAAGCCACGGCTGGGACACCATGGTCAACTGTGTCAATGCCACACTCATCCTCAACGCAACCCCATTCATAACAACGCAGCATTTCAACGGTCAATACTTAGTAGAAGCCATCTCCTACGACCCTGTCGACACCACATTCCATGCCGGCAGCCACCTCAACATCAACACCGACGATGCCTGGGAAAATTCAGCCATCTCATTCCCTTTTACCTTCATGTTCTTCGGCAAGCCCTACACCCAAGCTGTCGTAGGTTCCAACGGCATCGTCTCCTTCAACTGCGGACAAAACGGCACCACCAGCGTGGCTGGTCAGTACTGTGCCTACGACTACTCCAGTTCCGTTCCCATACCCAACTCCGCTTTCCCTTCCAAGAATGCCATCTACGGCGTCTATGAAGACATCCATCCAACTACTTCACTCCTCTCCACCGAAGGCATGTTCCGCAGCGTGGGCGGCGAATATCCCTGCCGCTATCTCTGCGCCAGCGTCAACAATGTGCCGCTCTACCCCGCCAGCAGCAACAACACCAACCGATGCACCTACCAAATTGTCTGCTACGAAGGCACCAACATTATCGAGGTTCATGTCAAGCAGCGCAGCTGCTGCTCCTCCACCAACAGCGGCAAGGGCCTCATCGGAGTCCAAAACGAAACTGGAACCACCCAGATTTCCCACTATCACGACGCCACCTACTTGGGCGACCCTTCGTTCTATATCCTCCCCAACTCCCCTGGCGCTTTCACTGCTCCCGACCGCAATGGTTGGATTGGCACAACATCTTATGAAGCCTGGCGCTTCACCCCGCAAGGCGAAACAACCAAGAACATCCGCTGGTGGCGCCTCATCGAAGATGCCAACGGCAACATCATCGACTCCGTTGAGTTCTCTAGCAACGTGGGCGACACCAACGGCTATTACCTCAATACCGAACATACCCAGGTCAGCGTCACTCCCACCCGCACCACGCGCTACGTCGTTCAGTGCCTCTATCGCGGTGCCAATGGATACTACTACGGAATCGACCCCCACTCCATGCGCGACACCATCACCGTCGGCCTCGACACTAGGGACTCCATGTGGCTCGTTGCCAGCGACACTATCCTAGCCGAAGGCGAACGGACATCCGTCCAGATACAATATCCTGAGAATGACCAAATACTAACATCTTGCAACTGGAATGCCGTCAAAATATTCAATGGCGACACCACGGTGCTGCCCACTAGTACCCTCAGTGGCCGTAACACCCCTGCCGTTGTTTTCACCAACGTCTCTCCCCTGCCTCAGAACCATATCGACAGCGTCTATATCTATTGCACAGCCTCCTTCCACAACGGTTGCAACAACTACGACAGCATCCTCATCCAAACATTTCCCAACTACGACATCTACGACACTATCGGTATCTGCCGCGGTGCCTCAGTTGATTGGTGTGGTCTGCATTTCGATCAGCCCCAGCAAAATTTCGACACGGTCCGCCGCTACTATTCCATCCATGAGACCGACAGCGTCAGACACCTCCACGTCGTCGTCTCCGACCTCAGCTACAGCACCGACAAGGTACTCGACTGCAAGCCTCACACTTGGCTCAACGGCCGAACCTATTCCGCCGACAACGACGACACCAGAGAACTGGACACCGTCATCCTTCAGAACAAGTGGGGCTGCGACAGCATCGTAACACTCGATTTCACCTTCATCCCCATGAAGGCCATCATTTCCCACACGCCAGAGGTGGCCACCATCGACCAACTCACCATCCAGCTCACCGACCAAAGCTACGGCCACGACTCCCGCCGCTGGCTCCTGCCTGACGGCCGTACCAGCGACCTCCCCGAAGCTAGCGTCATCTTCCCCCTCGACGGCGTCGACACCATGCATATCAGCCTCGCCGTCCACAACAACTACGGCTGCGACGACACCGCCACCACGCACATCCCGCTGCACAAGGTCAGCTGCTTTGTACCCAATGCCTTTACTCCCGACCGCCAAGACAACAACCGCTGGGCTCCAAGCCTACAAGGCAACATTACCGACTACCAGGTCTGGATTTACAACCGCCGTGGTGAGCTGGTGACCTACCTCCAGGGTCCCGACGGATCATGGGACGGCACAGACACCTACGGCCGCCGCTGCCTCCAAGGCACCTACGTCTACATCATGCGCTACCGCACTTCGCTGGAACCCGCAATCACACAGAATGTCAAAGGCACCATCACCCTTATCCGATAACACCTAACGCACTTTCACTCATGAAAATAGCCCTCGTAGGAGCCACTGGTCTCGTAGGCAGTGTTATGCTCCAAGTCCTTGAAGAACGAGGTTTCGCCTCTCACGAAATCCTTGCCGCCGCCTCTCCCAAATCCGTCGGCAAAACCATTCCTTTCGCCTCACGCCAACTCACCGTCATGAGCGTTGAGGATGCCATCGCACAACGTCCCCAGTATGCCGTCTTTTCTGCTGGGAGCAGCACCTCCAAGCTCTATGCCCCCCAGTTCGCCGCAGTGGGTTGCACCGTCATCGACAACAGCTCCTGCTGGCGCAAGCACGACGACGTGCCCCTCGTGGTGCCCGAAATAAATGCCGACGTCATTCTCCCTTCGCACCGTATCATTGCCAACCCCAACTGCTCCACCATCCAGATGGTGCTAGCCGTGTCAAGGCTTCATCAACGCTACCGTATCAAACGCCTCGTCATTTCCACCTATCAGAGCATCACCGGCACCGGCATCAAGGCCATACGCCAGCTCGAAGCCGAGGAGCAAGGACTTCCCGTTGAGCAGCCAGCCTATCCCAACCCCATCCATCGCAACCTCTTTCCCCATGGTGGCGACTTCCTCCCTGATGGATACACCACCGAGGAACAGAAGCTCGTCGACGAAACCCGCAAGATTCTCCGAGACCCATCCATCCAAGTCAGTGCCACCGTGGTGCGCGTGCCCGTCGTAGGCGGCCATAGCGAGGCTGTCAATGTCGAGTTTCATAACGAATACGACCTCCAAGAAGCCCGACAGCTCATCGCCGATACCCCCGGCGTGGCCATCGTCGACGACCCTGCCGCCAACCTATACCCCACGCCCATCATGGCCCACCACCGCGATGAGGTCTTCGTCGGCCGCATCCGTCGCGACAACACCCAGCCACGCACACTCAACCTCTGGGTCGTCTCCGACAACCTCCGCAAAGGCGCCGCCACCAATGCCATTCAAATTCTCCAATACCTCACCCGCCCATGAAACGCATTTTTCCCCTCATCGTAGCCATGATTTTCACCGTTGTCTTCACTTCCTGCGGCAAGAAAGTCCTTTTCGAAGAGTCTCGCACCTTCAGCAACGACACTTGGCTGCGCTTCCAGCCCGAACATTTTGACGTTCAGTCCGTCAGCACCGACAACTGCTACAATTTCTTCGTCACCCTCACCATCGACACCGCCCGCTACCGCGAAAACGCGCTGCCCATCATCATGGAACTCGAAAGCCCAGACCACGAAAACCGCACGCTCTTCAGCACCATTCTGCTCCGCAACCGCGAAGGCGCCTGGCTAGGCTCTTTCAACGACAATGGCAACCTCGTCATCAGCCAGCAGGTGAGACAGTTCCATTTCTTCAACACCACGGGCAAATACTCCCTCAACCTCGGCCAGCGCACCAACAAATACGAGATCCACGGCATCCGCCAGCTCGACCTCCGCATCGAAAAGACCGAACTTGAGTATCCCGAGTGATTGACGCCTCTATCAACAAGAACATCGAGCGCATAGCCCTGCGGCTCAAGACCATCCCCGAAAATCCAGGCGTTTACCAGCATCTCGACGAGGAGGGCAACGTCATCTATGTCGGTAAGGCTCGCAACCTCCAGCGCCGCGTCAGTTCCTATTTCTCCCACTATGAGGACAAAAGCGCCAAAATTCGCATGCTTGTCCGCCACATCTACGACATCCGCGTCACTATCGTCGCCACCGAAGTCGACGCGCTATTGCTCGAAAACAACCTCATCAAGCAATATCAGCCCCGCTACAACAGCCTCCTCAAGGACGACAAGACTTATCCTTACCTCTGCATCACCGACGAGGAATACCCCCGTTTGCTCTTCACCCGTAATCACCAAGTGCGCGGCCAATATTTCGGCCCCTATCCCAACCAACGCACCCTCCGGGAACTACAGGACATCATCGACCAGCTCTTCTCCTACCGCAAATGCAACCGCATGCAGTCGCGTCCCTGCATCAAGCACCAGCTTGGCCTCTGCAAGGCACCCTGCGCCGGACTCCAGAGCCACGATGACTACATGGCCGAGATTGCCAACATCCGCCGCATCCTCAAGGGCGACTTCGACGATATTCTCAATGAAATGAAGGCTTACATGCTCAGACTCGCCGATCAACTGCGTTTCGAGGAAGCTGAGGTCGTCAAGCGTCGCATCCGCCGTCTCGAGGAATATCAGAGCCGCTCCACGGTGGTCGACACCAACGTGCGTGACGTCGATGTATACAACATCCTCTCCGACGATAAATATGCCTATGTCAACATGATGCGCATCAAGAACGGCAGCATCATCTACAGCATCTCACACGAGATCCGAAAGCAGCTCGACGAGACCGATGCCGAGATTCTCGCCTCCGTCATCCCCCAGCTGCACGAAAGCACCGAGAGCACTGCATCCGAGGCTGTGCTGCCCATTTCTGTCGACCTCCCAGAGGACTACCTCAAGCAGAACGTCTCGCCCCGCGGCGACCGCCTCAAGCTCCTCGAACTCTCCCTGCGCAACGTCACCGCCTACCAGATACAGTGCCGCCACCAGCGCGCCCTCGTAGACCCCGATGCCGGTGAGCCCTCGCGTCGCCACGAGCATCTCCTCGAACGTATTCAGAAAGCCTTGCAACTGCCTATGCTGCCTGTCAACATCGAGTGCTTCGACAACTCCAATATCCAGGGAGCCTACCCCGTGGCCGCCATGGTACGCTTCACCAACGGCAAACCCAACCGCAAGGAATACCGCAAATTCAACATCAAGACTGTCGAAGGCCCCGACGACTATGCCTCCATGGCCGAGGTCATTTATCGACGTTATAGCCGCCTCAACGCCGAAGGCAAACCGCTGCCACAGCTGCTCATCGTCGACGGCGGTCAAGGTCAGATGGAGGTTGCGCGACAGGTCATCTACGACCAACTGCAACTCGACATTCCCATCGCCGGGCTGGCCAAGGATGACCGCCACCGCACATCCGAACTGCTTTATGGTTTCCCGCCGCAGGTGGTAGGTCTCAAGCCAACCGACCCACTATTCCACCTTTTGGAACAGATACAGAACGAGGTGCACCGCTTCGCCATCACCTTCCACAAAGAAAAACGCAGCCGCGGCACCTTCCGCACACAACTCACCGACATCCCGGGCATCGGCGAAAAAACTGCCCGCGACTTGTTGCTGAAATTCGGCAGCGTCAAAGAAGTGCGCCTCCAAACCGAGTACGACCTAGCCCAAGTGGTAGGTCCCGCCCGTGCTAAGCAAATAATAGCCTTCTTCCAAGCAGAACAATAATATAGGTTATAGGGTATGGGTTACAGAACGCCCCACCCTCCCCAAGAAAACCCAGAGAATCCAAAAACTCCGGAATATCCTGAATATCCGGCCCTCTTCAAATATACCACCCCTCTAAAAAAGCCGCCCCTCCTAAAAGAGACCTCCGACGGGCACCAGCCAATAATTATAAATTATAAATTATTAATTATAAATTATTAATTATTAATTGTCTCATACCTCGCCTGCCAATAAGCCGATTTCTCCTTTTCGAACTGTTGGCGGTCTATCTCGCTCTCTTTGCCAGCTTGGTGAAGGATGGTGTTGTTGCCGTCGCCCATGTGCTCAGCCCAGGTGAGCTCTGCGAAAGGCGAATTCTGATGTTGCCCGATATGATGTAGCTCGTATGGGTCGCCATTCTTGTCGCGCGGAGGATAGCCCTCGCCGATGAGGTCGGCGTTGTTGTAGTCCTTCCAGCTGTCCCAGTCGGCCAGTTTCTTTTTGAGCCATTCGTGTCGGCACGAATAATCATCCCAATCTATATCCTGACGTATCAGCGCGGGTCTGCCGCCCACGACAGCCTCCACGAGTCCGGCCTTGGCATAGATGGCGGCCTCTTCAGGCGAGGCAATATAGTCTGTGATAGCCTTCGACCATCGAGGCTGCGACGGCTCCGCTGGAGAGCTATTCCTGCTCCATCTGCTTCCAAATAGCTTCATACGCCTTGCGTTGTGTCTTCAATAAGTCAAACGGATTATAGGGATAAGTGTGGCAGCTGCCGCATTTGGGGCAAGGCATCGGTTGCGACAATATCGTAGCGCAAAATTCGATATCCGGTGCTATGAAAACCTTGCCGCACTTGTCGCATTTAAATATTTTTTTACCTCTTACCATGGTGGAATAGAATAAAGGATTTGAAGATTTGAGGATTTGAATGTGAAGATTAAAAGGATTGAAAGTATGATAGTATGTTTCCGGCGTCAGCCTAATTATAAATTATAAATTGATCATATGATCATCGTTGCCTCTTCAGGATCAAAGTCATCAAGTCGGCTATAACCTATGGGGTAGATGCCAAGCAGCTCCAGGCTGGTTGGTGCATAATGAAACTCGCACTCCTTCTGATCTTGAATCATCTCATATGTCTTCTGCCCTATCCTATAGCGCAAGTTGCCGCTCTTGAGAGTCCAGCCAGTGACAAACTGCGACCATCTATAGTAGCCTTCGGGCGACATGCCCTTATGGTCTGCCGACTCTTGCTTGGTGTTGCAGTCAAAGCTGTCTATGGGTTTCACCACGACAATCTTTTCGCCGACATTCAGGTCGTGGATAATCTTGCGATTGCAAAGCCAATAGGCGAACATTCCGCTTGCGGCCACGACAACACCCCCGGCTATTGCGGCAACAAATATATCAAACAAAAAAGAGACAATAAGAGCTCCCAGCGCTGCAAATCCCACCGAAATATACAAGATTGTCTTTCCAGCCCCTCTCCTACCCCGCAGCACATCCATGTCGTGTGCAGTCATTCGTTTGATGGTTCCTTCCATATTGAATAGTTTTTTTTATTACAGAATCGATTTTCAAATAACGCACAAAAGCCATAATTATTGCCTCAGCAACAAGAAAATGCAATTAGCCGCTCCATACATGGGTACACTTCAAACATACGCAACATACTGAAAATCATGCTTTTTCAAATTTTGAAAAAGCCATGATTTTCAATAAAATAATGCTTTATCAATCAATTGCGCACCCCTCTCAATCAAAACGAGCCGTCATATGGCCTATGAAAAAAGTCTCATTCCCGCAGCACAACAGCGCAGCGAAACGATTTTCTCTATAGACGATAGTCTGACAACGTCAGTTCATAATATACGATAAATTGTTAATTTAAAATAGTTTCCAGCAGAAGTTTAATTCTCAATTCATAATTACTTCTAGTAATCTTGGACAAGGCGAACGGATATACCATGACCGCGTGTGGAGCCAGCATACACAACCACATTGCCGTAGAAGAAGAAGGCGGAGTACGCCGTATAGTTATCGCAGAATGTCGACGACCAATATCCGCCGGAGTAGCCGACCTTGTCGATGTCCGTGACGACGCGCTGACCCGTAGCCGGCAAGAAGACACAACCGGCAATCTCCAATGCTGTGAACTGGGTAAGATTATAGTAAGGGGCATCAGACCAACTTGATATGGTGTTGTTGATCGCCGATGGCCGCACGGTACCTGCTGTCGAAGGCCATGTGAACTCATCGGGGAAAATCAAGAGACCAGGGATATATTGGGATCCGTTATACACCCGGATAAGTGCATAGCGTGCATTGGCGGTGCCATTGACCGTGGAGGCAGAACGGCGCTCTAACAAGTAATACCACTCGCCATGGGTGCCACCAGTGAGCGTGCGCCATTGGTTAGGAGCATTGCCACCGTTGGAGATGGCATTGTAGACTCCCCAGTCGGCATTGGCATACTCACCCACCAAACTAGTTCTATAACTATCACCAGGACAGTATCCTACAGCATTCGGAAGGGTGCTATAGGGTTGGTATTCGATGCTACCGCTGTTCCAACCGCTGGTGCCCCATGTGAAAAGGTCTATCCAGCCAGTGTAAGAAGAGGAAATATAGGCATTGTCGCTACCGCTCACATTGCCGGGATAAAGGAATTGGGGACTGGTAGTAGTGGCAGCCTGCGATGGGGATCCTATAATATCATACTGATGTTCGGAAAAACGCCAAGTGCCAGCCTCTGTGCCACCGCCGTTGACGGCATGGGTGCCCGTGGATGTCCACTGCAGGTTACCCTTCGAAAAACGCACCTGCGTGGTTTCTGAGACCGAGAACAGTCCGCTCAAAGCACCTTGGGGCAGAGTAATAGTAAGGTTTAGCGTGGCAGTGCTGGGGCAGCCATTAACATTGGTGTAGCTTTCGGTATAGGTGCCGGAGCTCGTGTAGGTAGTGCCGTGCCAAGTGTATCTATTGATGGCGGTATTGTTGAAGAATTCGTTGGTGGAACTTCTGATGGTGAGGTGCAGCGTGTCGACGCTGGAACAGTTGTAGCTATTGGTGTATCTGTATGTCTTGGTGCCGCTGGTAGTGTAGGTGGAGCCATTCCAGGAGTAGCTGTCGCAGGCGGAGGCGGTGATGGTGTTGTGTGAGCTATTCCGAATGGTGAGGTTCAGCGTTTCGGTGCTGGCGCAGCCATAGCTGTTGGTGTAGTTGTAAGTCTTGGCGCCAGAATCCCTGTATTCGATGCCGTGCCAGGTGTAGTAGTCGCAGGCGGTCACCGAGCTGCTGGTATGGGTGCCGTTCCGGATGGTGAGGTTCAGCCTTACGACGCTGTCGCAGTTGGCACGGTTGGTGAGGGTGCATGTGGGTGTGGAGGTGGAAGCGGTATAGGTGTTGCCATTGATCCAGGTATAGCTGTCACAGGCAGTCTTGGTGTCGGTGCCAGAAGTGGCAGAGCCGTTACACTCTTCGGTGAAGTAGGCATAGTAGGTCTTGGCGCCCTTCACGGTGACGGCATGGGGATTGTCGGTGCTTCCGTCGCTCCAGCGACGGAAGTGGTATCCCTCGTTGGGAATGGCCAGGAGCCTGGCCGTCTCATTGGCACGGTAGGTGCCGCCACCTGCCACCTTGCCATACGAACTGTTGTGCGGGCTGGCAGTGATGGTGATGGAGGGGTTGACGGTGGTGATGATCCTATTGGTGTCGATGATGTTGTCGTTGCGGGCAAAGACGGCGGCATAGCTTTGAGCACCGCCGGTGGAAGTGATGGTACGTGGATTAGTGGTGATGCTGCTGTTGTCGCTCCAATAGGCGAAGTGGTATCCGCTGGTGGGGGTCGCCGTCAACGTAAGCGACGTCCCAGAGCCAGAACTGACCGACACTGACCCGCCCTCAGCAGGATAGGCATAGGGGGAGACTCTATACGAATTGACCGATAGGTCATCGATACAGATGCCGTTGCCATAGTTTGAGTAACCTAAAAACAGCAGTTGAAAAGAAATTCCATTGAGGTCTGATATATCGACATCTATCGTGACTTGGGTCCAGGAATGGAATGTGCCGCCTGTCCTGAAAAGAACCTTACTTGGGGTGCTGCCTGTATACAAAACAACCCTTAAAGAGTCTACATCGCTACCCCATGCATTGTTGCTGTACCAAAAAGATACTCTTACATAATTATCGGAAGTCCTGGTGCAACGGAACATTGGAGATTCAATGTCGCTTTCACTTCCTGGCGTAGTACTGAACAAATACAAGTTTTGCGTGCCAGAATGGGCCGATGTGAGAGATAGATAGTCACCATTGTGGAACGACCAAGTGGCATTTCTTGAATAATACACCCTCCATCCACTGAGATCAGAGATAGAACTGACACCGTCGAAGTTCTGGGTGTAGGGCAGCCTAACGGTCTGCGCTTGCGGCCATGGCAGCATGACCAGCATGGCTGCCATCAAAAAAAAAGGTTGTATTATTTTTTTCATAACTATGATATTTTAATCATATCCCTATTGGCTCATCACGCCTCATTCTATTGAAATAACAGTGGCTCCGCCTTGAATATAAACACCTATTACACTATTTTTCAATAAATTATATCACCACCTCTAAATGCTTTTATGCTACAAATATACACATTTTTTATATTATTTTAGATTTTTTTGTTTTTAAATTAATTTTTTCGTGCTTCAGTCTTACCTCAATATGCGCTCTGCTTGTCCCCATAGTTTAAAGACATTCTCTAGAATGGGGCATCGATTAGGAATGATTATTTCTCACAACTCAAATTAATCCATCTTGTCTTGCACAAGCCGCAAAGCTTGTCCGCAGAAGCGGAAGTTGAGCTTGTCGGCCACTTCGCAGTAGGAGAAGAATGTGCACCCTGCGTTTTTGTCAGAGTCGTATGTCGACGTCCAATACCAGCCGTATTCGCCAACGCCGTCGACGCTCGTGCCATTGCGCAAGCCCGCAGCCGGCAAGAAGACACATCCGGTAGCTTCCAATGCGGCAAACTGGAACAGCGTGTAATAGGGAACATCCGACCAGCCAGTGCCTTCAGGACACCCATTGATAGCCGTGGGCACCTTGCCGGCAGCCGAAGGCCAGGAGAACCTATCGGGGAAGAGCAGCAGGCCGTTGACGAACTTGGTGCCGACGAATACCCTTATCAACGCATAGCGGGCATCGGTGGTGGTGCCTACCGTGGAGGCATGTCGGGCACACATCAGGTAGTCGCGCTCGTACCAGGAGAGCGTGCGCCACAGGCCTGGCCTATTGCCGCCATTGGAGATGGCGTTGTATACGCCCCAGTCGTAGTTGGCCGAAGTGCCAGTGAGATTGGGGTCGTCCCTAAAGGTAGACGGGCCATATCCGAAGCAGTTGTACACATCGGATATCAACCGCACGGTAGAAGAATAAGGATGATAGACTCTATTGTAGATATCGTGGCTGTTGTGGTAGCCACTGGTGGCCCAGCCGAAGAGGTCAATCCAGCCCGTGTAGGACTCGGAGATGTTGCTGTTGTCATTGCCGATCATGTCGTACTGGTGCTTGGCGAAGCGCCAGGTGCCGGCGGCAGAGCTGTCGGCGGTGGCGTGGGAACCCGTTGCCGACCACTGCAGGTTGCCTTGCGAGAAGCGCACCTGCGTGGTATCCGACACTGAGAACAGGCCGGGGAGGCAGCCTCCTTCATAGACGACAGGCCTGATAATTGTTTCCTTCTCGCAACCGACAAGAAGCAGCGCCGCCATGCCCGCAGCCAGCCAAAAGCCGCGGAAGTTGAATCTCAGTAAGTGAAAATGCCTATTCATAAAGGATTTAATAAAAGGTGAAACATCAACATTTGAGACTGCAAAGATACGACTTATTTCCGACATGATATAAAAAAGTTCATTCATGCTGGCAAATTCATGGTCATTTATGCTCATACAATAAACATGAATCATCAAAAATCACCCACAAATCATTTATACTGGCTACCAGGCACGCACTTGCGCCTATTGAGCCAATAAAATGATTTTGCGAAAATACGCATTTTCCCCGACATGGTATAAAAAGCTGCCGTTTTTCATAGCTCTATGGTTCATTGGTTATTGGTGGCGGGCAAGTACCAGCCAACAATTTATCATTTAGCACTTGACATTTACCATTTTGGAGATTTCTTTGTTCTGTGTGAGAAAGAAATGATTTGATGATGGAGAGATTTAATTCTAAATTGACTGAAAAATTGTCGGTTTTGAACCCAAAATTGTCCAAAATAATCCTCCGAAATGGGGATTTGGTTGCCGTTTAAGGTGACGCGTGAGATGACATAAAAAACATAACTAGTTATAATACAGCGAATCAAATACAAAATTCATTCTAGTTCTCACAGTTCTCACATCTCACGCTTATAATTTGAATAACCACGACAATTGAAAATAGTATTATATAAATTTTTATAATAGTATTAATATATAAATATATTATTATTCATATCTATTCTTAATGGGAAATCTAAAACATATCGTGAGAACGTGAGAACTGTGAGATAAACATTGTAATAGACTGATTATAAGTAAATAAGAAATTCGAAATCATCCCACGAAGTTCTCACAGTTCTCACGGATATTTACAAAACGAGGTTTATCTGAGCCATCACGACCTAGAAAACGCGCCAGCAGACCAAAAAAGGCCTTGTATGGGGCGCTCAGCATCCGCTCCCTACCCTATTCTACCTTTCACTTTTTACCGCCCCAATCCTACCCCACTATTCTTACACTATTCCTTCGCTCATTTGGCGAACGAGGAACGAGGCTGTAGCGAAGGAATGACGAGGAATGGGCAAAGGACAGAGGCGACTGTGGAGGTCATTCAAGACCGGCAAGGCGCTTGATGAGCTGCATGAAGGGGATGTAGTGGTTGAGGCCGCAGGCCTCGCAGGTGTCGGCGGGATCGTGGTAGCCGCCATAGGGCTGGCCCATGGTGAGAAGGAAGATGGATGGACAGTAGTTGCTGAACCAGTAGTGGTCGCTGTTGGCAGAGTTGTCGCGGGGACGTATCTCAAGGGCGGCATGAGTCTCTTCGTTGTACTGGCATAGCTGGTCGAAGAAAGGCTTGGTGTTGTCGCTCTTGGCATTGAAGACCATGAGCCCTTCGTCGCCTCCGCAAAACATGTCGAGGTTGCAGAGCAGCTTCACCTTGCCGTAGTCAATCAAGGGGTTCTCGGCAGCATATTTAGAGCCCTTGAGGCCCGACTCTTCGCCGCTGAAGAGCATGAAGGCGATGGTGTAGTAGGGATGCTGCTGCGAGGCCATGCGCGCGAGGTCCATGACGGCTGCGGTGCCGCTGGCATTGTCGTGGGCTCCGGGGAAGATGACGCCGTCGCCCATAGTGCCGCAATGGTCGTAATGTGCCGTGAAAACTATCATGGTATCGACGACGCCGGGAATGTATCCCACCACGTTCTGCGAACGATAGTCGGATCTATAAACCAATGGGATATCTGCTTTCACCTTACGCACTCGTTTAGGCAGCGCGCTCTCGAGGACTTCAATGCATACGGGGTCGGGACGCTGGCTGCAGACGATGGGCCCATAGGTGTCGAGCTGTGGAACGGCAATGACCCAGGTGCCATCCTTGAGCTGCTTTTTCCACGAGGCTTTCTCCAACTTGGCAGGGGTGGCATAGCGCTGGGTGGGGCAGACACGGTACTGTGCATATGGCTGAAGTTCCTCGCCATTGACGCTGAATGAGATGGGGCCTTCGAAGCCGTAACAGTTGTAGGCGTAGTGCTGGAGATAGCCGACCTGAAGGGGCAGCACGCCGAGACGCTGCATCTCGGAGGCAAGATAGGCAGCGGCGATGGAGTCGCCATGATAGCTGGCACCACGACCATACATGGCATCGGCAGTGAGATTACGGATGACGTTGCGGACGTAGGCGGTGTCTTGCGCCCGAAGGGCCGGCAGGAGAATCAAGGCTAGGAGGATGGATAAGGTGACTTTTTTCATTGATGAAAGATTTTGGAGGTTGGGTGGTACTAGGGATTACTAAGCAGGACTAAGCGGGACTAAGCAGGACTAAGCAGGACTAGGTGAGACTAGGATGATAAGGGCGGCAGCTAATTATAAATTATAAATTGTAAATTATAAATTGACATCAAAATCCTGGGAAGTGGATGAAGAGTGTCGGCAGGATGAGGAGGAAGCCGAGGAGGATGAGTCCGAGGATGAACTTCCAGATCCAGCGCACCCAGGTGGAATAGGGTATCTTGGCGACACCGATGCAGGCGATGAGGACGCCGCTGGTGGGGGTGATCATGTTGGTGAAGCCGTCGCCGAATTGAAAGGCCAGCACGGTGGTCTGGCGGCTGACGTCGATGAGGTCGGCGAACTGCGCCATGATGGGCATGGTAAGGGCAGCCTTGGCCGAGCCGCTGGGCATGACGAGGTTGAGCAGGGTCTGGAAGGCATACATGACACCCACTGAGGTCACCTCGCCGGTCTCGGCCAGCGTGCGGGTGAGGCCGTAGAGGATGGTGTCGATGACCTTGCCGTCGCGGAGGATGAAGATGATGCCGCTGGCAAGACCCACGACGAGGGCGGCAGAGAGGATGTCCTTGCAGCCTGCGAGGAAGAGCTTGGCGATGTCGTCGGCGCCCTGCTTGTCGGCGATGCCGCTGCAGATGCCCATGGCGAGGAAGAGCGCCGATATTTCCATGACATACCAGCCATAGCCCAGCACGCCCACGATGAGGAAGCAGATGGTGAACAGGAGTATGTCGAGAATGAAGAAATGCACCGATTTGCGCAGCATGAAGAAACCGCTGACGATAAATAGAGCCGCCAGCACGGGCAGAATGTGCAGGGAGGCCTCACCCCCACCGATGGCGATGGTGGTGACAGGCATAAGGACAGCGCAGACGATGAGAATAGCAGAAAGGATGCCGTAAAGCACCCACGCCACGCGGGGACTATGGTAGACGACGGGGTTCTGCTGCTGTTCCTGAGCACGCTGGCGCCAATAGTCGTCGAGCTGGTACATGGGCGACTTCTCGGGGTGGCGCTTGACGCGTCCAGCATACCAAAGCACGAAGGCGATGCCGACGGCGGTGAGGATGACCCAGCAGAGGAAACGATATTCGAGTCCGGAGAAGATTGGCAGCTCGGCGATGCCTTGCGCGATGCCAATGGTGAAAGGATTGAGCATGGCTCCCGCGAAACCTACATGGGCAGCAACATAGCACATGCAGACGCCCACGATGGAGTCGTAGCCCATGGAGATAGCCAAAGGAACGAAGATGACGACGAAGGCGATGGTCTCCTCGCTCATGCCGAAGACGGCGCCGAAGAGACTGAACATGATCATGATGAGCGAGATGATGATGTTCTCTACACCAAGGCGACGGAAAAAGGCGTAGCGGTTGAGCTTGAGCACCTTGCGAAGGAAAGCCAAGATACCCACGTCGATGGCGTGGCTGTTGTTGAGAATCCAGAAGGCACCGCCCACCATGAGGATAAAGATGATGATGTCGGCCTTGTCGACGAAGCCGTTGAAGAGCGAGGAGAAGACCTGCCATGTCTGGGGCTGGCTCTCGACATAGTGGAACGAGTCGTTCCGCACTACCTCGCGGGTGGCCGTGGTGCCGTCGGCATTGCTGATGGTGACCGTCTCGCGCACAAACTCGCCTGCCGGCACAAACCAAGTGCAGACAGCCGCCAAGACTATCAAAGCGAAGACGATGGTAAAGGTGTGTGGAATGCGCTTCATCTAATTTATAATTAATAATTTATAATTAATTATGGAGGAGGGCGGAGTGTTTTTTTACAGAAGTCCTAGATAATCCAGAATCCAGATTATGAGCCAGTCACTTGATGTCTATTCAGGGCATCGAGGCTAGATAGCTGTTGCGGTAATGGGGGTCGGAGGAGACGTCGAGGCCGAACCAGGCAGGAGGCACGAAAGCATCGGCGACGGCGGTGTTGGGAAACTCGACCTCTACGAGCATGAGTCCGCGATGGCGGCCATGGAAGATGTCGAGTTCGGCAACGAGACCCACATAAGAGCCATCGCCGGTCTGACGACGGAGGTCGATACGATAGCGGGTCTTGGCAACCTGGCCGCTGTCGCATTTGGCCAAAAGCCGCTGATATGTGGCCTCGGGGAGGTCGAACTCCTCCTCGCGGTTGTGAATGGCAGAGGAGCCCATGCGGAGGTGTTCCTTGACGGTGAGGACAAAATGGTCGCCCATCCTACGGATGCGCAGGGTGGGCGACGTGCAGAGGTAGGCCTGCTCAATCTCGAGGTGTGGGTAGTTGTCGAGGTCGTCGGGCAGGTCGCGTACCAGATATTTGCGTTCTATCTCCATCAGAGGGTGTTGAGGTAATCGGTGACGTTCTTCTCGATGCGGGCGGCGACGTCGGAACAGTCTTCAGCCTTCTGGAAAGTCTCACCGGTGATGTGCTCGTAGAGCTCAATGTATCGGTCGGTGATGCTGGCAACGATCTCATCGGTCATTTCAGGTACCTGCTGGCCTTCCTTGCCCTGGAAACCATTTTCCATGAGCCATTCGCGGACGAACTCCTTGGAGAGCTGGCGCTGGCGTTCGCCCTTGGCCTGGCGTTCCTCGTAGCCTTCGGCATAGAAATAGCGGCTGCTGTCGGGGGTGTGGATCTCGTCGATGAGGTAGATCTTGCCGTCGCGCTTGCCGAACTCGTACTTGGTGTCGACGAGGATGAGGCCTTTGGAAGCGGCTATCTCGGTGCCGCGCTGGAAGAGGGCGAGGGCATAACGCTCAAGCTGGTCGTAGTCCTCCTTGGAGACGAGGCCGGTGCGGATGATCTCTTCGCGAGAGATGTTCTCGTCGTGACCTTCGTCGGCCTTGGTGGTCGGGGTGACGATGGGCGTGGGGAACTTCTGGTTCTCGACCATGCCTTCGGGGAGCACGACGCCGCAAAGGGTGCGGGCACCAGCCTTATATTCGCGCCAAGCGGAACCTGCGAGGTAGCCGCGGACAATCATCTCGACGCGGAAGCCCTCGCATTTGAGGCCCACGGTGACCATGGGGTCTGGTGTGGCGAGTTTCCAGTTGGGGACGATGTCGGCAGTGGCATCGAGAAACTTGGCTGCAATCTGGTTGAGCACCTGGCCCTTGTAGGGGATGCCCTTGGGTAGCACCACGTCGAAGGCACTGATACGGTCACTGACGACCATGGCCATGTACTTGTCATCGATGTTGTATACATCGCGCACTTTGCCTACATAGAGGCTTTTCTGCTTGGGGAAAGAGAACTGGGTTTTTACGACTGCTTTCATATTATTGTATTATATATCTTGTTTATTCGTTGTCGAGCTTGTTGGCGAAGAAGGTGAAGTTGACCTTGCCGTAGTTGCGGTGCTGCCAGAAATGGGGATGCTCGGCAAACTGGTATTCGCGGGGATGTTCCAAGACGAAGATGCCGTCGTCGGTGAGCAGCTGGTGCTGAAAGATGAGGTCGGGCAGCTGGGCGAGGTTGTCGAGCGCATAGGGAGGGTCGGCAAAAACGATGTCAAACTTCTTGTAGGCGCGCTTGAGGAGGTCGAAGACATCGGCGCGGACGACATGCAGGTTGGTGACGCCGAACTGGCTGGCGGCAGACTTGATGAAGTCGGTGCACTGGTTGTTGATGTCGATGGCAGTAACCTCCTTGACGCCACGGGAAACAAACTCGAGCGATACGGCACCGGTGCCGGCGAAGAGGTCCATGACAGCGCAATCCTCATAGTCGACATAGTTATTGAGGATGTTGAAAAGGCTCTCGCGAGCCATGTCGGTAGTGGGTCGGACAGGCAGGTTGGCAGGCGGATTGAGGCGGCGGCCTCGGAGATTTCCGGCTATGATGCGCATTTCAATTTATAATTTATAATTTACAATTTAAAATTATAGGCAGATGGAAGTAGGCGAACTAGGCGGGACTAGGATTCGAAAACCGCTAGCCTGTAATCACCCCAAGAGCAGGACGTGCCGGTAGATGGGTATCTGGCGCATTTCGGGGAGGGCGTAGGTGCAGGGGTCGCCGGTATGGAGTGTTACGCTGGGGAAATAGTGCTGCAGCATGGCATAGATCTCGCGGCCGACATTGCCGCAAATGGCTAGTTCCATGTCGGGAGTCTCGAGGTGGAGCTGCTTCATGATGGTGAGCGCATGGAAGAGGCAGTCCTTGTCGGAACAGGAGGCAAAGGTATTGCTGAAGAGCAGCTGGCCATTGTAGAAGGCGTCGAAGTCGACAAAGCCATCGCCGACATGCATGAGGACGAGCGGATGCTGGAGGCTGCGGCTAAGCAGCGTGGGAGTGACCAGGCGGCTGTGCTGGCAATGGACATCGATGCCAGGCATGGCAAGCTTGAAGGCCGTGACAATGTCTGTCGGTGCCGAGAAGACCATGAACGCCTTCATGTGAGGCACATGGACATGGCAACTACCGAGGTCGGCGGGAAGACTGGAGACCATGCGCAGATACTGGCGGTCGCGAGCGGCATCGTAGAGATGTTCGGGAATCCAAACAAAATGGGAAGCGTGGAGAATCAGCGAGACCTGCTTGAGACCAAAGGTATTAATGCCCAACGACAAGAAGAAATCCTTGATAGACTGGGTCAGCTCGCCCAACGGACGGTGAAAGTCGAAATCGGCCTCACCGAATGTGAGCAGCTGACGATCGGTGGTGGCCAGCATAAAAGAAAATCCATTTGACCGAAGGCAAATGGATAATCTTTGATTATTGTTGGGCACCGCTATCTGCGTCGTGAGAATAGAGGTGACTTGGTTGGACATGTTCGGATTATTCGAAGTTACCGTCGGTGATGGCCTGGGTCATATCACCCACCTTCCAACCGGGGAAACGGTTGTTCTGCTTGAGTTCGGCAAGCTTGTTGACAACCATCTGGTGGTCGAGGTCTTCAAGGAGGTCGTCCATGTGGGCAACGCACTCAAAGACGGGCATCTGGTAGCTGCTCTTCTCGATGAAGCCAGCCTTGAGGTCGAACTCGTTCTTCTTATCGCGGGGATAAGGGATGTAGCGGAGGTTGAGGATCTGCTCGTCGGTAAGGTTGAATTTGTATTTAGGATTGTTGCGGAGGTTCTCGATGGGGTTGACATACTCAACGACGCGGGAGACGTAGCCAGCCTTGATCTGCTCAGCCTCGGACATCTCGTTGATATCGACATCTTCGGGAATCTTGTCGTAGTTGATGTTCTTGTTGACAACGCTGAGGCTATCCTCGTTCATGAGGCGGGTGAAGAGGGTGTCGAAACTGCCGGTGAAGCAGCCGTAGGTGTTTTTATAGGCCTCTTCGAGGGTGCGGATGGCTTTCAGCTTTTCAGCGCATGCATCGCGGCGCTTGGTGTACTCATTATCGAATTTCACAGGTGCCATAATGCTGAGGTACAGCCAGATTGCGAGGCCGACAATCAGAACACCGAGGATGATTTGAAATAAAGTTTTATTTTTCATTTTATAACTATTTTATTATTCAAATTTATATTCAATGAGATTGCAAAGATACGAAAAAAGATAGATGTGGCGAAAAAAAAGTACAAAGTTTTTTTTCAACCTTGTTCAATATGCTTTATAACTACTTGACAATCATAATTCTCTAAAATCCATTTTGCAAGTTTTTCTGCACAAAAAACCGAGCGGTGCTGGCCTCCAGTACAGCCAAAAAAGACCGTCAAACTTGTGAAGTTGCGCTCCAAATACTTGGCGATGGAAGGGCCGACAAGCTGTTTTACGCCATCGAGGAACTGCAGCACTGCAGGCTCGTCCTTTAGGAAGTCGATGACGGGCTGGTCCTTGCCCGTATAGGTGCGATATTGGGGATACCGACCCGGATTGGGGAGAGCCCTGCAATCGAAAATGTAGCCGCCGCCATTGCCAGAATTGTCCTGCGGAAGGCCTTTCTTGTAGGAGAAGCTGCCGACCGTGACAGTGAGGCCCGTGGGCTGGGGGGCTGACTGTGCCTCCTGGGAGTCGACAATGGCTTGCCATACCTGTTCGAGATGAGGCAGCGAGATGGGCAGCGGATGGTCGTGGACGATGGTGCGCAGGTTGCGGATGGCCAGCGGGATGCTCTCGAGGAAATAGCCCTTGCGCTCGAAATAGCCGCGGTAGCCATAGGCACCCATGGCCTGCATGATGCGTATGAGCACATAGCCGTAGAAATGGTCGAGGAAATGCGTCGGATCGGTGCCGTCGCGCTGCTGAAGGCAGGAGACATAGTGGTTGAGAAGCTCTTGCCTGATAGCCTCGGGAAGGTCGCTCTTGGCGCTATAGAGGAGCGAGGCCACATCGTACTGGGCAGCGCCTTGGCGGCCACCCTGGAAATCAATATAATAAGGCGTGCCATCGACAAGCATGATGTTGCGCGCTTGAAAATCGCGATAGAGGAAATAGTGGCAGGGAACCTCCAACAGATAGCTTGTCAGTTTCTGGAAGTCGCGTTCAAGCAGTTCCTCGTCGAAGGGGACATAGCGTATCTTGAGGAAATAGTACTTGAAATAGTTGAGGTCCCACTGGATAGACTGCGCATCGAAGGCGCTGCGGGGATATGCGTGGGAGAAATCCATGTCGTTGCCGCAGAGCTGGATGTCGGCGAGGTCGGAGAGCACCTGTCGGTAAAGCTGCATCATCTCGGCATCGAAGCCGCCGCCATTGCGGCGCTTGTCGTATAGGTAGGCATAGAGTGTGGTGTCGCCGAGGTCCTGCTGAAGATAGCAGCGCCTGTCGGGGCTGACGGCATACACCGTCGGCACATGGATGCCTTTGGCAGCCAATGACTGGCTATAATGGAGAAAAGCCTCGTTTTCCCGCACATCGTCGTTAAAGGCGGCAATGCAACGATAGCCGTCGGCGGCAAGTCGCCAATAGCGACGATTGCTGCCATTGGCGGCAAGGGCAAGCAACTGCTCGGCAGGCTTTCCGCCCGTCCACTGCGAGAAAAGCTGAAGGATGGCCTGTTCCATGGGGCGGGTGAGAATTAATCCTGCAATTCGTCCAACATGCGGCAGCAGCCGGCAAAATATGCGCCGGGCTCGATGGCCAGCTTATTGGCGACGATGTCGCCTTTGACGCGGGATTTGGAATAGAGCGTCAAGAACTCTTTGACGGAGAGGTTGCCATCGATGACGCCCATGATGTTGGCATTCTGGCAGACGACGTTGCCAATGATGTTGCCTTGCTCGCCGATGACGAGCTTGCCCGTGAGGGTGATGTTGCCCTCAAGCGTTCCATCCATGCGGAAATCGCCGCTGGCCTGAATATTGCCTTTGATGAGGGTGCCAGAGGTGATGGTGTTGATAGAGCCGTTGATTGTATCGTTCATTGATTGTAATATTTGTCGTAAAAAAGTTGATAGGCCCACACATCCTTACGGTTGTAGAAGGTGGCGTAATTTTGCTTAGAAATGGCAAAGATTTGATAGTCGCCGCTATTGTATTGCGACAGCGGGCTTTCGCTGCGGCACAGGTGCCGACAGTAGTCCATGGCGTCGCCGGCATTGTTGAAGGTACTGATGCTGACGAGCTGGGTGGAATCGGTGAACATCAGCGGAGAGACTTTGTAACTGATGTTGGAGTAGTATACCCCGTTGAAGTCGGAAATCTTGAGTTGCAGCTGGGTAGCGCGAATCTTCTTGTCCTTGACGATGATGATGACAAGGTGGGGCAAGTTTTCACGATAGCGGAATAGCTTGGCTTCTGCAGGCAGTTCGGAATCCTCATCGCCCTTGTTAGAACCGATTTGGGCAAGGCCCTCGCGGCGTTTGTCCAAGGTTTCGGGACTGAGAACGTCTTCAGCAACAGCCATTGCCGAATCGGCGCCGGTGCTGAGGATGTCGGCGGCATCGTCTCCCAGGAGATAGTCGAGCTGAAGCTGTGCCAATGGGACGATGGTGTCGGTCTGAGGATATGATTTGACGATATTCTGCAAAATATTGACAGCCATCTTCTTATTATCCTTCTTGGCATAGGAGAGAGCCTCCCAGTAAGAGAACTTGCCCAGCATGGAGTTGCCGGCATAGAGCTCTTTGGCGGTGGCCACGTTGCTGATGACATCGTCGTAGCGGTGACGGCGATAGAGGGCGTAGACCTCCTCGTAGTCCTCGTTGATAAGCTGGCTGCGACGAATAATCTCCTTGTAATAGTCCTCATCGAGGATGAGGTTGGAGAAGTCGCTGTCGGGGAATCCCATGAGCACCATGTCGCGGTAATAGTTTGAACTAGGCGTATTGCCCTGCTTGTCGTACACCTTGTAGAGCATAAAGAACGCTTGTACGATTTCGGGGTCCTCGGTGAAATCCTTGGTCATGCGAAGGTAGCACTCCAAGGCTTTGGGGATGTTGTGAACGCCGTCGTAATAGATGTATCCGGCATTGAGAAGGCAGGTGGAAATCTGACTGCGGAGCGAGTCTTGCATCTCAGGAGTGGTGGGCAAGTCCTTGAGGTAATAGGCAACGTTGTGTGGGTCATTGGGGTCGCCAGAAGGATCGGAATCCTTCTTGTCTTTCTTGTCCTTCTTGACACCTTCGGCATTGGCAGCGGTATCGGCGTCGGTGACTTGGTCATCGTCAGCAACCGAATCATCCGCATCGCCGGAGAGCATGCTGCTCATGCCCAGCAGGCCTTTCTTAGAAAGGAACCAATAGTCCTCGAGCGCCCTCATGCCCCACTGCTTGCGAAACGATTCTTTGCCTTTCTGCACCGTATTGGCATTGTAGAAATACCAATCGCCTGTGAGGGTGTTCTGCTGAGCTTTGCTGTCATTGGATATTTGTTCTAGCAGTTCACGCTCCTTGGCAGCCTCTTCCTCCTTGACCAGCTGTTCGATCTTGCCATTAATCAGGGTCAAACGTTCCTTCTCGGGCATGTTGGCAACAGCAATGATGCTATCGTTGTAGTCGATGACTCGGGTGTAGGCCACCAGCTGGGTGAGGATATCGTAGCGCGACTTGATGTCTTTGTAATGGGGATAAGTGGGTCGGATGTTGTTGACGGCGGTATCGTAGTATAGCTGTGCCTGGTCGTAGTCCTGATACTTGTCGTAGAGAATGCTGCCAAGACGGAGGGCTGAGCGAGCTTTCTGCGCAGGATTGTTCTTAGAGACGGCGCAAGAGGTCTTGAATGCGTCACAAGCTTTTTTCACCTCGCGGAAGCCCATGTACATCTCGCCCTTGGCATACCAAACCTGATCTAGGAACTCTTCGTTCTTCTTGTCCTTTATCATCTTGTCGAGCAGCCGTTCAAGCTTGGCCTTATCGGTATGCTGAAGGTCGGCGCAGGAAGCCATGTTGAGGCGCGCATTGAACTCCATCTCATAGTCGGGACTGCATTGGAGCACCTTTTCGTAATATTTAGAGGCGGTAGGCCGTTTGTCGAGGGTCTGATAGATTTGTCCGAGGATGAAATAGATGCGGGCCTTCTGCTGTTGAGTGGGATGTTCATCGAGGGCCTGCTTGAGGAAGTTGACACCTTTCTTGTACTTTTCTTGCGGCAGGGTGCATTCGGCCATGGCAAGGAAGAGGTTGAGCCGCTGGCTAGGTGCGAAATTGCCCTTGCCGTTGGCGGCAACCAACTCGTCTAAAGCCGTTTCCGCATCGACGAGCCGGCCGTCGAGCGCAGAGCAGCGCGCCTGCAGGATGGCAGCCTCATCGGCCACCGCAGTCCCTGCATACTGGATAGTCAGCATCTGGCAGGTGGAAGCGGTTGTGGTATAGTCGTGCTTATAGAAGGTGGCGTAAGAGGTGAGCAGGTAGCATTTCGGGACATAGGGCACATGCTCCCTGCCATCGACAAAGATGCTGTGCTTCTTGATGCCCTTGATGCCTTTTTCAACGGCACGGTCGAACTGGGGAGAGAGAGACGCGCATTCCTCCTTGGTGCCCACCTTGTAGACTGGGAGTATCTGCGTGTAGTCGTCCTTGACGTTGGTGTTGAGCTGTTTGAGGCCTTGCTTGAGGCTCTCGTTGCCATTCCACCAGATGTTGTAGTGCGTGGTGGTATTGTGGAACTGAATATTCGACCAGGTGGCTTTCTGGGTGCTGCAAGACACTACGCCTGCCATAATGAAGAGGGCAGCTGCGACACGGCGGAAAGTATTCAGTTTTGACGACATGGCAATAGGTATTGAGCGATATCAGACATTGAAACGGAAATGCATGATGTCGCCATCCTGCACCACATAATCTTTACCTTCGACGGCAATCTTGCCGGCTTCGCGGCATTTTGCCTCGCTGCCGAGGGCCACATAGTCTTCGTATTTGATGACCTCAGCACGGATGAATCCACGTTCGAAATCGCTATGGATAATACCGGCAGTCTGAGGCGCCTTCATGCCTTTTTTGAAGGTCCATGCACGGCATTCCTTGGGACCGGCGGTGAGAAAGGTCTGGAGGTTGAGCAGCTTGTAGGCGGCCTTGATGAGGCGGTTGACGCCCGATTCCTGGAGGCCGAGGTCTTCGAGGAACATCTGCTTTTCTTCGTATGTTTCCAGTTCGGCGATGTCGGCCTCGATGCCGGCTCCGATGACGAGGACTTCTGCCTCTTCGTCCTTGACAGCTTCACGCACTGCATCGACATAGGCATTGCCGCTGACGACGGAGGCCTCATCGACATTGCAGACATAAAGGATGGGCTTGGCGGTGAGGAGCATGAGGTCTTTGGCAGCCTCCTGCTGGCCTTCGTCGAGCTTGACGGTACGGGCACTGCGACCTGCGAGCAGGGCTTCGCGGTAGAGGTCCATGACCTCCACCAACTTCTTCGCCTTCTGGTCTCCGCCAGCCTTGGACTTCTTCACCTCTTTCTCGTAACGGTTCTCGATGGTCTCGAGGTCCTTGAACTGGAGTTCGAGGTCGATGGTCTGCTTGTCTCGGATGGGGTCGACGCTGCCATCGACATGGGTCACATTATCGTCGTCGAAGCAGCGCAGCACATGAATGATGGCATCCGTGGTGCGGATATCGCCCAAGAATTTGTTGCCCAAGCCTTCGCCTTTGGAAGCGCCTTTGACCAGTCCAGCGATGTCGACTATCTCAACTGTGGCCGGCACAACGCTGGCAGGACGTTCCATTTCGACCAATTTGGCCAAGCGCTCGTCGGGAACGGTAATGACACCCACATTGGGCTCAATGGTGCAAAAGGGGAAGTTGGCAGCCTGCGCTTTGGCATTGCTCAAGCAGTTGAAGAGTGTAGATTTGCCCACATTGGGAAGGCCTACTATACCGCATTGAAGTGACATATTCTTTAAGATTTTTCTTGTTCGGCGAACATTGAACTGTGGAAAGGATGGAGTGCCATACTGTCAATTCACCACTTCACAATCAACTATTCACCAATATTTTTTATTTTCTTTCTCCTTCAGTCATGTCCTGCTCGATGAGATATTGATTGCGGGTGGTGGAGTTGCGGCAAATGAGCTCGCCGAGGAATCCAGCCATGAACAGCACCGTGCCAAGCAGGATGAAGAGCATGGAGACATAGAACCAGACGCTGTTGGTAAGCGCGATGCGTCCACAGAGGCGCATGACGCAGACGATGACGAAGGCGATGAAGCCCAGCAGGAACGAGAGCGAGCCGATGAGGCCGAAGAAGTGCATGGGCTGCTTGCCAAACTTGGACATGAACATGATGCTCATGAGGTCAAGATAGCCATTGACGAAACGGTTGAGGCCGAACTTGGTGACGCCGAACTCGCGCTTGCGGTGCTGGACGACCTTCTCGCCGATCTTGCCGAAACCTGCCCATTTGGCGATGACAGGGATGTAGCGGTGCATCTCGCCATAGACTTCGATGCATTTGACCACGTCGTGGCGATAGGCCTTGAGGCCGCAGTTGAAGTCATGCAGCATGATGCCGCTCATCTTGCGAGTGGTCCAGTTGAAGAATTTGGAGGGGATATTCTTTGCTATCTTGGAGTCGTAACGTTTTTTCTTCCATCCACTGACCAAGTCGAAGCCATCTTCCTTAATCATGCGGTAAAGCTCCGGCACCTCGTCGGGACTGTCTTGCAGGTCGGCATCCATGGTGATGACCACGTCGCCCATGGCACGGGCAAAGCCCACGTTGAGGGCGGCAGACTTGCCATAGTTGCGGCGGAATTTGACGCCTTTATATCGAGGGTTCTGAGCCTGAAGCTGGGTGATGACCTGCCAAGAATTGTCCTTGCTGCCATCATCGACCATGATGACTTCGTAATCGAAATGGTTTTCGGCCATCACGCGGTCGATCCATTCTGCCAGATGGGGAAGTGACTCGTCTTCGTTGAACAAGGGGACTATTATTGAAATATCCATTGAGTGTGAGTTAAATATATTTGTTTACTGTTGTTTGTCTTGTGTGTTGCTGACTGAATCGGCCTTGGTCCTCACCGGACTTTTCTCTGTCCTAAAGATCAAGGCAGCGAAAAAGGTCAGTATGATGCTCATCACGGCTGAACGGAAAGCCCCGATAAAGGCCCAGTCGCCAGCCGTATATTGCTTGACGCGTTCGATGGCCACTTTGGCTTCGGGACTGGCTGTGGCAGGCTCCATGACGCCGATGCGTTGCTCGTTGTAGTAGGAAACCATGCCGCTGTCAAGCAGCGAGCAATTGAGCCAGGTGTAGAGGCCATAGACCACTGCGCTCACCACGCCGATGCCGAGACCAAGCAACATGAGTTCCTTGAGCGTCACCTTTTCTTGCGGCAGGTTCTTGCGATAATGATAGCATGCCCAGAATATCGCAACGCCAAGGATAAGCTCGGTAAGGTAGTTCTCCGGGGTAGCCATCTTGACAGTGGAAAGCAGGTCGCGCAGCCACATTATGACCGACATGGCGGCTCCCGTCAAGGCTCCATCTATGATATAAGCCTTGCGATAATCGCCATAAATGGTTGATTCATATCGTCTAAAAACTTTTGCCATAGCAAATATCAAAATGCAAAGATAAGAAAAAAAAGTAGATTTTATAGAATAATATTAATAAAATCTTCAATTGAGTCGTTTTTTCTTAGTATTTCGATGCGTTTTTGACGTTCATTTTCTGTGAAATCGGACACCATCATCTCATCCAGCGCACGACATAGGGATTCGGGCGTGTCGGCTATGCGACAGGCTTCTTCGAGACGGGTGCCTTGAACCATGGTGCTGTTTACAAGGCAGTGACGGCCTTCGTATAAAGCATTCATCAACTTGAGCTTGACGCCGGTGGGCTGGTGGGTTATGAGGAGGTTGACCTGAGCCTCTTGCAGCAGCTTATGCATTTCGGCATCGTCGGGGTCTGCTACGAGGCGCACATTGTCATGCTTTTCAGCTTCTTTGCGAAGGGTGTCGCTTGGACTGCGTCCAGCTATGACGAACTGATAGGGCGAGTTGGGTACCACCTGTTCCATCAAATAGCGTGCGGCAGTTTCATTTTCTGCAACTGACAGGTTGCCATGATAGAGCACATAGTCTCCCCTACCATGCTGAGACTTAACTTCTTGATGCCCATGCGAAGGCGGCAGCAAGAAGACATTCTTACAGCCTATGGCACGGAAATGATCGGCATCTTGCTGCGAGATGGCTAGCACCGCAGAAGCTTTAACCAAGATGGGCTCATAGCGGCGCAGCTTGAATGCTTCTATGCTGAAAAACAATCTTTTCCAGACGCACTGCTCAGCCTTGGAAAGCGCTTGGTAATAGTCGTGTTCCACATTGTGCGCTCGCACCGTGATGTGGCGGCGACTGCCAAAATGCTCCAGGACACTGCAATCGTGCAGGCCTTCGAGCAAGATTGGATAATTGTCTTTTTCCAGCCTCTGCACCAACTGTTTGGAACAGCGCGATGCCACGATGTACGGCCTCCGCTCCAACTGTCTGAAGAAGCCTGTGTCGCGGTGATAATAGCACACCTCCTCGCACCAGCGCCCCAATTCGTCACTTGCCTCACGCCCATATTCGAAACAATGCAGGTGTATCTTCACGCCGCATTTCGACAGTGCGACAATGCGTTGGTAAACATCTATGACGCCGCCATAGTCGGCAGGCCAAGGGACATTGAATGATACTATGTGAAGATGATTGTCCAAACAGGTCAAATATTGATTTTTAATCCGTCGTATGCTAGATGGACATTCGGTGGCAACTCATCCTTCACCTCGGCATAGAATCCCATCTCGTGGCTCAGATGGGTCAGATAGGCCACGCGGGGTCGAAGTTCTGCGATGACTTCCAATGCTTCTGGAAGGCAAAAATGAGAGAAGTGCTTTTCTTTTCTCAAAGCATTGATAACAAGTGTGTCTACACCTCTCAATTTATCTAATTCTTGAGGATTGATATGATTGGCATCCGTGACATATCCGAGGGCACCGATGCGGTATCCGAGGATGGGGAGGTCCTTGTGCATGGCCTTGATAGGCACCACAGTCACGGAACCCACAGCAAACGGAGTGTCGCCTGTGAGCTCGTGTATGTCGGCCTCTGGCAATCCAGGGTATTGGTGGTAGTCGAAGATGTAGTGGTAGTCGCGCTCAATAGACACCTTTGCCTCATGGTTGCAATAAAGGTCCATCTTGCGATTCTGAACATAATTGAATGAGCGGATGTCATCCAACCCTCCCACGTGGTCACGATGTGCATGCGTGATTAGGATGCCCTCTAGATGCATCACCTGCTGGCTCAGCATCTGTTCTCGGAAATCGGGTCCGATGTCTATCAAAATATTTTCCCCTGCATCAGTCTCGATGAGGGCTGAAGTGCGCCGACGCTTGTCATGCGAGTCTTTCGAGTGGCAAACGGCACATGAGCAAGCAACAACGGGTACTCCTAGCGAAGTACCCGTTCCTAAGAAGGTTAAATTCATTATTCGTTCTTAACCGTCAGTCTGAAACCGACTCCATGCACGTTGACAATCTGGACTTTGGGATCGACTTTGAGGTATTTGCGCAGTTTGGTGATATAGACATCCATGCTGCGCGCAGCAAAGTAGCTGTCATCCTTCCAGATTTTCTGCAAGGTGGTGGTACGGTCCACCAATTGGTTGAAATTCATTGCGAACATGCGCAGCAGTTCGCACTCTTTCATGGTGAGGCGCTGCACATTGTCTCCACAAGTGAGCGTCTGATGGGTGAAGTCGAACTCGAAACCGCCGATATGGAACAGGTTCTTGTCCGGCTTGCCATCGTCGAAGGAACGGCGAATGGTGGCGTTGACACGTGCCAAAAGTTCTTCCATGCTGAACGGCTTGGTGACATAGTCATCAGCACCGATCTCGAAGCCCTTGAGTTTATCGGCCTCAAGGTTTTTGGCAGTGAGGAAAATGATGGGTATTCGTTTGTCGACACGACGAATTTCTTTGGCGACAGTGAAACCATCCTTCACCGGCATCATGATGTCGAGGATACATGCGTCAACATCGTCATTTTGGTAGGCATCCAATGCGGCCTGGCCATCCACAGCCAAGGATACGGTGTATCCCTTCTGTGTCAGATATGCCTTCAAAATTGTTCCCAGATTGGGATCGTCTTCTGCAACAAGCAGCTTAATACCTAGATTCATAATATTTAGAGTTAATTATTCTTCAACGATTTTAATACTTTCAATAAGGTCGCCAGCCTCTATGAGGTCTATGACATCGAGGCCTTCGACCACTTTGCCGAAACAGGTGTGCACGCCATCCAAGTGCTGCGTATTGGTGCGGTTGTGGCAAATGAAGAACTGGCTGCCGCCGGTGTCTTTTCCCGCATGGGCCATCGAAAGGACTCCCCTATCATGGTATTGTTTCTCGGCTTTTGTTTCACATTTGATGTGCCAGCCTGGGCCACCTGTACCCACTCTCGGGTCACGGGGATTACGGCTGTAGGGACAGCCTCCCTGAATCACGAAATTAGGTATAACTCGATGAAAACGAAGGCCATCGTAAAAACCAGACTGGGCCAGCTTCACAAAATTTGCCACAGTATTGGCCACCTCTTTTTCATAGAGGTCGGCTTTCATGATACCCTTGGATGTGTTAATAATTGCGTACATGTCTTCGTTATTGTGTCCCTTATTAACTTAAAAAATTGCAAAATATTGCATGGAAAATGAATTTTTTTTTCATTTTTCTCCAAAAAGGAACATAATCATTCTAATAGGTGCTCATTGCAGCTCTTTAAAGTGGGTTCTATGAATCGCTGAATAGTTATTATTTATTCTATTCAAACGGGGATAGAACTCACCTTAAGCGTCTCGCGCAGGGCATCGGCTCCCTGAAACAGGATGCCGTGCAGCCCCACCCGGTTGGCACCTTCCACATTGGCAGGATTGTCGTCAATGAAGATGCAGTCTTCTGCTCTAAGGCTGTATTTGTCAAGCAGGATGTGAAAAATGCGAGGATCGGGCTTCACCATGCCAAGCGCCCCCGACACGACATAATTGTCAATCAGCTGAAGCACAGGAAACTTGGCCCTAGCTTGCGGGAATGTCTCCATGGACCAGTTGGTGAGGCCGTAGATGTGGTTGGCAGGGTCTGACTTGAGCTGGCTGACCAACTCGTACATACCCGGCACCTCGCCTGGCAACGATTCGTCCCAATGGGTGAAGTACATGGCTATCACATCGCTATATTCGGGATATTGTGCCTGCTTCTGATGGATTACCTCCCATTGGCTCTCGCCGGCATCGATGCGGTCGCGGAACTCGGCATCGCACACATGGCGCCAGAAATACCAGTACTTCGTTTCGTCATAGTCGAAGCAAGGCATGAAGGTACGCTCTGGTTCCCACCGCACTAGCACGTTTCCGAAGTCAAAGATGATGTTCATGTTTCCGTTAGCGTCCTGCGTACATGTCCTCGTAATACTTCATATAGTCGCCGCTGGTGACATTGTCCATCCACTCCTGGTTGTCTAGATACCATTTCACCGTCAGCTCGATGCCTTCTTCAAACTGCAGGCTGGGCTCCCATCCCAGCTCTTTTTGAAGCTTGGTGCTGTCGATGGCATAACGCATGTCGTGGCCGGCGCGGTCGGTGACGTAGGTGATAAGTTTCTCGTCTTCACCTTCTTCGCGTCCCAGCAGGCGGTCCACGGTACGGATGAGCACGTGGATGATGTCAATGTTCTTCCACTCGTTGAAGCCGCCGATGTTGTAGGTCTCTGCCACCTTGCCGTTGTGGAAGATGGTGTCGATGGCCCTGGCGTGGTCTACTACATAGAGCCAGTCGCGCACGTTCTCGCCCTTGCCGTATACAGGCAGTGGCTTGCGATGGCGGATATTGTTGATGAACAGCGGTATCAGCTTCTCTGGGAACTGATAGGGGCCATAGTTGTTGGAACAGTTGGTCACGATGGTGGGCATGCCGTAGGTATCGTGGAAGGCACGCACGAAATGGTCACTCGAAGCCTTGGCGGCACTATAGGGACTATGCGGCTGGTATTTAAGATCTTCCGTAAAGAATTTCTCGCCATAGGCCAGGTGTTGCTCGCTGGAGGCCTTGGTGCTGAAAGGCGGCTTTACGCCCTCGGGGTGCGTCAGCTCCAACGCACCATACACCTCATCAGTACTGATGTGGTAGAAACGCTTGCCTTCCCACTTTTCGGGCAACGACTCCCAATAGAGCTTGGCTGCCTGCAACATGCTCAACGTGCCCATCACATTGGTCTGTGCAAAGGTGAAGGGATCCTTAATCGAGCGGTCGACATGGCTCTCGGCTGCCAGGTGGATGACACCATCCACGTGCTCTTGCTGCATCAGGTTGAGGACGCCTTCAAAGTCGCAGATATCCATCTTGACGAATTTGTAGTTGGGCTTATCCTCCACATCCTTCAAGTTGGCCAGATTGCCGGCATAGGTCAGCTTGTCCAAGTTGATGATGTTGTACTCGGGATATTTGTTCACAAACAGGCGTACCACATGGCTGCCGATGAATCCGGCGCCTCCGGTGATGATGATGTTGCGTTTCATATTAAAATATTGTATTTATTCAAATATATTTGTTTGAAAAGTCCCTTCACCCTGCGTCACTGCCTCCAAAATGCGTTGCCACGAGTGCATGCGCAAAAAGTCAAAATGCTAATTGTCAGCAATTAGCAAGGCGTATCGTCACTTTATTCCTTTTGCAAATATACAAAAAGTTTTGAAGATAATGAAGAATTGGCGGTTTGGAGGTTCCCCAGCTGCCCGTCTACTGCCGCACAGAGGAGGAAGGTTCGTCTCCTATCGCGCCACTTTATTTTATCGCCCGCACAATAATAACCGACATTTCGCGTTACCAGTTCATTATTAACATAAATAACAACCTTATGATTGACAATACAGGTACCCCCTTCAATGCTGTCGCCGGAGATCTCCATCTCGGCATTCTCCCAGCCATGGCCAACCGCCACGGACTCATAGCCGGTGCTACTGGCACCGGAAAAACATGCACCCTCCAAAACCTCGCCGAGACCTTCAGCGCCATGGGCGTCCCTGTGTTCGCCACCGACATCAAGGGCGACCTCAGCGGCGTGGCCAAAGCCGGCGGCGGCAACGTCCATTTCGACAAGAGCATCGCCGACAACCACCTCGCAGAGCTCGGATTTGCCTATCGCGAAAGCCCTGTCTGTCTGTGGGATGTCTTCGGAGAGACCGGCCATCCGCTGCGCACTACCATCTCCGAGATGGGCCCCATGCTGCTCTCCCGCATCCTTGACCTCAACGACACCCAGAGCGACGTGCTCAACATGGTCTTTCGCATCGCCGACGACCAGCAGCTGCTGCTCCTCGACCTCAAGGACCTCCGCAAGATGCTCGAAGATGTTGGCAACAACCGCACCCAGTACATCACCGCCTACGGCAACATCAGCACCGCCACCATCGGTGCCATCCAGCGCAGCCTCCTCAGCCTCGAAGACCAAGGCGGCGACAAGTTCTTCGGCGAGCCAGCCATCGACATCTACGACTTCATGCAGACCCGCCAAGGACGCGGTGTCATCAACATCCTCGCTTCCGACAAGATCATCAATTCGCCCAAGGTCTATACCTCTTTCCTACTCTTCCTGCTCAGCGAACTCTACGAGCAGCTGCCCGAGGTGGGCGACCTCGACAGACCCAAGCTGGTCTTCTTCTTCGACGAGGCCCACATGCTCTTCAACGGCATCAGCAAGGCGCTCCTCGAAAAAATCGAGCAGATGGTGCGTCTCATCCGTTCCAAAGGCGTGGGCATCTACTTCTGCACCCAGAACCCCGCCGATATCCCCGACACGGTCCTAGGCCAGCTAGGCAACCGTGTCCAGCATGCTCTCCGCGCCTATACGCCCAAGGATCAGAAAGCCGTGAAGGTGGCCGCCGAGACCTTCCGCACCAATCCCGAATTCGACACTGCCACCGTCATCACCGAACTCGCCGTGGGCGAAGCCCTCGTCTCCTTCCTCGACGCCAAGGGTACGCCTTCCATGGTGCAACGAGCCAAGGTGCTCCCTCCCGAGGGCCAGGCGGGTGCCATCTCGCCCGAAGATAGGCAGCAGATCATGCGCACCTCCATGGTGTATGGCAAATACGACAATATGGTAGACCGCGAGTCAGCCTACGAGATCCTCACCAAACGCCTCTCCCAGCAAGAGGAGGAAAAAGCCATCCTGGCCCAGCAGAAAGAAGAGGAACGCCTACAGAAAGAGGCCGCCAAGCAGCAGCGCGAGGAACAACGCCAGCTAGATGCCGAAGAACGCCGCCGCAAGGCCGAAGAGCGCGAGCGCAAACGCCAGAAAGACAACAGTGTCCTCGGCAGCCTTGAAAAGATGGCCGCCACCAAGGCCAAACGCGAGCTCATCAACGGCGCCTTCAAGCTTGGCCGCGGCCTCCTTGGATCCTTGCTGAAAGGTAAATAAACCCACAGACAATAATACGTGAGGCTGCCGCAGGTTGTATGCAAATCCTGCGGCAGCCTTTTTTTGTGGCCGCCAATTCAGCCAACATGGACATAAAAAAACTGCCGCAGATAGCATGATACCACCCGCGGCAGCCAAAAACTTAATTCTTAACTCTTAGTTCTTAATTAATTACCAGAGTTGTGCGCGCATCTCGGGAGCCAGGTACATAGCGCAGCCGGGCTGGATGCCGAAGGCCTCGAGGAACTCTTCGACATGCGGCAGGGTGGCGTTGACACGGTTCTCGGCAAGGCTGTGAACGTCGGAGGCTGTCAGCTGCAGCTTGGCCTCTTCACGGACGTTGCAAGCCCACACGCCGGCGTATGCCAGGAAGAAGCGCTGCTCGGGAGTGAAGCCATCCATCTTCTTCTCATTCACCTGGCGTTTCTCCAGGGCTGCCTTGAGGGCCTGGTATGAGATATGGAGGCCGCCATTGTCGGCGATGTTCTCACCGAGGGTGAGGGTACCGTTGGCATAGAGCTCGGGATTGTCGCTGATTTTCACTTTGTTGAACCAATCAACCAGCACCTTGGCATTATTCTGGAAACGTGCGGTGTCTTCGGCCTCCCACCAGTCGTTGAGGTTGCCGTCCTTGTCGTAGTGGCGGCCTTGGTCGTCAAAGCCGTGGGTCATCTCATGGCCGATAACCACGCCGATGGCACCATAGTTGAAGGCATCGTCGGCATTCATGTCAAAGAAGGGTTTCTGCAAGATGCCTGCGGGGAAGCAGATCTCGTTGGTCGTGGGGTTGTAGTAGGCGTTGACGGTCTGGGGGGTCATGAGCCATTCTTCCTTATCCACGGGCTTGTCGATCTTGGAGACCATGTAGGCGAGGTCGAACTGGTTGGAACGGATGATGTTGGCAAAATAGCTGTCGTTCTTGATTTCCAGTCCGCTGTAGTCGCGCCACTTGTCTGGATAACCCACCTTGACGGTGATGACGCTCAGCTTCTCGATAGCACGCTGCTTGGTAGCGTCGCACATCCAAGAGGCATTATGGATGCGCTGGGCAAAGGCGTCCTTGAGGTTGTTCACCATCTCCACCATGCGATGCTTGGCATCGCCGGGGAAGAAACGTTCCACATAGAGTTTGCCCATGGCTTCGCCCATCACGCCGTCCACGGTGTTGGTGACGCGTTTCCAGCGGGGGCGCAGCTGCTCGGCACCGCTGAGGGTGCGGCCGTAGAATTCGAAATTGGCATCAACGAAATTGCTGCTCAGGTAGCCGGCAGCGGTATTGATGACGTTCCAAGCATAGTAGGCTTTGATGGCTTCGAGGCATTTCTTGTCGCTAAGCACCTTGCCAACTTCTTGGAAATAAGGAGGCTGTGCCATGTTGAAGCTAGTGAGCTTAGCAAGGCCTATCTCGGCGAAATAGCTGTTGTAGTCGATGCCGGGGGCTTTGGCCTTGGCTTCATCGAGGGTCACCTTGTTGAAAGTCTTGAAGGGGTCGCGGTTGGTCTCGTTGTCAAACTGGGCTTCAGCTAGGCGGGTCTCAAGGTACATGACCATCTTGGCCAGCTCGGCAGGGGTCTTGCCGGTGAGCTTGTCGTAGCCAGCGTTGGCAAACTGGGTTTCCAACAGCTTGACATAGGCTTTGCGCAGCTGGGGTTCGCGGCCATCGTTCTTGAGGTAGTAGTCGCGCTCGCCCATGCCGATGCCGCCTTGGTAAAGCCAGGCAATGCATTGGTTGGCATCCTTGGCGTCGGCTTCGTTGAAGAGGCCGAAGAAGGGGTCGATGCCCACGCCATGGAGACGGCGCAGTTCTGCCTGCGCTTCGTCAAGGGTCTTCACGGCTGCAATCTCATTGAGATAGGGCATGATAGGTTCTGCGCCTTGCTTTTCAATGGTCACGGTGTCCATGCCCACCTTGTAGAGGGTGGCAATCTTATCGCCATAGCTGCCGGCCTCGTTGTTGTTGGCAACGAGGGAGTCGATGAGCGTGCGGAGCTGCTCTTGGTTGGTCTCAGCCAGCACGTCGAAGGCACCATAGCGGCTGTGTTCGGCATCCAGCGGGTGGGCTTTGAGCCAGCCGCCGCAGGCATAGTGGTAGAAATCCTCTGCGGGATTGACGGTAGTGTCAAGGTTGTCGAGATTGACGCCAGAGGTCAATTCCGAACCTTTGTGGCACGCAGTTGCTGCAAAAAGAGAAACTGTCATGATTGCTAATAATGTTTTTTTCATGTATATAGATTATTTATTATTGATTCGTTCAATTTTGCAAAAATACTATTTTTTTCTGGAATAGCGACAAAAATCTACTCATTTAAATAAGATTTCCTAACTTTTCCAGTCCCACCAGCTCCCAACTAGATCATTCAATTCACCACGACCTCCACCTTGCTGTAGCTGAGTTTGTCCTTGGTGACAACGATCTGCTTGTCGATTTTTTTCAGTTCTGCCACATGCGAGATGATGCCTATCAAGCGGTTGCCTTCGGTGAGGTCGTTCAGGGCGCGAAGTGCCTGTTGCAAAGACTCTTCGTCCAGCGACCCGAAGCCTTCGTCCACGAACAGCGTGTCCAGCTTGATGCCTCCAGCCGAGGCCTGCACCTCGTCGCTGAGGCCCAGGGCCAACGACAGCGAAGCCATGAACGACTCACCGCCCGACAGCGATCTCACGTCGCGCTTGGTGCCGTTGTAATGGTCCAGCACGTCGAGGTCCAATCCGGCTTGCGCATTGCCGCTGTAGTCCACTTTGCGGCGCAGCTCATACTGTCCGCCGCTCATCACCATCAGCCGCGTGTTGGCGCGCTGGATGATGCGCTCGAAATAGGTCATCTGCACGTAGGTCTCCAAGCTCACGCGTTCCTTGCCTGTCAAGGTTCCGTTGGCAGTGTCCGACAGCGACCGCTTCATCCTATACTCCCGCTCCAGCATATCGTACCGAGCCGACGTTTTAGCCACGTTGTCCAGCACGCCTTGGTTGATGGTCTTGTTGGTTTTGAGGGATTGGATACGGCTATCGATTGAATTAATCCTTTCATTCAACCCAGCCACTCTTTCCTTCTCTTTTTCAAAGTCTATCATCTGCGGTGCATCCTTAAGTTGCTCACCCAGCTGGTTAATCTTGCCATCCAGTGTTGCCAGCTTGTTGGCAAATTCGGTACTATTATTCTGTGCTGTATTGATGGCCTTCTCCAATCGCAGCTTTTCATCTTTTTGCTGGGAGAGCTTCGCTTGAGCCTCCCCCTCCGACGGGAATGGCAGCTTCGACTGCAGTTCGGCCTGCTGCTTTTTCAAGTTGCCTCGGTCGGTGGCGACAGAGGCCATCTTCACCTTCAGTTCGCCTATCATCGCAGTCTGGCTTTCACGAGCCTTGCGAGCAAGTGGCAAGTTATTCTCTAGCTGCTCCTTGCGTTGCTTTACATCACCCAATGCTTTCAGCTTGGCGGCAATCATCTGCAGCTCGTCGTCCGCCTCTTTGGTGGCTTGTCCCACCTTGCTAGGCAGTTCCTCCATGCCGCAGTCTCCCAGTAGCGGCTTCGCCGCCGACAGAATATTGGCAGCCATCGATTCCACGCTGCCAATCAGCTTGTTGCATGCCAAGGCAACACGGTCGGTGTCTTGTTTCACCTGGTCCAAGGTCTCGCGGGTCTTGGCCAGTTCTTCCTTGGTAGGTGCCTTTTCCGGCCTATGCGCGCAATTTGGGTGATGGACCGACCCGCACACGGGACACGGCTTGCCCTCTTCCAGTTTCTCGGCAAAGAAGCCGGCCTGTGCCGAGATGAACAGGTTGTATTGATCGGTGTAATATTGTGCCCACTGGGTCAAATTGTCGTTTCGTTTCTTGGCATCTTCCTGTAGATCGGCCAGACGCTTTCGTTCAGTGCCCAGCATCTTGATGCTGTTCAAAATGTTATCGTACTGTCTCTTAGCCTCTTCCATCACCCCCTTTCTCGCGGTCATGCGCGCTATCTCTGCATCGGGATTCTCCATCTTGCTCAGTTCTTTCTCCATGGCCGAGATGGCGTCATTCATCTTCTTCAACTCTACCTCCGCATCGCCGAGCTTGCCTTCAATGTCCTTGCCATCTCGCTGGTTCTGCTCTATCTCTTTCACGCACATCGTGAGCTGCTTATAGCTGGGCATGAGCAGTTCCACCTGCGTGATGGACTTGGCCAGTGTCTCAATCTCGGGCTGATGGCTTTGTGCCTCAGCCAATGCCTTGTTCAGCATGGGCTCTTCGGTTTCCACTCTGCGTTTTCTATCGGCGAGGGCATCGTCATAGGCCTGTTTATTCTTCATATATTGGCTTACGGCATCGATGGCTTTTTTTGTTTTTTCAATGTCTTCGCTCAATTTTCCCTTCTCGTCCTGGGCTATCGCCATCTCTTCCACGTCTCCGTTCACGATGGTCTCAATGAATTCGCATGCCTCAGCCACGGTGATCTCTTCGTCGATGGTTTTCTGCTTGATGGCTGCCAGCTCTTCGGCATGGGGGTCGCCGACGATGCACTGGGCGCCGTTAACATATTGCAGCACGCTGTTGCGCAAGTCCTTCAACTGGCCGTAGAGGGCATTCGCCTCCTGCTGGAGCCGTAACTGCAGATTCTGGTAGTTGAGGGTGTGGAAGATATCGCGGAATATCGCGCTGCGCGACTTGGTGTCGGCAATCAGGAGCTGTCTGAACTGCCCCTGCGCAATCATGGCAATCTGCGAATATTGCTCAAAGTCCACGCCGAGCAGCTTCACCAGCTTGTCATCCACCTCTTTGACTCTCCCGTTGTAGGGGGGCTGGTCGTCAATCGTGAGCGTAACGGTGGCGTTCTGAGTCGTCATGCCGCCCCCGCGCCGGGCTGGCCGTTCCTGCTTCGGCGACCGATACACGACGCAGCGATGCTCGCCATATTCAAAGGTCAGCTCCACAAAGGTAGGCACCTCTGGATCTGCATAGGTCGAACGGAACATGCTGTCCTCTCGGGTCTTGCCGCTCGACTTCCCGAAAAGGGCATAAGTGATGGCGTCAAAAATGGTAGTCTTGCCAGCCCCCGTGTCGCCAGTGATCAGGAACAACCCCTGTCCTCCAAACTTCTCAAAGTCGACAACAGTCTCGCCGGCATAGGGCCCAAAAGCAGATATTCTCAATAAAAGCGGACGCATAAGCTTTATAATTTATAATTTACAATTTATAATTATTTCCTAGTCACTCCTAATACTTCCTAGTCACTCCTAATCCCCCCTAGAAAAAATACTTAATTCTTAACTCTTAACTCTTGATTCTTAATTCCTTAATTCTTAAATGTTAGCGAATAAAGCTCGCTTTCGAGACCGGAGAGCGGAACCGTCATCGACCGAAGATGGAGAATGCCAGTGGCATTCGAGTGCGGAGCCGAAGGCAATGCCGACACTCCAAGGAGGCATAGCGAAGAACCCACCACTAACCACTAACCGCTAACCGCTAACCACTAACCACTAAACCACTAACCACTAACCGCTAACCACTAACCGCTAACCACTAACCACTAACTGCTAACCGCTAACCACTAACCACTAACCGCTAACCACTAACCGCTAACCACTAACCGCTAACCACTAACCACTAACTGCTAACC